>Ga0315277_10000836_pt1 | contig 47046 bp, 41 predicted proteins | sample YL17G05_15_MG_FD_203695 | JGI IMG/M metagenome (GOLD analysis project Ga0315277, IMG submission 203695) | Sediment microbial communities from Yellowstone Lake, YNP, Wyoming, USA - YL17G05_15 | ecosystem: Environmental > Aquatic > Freshwater > Lake > Sediment | place: USA: Wyoming | collected... | reverse complement strand
TGGAGCCTGGTGGAAAGTAGAGAACGCTGCGAAAATGCTGGCGCTACGCGTAAATCGCACTAATGGTGATTGGGAAAAATATTGGGCGCAAGCGGCTTGAAGTGAGTCCCACTTCCGATTGCACCCCGGCAGGAGAGTCGCTAGATAACATCCTTGGCCTGTTGATACCATTGTAATCTTACCCATATGAGGAGTACGAGCATGTCTGAAATAAAGCAAGAGATCAAACGTGTGGAGAATTGGATGACCCAGGGGCGACCACGGGTGATCCGAACCCGCGGCGGAACGAGGACGCGCGGCGCCATATCAACAGTGCCTGGTGTCACCATCGGACGCATCGAAGAGGTCAGGGAGCTGCTGGAGCAGCTGAAGCAAGACGTCCCCGAACTTCCCTGGATTGTTGTCGTTGATGGGAGCGTGGACTCCTTCGCTGATGGTGTTTGCATGCAAGTCCAGCAAGTTCGGGAAGGTTCCAAGTATTGGATCATTGGCCCGGAGAAGGAGATCCCCAGGGAGGGAGCCCTCGCTCCCCTGTCCCTCTTGCGCTTGAATCCACAGGATGCCGATGACCTGCAGTTCCTCACGAATCTGGTCGCCGATCTGGTGATCGTGTCCTCAGAACCGAGAGCCTCTCAAAAAGAACGCGTTGGCCGCTGGCTATCCCAGGCGCGATACATTCTGGCTGAGGAGCTTAAAGAATCACTGATCGTGGAGCTTCGGATGACCGAGCCCGCCGGCGGGGAGGCCAAGATCTTCGTCCTCAAAGGTGCGGAATGATCCTGGAAGGGAATCCTGTGACAAGAAAGGCGCTCACAACCAACAGAAGAAGCGAGGGGCTCCGAGTGCCATGTGTCTTAAAGAAAAATTTCACCCCGGGTTGTGCCGTGCTTGCCCGGGGAGGATTTCTTGCCCCCCGCCTGGGGGCGCCCTGAGGCCGCCCGCACCTCGGGTGGTAACTCACGTGGAGTGCCTATGACCCGATTTTCCCTTGAATCCAGATCAAGAGACGCGGATCCCGTGGCGACCCTCATCATCCCGAGGGAATCCATTAAGAAAGCGGCCCTTTCAGTAGCCTTCCGGAGCGCGCGAAATCGCTCGGCGCTCTATCAGAGAAAACATGCCGACAGGAAGGCTGGACTTTATACGCGGCATCGCGATTCGGCATTGGCGGCTCTGAACGCTCCGTTCGAAAGGCATTATGAATGGCTGCCGTCGCGCCTCGGCGAGGCGTCCGGCCTTGAGAACAGCCCGGTTATCGCCTTCGCCATCTCGGACCTCACGGCGAATCTACTTCGGCCTCACTACGACGCAACTATCCCCGACGATCAGCTTGCATTCTGCTCGGATGCCGCCCGAAGATCAGTGTATGGCGAAGCACCGTCGGCCCGCGTTTTCCACCTCGAAGACGAACCGATCGGAGACGTCCCTTACACCTTGCTCATGGCCGGCGAAAGCGGTGACTCGATGCGCTTCTCGATCTGCCACGATGTTCGGGTGGGGCGTGACGGGGTGCTTCCGCCACACGCTGCGCGGGTGTTGGGCACGAGCCTGGGCTTCTGGGCCGCTTGTCCTCCATTGCTGATTGGCGGCGAGCACAAGCTCGAGGCGTTTGCCACGCTCGACTACGACCTGCGGCACGTCTTCGGCTTCCCCAAGCCCGGGGGGGAAGAGCAGGGGCTATATGAAATTTATGATACATTCGGCTCCTGGCAGCACTGGTCTGAAAGGATTCGCAGCAGGCTGGCGCAGCTTGACTCTCCGGCGGAGGGGTACCACGCCGCGCTTGGTTTGTCCGATCATGAGGTGATCGTCGTTCACCGCATAGCAACGATTCCGGCCCTGGCTGAGGAGTTGAAATCCCTGGGTGCCAAAGACGCGATTCTTCTGGACAGCGGCGGGAGCTGTTCGATCTGGGCGAACTGGGTGAACGGCGGCCGAGGCGGCATTCTGGCATCCGCCTGGAACTTCCGCCCGGACCGCGGCGCGGTGGTGTTCCTCGTTCTTCACGGCACGCGCGGCCTCCCCGGACGCTGATTGTTGCGGATGAAGATCGGTGCCGGTGCACCTGGCACCGATCTTCGTCCTGATCCCTGCGACGGGAACTGCTGCGTTTCTGAACGCTCCTCTCCAGGAAGCTCTGGTCATGTCATTGCCGCACCCACCCCTTTCATCTCAGGCCACTCCCAAAAACCACTGGCATCATCTGCAGGAAACGTGTTAGAGAATCCCACACGGGCTAAGAGTCGAGCTCTGCTCGGTCTGCATTTCAAATAAACAGACGAGCTACGGATTTTCTGGAGGAAAGTATGCCGGACAGCGCGCCCTCCTGGATCAATGACGGAAACCAAGATTTGGAAGTCGCCAGGTTTGTGCTTGAGGGTGACGACTACGTGGAAAGAATCACAAGGGATGCAGCCCACTACCTGAAAGTGGTGAGCAGCCATAGACCGGCCGGCCCGTTCCAAAGCTTTGCACAAGCGGTAGCGGAATTAGAGAAAAAGCAGCGAGATAACAGAGATATCGTTCGCAAGGTTGCTGAAGCGGTGTACCTGCAGCTTAAGAATGAATGCTACCTGCGCTACGAGAACGAGCGGTCTTTCAACGTGATCACTGGTGAACAGCAGATCCGCCTTCCCAACATGGTCGGCGAACTGCACCTTGGTACCTGCATCGACCTGGCAATTCTCTTCCTCTCGTGTCTGGCTAACGTAAAGGTCTGGCCAATCTATGTTCATTTGCGGAGCAAGTCAGGTGGCAAGGAGGGGGTGGACCACAGCATGGCGGCCACATGGGTGATCAAGCCTCCCGGGGAACGAGCTGCGTTGCTGCCCCTGAAAGATCTAATTAAGCTCAGTGTCGACCACAAGGTACTCGTGCTTGAACCGACGGGTTTCGTAGAGGGCTATCCGCTCCGCTCAAACAAGATAACCTTCAAAGAGGCGTCCGAGGAAGCCGTAGAAAAACTTCGGGATAATAATTACGATGGGTTCGCGCTGGACGTATGCCGAGCTTGGGGAAAGGGCATACAGCCCGTGGCCTGTGCGACCGAGAAGGATGGCCGCCTGCAGAAATCGCCGCGAAACCGGCGGCCCGCGCTGGCGGGCGGCGCCTTCGAGGAGGCGTGCTCGAGGTATCGCCAACAATGCCAAGAAAAATGGGACGCAGATTTTCGCAGCGAAGCGTCCCCTCCGGAGCCCGGACTTCCTCCCTATATCGAGAGTCAGGTGCTGGAACTGCTTGCGGATTTGCGCGACCCGCGGCCCTATCTGGTTCCAGAGCGATTCCGCATGCGCCGACGCGGAGATGTAGGGGAACAATGCGAGCGTCCCGGGCCGGCGGAGGAAGATCGCTGGGAAGCGATCGAACGCGCCACCCTGGTGCGGCGGCTGACCGCACCCTTGAAGCCGGCTTCCGGGCCGGCAGAAGAAGCGATCCGCCTGTTGTGCATCACCCACGACGCCGGCCAGGGAAAATCGGCGCTGCTGCGCTGGCTGCAGCAGGAGATTCATCGGGCGGCGCCGCATCAGCTGGCGCTGTTCGTCGAGAACGTCGGGGTGCTGCGCGGTTCGTGGGACGAGGTCATGGAGCGGTTTTCACAGGAGATTGGTCCTCGGCGGGAGCATCGTGCCGGCTTGGAAGATTGGATGCGCCAGGGCCGGGTGGTGTTCCTTCTGGACGCGTTGGACCAGGCGCCCGCCGGGATTGACGTGAGCCGGTTGCGCAACCTGGCGGAAGGGGTGGGAGCCCAATGCCGCTTCGTTGTGGCGGGCCGGCCCCAGTCCGTGGGCCAACATTGGGATGCGCTCTTTCAGCGTCCCGCGGGACGCTGCGACTGGCGGTTTCTGCTGATGGCCTATTTCACCGAGGAGCAGCAGCGCCTGTATCTTGGGGAGGAAGTGTTCCAAGCGATTCCAGAGGATGCGCGGGAGATCCTGGGGGTGCCGCGGGCCCTGTATTACCTGCGCGGCCTGGCGGAGAAATCCGCCGCCGAACTGGCGAAAGTCCGCAGTGCAGGCGGCGTTTATTATTACGCCGTCAAGGAGATGGTGCGCCATGGATTACAGGCCGAAAGCGCGCACGGGCTTGCGATGAATAACGCCCTGTTGCTGCTGGGCGCGATTGCGTTCGAGATGGCAGCGGAGCGCAATTTCGACCGCGTGGGCGCCGGAGCCATGAATGCATTCCTGGATAAAGTGGCCGAGCGCCGCAAATGCGCCCCCGGCAAGAGCGGCTACGACCCAAGCTGTTTCACGGAACAGCTCGGGCGCCTGGCGGCGATGAACGAGGGGTTAAGCTGCGGGCTGCTCGAGAGCGGCTGTCCGGAGGAAATCCAATGGCGCAACCGGTCGCTGCAGGAGTTCTTTGCGGCTTATTGGATGGCCCAGGGGTGTAGTGAAGCGGATGGGCCCCTGCTCTGGCACTGGATTTACCTGCCGGATGACCCGGCGACGGAGGACTACCGCTGGGTGTGGCGGTTTGCCGCGGAAATGCCGGAGGAGGGATGCTGGGAAGGGGCGTGGCCGTCTGCGCTCGGTCCGGTCTACCTGCCGGACCGGTACCGTCCACCGGAGGCGGAAGGGCGTGCCGTGAAACGTTCCAACGAGATCATTTACCGGTCGTGGCAAGGCATGGAGCGATGGCCGCAGGGCCGGGCGATCCTCGAGGAATTTCAACGGGAATTTCGCGGCATGGTGAAGGCTCCTGAACATCCTGGTCATGCGATTGCCCGAGGCCTGCTGGACGGCCTGGTGAATTGTCCTCCGGCCGGGTCTGAGTCAGGGACTCCCTTCTGGATGGGATCCCCGGATGGTGAGACGGGCCGCTTTCATGACGAGGATCGCCACCGGGTGGTGGTGGATCCGATCCGGCTGGGGAACTATGCGGTCACGAACCGTGAGTACGCGCTTTTCGATCCGGCGCACGGGGAGCGTCTGGGTGGGGTGCCCTGGAGCTCCCCGGCGGATTATGGACGGCATCCTGCGGTAAGGGTCAGCTGGTATGACGCGTGGGTGTTCTGCCATTGGCTGGGTCCGGGCGTCCGGTTGACGGCGGAGGCGGAGTGGGAATATGCGTGCCGGGCGGGGACGACGACTCGCTATAGCTTCGGCGAAAATGAGGAAGAACTGGGGAAATACGCGTGGTATGGGGGTAACAGCGGATACGAGCTTCATCCTGCCGGACAGAAGCGACCGAATCGCTGGGGACTATTCGACATGCACGGAAATGTGTGGGAATGGTGTGAAGACTGGTACGGACCGTACGATTGTCGAAACTCGCCTTCCTGGAATCCCAGGGGGCCTGAGACGGGTAAACGCCGTGTGTTGCGCGGCGGCGCGTGGAACCACAGCCCCGGGCTCGTGCGCTGCGCCGCCCGCTCCCACCTCAATCCGGACGTCCGCTACAACTACATTGGTTTCCGGGTGGCGGCGTCCCCATCCTCTGGACTCTGAAGCATCTTGACTCTGGGATTCTGAACCATTGGGGGGGGGAGTCCAGAGGGGGCGAGGCCCCCTCTGGTTGCTTTTCCGCTCCAAGTGCTTGCACCTGGTGATTCTTCCCGGCGCATCGGACGGCCAGCAAGAACCTCGTTAAGCGCCGGAGCGAACGGCCCGGGGGCGCAAAATCGATACCAAGAAGGCGTGAAAAAATGGCTGATCGACGAAAAGAGCGTGGGCGCCGGCGGCCCGACGGCGCTCATAATATTGGATGCACGCAACCGTAACCATCTGCCTCGCCGGTCTTGGGGGCAGACGCTGCACTGGTCGCGTCTGGCAGCCGCGACCCACTGGGTGCCGTACGCCCCCCCGGCGATTTGAGTTTTTTCACAGCTTCCAGGCACCGATTTTGCTCATATGGCTTGGGACAGAGCATCGGCGGGGAGGCAAACGGATACGATGGTCCGGGCTCGCTCGAGCTGTTCGCGGTCCAGCGTCACCAGCGTGGCGCTGAATCGCGATGCCACGGCGACGTACACGGCGTCGCTTCCGCGCAAACGGGCCCCTGAAGCAATTTCGGCGGCCTGCCAGCCCAGCCCCGAGTCCATTGCCACCAGGATCATGTGAGGAAGACGGCTGACTGCGCCGGCAAATGCAAGCGCCAGCTTTGCATCGTGGCGGCCTCGCGCTACCGTGGCCGCGAGCTCCGGAAGCAGCAGAACCGGCTCGGCGAGAGGGTAGGCCCGTTGCTGCAGCAACTCCAGCAGACGCCGGCTCTCCTCGTGCCCCTCTTCGTATGGATTGAATGCATTCAGGAAAACGCTGGCATCTACAGTATAGGTTGGCATTTGAGCTTATCGCCTCATTGAGCTCAACAGTTCTGTACTCGTTTCAGGCTCTTTCCATCTGCGTCCGATGGCTTTGCCTAATCGCAGCAGCTCTGCCCAGGCAGTTTCGCCCTGTCCACTGGCCTCAGAGCGCGAATCTTCGATCGGCAGCAATATTCCCACTGGACGGCCCCGATGAGTGATGACGTAACGCGCATGCCGCTCCCGCACCGATTTGATAATCTCGGACGTGCGGACTTTCAATTCACGAATTCCAATTTCCGCCATAGAAGCTCCTGTAGTCCCGTATGTGACTACATTGTACCTCTGCAGAGCCCGAAAGGAAAGCCGGGGATGCAATCAAAGGTGAAGCTCTCCAAGGCGTTTCCCCAGAATCCGAGCCATGTGCCAAGCTGAGTCCGAGCGGGGAGCAATCGGGCCCGGCAGTGGTCGAATGCCGGGACTCTATCGTATAGAGGTCCAACCCTTCCGAGCAGCGTCCTGGCCGCATTCAGTGGAGTCTGTATTTGCTGCGACCCGCATGGGGGTTGACTGCGCGCCCGGTGCCTGAAGGACCCTTCCAATAATCATCAAAAAACCACACATTTCACCATTTGGAATTCCATCACCTGCCGCCCTGCCGGCATGACTCACAGGCATGTGATTGAAACAGAAAAGTTTAGGCGACTTATACGGTTCGGCACGGTCTTTGCGTAATTGAGATCAGAAGGGCCGGCAACCGGTGGAACAGCGTCCGTCGCGGCAGGAGAGTTTGGCTGGTTCACTGACGCATTGAAGATCGGAAATCGTTCTTGAAGTTTTTCCTGGGGGCCCCCAACGAAATCGCACGTCGCCAATACCCCAAGAGCAAAGCACAATATGAGGATTTGTTTCGTCAAATTGCCTTCTCGGGCTATTGGTACAGCCGTTCCCCCAAAGGTTATTCCGTGTCTGTGGTGCCGGTCATGTGGCCCAAGCTTCCTGCATGGCTGAGTACTGCCGGCGCCGGTGATGCGGTTTCGGCCATGCTGGCGGTGCTCGGCCGGAAGTGATTCATTATGGAGGAAGCGGAACATCAGATGTTATCTCGATAGAGAAAGGCGGTCTCTATTATGCCGCTTGGTGAGTCCATTCGCGTTTACATCCTTCTTCATTGCTGCCATGGCGGCCTGTGCAGCCCAGGGCGCGACCTTCATTCAATAGCCTTTTCATCGATCTTCGCTCCTAACTCTGGAACGCAACTGTCTTCCAAATGGAAGCCTCTTTGCACCCATATGTAAATTCTGGAATCCAAAAGCAATTGGTTGTCGATGAGGGGGGGCTCTGCAACTCGCTGTTTATGAGCCATTTGCCGATCCTTGCCCCCATGGCATCGGAATTGCTATCTCATGTGTGGGCTTGCAATTTGGAGGGCGGGGCAGGTGGCTCATTTGTGGGTTGCGACGGAGATGGGCGAGTGGGCGGTCATGCCGCTGGGGACCGCGGCGGTCAGCCTCGGTTCGCACCCGCCGCAAGCTGTCGAGGCGGCGATCGAGCTGGCTCTGCGGCCTGGCGCGGTCATCATGCTGTGCTCGAGTCGCGGGAGCGGCGTCTGGGCCCTGATAGGGGGAAAGGGCTCAGACGTCCGGGTCAATGGGGTTCCCCTGGCTGCCGGGATACGCATCCTCAACGACTGTGACGAAATCAGTGTCGACAGCCTGCCGAAAGTCTTCTTCTCGACAGAGCGCCTGGCTGCGGTCGAGGAGTTTCCCGGCGCCGACTCCGCGGCATATTGCCCGCGCTGCAAGCAGACGATCGCGCCGCGCCATCCTGCCGTGAAATGCCCGGCATGCGGTGTTTTCTACCACCAATCTGCCGATCTGCCGTGCTGGACCTATGCGGACTTGTGCTCCCTTTGCCCACAAGCCACGGCATTGGACACAGGCTACCAATGGACCCCGGAGGAACTCTGACATGGCTCACGTAATCGTCGTGGGATGCGGCAACATCGGGTCCCACCTCATCCCCCACCTCGGCAGGCTGCAGGCAGTCGACCGTGTGACCCTGATCGACCGCGACCGCTTCGAGGCGAGAAACATGACGAACCAAGCCATAGAGCCGCGGGATATCGGAAAGGCAAAGTCCCGTGTCCTGGCAGCGAGATTGCGACACATTAGGCGCGACCTTCAAGTTGATGCGATCGCGGCGCCGATCGAGAATGTTCCTCTGGGCCTGATGCGCGGCGACCTGATCCTCGGGTGTCTCGACTCGCGCATTGCGAGAATGCGCCTGAATCAGTCCGCCTGGCGACTCGGCGTTCCATGGATCGATGCAGGGGTCAGGGCGGACGGCATGCTCGTCCGCGTCCACGCCTACCTGCCCGGGGAGAGCCAGCCGTGTCTCGAGTGTGCCTGGTCCGACAGGGATTACCAGAGCCTCGAGGTATCCTATCCCTGCGCCGGCACCGGCGGCAATCCCGCGCCGACCAACGCGTCTTCCGGACTGGGAGCGCTCGCGGCGAGCCTTCAGATCATTGCCGCTCAAAAGTACCTGGCCGGGCAGGCGGATCAGGTCCAATTCGGCCGGCAGGTTCTCATCGACGCCGCGCATCACAAGCACTATTTGACTGCGTGCCGGCGCAACCCACGATGCCGCTTTGACCACGAAGTCTGGAGGATCGAGAAGCTCAATGCCGATCAGTCGAGATTGACGCTGGGCGATGCCCTGCAAATGGCTGCCCACGGCCCCGGGCAGGTGGAACACACCTGGCTCGAGGTAGAGGGGAGGCCCTTCACCAAGCGGCTCCTGTGCCCGGGCTGCGGGCATTCGAAACACATCATGCGTCTGTTCGCGTCTCTCTCCGAAAAAGCCTCGGGCTGCGCTCTGTGCGGCCAGAAAATGTCTGCCCCAGGCTGGAACTTGGCGGAAACACTCTCGGATCGCCTCCCCAGCAGGGCGCTCAGGCGCTCGCTCCGCAGCCTGGGCTTGCGCAACGGAGAAGTTTTCACCGTCGGCGGTCCGTCGGGCGAACGGCATTTTGAAATCGTCCAGGATTGCCGGAAGAGGGCTGTTGTGCGCGCAGCAGCATCTCAGGGATCCAGTGCTGCGGAAACGCGCCTCGAGGAAATCCTTAATCAATCCGCTGCAGAGTCGGCTGCTCTCCTGGAAGCATATGCCGCGTATCCGGGGTATGAATGATTATGCTCGATCGGGTGGTTTCCCTGTTTTTGCAGCGCCAGCGCGACGATGCCATGGCTTTCACGCGGGAAAGCGATCTGGTCACGATCAGTCCCATCTCGCCGCAGCACTTCGCGGTTCGATTGCGGTGCAAAGGGCTCGTTCAAGTACGGCCCGGTGAGATCGTGACCGCCGAGCACTTCGAATTCGGTGTCTACATGCCGTCCGATTATCTGCGCCAAGCCAATCCCTTCGAGGTGGTCACCTGGTTTGGGCCCGGTAACATCTGGCATCCGAATATCTCGAACAAGGCGCCCTTCATCTGCATCGGCCACTTGATTCCCGGGACGCCGCTGGTAGACATCATTCACCGCGTTTTTCAAATTGTGGCCTACCAAAAGGTGACCATGCGCGAGGACGACGATTTGAACCGCGAGGCCTGCGCGTGGGCCAGGCAGAACCAGCAGCGTTTCCCGATTGACGGGCGCCCACTCAAGCGCAGGTTGATTTCGCTGGAGATTGAGGATCCCGGCAAGGGACAGGAAAAATGACGGCACCAACGAAGGAAAGGAACCGGTTGATCTCCGACACCCTAGAGCGCGTGTCCCCCCGCGTGCAAGCCGACGGAAAGGGACGCTGGGATTTCGCGCTGGTCAACGGGACCTCGGCTGCTGCTCATGCCGCACTTCAGGAAGGTTGGTTAAATCTCGTCGTCCCGCTGCAGGAAGCAACCGATCCTGAATCCGACTGGAGCCTGCTGCGCGACAATGGGACTCTGCCGGGATTGTGCAAATTCGCTCTCGATGACGGCCAACGATGCCGGCATCTCCGCGTCGATTTGCCGCTGGACTGGGAGTCCGAGCCGGTCTTCCTTTCCCGCCGGCTCAGGGAAGCGTGCACCGGATTTCTTGCCGTGCTGGGCCGGTTGCACGGTTCCAGGGAATCCGGAGAACTCAAAGATGCCGGGAATGCCTGCGACGTTGAAGGAAACCACGCCGAAGGCACGGATCTTCCCCATCTCCTGAATGAAGCGGGATGGCAGTGCGCGCAACGTTCCGCATCCAAATTCACAGTTGATCTCGATGTGCGCGGTGGGCTCTCCCAGGCGGTCGTTGAAGTAGCGGAATGCCGTGGGGTGGTGGTCGCCTTCACCGATGTTGCGAAATGGGAAGCCCCGGGCCGCGAACAGCGCGAGGCCGCTGCGGTGCTCCTCTTGAGTGCAAGCAAGTTCATCAGGATGGCACGGGCCACGGTCGTGGAGAACGAAAAGGAGTCTGCCGCCCGATTTGAAGTCCGGTTTGAGTCGCCGGCGACTTCCCCAGAACTGAGCCACGCCCTGTCCGCGCTCTCGGTCGCGGCGAGCCTGTGCCGCAACGAAGCGCAGAGCTTCGAGGATGAACGGATCGCGAAGGCATATCTCGCGGCGCGTAGAGCTGGATGAGTAATCGTGAAACAAGGAAGTCACCAACAAACACAACAAAGGAGAAAACCATGGGAACCACGCAAACAATGGGCCTGACGCTGGAAGCCACCGATGTTTCACAACAAAAGGTGCGCCGCATCAGCAACATTCAACCGGATGTCACGGTACAGGAGGTGATCGAACCGCTCCTGGCCCAAATGAACCTTCCCCAAAACGATCCCGAGGGGCGGCCAGTATCGTATCAGGCGCGCCTGGAGCGAGAGGGCCGGCACCTCCAGAGTTGGGAGAAGGTCGGTGATGCTCTTCAAACAGGCGACAGGCTGGTATTGCAGCCGAATATCGAAGCCGGGGGATGCTGACGAACTGATTAATAACCATAAGGGGCGGAACAATGCTCGAGTCAAGCCATCGCTATACGATGGAATTGTATACCGAAGCCGGCAGCCCGCTCGGCCAGATCACATTGGAGGCCGATTTCGGTCCCGCATGCGAATGGGCGAGGCTCTCCGGTCTGCGCAAGGGGGAATTGGCCCCGGACGAATATGACAGGTGCGCCGCCATATTTCCCCTCTGGCACGCCAAGCTGTCGGAACCATATCTGCGAGGATTCCGCATCCAGGTCGGTACCAATGGGTCCAGCGCATCCAGTTGCGAATTTGCGACGACCTATTTCGCGGAACTCGCAACTCAGGCGGCGGCGCAATTCGTCAAGGAAGGAAAACTGAAATCGGGTGACCGATTCCTCTACCTGCTTGCCGCGTTTCCCCGCCAGCAGGAGAATTCCAGGCTGGCGGGCGGCAAGCTCATGATCGAGGACATCGCAGCCGCTGTGCCGGTTCGCGAGTCCGCCCTCGCGGATTTCCTGCGCCCGGCAATGCCCCAAGGAGAGATCGATTCGAATTTCCTTCCGGTCTTCATCCCCAGGCGGATTCTCGATGAAGCCGTCGAGTGCACACGACGGGCAGGCCAGGCGGAAACCGGCGGTTTTCTCATCGGGCACGTCTGCTTCGATCCTGGGGAGCCTGAAGCCTTCCTGGACATAACGGCTCAGATTCCCGCCATCCATACAGCCGAAGATTTGACCCGGCTTTCTTTTACGCCGGACACATGGACCGCCGTCCGGGCCGCGATTGAGCTCCGATACATGGGCGAAATGCTCTTGGGCTGGTGGCACAGCCATCCGGTGAAGCATTGGAAGTGCAAGGACTGCCCTGTCGAAAAACAGCGGACCTGCAGCCTGGCGCAGGGTTTTCTGAGCGAACACGATCGCCTGGTCCACCAGACGGTTTTTGGACGAGCCTGGAGCCTTGCCATGGTCCTCAGTGATGTTGCCTTCGCCGCCCCCGTCGTTTTCACTGTTCGGTTGGAGCCGCGGGACGATCGAGCCACGAGGCTACTACATTTCGAATTCCCGGCAAGACGAGGCCGGCAGCCAAGGCATCATTTCTAACCCTTCAGGTGAAGCCTGATGCCGAGTACCTGGGCTCACCTTGTTGTGATTGCATACTTCAGGAGGTAAGTGGAAAAGCCGAGACTAGCCCCTGTCGCGAAACTCTTGCTCCGATAACAACGAGCGCGATGTAGCCTGAGTGCCGGGGAGAGTGGCGGCAATATCAGAATTCAATGAGCGAACCATCCGGCATGAAAGGTTGAGGTGAAATGAAACCAGTACCCAAGCTTTGCGGCGCCGACATCGAACTCGGAAACTTTATCCTGGGATTGGACCGATTCGGCGGCACGTGTCATGAAGCATCTCGTGCCCTGTTGCGCGAAATCAATGGTATTTCCAAAGAGCAATTCTCAGGATCCTACACGACAGAATACACCCAATATGATGATTCGCGCGGATCACGAACTTGTGGAAACAGGGCCCTAGCCAGGGACATGCCGGAGGAATACTCCACAAGCCTTTCCCAGGATTGGGGGCGGAAGTTCCTGCCGGGCAACGGTGGTTGTGCCTATATCGACATGGATCACCTCGAGCTATGTCTCCCCGAGGTCCTATCTGCCTTTGACCATGTCGCCTGCTGGCATGCCATGCTGCGCATCGGCCGGAAGGCGTTGGAAGCGGCGAACCGGAAGCTCCGCACCGGCCAGAAGATTCAAGTGCTGGTGAATAACAGCGACGGACTCGGTCACTCTTATGGCAGTCATCTCAATTTCCTGGTGGCGAGAAATGCGTGGGACAACCTCTACGGCCGCAGGCTCCACTACCTGCTGTTCCTCGCCGCCTATCAGGCTTCGAATATCCTCATATCAGGACAAGGCAAGGTTGGGAGCGAAAACGGCATGCCCCCGGTTGACTTCCAGATTTCGCAGCGCGCCGACTTCTTCGAGCGATTGGTCGGTCCCCAGACCACTTTTGAGCGCCCGTTGGTAAACAGCCGCGATGAACCCCTATGCGGCTCCTTTTACAAACGCATTTCCGCGGAACATCCGGCAGCACAGTTGGCGCGCGTGCATGTTGTCTTTTTCGACAACACCCTGTGCCAGGTAGCCAGCCTGCTCAAGGTGGGAGTGATGCAAATCATCCTGTCGATGCTTGAACAGGAACGGATCAATCCCAGCTTGATTCTGGAAGACCCTCTGGATGCCGTCGTGACCTGGAGCCACGACCCTGCCCTGAAGGCCCGGGCGCGGATGGCTTCCGGCCAAATGCTGACCGCGCTGGAACTCCAGTTTTTGTTTCTGGAGGAGGCAAAGCGGTTCGTGGATTCGGGCGCCTGCTCCGATTTGGTTCCCCGCGCGGCCGAAATCATTCACCTCTGGGAAGACACCCTGCAGAAACTCGAGGTCTGGGATGCGGATTCGCTTGCCCGGAGGCTGGATTGGGTCCTGAAACTCACCATCCTGCGACAGGCACTCGAGGGACGGCCGCACCTGGAATGGCAATCTGCCCAGGTGAAGCATCTGGATCAGCTTTATTCCAGCCTCGATCCCCGGGATGGGCTCTTTTGGCTCTACTCACAAAACAATTTCGTTGAACGAGTGGTCGAAGACCAACAAATCGAATGGTTCGTGCACAATCCTCCGGATAACACCCGAGCCTGGGCACGGGCTATGATCCTGCGCCGAATGTCGGCGGATTCCGCCGACAGGGTGGATTGGGATACTATTCGCATCAAAACCCGCAGCAAGGGAGGCTGGTCACGCTTCACCGAATTGGATATGTCCAATCCCCTCGGATTTACCAAGGAGGCTTCGGGCCACGTTTTCCAGAACGGCCTGCCGCTCGATGACATTTTGGAGATGCTGGCCACTCAGCAGAATCAATGTGAAGCTGAAGAGAGTGCCGGCAGACCCGTCATCGACACAGGCAAGAAACACCTTCTTCTTGTTGATGGAACAGAGCTGATGGGCGAAAGCCGACGCCTGACGCCAACGAACCACGACGGCAAAAAAAAAGGGATTGCTTAAGGAGGAAAGAGACAATGGGAACACATGAAAGAAATCAAGACGATCAGCGACGGACTCTGGATGGCTCTTCGTCAGCACCTGCCGGGGGCAACCTGGATAACTTACGTCAGGCGGGAGCCGACTTGCTCACCGCCGCAGAGGAACTGATAAACCGGGCTCTCTCGGGGGACAGCGTTGAGTTCCTTGCCGCCAACAGGCAACAGGGAGGGGAATAGCCGTGAAAGACCGCCTCATGGGGGTGGAGACAGAGTATGCCATCACAGCGCTGACCCCCCAGGGAAAGAATTTCGACGGGCAGCGGCTCCTCGAAATCTTTCTGCGCACCGCCAGGGCCGAACTACCGCACATACCCGACTTCGGCAACGGGATGTTTCTTCAAAACGGGGCCAGGCTCTATGGAGATACCGGCATGCACCCCGAATTGAGTACTCCGGAATGCACGGATCCGTTGACCGTGGTCGAACACATCCGTGCCGGGGAGTGCATTCTCGGAAATCTAGCCAAGAACCTCGAGAGGACGGTTCAGGAAATCGGCGAAGTGCAATTGTTCCGGACCAACGTGGATTATAGCGAGACCAGGGCAACATGGGGCTGTCACGAATCCTATCTTCACCGGGCGAATCCCGCCAAGCTTCCGGCTCAAATCATACCGCATCTTGTGTCCCGTCTTATATTCACCGGGGCCGGAGGATTTTGGCCCCTTTCGAATGGCCTCGATTTCAGTCTCTCGCCACGAGTCGCTCACCTGGTGCATGAAGTATCGGATGATTCGACCCGAAAGCGCGCGATTTTTCATACCAAAAATGAGACCCTGGCGGGAAATGGTTACAATCGCCTGCACGTACTCTGCGGTGAAAGCCTGTGCTCCCAGACCGCTTCCTGGCTCAAGCTGGGTACAACCGCGCTCGTGGTGGCGCTGATCGAAGCCGATGCGTGCGAAGCCGGGGCGGTTCAACTGAAAGCGCCGCTGGCGGCGATGAAGATCTTCGCGAAGGATCCACTGTGCCGGCAAGTTGTACCACTGCAAAGCGGGCAATCTATCACTGCCGTTCAAATCCAGCGACATTACCTGGGGCGGGCCGAGGCCAACATCGGCCGGCAATTTATGCCGGAGTGGGCAGAAACGGTATGCCGATCCTGGCGCCTGATTCTGAATCAACTGGAATGCTCTCCCGAGGCATTGAATACGACGCTGGATTGGCCGATCAAGCGCTACCTTTACGAGAATTGGGCGCGGAAACGCGGAATCGGCTGGGAGAGCCTGTCTCAGTGGAGCCATGTTCTTTCACGGCTCCGCCTTGCGCTCGCCGAAACGGCATATCGTAACAAGCCGGCTTCCGCGGATTTTATCCTCGGTCCCCAAAGCCCTGCCAAAGACATGGTATTGACCTTAACGCCCATGCTCGAGAACGCAGGGTTGCGCTGGGAAGATCTCGGGCGCTTCATTGCTCTCCGACACGAACTGCAGGAAATCGATATGAGGTTTGGTCAGCTCAACGAAGAGGGGATCTTCTCATCTTTGGACAAAACCGGCCTGCTGCACCATCGGTTGCCTGGAATCTGCGATGAATCATCCTCGATCAACAATCCGCCGGCATCCGGCCGCGCCCGCGTGCGCGGGGAGTTTGTGAAGCAGCATGCAAGCGAACACAACCGCTACTGCTGTGACTGGCAGGGCGTGTGGGATTGGCAAGAAATGCGCGTGATGGATCTGTCAGATCCTTTCGAGACTGCCGAACGCTGGCGGAACCTTACGCAGGAAGAGGTTGAATGGGGTCCGGATTATACGGCCCTGAACCTGAGATTCCTGCTTGGTGCCAGGGTGAGATGAGCATTCTCGGGCCTGCGCCAAGGCGCCGCCGGCGCGACGTTGCCGAGGAAGAAATGACTGCGACTCAATTCAAAAACGGAATCCTGGAAGATAAATCTGGGTATGATCCGGATTTCGCACTGAGGGATAGGCTGAAAGAACTGGCGGTGAACGTCATTCGGCGTGACGCGAATACAATCCTTTTGGAAAAGGTGCCGGTAAATCAGAAATACTTTAACAAAACTCACACCAACGTCCTGATCAAAAAGAGGCCCTTCGTCCTGTGCCTCGATGAGGATCTGAAATACCGAGGAAGCGATTCTGCACTCACCCACGCGTTTGCTTTGAGTGTTCGACACAATGGCTGGCGCGTGTTTTTTGTCGGACAGCCTGCGAGGCTGGATTTCTCTGGCGCCGTTTCCCAGGCACTCGAGATGTTAGGCATTGATGGGGCGATACCTGCCCTGTCGCCTGTTTCATGCACTCCGCCGGCGAGCGACTCCGCAGGCCTGCTTGCAAAATACGGCTGCAACCTCAGCCGGCAAATGATGACCGGGGGGAGTCCCGTCTGTATCGGACGCACCGCGTTACTGGAGCAAATATTGTCCAGCCTCCTGCGATGGCAGAGCAATCTCACGGTGATTACGGGAGATACGGGGGCGGGAAAAACAAACCTCATTCATGGAATCGCGCCAAAACTCCAGAAGATGGGTTCGCCCACAGAAGTTCACCTTTTAGATCTAGGCATTTTGATGGCCGGCACCGTTTTTGATGGCGACCGGGAGCGCCTGCTGACCTCCCTTCTGGAAGAAGCATTGGCATCCCCTGATGCGTTGCTGGCCATGGAACATCTGGAGCAGGCGATTCTGGGCGTGCCGCGCGGGCCATTGCTTCTGGCGGACGCGCTAGATGCAGGGGCAAGGCTCGTTGGCACATGTAGCGGCGGCGATTTTCCATGGCTCCACAGGGAGCCGCTATTGAGGCGCACCCATCTGGTGGAATTAGCGCAGATGTGTGCACCAGAAACCCTTGAAGTCCTCGTTGCCATCCATGCTCAGCTTGCGGACTACCATGGGATTGAGATCGATTCTTCGATGCTGGAGATTGTCCTGCAGAGATCGGTTGATCTGATCGGGGTGCAACCGGCAAAAGCATTATCGTTGCTGGACGCTGGCGGAGCCTACGCAAGGTTTTCCGGCGCTAGAGAGCTACTTCCGGAACATATCTATCTCGCTGCCGCCAATCTCCGCGATGATATTCCTGGAGGCCTCTGAAGTTCAATGTCGGCGGTTATGAGCCGGGGGCGAAAAGCACTTTAACCCTCTGGGTACAACCTCCCGGAGGTTTCTGGAAGCAAGGAGGTAAGTAATCATGCCAAGCGACCGGCCCATGGGGATCGAGACAGAATTTGCCATTGGCGGCAGGAGAAAGAATGGAATGCCACTGGATCGCGATTCCCTGCTGCGAAGGCTGTCGGAAGCCGCCATGGAAAGATGGCGTTTCCTGCCCTCAAGCAACGGAAATGGGATCTTCACCGAATCGGGCGCCAGATTTTATTTTGATACTGGCGGCCATCCCGAGTTTTGTGTGGGCGAAAGCTCGGATCTGAACGAACTAGTTTCACATGTAAAAGCTGGAGAGCGCCTTTTAAGCGAGCTGGTGGATTTGATGGAGGAGCAGGATGGCGGCGAGAGCGAAATCTGGATCTTCCGCTCGAATGTGGATTATAGCGTTGGAGAACCGCGAACTTGGGGGCAGCACTCATCCTTTCTGATCAGAAATAAGCCGGAAACCTTTTTGACTGACCTGATTCCACATCTAGTCACGCGTGCTTACTCCTGGGCCGGGGGATTAAATCCCTTCATGCCAAATGGTTTGCAGTTTTGTCTCTTTCCACGTGCCCTTTTCTTTGTCAGGCCCATTGGCCCAGATTCGACTGCAGGTCGAGGAATCTTTCACACGCGCGACGAGAGCTTGGCTGGCCCCGGCTATTGGCGGCTCCACATTCTGTGCGGCGAATCTTTGCACAGTGAAGTTGGCTTGTGGTTGCAGCTCGGCACTACTGCGTTGATCGTCGCAATGACCGAAGCCGGACTGAAACCGGGGCGGGGCATCGAGTTGAAAAATCCTGTCCAGGCCCTGCATCTGGTGGCAAGCAACCTTTGCCACCCATTGGTCTTGATTGATGGCAGAAAACTTACAGCGCTTGACATTCAAGAACACTTTCTTGAGCAGGCGGAACGCTACCAGGATAGGGAATGCATGCCTCATTTTGCGCCTGAGGTCTGCAGGAGGTGGCGAGAAATTCTCACCGCCCTCCGAAAGGATCCAAGGACTTTATCGAAAGTACTTGACTGGCCGTTTAAGGCCGAACTCTTCGAGAAGATTTGCAGGGAACACGGCTTTTCAATGAACTCTTTCGCGCCGGGAAACGATTTCAGAAATCGTTTGTACGAAGCACTCAAAGGAACAGCCTATGAGAGGCAATCACCGGATGTCGGGTTTCTCATCGGGCCTCGCAGCCCCATTCTCGAGGTTGCAGCCCGGATGACTCCAGAATTGCGCAAGGCCGGACTAAGCTGGAGCACTCTGGCGGCTCCAAAAGAGCTTCGCCAGAAGCTGCTTGAGGGGGATTTGCGACTTTCCCAGCTTGGGCCTCGCGGCCTGTTCCAGCAGTTAGACCAGGCTGGAATGCTTGAGCGCAGGATTGTCAGGGAGCAAGAAATTGAACTGGCAAAGACCAATCCACCGGCAAGAGGCCGCGCAGCCATTCGAGGAAAGGTAGTTCGTGAACTTTGCGGCGACGGAGGCACAACCTGTGACTGGCAGTTCATTAGAGATAAGACAAATGGACGCCTTCTCGATCTGTCCGATCCATTCTGCTCCACTGAACGGTGGATATGGGAGGATGATTCTGATGAGGATGAACGCGACTTGGATGCTTCGCTGAATTCCCTTTTGGAAGATCTCAATCATGTTGGGAACATCTGATGAAATTCAGCAATCCGGCAATCGTCAATTTCTAGAAACCGTAGATTATATCAGTTCCCCGGCTCCAATGAGGAGGACGATGTCAGTGGCAGCCGGAATATGGAGAAAATGGGAGAACACCATGAGTGAGTTAAGAATTCCGGAACCGCTGTCATTAACCGGTTGGGGAAATCTGTTTGTAGTGCCTTATGTACGTGGACGGCTCATGTTTGCTCAGGCTGCTGCACATGCTATCGATACATTGGCGCCTGATTGTGTCGCCGCAGATCTACCTTTATTTCTCGACAAAAGCGAATTTCTGGATACCGCGCTCTCCGTCTTCCCTCTGGTTACCGCAATGTTAGTCCAGCTGCCGGGAGGCGAAGTGCGGTCTCTCCCTTTTGTTGTGTCGGATGCATCGTGCCTCAGCGCCTATCTGGCACAGAAACGAGGAATCTTATTGGCATGCATCGGTGATGGAATTAATGCAGGCCGCGAGACACATTCAGATGACGTCCCATTGCCAGACGATTGCTGCCTATCCAATATTGGCTTTCAAAACTACTTTCAGGGGGCATGGAGTTCGGAATCAGGAAAGGTGCGCTCCTTAAGCTTTAGGCAACCCACTCATGCAAGTGGAATAGCACACCGTCTGCAGTCCCTTCTCAATGTGCACAAGCGGGTGCTATTCGTCTGCGACTGGAAACGCTGGCTATCGGTGAAACAGGGACTGGCGCACCCTGCCTTTCCACCACCGATCGGACGGCGCTCCCGAACCCCCGCAGCCCTGATCTTCGAAGATCCGCAACAGTGTTTTCATCGTGGATATATGGACGATTTTCCAGCGCTGAACTTGAGTTTCTTCGAGCATGTGCGTGCAGGCACGGTCCGCAATTTCGACAAGCTGGCCGAGTTATCGAACATCCTTGAAAGGCAGGGTTGCACGATGACGTTGCCGAGGGAGAAAACCCCCAGAACCGCATCCGAGGTCCTTGAGCAGACGGAAGCAAACGACGGCCATGAGGTCTCATCGCAACTTGCCTGCGAGTTGTTGGCATACCCTTTACCATCTGCGGGCGATGCTTGCGATCGTTTGCCAATATATGGAACTATTACGCCGACGCAGCACATTGACGGGCCGTCGAAAGAATTCGAATTGGTGGATGTGGCGCACGCGAGCCCATGCTATCCGGTCGGACATTCAGAACGCAGCTCTTTCTACCCTCCGGAAGAACTTGACGCCTGACAATTCTGGGGGCCGGGAGCAACACCCTTAATTACGAGGAAACAGGCCAAAATTGCCCCCTGTTCTTCTTATACCCGTTGGTCCGTTCCTCCCAATTTCACGTTCTATGCACATGTGTCCCAGATATTGCGTCAGAGTGCGCGAATGGCCAATCTTAATCCGCCACTGATTGATGAGCTTGACGAATTCACGCCCGTGGTTTTTCAAATTAGTGGTGAAAGTGATGGCGATGTTCGTGCTGTCGAAGATGCCAATGCCACGTATAGAAATGAGCGACTGGGGCTTGAATGGAATAAGGAACATGAAGCCCCACCAGATTGCATCTTCACGATCCTCGCTACCAGAAAGCATGTGAGGACAATCTGGGAACCTCATGCGCAATGTGACGAAGCCAGTTCAATCGCGCTTTTATATTCCGGTCCCGAAGCGCCTGGGCCAGAGCGGTATGATGCGGTGACGCGCAGGCTTCGGCCCGAACAACTGTGCCGGTCAATGCCAGGGCAAGATGCCGTGTTAAGTCATTTTCCTTTAAAACAGGTCTGTGCTGGCTGGGCTGTTCAATGGGCTCCCGAGCACACCGTTCTGATCGCAGCCTATCGTGACTGGGAACCATCAGAGGCGCTCATAGAGCTGGCGAACAAAAAGGGGATCCGAATGGTAATCCTGCCGATCTCGGTTATTCCTCAGGAATTGATCACGAGGCTCCGCCGCCGCATATTTGTCAGCGAGACGATGCGATTTCATCCTGAAGAGGGAGAAAGGTTCATGACGCGACTCGCCCAATGGCGCGTTTAGAGGCGGTCTGAGATGGGCTGAAGTAGCGATTCACACCAAACGACAGAGATTCTTAATGGATTGGCCGTGATGCAATCTGCCTGGATTCTATATTCAGCTGCTTGTTTGTTTCATGAGCAGACATACAAGAAAACACAACATTTTCCTTCAGAGACGCCGACCTTCTTTCTCAGGTTCAGCACACATTTGACTGATAAATATGCAGCGCCAGAGAGTGCGGCCCGGTGGGTAGTTCCCAGCCAATCAGCAAAATCGATGTTTTAAAGATCGCCTGGGGCTGTCGGGAATAATATGAGTACATTGGAACTGCGTATTCGACATCTTGCTTTGCTGCTATTGGGATTTTGGCTTTTGATGGCCTGTCTTTTTGTCATTGGATTCCGCACCGGCAGGCTCGCGCGTGCAAGAGCTGAGAGAAAGACAAGATCTCAGGTCTTGGAGGGACCATCCGGCGTAGGTGCTCTGTGCGAATTCCTGGATCCGGAATGCGCTATCCTCGGGGACTGCTGCTTCGAAGACGAATTTGAAGATGAAAATCTCCTGATGCCAACGGACCGGCAGATGGTAGAGATCGTCAAGCTGCTACCACGTGAAACAGGCGTGCACAAAGCTCAGTGGATCCAGGGCGATATGACAGCTATCTTGGTGCCGGAGAATTCCCGGGTTGCTTGCGATACCAACCACAACGATTTTGGAGCCAGAATGCTTTCGGACTTCATACGGCCGCGGTTGCGCTCCGTGAGCCTGAATTATCCGGCATCCCTTCAGCAACTCGAATCCGATTTCATTTATCCCAAGCAGGTGGAGAAAGCAATCGGCGAATTCGGATGTTTATGCCACGACCAGATGCCCGATGAGTGGCTGCACCTCGGAGTTGTGAGCCCTGGCAAAATGCCGGAGTTAAGGAAATGACATGTTTTTGTTCGTGTCTGTGCCTGCGGGACGCATCCTGGGAATCCCAATCCGAATCCACTGGTCAGCTCCGGCAGGCATTTTCGTATTAGCTCTTATTTCGTGGCCCCACCTCAACTCGCGAGGCTTTGATGTGGCTGTCTGGAGAATAGGTGCCGCTCTGGCCGCCATCGCTATCTTGGCCCTGCAGATCCTGATTCATGAGTTTGCGCACTCTCTAGTCGCCAGAATTTGGGGAATCCGCACGGATGGCATTTACCTCCATATTTTCGGCGGGCTGGCGCTCGTGAAGGATCCACTTGTGCTTTCCCTAAAGCCATTGCAGCAGATGGCGATTTTCGGCGCAGGGCCGGCGTCGAATCTGGTGTGCTCCGGTGCCTCGGGCCTGCTGGCCTGCGTTGTCCACCGCCGGATTGCCGTAGTGATATTCACTGCACTTTCGATATTCAATGTCGGAATCGCCGCATTTAATCTTCTTCCCATATGGCCGCTCGATGGAGGACAGCTCTTTCGGGCATTTCTGGAACTGATGGGGCTCCGCTCCCGTTTGGCGGACTGGCTCACTCTCCTCGTTTCGTTGCTTATTGGCTGCCCATTTGCATACCTTGTTTGGATAGCGGGCGCCTTCTGGGCCTTTACAAACCTGGTATTGCTGATGGTAATTGCCATCATCGTTTTGTGGTTCTTTGGGACCGAGCCAGACACGCCGGCGGATCCGTCTGTGGCGGGAGATGCATCGATGACCGTGGGTGACAAGATCGAGATTCAGGTTTTTATGGGAATGAGTTCACCCTCGGAGCTCTCGGAATAGCACCTGAATGATGCGCGCAATAAGGGATTGGAGAACTCGCCGACCTGAGAAAAACCATTTGGGAACCCAGAAAATCTGGGGTAGAGAAAGTTCGCCAAAACGTAACTCTTGGCCTCAGGAGGTCACCCAAATCGTTATGAACAGAAACCAGCATAACTCTGAAAGCCGCGCCAAAGAAGCCTCGAATGAGGTTCGCTCGAATCCTGATGAAATTGGTGCTTCCACGCCGCATGACTTCGTTGCCAGGAATCTTACGCCGTTCGGCGGACTGCTGCCGGTTGCCGGGATGATCGAGAAGGTCGGTTTTTAAAAGCTGGTCGAAGAAGCAGTGATGGTTGATAGAGCCCAAATAGTAATGTCTGCGTGCCAATTCATTCTGGCGATTGTTATAGGTATTTCTGTAGGCTTCACGCAGCTCAATCAGCTGCGCTACATCACACGGATTGCTCTCATGGCAGGGATACCGAAGGTTACCTGCCCCTTTGTCCCTTTACCCCTGCTCTTCCCCATCGCTTTGAGGAAGAACGAAGAGGTCAGTTTGCGAACGCCATCGGTCCGGTTCTTCCAAGAATAGCGTTCCTTGTCTTTGATAGGCGGCCGCGGGGGAGGGATTTCGGCAAGAACAAGGTGGCCCAGAATTTGCCTGTGAGTGATTGTGTGCCGGACCGCACCCGCCCGTATGAACTCTGGGGTTGCATCAAGAATCGAGTGTGCTGCTCTCTTTGCGGTGGTGAGCGGGTTCGCGGATTTTCGCATGAGCGAAACGGGCAATCCCCATGTGCCGGGAATAAAGGATGTCGCCGTTTGCCGCTCCAGAACCAGGCTGCCGTCACACTGCAGAATCAGGATTGCCAGTTCCACCAATTCGGTCACACGCTTTGAATGCGTCTTCGGAGCAGGTTTCCCGATTTCGCTTGCGGATCTGCAGAGATGCCGCAGCGGACAGGTCATGCACTGCGGGCGAGATGGGGTGCAGACCAGTGCGCCGAGTTCCATCAGGGCCTGGTTGAAATCCGCCGGCCTGCGGCGTGCAAGCCACGCCCGGGCTTCGGACCAGTAGAATTTCTCCGGCGCGCGCGCAATCCCGCGCGCCCGACTGATGACGCGGCGAACATTACCATCCACCACCGGTGCGGGCCGGTCGAATGCGATGGAATGAATCGCACCGGCGGTATAACGGCCGACACCCGGCAAGCGCGCGATTTCCTCCAGGGTGCATGGAAACCTCCCGCCTGAATCCGCCATGATTTTGCGGGCAGCGCGCCGCAGGCTCCGTGCACGGCGGTAATATCCCAGTCCTGCCCACATTTCGAGGACGTCGCTTTCCGAGGAATCGGCAAGGGCTTCCACATTTGGGAAGCGTCTCAAAAAGCGCTCGTAATAGGGGAGCACGGTCCGGACTCTGGTTTGCTGCAGCATGACTTCCGCGATCCAGACGCGGTACGGCGAAGGATCAGTACGCCAGGGAAGCGCCCGCCCATGGCGCCGATACCATGCGAGCAACCGTTTCCGCAGAGTGCGCACGGATGCGCGATCCCATGGCCGGTTCATGTGCGCCGGATTCCGCATGCTCTCTAATCCGTCCGATTCCATAAATGCGAAAAAAGCTCCACCGACGGATAGAAACTCCCGCGCCAATCAGGCGAGCTCCAGCTTGAAGTGCCCACGTGAAGGCCGGCGGGGAATTGCGCGCTGAAAGTGATCATGCACGGATTGTATCAAAGGGCAGGTGCCGCGGCCCGACATTTTGCGGAGTAGGGTGAGATGGGCGGGCTGAGACGGGGCAGCGCCGTTTGGAGTGCGGCGACTCGTCGCCGCTAAAGTATTTGGGATTGAATAATTGCCTCCATGGGACTACGCTAATAAAAGCAAGTTCCTAGGGTGAGAGGTAACTATGTTGAAATCAACCGCGAACAAACGGAGAAAAAAGAAGATCCTTCAAACAGCTTTCCGAAAGCGCCCGCGCTGGACGCGAGAGGAAATCTCAACCCTGAAGCGCCTGTACCGCTCTGAGAGCAATGCGAATATCGCCAGGGAGCTGGGCCGGAGCGTTTCCTCGGTCGTTTTCAAGGGATATCGTCTGGGCTTATCCAAGGGGATCAGGCGCCTGAAAGAGATGGGCCGGGAAAACATCAACAAGCGCTGGCACCGGCAGGCGAAGCCGGGCAGTCGCAAGGCTAAAGCCGGACGGTAAGGGTTCGCGCGAAAACAGGTTCACATTTTGGCGCGAGCGCCGGGCGGGCATCTGCCCGCCCGCCCCCGCAAGGCGCACGACGTCGAAAGGAGCAAAGGCATGCCGGAACGCACCTGGTGGGAATCTATCAAGGTGGAAGGTGGAGAACTGCTTGACCGAGTGAAAAAGATCGTTCACGAAGGGAACGTGCGCCGCATCATCATCAAGCAGGGAGCGCGGACGATTGCCGAATTTCCGCTGACGATCGGAGTGGTCGGGACTGTCTTTGCGCCCGTCCTCGCGGCAGTGGGCGCGCTCGCGGCGCTCCTGAGCGATTGCACGATTGAGGTGGAGCGCGTCGGATCAGAAAGTGATCCCAAGCCCTGAAAGAGGTCAGGCTCTGGATTCGGCCGGAGCCAATCCTGCGGCTCCAAAGGGGATCGACTCGGGGATGCGATTGAGCTTTTCCTGGCGCCGCAGCGCCTTGGTCACCATGTTGCGCAACCGGGCGCGGGCACGAAAAACCTTCAGCCGCACTGCCTGCTTCGAGCACTTCAGGATCTCGGCCATCTCTTCATAAGGGACCTGCTTGAAGTCGCGCAGCACGATCGCCATTCTCTGCTTCTCGGGCAAACGGTCCAGAACGCGCTGCATGAGCAGCAGCATTTCTTCTCCCGAGGTTGGAGAGGCTGCGGCCGGATCCTCTTCCGGAGTCGCCATCAGGCGCTCGATGATACGGCTGTCCTGCTCACCGAGTTCAGTAAAACACACCATTTTACGCCGGCGCACACGCCGGAGTTCATCATAGCATTGATTGATCGCCACCCTCCGCAGCCAAGGGTAGAAGGGGCGGTCGTTGTCGAATTTGCGCAGCGAAAAATAGACCTTGCAGAGGATTTCCTGAACGACATCCTCGGGCTCGACCGCGCTCCCCACATTCCAGAAAACGAGATGCAGCAAATCGCGCTGGTATTTCCCCACCAGGCTTTCGAAAGCTCCGTCATCGCCCTGCTGGCAGCGGCGGATCAGTTCCTTATCTTCATCGCAATTCAGTTCGTGCCACACGAAAAAGATAAATGCAATTGGCGTGCCACGACGATGATATTGAGAACAAAGGGTTTACCTGAGTCCGTGTCTATCCGCTTTGTTCGGATTCCACACATCCGCTGTATGGATTCCACACGCTGCGAGAAACTCACCCGCGCGTCTTAAGCTGTTGGTCATGAATTCGGATGAACTCACGGACATCGTCCGCCAGGCCAAGCAGGCGCAACCATTGTTCTTTGTATAGGGTAACGGGAAACCGGCCCAAGCCGTACACGGACACGGCGCCCTTGCCGCTGACTTTCAAGCTCAATCCTTGCGTGGCTTCCTTTCGGAGCCCGGCGTTTTCAGACCTTAGGCTTATGATCTCCCTGAGTGACTGGTTTTCGGAGCGGAGGCGCTCGAGTTCCGCTGCCACTGCTTCACTGTCTGTCATGATCCCATTCTCCTGTTCCTGGATGGATTGCGCAGATTACCGGCCAATCCAATGCAATCGGATGAATCCGGCGATTTTAGACCGTTATGCGAAACGTAACGGGAATTTTGTTCTCGTTAGAAGCCAGAAGCCGGAAGCAAGAAGCCAGAATCGCTATGTCGAGCTCATCCCCTCCCGTGACCCGAAAACTGCTTGAGTTCTTCCGGCTTCCAGCTTCTTTCACGGTGAGGCCTGGACCGTCCGCTCCTGCAGATTCGAGGCGGCGCACATGCGGGTGAATAAGGCGACCAACTCAGCCAGGCTTTCCTTATCCACCTCGCCCATCAAGCAGATCTGAATCCAGTTCCGTGCCCGCAGATACCGGCTCCGGTAACTCAGCTGAAAACCCGCTTCGTTGAGCTTTCTGCCTACCCATTCCGAGCTTATCGATTCCGGCAGAGCGATGGTGGTCACCGCTGGCGAAGTGGGCGCCGGGACTCCCACCAGCCTGAATCCGGCCCGCAAGAGCTCATTCCTCAGCCATGCAGATATTGCGTCGATGGCCGCGAACCGTCCGGAGTCGAAACGCAGCAGGGCGGCGCGCAATGCGTAGAGCAGGTTGGAAGAGGTCGTAAACGGCACCCCGTCACATTCGCTGTACAGGGCGAGATCCAGATAGCGTGGCAGCGAATGGCCTGACGGCGCAGCCTCATGATTATAAAAAACCACGGCCAATCCGGGATAGGCGGCAAGCCCCTTGCCACTGACGCAAGATGCCAGATACACCTCGCTCAGGTCGACGGGAACCGTACCGATGGAACTAATGCAGTCCAGGCAGACCCGGATTCCCCGGGGAGCGCAAAGCTCCTGCAGCAAGCCGATATCATTGAGAATGCCGCTGGAGGTCTCGCAGTGCACCGCCCAAAGCCAATCGAGGTCGCCGCCCTCCTGCAGGGCCCGCTGAATCCGATCCGGATCGAAAGCGTGCCCCCATTCGCTCCTCATGGTCTTGAACCGCAGCTTGAAGCGGGTGGCGTGGTCGATCAGGCGATTGCCGAATTCGCCGTTGCTCAACACGAGACCCGAGCCCGAAATCAACGACAACTGCCCGGCGATGACGTCGTTGGCCAGAGTTCCCGATCCTGTGAGGATTTCAGCATGCCGCGCCCCTACCAGCCGGCACAACAACTGTTTGGTTTCGGAGAAATCATGCATGAAGGTCTTCGACCTGTGCGACAGGGGAGCGCCATTGAATGCCTGCCTGACCGGCTGGCTGATCGCCACAGGTCCGGGCAGCAGGGCGACATACCCCCTTTCAGGGCGAGGCGGCGGCGCCACATGCAGGAACGTCCGTGACCGGGCCTTCAACCCGTGATAGGCGCTGAGGGTCAGATACATCGGCTGGAACAGGGCCTCCCCCGTGCCGACCTGCGGGCCGAACGACACAAATCCGAGCTGCTGGTAGAGCTTCAACTGCCTCGTGGTGCCCGACATGATGGCGAGGTCATAACCGCGGTTCTCGCAATATTCGCACACCTTCAGCAGCAAGCCCTGAAAAACGCGCGAATTGCGGTGTTCCCTGTCCACCGCGAGGAGGCGGAGTTCGCACACAGCCCGGTGTTCCGGCAGGCTGGACTGGAGTTTTTCAAGCTTCTCGTCGAGCGAGAAAGGACGCTTCTCACGGATGGCGGTCATCCCGAGGACGCGCTCGCCGGAGGTGCAGATCACGTAGGTGTTTTCGGCATGAAACCGGTCCACAAGCCGGTGCTCCGCATTCGGCGGGTGCTGCGGGATCTCCTCCACGAACGCCTGATAATTCAGCCTGTGGATCTGCTCAAATTCCGATTGCTCTGAGGCAATCTTGAAGGTAAGCAATCTCGATTGCGTCATGCCTGCAGTCCTTTCCTGCCGCGCCGTTCCGCCAAAAAGGCGCGGATATTATCCCGGTGTGCAATCCATATCAGCAATACGACCGCCGAAATCCCGGCCAGGCCGGCAGTGCCGTGATGCAGCAGGGCGAGAACACCAGGGGCGGCGGTGGCGGCCAGCAGGAGGGTCGCTGTTCCCTGGCCGAACAACGGCCCCACCACAGCGATGCCGCCGCAAATCAGCGCGGCACGATAGTCCGTCGCAGCCAGCACACCCAACCCGGGGGCGAGGCCCTTGCCGCCATGAAACCCGAGTTGCACCGGCCAGATGTGGCCGGCAACGACGGCAGTCATGGCCGCGGCGATCCCCCATGACGACACCTCCAGGTAATCCGCTGCCCAGACCACACAGGCCGCTTTGACAGCATCTCCCAGCAGGGTCGCGACAAATCCCGTAGTCCCCAAAATTCTTTTGACGTTTGTACTTCCGGTGCTTCCACTGGCAATGGTACGGAGATCCTGGCCAGTGCGCAAGCGGACCAGATAATAGCCCGTTGACAGGCAGCCGAGCATATACCCGATGCAAACAACAACCACTTCTCCGGGGGCTGAGAAGAGATTCATAGCATTCTGGCGACCTGAATATGTTTCGAGCCCGGGCGGTCTCCCAAATCCCTGAGCCGGAACGCGCCGCCCCGATTCGTCTGCCTTTATTCGGTACCCTATTCTATCACAGTCCCCCCAGAAAAGGAGACAGGAGTCAGTATACAGGAGACAGTAGAAAAGCTGACTGCCTGGAAATCCTTGGGTGCGGCATCGCTCTCATGCTGATAGAACTGTGTAAGCCCGGATTATTCATGAAGAATCAGCCGACTCGCTGGCGGCCCAGTACAGAACCGCGACCGTAAGGGAGCGGATTGGCTGCCAATCTTACATTCTGTGGTATTCGCACGCTGCGATCCGCTCCCTTACGGTCGCGGCTCCGTTGGCTTTGCGCACATCAGTTAGGCTCTTCATGAATAATCCGGGTTAAGGAGCATGAGTCTCTCGAAGCCCGATGGAAAAGCCTCAGGTTTGTACTGAACATGCAGAACCGGATTGGAGAAGCAAAAACATCCACAGATGGACACAGATGTCACAGATGGAATTTGCCTGCGGGCCCGCCCATGCAAAGGAGGCCAAGACTGTACAATCTCTGCACATGTGTGCTCATCGGTGGATGTATTCCTCCAACGACCCTTATCTGTACCATCAGGCCTGGTGGCTTTTCTACTGACTCCTGACTCCTGTCTCCTGACTCCTTCCCTCGTCTTTCTCCCCATCAAGACCCCGAACGGTCGCGGAGAAGCACCAAGCCAAGTACAAGAATTAGAATTCACGGAGTGATTCGTGGATGCCCTTGTGGATTTCGTACCAGAACTCAAGCGCGGCCTCGTGCCTGTTGTTGTGGAACTTATCCAGCCACTGGATCAACTCGGGCCGGGTATCTCCCTCGACCTCCCGTTTGCGCTGCAGATAGGTATATACCAGATCGATATTGCGTTCCGGTTCCCAGAAGACCGATGAATTCCGGCTGTTGATCCGGCTGGCGGTTACCGCAATCTGCTCCAGATATCTTTCCTTCATGCCGAACAGCGTGCCGACGATTTCGGGCAGCATTTCTTCGGCCCATCCCCGATGAAAACGGCACATGCCCAGGTTGTCCATGATCAGCTCGCAGCGCATCCGCTCCGCGTTCATCCGGCCCAGGGTGCGCGGCGGCACGAAGTCGTTGCCGTAATACATATAGTACTTGCCCATGATCGGCATTGGAGAGACCGCGCCGGGAGTCCAGTACTGGTTGGGTACCATCCAGCCCTTGCGCGCATAGGACAGATAGACGAACGGATCGAGCACCTGCTTGCCTTTATCCCGCACCCAGCGCCGCGCAGCCTTCCGGGCGCCTTCGCTCAAATCGAGGCGGCCGCGCTTTTCAATGATCCCGTCCAGCAGCTGAATCCCGAGCTCGGCATTGTGCATCGAATCCGTTTCGATGCTGAATCCTGCCGGTGAGAAGACCGGCTTGCCGGAGACGCCCAGTTCTTCTGGGGATGCCAGTCCCTGGTCGAGGCATTCCATGAGCCATGAGAGGACTCCACCTACGGAGATGCCGTCGAAGCCGCACGTGTCGGCATGGTGGTTCAGGCGCTCGGCCGCGCGTTGGTCGAACACGCCGCACAGCGGTCCCATCGTCTGATAAGGTTCATAATCCTTCTTGAATTCGTCGCGTGTTTTCTTGCAGACGGCGGGGCATGGTTCGCCGCAGGTATGCTGCTGCCGGGTAGCGATGGTCTCCTGGTTGAACTGGCGCAAGTAGTGGTCGACGATATGCTTGCGGTGCAAGTCGAGGCGCTCATCCTCCTTCATGAAAATGGTGCGGTAATTAAAGGCCAACACGCGTCCGCCCGCGGTCGCATAATTGACTCCGAAGGTGCCGCCGGTTTCGAATTTCGGGTCGTAACGGTACTTGACGGTTGATTCCAGGTCTTTGGCACTGAGCTTCCGGCTGTACTTCTGAAGAAACCACTCGTCGGCGACCTTGCGGTCGCGGAAGTCTTCATCCGCAAACGTGCCGCCGAACATGACGGCGGCGATGCCGTGCTGCTGGAACATTTTGCTGCCGAAACCGCCGCGTCCCGCCCAGGTGTCGATCGTGGTCAATCTGCCGGAAGTGATCGGGACCGAGGCGATGCCGCCGAAATCGGTGGCCGCCGCGGCCGGACCCGTCGCCAGGATGCGCGGATCGGTTTTGTACTGATCGGAAAACCGCCGGCAGACGTGGTCCATCAGCCCATACACTCCCGCGCGCCCCTCCTGCCAGACCTGGCGGACGTTGACCGGCTCGATCCGCACGTCGATTTCTTCGCCATGGGTTCGATTAAGGTACAGGACCGACGGTGCGGCAGCCTTGCCGACCAGCGCTATCAGGTTGATGCCCAGATTTTCAAAGACCAGGCCCGCCCCGCCCATCGTGGAGACATAGAAGCCTCCCCAACAGGTGGAGAATCCGGTGAAGATCAACCGGTTGGATCCCGGCAGGATCGATCCGGCCAACACGCCAGTGCCGATGTTAAGGCTGTTGTACTTGCCTGCCAGGTGCAGTCCCAGGTCCACGGGACCGAAAAAATCGGTCAGGGGGTAACGTGTGATCCGGTAAAAGCCGCTTGCCGCGTCGACAAAAAGGACCTTCTGGTGGCTGTCCATTCAACCCTCCTGCAGGATCAACTGACAGAAACATGCTCACTTTCGCTCCGGTAAATAGCAACTCCTTTTTATTGATCGGACGGATCGGACGGATCGGTCCGATGCGGACCTTTGGCACGGTCCTATGAAAGACGCGCCGTAATGCCGCGACAAGGGGAGGGCAAAATTACTTGAACATGAGTTTCATAAATGAAAATATATGTTGCTTGGGTTGTGGTTTCTGGGCTCCTGTCGCTGAGAGGAACGGAATCTTATGCTCGGTCGTTTAGCTGCTTTCATCCTACTGGCTTCGATGACGATTTTCGCGGGCGACTGGCCGCAGTTTCGCGGCCCAAACCGGGATAACATCTCCACCGAAACGGGACTCTTCAGGACATGGCCGGCCGGCGGCCCGAAAGTCCTCTGGAAAACGCCGGTCTGCGAAGGATACGCGGGCGCTGCCATCAAGGACGGCAGGCTCTATCTGAACGACTACAACACCGAAAAGAAGGAACACCTGATCCGCTGCATCTCCATGGCGGACGGGAAGGATATCTGGCAATGGAGCTATCCCGTGGAAATCCGCCCCAGTCACGGGATCACCCGCACAGTCCCGGCCCTTGGCCAGAAAATGGGCTTTTTCCTCGATCCCAAATGCCGCTTCCATGCTTTCGATCTCACCACCGGCAAGATCGCCTGGCAGAAAAACCTGGTTCAGGAATACAAGGCGACCATTCCGGGGTGGTACGCGGGCCAGAATCCGCTGCTCGACGGCGACCGGGTCGTGATTGCGACCGGAGGCAATGCCCTGATCGTCGTCTTTGACCAGGCAACCGGAAAAGAGGTCTGGCGCTCGCCCAATCCCGGCAAGGATCTGATGTCTCATTCCTCCGTCATGCCGGCTACGATCGATGGCGTCAAACAATACCTGTATCTCACCATGAACAAGGTCGTCGGCGTTTCAGCTGCCGACGGACAGATTCTATGGACGACGCCCTTTGTCGGGAAAATGGCCGTATGTCCCTCTCCTCTCTCTATAGGCGATGGCCGCATTTTCATCACCAGCGGGTATGAAGTAGGGAGCATGATGATCAAGGTTCAGAAAGGGCCGTCGGGATTTACCGTTCAAAAGCTTTATGAGTTGACCAGCGTTCAATTTAATTCGGAGGTTCACACCCCGATCCAGTACAAAAATTGCCTGTTCGCAGTAGGCAGCAAAACCAAGGGGCGGTTCACCTGCCTGGGCCTCGACGGGAAGATCATATGGCAGAGTCCGGTAGTGTCCGGTGACCGGGCCGCGAGCCGGACATTCTTCCTCGGCGGGTTCCTGCTCGCGGATGGCATGTTTTTTCTCGTCGACGGCGACTCCGGCATGCTGCGCCTGATTGAAGCAAGCACCACGCAGTACAAGGAACTTGCCAGCGCCCAGATTCTGGAAGAGGGAGAGGTGTGGGGGCCCCTGGCCCTATCCAACGGCAAGCTGGTCATCCGCGACGCGAGTAAAATGGTCTGCCTCCAAGTGGGCCCATCCACGGGCGCGAAATAAGACGCCGCCGGCGAGGAAGAGTATGGATCCGAACCAGGAAACGAAAAAGCAGAGCCTTGCAGACCGGTTCCGGGAGAAATGGTTCCCGCCGGCAGCGGTGATCGGCGCGTTCGGTGCGTTTGTCGCAGCCGTTTTCCGCATCCGGCCGGCCGCCAAGGCAGTCCAGGCTCCGGCGAAAAATACCGATTTAACCAGCATATCCTTCACCAGGCCTGCATCCTCAGCCGTCATCCTTGCGAGAGAATATCGCCAGTCCGCCGTACTGGGGAATGCGGCCTCGGCGGTTCCATTCCGGCGATCGCTCGAGGGCATTGCGATGGCTGCCGGCGGCAATATTGTGGCGCTGGGGGATGATGAGGTCCGGACCTTCGATCCGAACGGGAAACTCACTCGTCATTGGCAGGCGCCGGCGAAAGCCTCATGCATAGGTGTCGGGCCCGACGACCGCGTTTACATGGGCGTCAGCGGGCGCGTCGAGATCTTTGACGCCGGCGGCGCGCACGCGGGCGGTTTTACGGCCGGGGAAAGAGACCGGCCTGCTGCCATCACCGCCATCAAGATATTTCAAAACGACATCCTGGTTGCCGACGCGGCCGCACTTCTCATCCGGCGCTACAACAGCCAGGGGACACAGATCGGGCTGATCGGAACCAAGAGCAAGACCGGCAAGTTCATGCTCCCCAACAAGAGCCTCGATCTGGTGGTGGATGCCAAAGGGGTTGTGCTAGCCACAGACACGGGCCGGCACCAAGTCACATCATGGGCGCTGGACGGTTCTCCCCTGGGCGCATTCGGCAAGTTCGGCATGAGCGATCCGGCGGATTTCGTGGGCTGCTGCAATCCGGTGAATCTCGCTGTCACTCCTGACGGGAAGGTGGTGACCGCGGAAAAAATGGTTGCGCGCGTGAAAGTGTTTGAACCGGACGGGAAGCTTCTGGCCGTGATCGGCCCGGAAAACTTCGATCCGGCCTGTATCCACATTTACCTGGCCGTGGATCCTCAGGGACGCATTCTCGCCGCCGACCCGGTGCGCCGCGAAATCAAGATTTTCACCCAGGTAAAAAAGGAAGGCCGAGGAGCTGAAGCGCATGAGTGAGAAGAGCACGCGACGCCAATTCATCGACCGCTCGGTCCGCATTCTCGGTTTCACCGCCATCGGCGGGACCGCCGGTTTGCTGGCAAAACGGGCCTCCGGCAACGCCGTCTTCCAGGTCGATCCCTTTAAGTGCACTGCCTGCGATCTGTGCCGCACTTCCTGCGTCCTGAGCCACTCGGCGGTGAAGGCGGTCAACGATTTTGACAAGTGCGGCTATTGCCAACTGTGCCCGGCCTATATGGATGTGACCAGCCGGCCGGACGAGAAGGGCATACCTGCCGGAAAGGTCTGCCCGCAGGATGCGCTCAAGCGTCGCGTGGTCGGCAAAGAAGATCCGGATGATCCGAATAATAATTATTACGAATACGCGATTGACGAGACCCGGTGCGACGGTTGCGGCAAATGCGTGAAGGCCTGCAAGCCTCCTGCCGGGAACGGGTCCCTGCGCCTGGAAATTCGTTATGCCCGCTGCGTGGAGTGCAACGAATGCTCGATCCTGATCGCCTGCCCGGACAACGCTATCGTGCGCGTGCACACACCGGGAATGGCCCCCACCACCCCCGCGACCAAGGCGCGCGAATGAAGGTATAGGAAAGTGATTTTGAACCACAGAGACACAGAGATCGCAGAGAAATCATGGCTGGAGTCTCTGTGAGCGAAAGGAAGAGACGGCCTTCCGCGCCAGCTTTGCTGGGCCCTGCGGGCCCGCGGAAGGCCGTTTCTTCCTTTCGCGCTCTCTGTGTCTCTGTGGTTTGCTTTTCTCCGCTGAACTGATGGGAAATGCAGGGTAAGTGTTCATGCAGCCGGCTGAAATAAGACATCGCTTCCCGGTTACGATCCTTCGGTCGTCGATTTTATTATTACTCTTGACGGCTGGATTGTTTTCCGGAGTGGCTTGGGCGCAGTATCAGAAGGCGCCGCCGGATTTCGGGGGCACTTACAGCTTTCCGACCCCGGAACATCCGGAACCGCGCGCGGACTGGCTGCGCGGCCTGGACGTCGTGCTTCTGGCCGCGGGCCTTGGGATTGCGGCCTGGCTCATCCTGAAACGCCGGAGCCGCAATGGCCTGTTGGTCCTCAGCATCGGCGCACTCGCGTACTTCGGTTTTTACCGCAAAGGCTGCACCTGCCCGATCGGCGCCATTCAGAACGTGACGCTTTCGCTGGTCGATCCGCGTTATCTGATTTCTTTTGGCGTGATCGCCTTCTTTTTCCTGCCTCTGATCGCGGCGCTCCTGTTCGGCCGGGTCTTCTGCGGCGGCATCTGCCCGCTCGGCATGGTGCAGGACCTGGTCCTGCTCCGGCCGCGCAAAGTGCCGCCGAAACTCGATAATGCGTTACGCTGGCTTCCTTACGTATACCTCGGCCTGGCGATTCTGTTCGCCGGCTGGGGATTGCACCTCAAGCTCGGCTCGTGGCAGATTCAAGCCGGACGCCGTTTCATCATCTGCGAATGGGATCCGTTCATTAGCATCTTCCGGATCTCCGGCTCCTTTCCTATGCTGGCGATCGGCGCCGGATTTATCCTGGCTGCAATGTTTTTCGGACGGCCTTACTGCCGCTGGCTGTGCCCGTATGGGGCGCTGCTTTCGATCCTGTCGCGGTTTTCGTGGAAAAACGTCAGCATCACCCCCGACAAAGAGCTGGACTGCGGGCTGTGCACCGATGCTTGTCCCTATGGGGCCATTCACAATAATCGCGCCGACCGGGCCACATGTCTGGCATGCGCACGCTGCTATGCATCATGCCCGCGCGAGCTGGAACTCCCTGCTGCCGCACGCGAACAGCTCGTACAGGTGAAGTGATGAACGCCCGCCATCGGAATATTGCGCGCTCTTGGACAGGAATGATTGCGGCCGTTGTCGTCATCGCCGCGGCCGCCTGGCTGATTTCCGTCTATATCCACGCCAGGCGCGTGACTCCGATCGACAAGGCCAAGGTCGAGGAACTGAAACTCAAGGCCCGGACGGATGCGGAGGTCCAGAAGATCCTTCAGCCGGAACTCGACCGGCAGCATCAAGGCCTGGTCGTGCGGCGCAATGCCTATACGATCGGCGGACGGCTTCTGCTGATTTCCCTCGGGATCTTTCTGGTGTGGTGCAAGTGGTTCCGCCCGGGCCGGGGCGAGTGGGTGGGCGCGCCGGAATTTGTGCGGCGATTTTTTACGAGGGAAGACAGAGGTGCGGAAGGCCCGGCTGCGGCCGGCGCCGGCAAGGACGGCATCCAGGCGCAGGCCCCGGCATCTTCCCTGGTGCCGCTGCTTCCGCCGGCCGAGCGGCGTCCGGCGGATTCACTGGATCTCGGTCCGGTGGACGAGATTCTGCGGGCCGAAGGCACGAAGCCCGAATCGTTGATCCCGATTCTGCAGGCAATCCAGGCACGGTACCGGTATCTCCCCGATGCGGCATTGCGCAGGGTTTGCGAAGCGAGCGAAATCACGCCGGCGCAGATCGCCGGAGTGGCGACCTTTTACAGCCAGTTCCGGCAGCACCCGGTCGGCGAACATGTCATCAAGGCCTGCGAAGGCACGGCTTGCCACGTCTCGGGCGCCGTCGAAGTAAGCAATGAACTGCGGCGCTGCCTGGGCATTGTGCCGGGCTCGGACACGGATCCGGCGCAGCAGTATACGGTTGAGCGGGTAGCCTGCATCGGCTCCTGCAGCCTGGCGCCGGTCATCATGATCGATGAAAAGATCTACGGCAAGCTCAGCGCGCTTTCGGTCAGCCGAGTGCTCCGCGAGTTCATCGAAACCGAGCGGGCCCGCAAGGGCAACGGCAACGGCACGCGCAAGCGGCCGCCGGTTCCGGCATACAGCCTTCCCGGCTCGACGCCTGCGCCGGTGGAAATCCGGATCGGGCTCGGTTCGTGCGGCATTGCCAGCGGGGCTTTGAAGGTGCGCGCGGCTTTGGAAGAAACGGTTGCCGAGCTGGGCGGCGGGATTCCGGTCAAGGCGGTCGGCTGCAGCGGCCTGTGCCATCACGAGCCCCTGGTGGAGTTTATCGAGGGCGGCCGGCGCACCGTATACGGCAGCCTGACTCCGGAAGATGTGCGCAAGGTGGTGCGCGCCCATGTCCGGCCGCGCGGATTTGTGCGCAAAGTGCGCGAGGGGATTCACGATGCGCGCATCCGCCTGACGGATGACTGTGCCTGGGAACCGGTCTCGAAGCGGCAAGTCGATGCGACCCCCTATTTGAGCAAGCAGGTGCGCATCGTTCTTGAGAACTGCGGCGAAATCGATCCCCTGTCCATCGAAGACTATCGCGGCCGGGAAGGCATGCGCGCTTTGGAAGCCTGCTTGAAAAGCATGTCGCCGGAACAGGTCGTCGAGCAGGTGCGCAGGGCGGGCCTCCGCGGCCGCGGCGGGGCCGGGTTTCCGACCGGGATCAAATGGCAAATGACGCGCCGCGCGCCCGGCGCGGAAAAGTACGTGATCTGCAATGGCGACGAGGGAGACCCGGGGGCCTTCATGGACAGGGCCGTGCTCGAGGCCGATCCCTTCCGCGTGATCGAGGGACTGGTGATCGCCGCCTATGCCGTCGGAGCGAATGAGGGCTACCTTTATGTGCGCCGTGAATATCCGATTGCCGTGCGTCACATGCGCGCGGCGATTGCGATTGCGGAAGCGCAGGGTTTCCTCGGCGAACATATTCTCGGCACTTCGTTCAGTTTCAGGCTGCATGTGCGCGAGGGCGCCGGCGCTTTCGTCTGCGGCGAGGAGACCGCGCTCATGCAGTCGATCGAAGGCTGGCGCGGCATGCCGCGGCCGCGGCCGCCCTATCCTGCCCAGTCGGGCCTCTGGGGCAAGCCGACCCTGATCAACAACGTGGAAACACTTGCCTGCCTGCCCTGGATTTTCCGCCGGGGCGCCGAGGCCTTCGCCGCCCTCGGAACAGAAAAATCGAAGGGGACCAAAGTCTTTTCGCTGGCAGGCAAGGTGAAGCGCGGCGGCCTGATCGAGGTGCCGATGGGGATCACGATTCGCGAAATCGTCGAGGAGATCGGCGGCGGCATCAAGGGCGGCCGGAAATTCAAGGCGGTGCTCGCCGGCGGCCCCTCCGGAGGATGCATCCCGGCGAGCCTGGCCGACACGCGGATCGACTACGAGGAGCTGGCATCGACCGGATCCATCATGGGATCGGGCGGCCTGGTCGTCCTGGACGACCATGATTGCGCGGTCGACATCGCGCGCTACTTCCTGCACTTCACGCAAAACGAGTCGTGCGGCAAATGCACGTACTGCCGCGTCGGCACCAAGCGCATGCTCGAGATCCTGGAACGCATCTGCGCCGGGAAGGGCACCGAAATCGACCTGCAGACACTCGACGAGCTCAGCATCCGCATCAAGAAAGGGAGTCTGTGCGGCCTGGGACAGACGGCGCCGAATCCCGTGCTGACCACGCTCCGCTATTTCCGGGATGAGTACGAGGCGCACATCCGTGAAAAACGCTGCCCGGCGGCGTCGTGCAAGTCGCTGATCCATTACCGGATCACCGACAAGTGTACCGGATGCACGTTGTGCGCGCAGGCCTGTCCGGCAAAGGCCATCGACGCCCGGCCATACCGGCAGCACGAAGTGGCCGACGACCTGTGCACGCGCTGCGGCATGTGCGTCACCGCATGCCCGGAAGACGCGATTGAAGTGGGATAAGGAAGGAGTCAGGAGCCAGGAGTCAGGAGTCAGGAGAAAAGCCGTCTGGGGCGCGTTTGGAGCGCGGGCGTCCCGCCCGCAAGATTCGTCTGCGCTCGACGATTCGTGACTGCGGTAGACAGCCGGTGCGCGGTGAAATCCGATCTTTTGGGTGAAGTTTATGGGTATTATGCGGGCGAGACGCCCGCGCTCCTTGCGCTGCACGTCGGCATGCGGCAAGCGATCCACCGGTGGGCACCCTTGTGCTTGCTGGCCGCGTAAGGGAATAGGAGGAAGCAGGAATCAGGAGTCAGGAGAAAAGCCCCCTGGGGCAGGCGGCTTGCCTGATTCTTCGGATTATTTGGGTCAGGGATGGCGCACCCCGGGTGCGTTTGCTGGCCGCGATAGGAATAAGAGAGCAAGACGGTTTTATTCTGACTCCTGACTCCTGGCTCCTGTCTCCTTCTTTTGAGAGATTCTATGGTTCAAGTAACGATTGATGGGCGGGAAATCTCGGTTGCGGATGGGACGACGATCCTGGAGGCCGCGCGCCGGCTTGGGATCCGTATCCCTACGCTGTGCCATGTGGAGAATTTCCCGCCGTCGGCATCATGCTTCTTGTGCGCCGTGCAAGTCCGGGGGAGGGAAACCCTCGTGCCGTCCTGCGCCATTCCGGCAGCAGAAGGCATGGTGGTCAGTACGGACACGGATGAAGTGCGCGCTTCGAGAAAAATGGTGCTCGAGCTTCTCTTGTCCGATCATGCAGGGGACTGCATCGGGCCGTGCCGGACAGGATGCCCGGCCAGATTCGACATTCCCGGATTCCTCACCCATCTCTCGGGCAGGGACCTGCGGCGCTCCGCGGAAGTGGCTGCCGATTTTCTGACTTTGCCCGCGGCGCTCGGGCGCATATGCCCGCGCCTGTGCGAGCAGCGCTGTCATCGCTGCGACAAAGGGGAGTCCCTGTCGATCGGCCATCTGCACCGCTTCGCGGCCGATTGCGACCTGTTATCCGAGGAGCGCTACATCCCGCGCAAGGACAAGGCCAGCGGCAAAAGAGTCGCAATCGTGGGCGCAGGGCCTGCCGGGCTCGCGGCAGCCTACCATCTGCTGCGCCGCGGTCACGATGTGACCCTTTTCGACGCGCATGCGGAACCGGGGGGCATGCTGCGCTACGGCATTCCCGCCTTCCGCCTGCCGCGCCCGGTGCTGGACCGGGAAATTGAAGTAGTCCGTCTCCTGGGCGGCGAATTCCGGATGCGGAAAAAGCTGGGTGTGGATTTCACGCTGGATGAACTTCGATGTGACTTTGGCGCGGTCTTTCTTGCCATCGGCGCCCAGGGATCGCGCGCGCTCGAGTGTCCCGGCGAAGAACTTGCGCTTCCGGCCGTGGAGTTTCTGGCCAGGATTACCGAAGGACGGCCGCAGGAGATCGGCGGCGACGTCCTGGTCCTGGGCGGCGGCAACACGGCCATGGACGCATGCCGGACGGCGCGCAGGCTGGGCGCGGAGAAAGTTACGGTTCTCTACCGGCGCAGCCGGCGCGAAATGCCCTGCCTGATGGCCGAGGTGGAGGCCGCGGAAGCCGAAGGCATCCGGATCGAGACGCTGGTAGCGCCGGTCCGGCTTGAGAAAGGCATGGACGGCAATCTTCTCCTTACGTGCACGCGGATGGAATTGGGCGCCCCGGATGAAAGCGGCCGGGCGCGGCCGGTGCCGGTCGCCGGATCCGAGTTCACGTTGCCGGCTTCCTGTGTCATCGCCGCCGTCGGCCAGACCGTCGAATCAGGATGTCTCGACGAGAGCGGGGTCCGGCTGTCGCGTTGGCGCGGCATCGCGGTCAATCCGGCGACGCTCTCCACCAACCTGGAAGGTGTGTTTGCCGGCGGGGATGCGGTCACCGGCGCCGACGTTGCCGTGCGCGCGGTTGCGGCTGGAAAGCTCGCCGCGGTTTCCATCGACCAGTATCTCAGCGGCCGGCAGGTCCGCGGTGATCCGGAGATGATCACCGTGCTGATGACCAAAATGGACGAACAGGAAATCGCCGAGTTCTTCCGCGAGGTCGAGGAGAACCCGCGCGCGCACATGCCCGAATTGCCGGCGGCGGAGCGCGCCCACAATTTTGAGGAAGTGGAACTGGGCTATTCCCTGGAAACGGCGCTCGGCGAGTCAGGCCGGTGCATGCACTGCGGCTGCTGGAAAGCGGCCACGTGCCAGCTGCGGCAGCATGCCACCGAATACGGCGCGGATCCCGTGCGCTTCACCGGAGTGCGACGCAAATTCCACCGCGACACTTCCCACCCGGAAATCGTTTATGAATCCGGCAAGTGCATCCTGTGCGGCGCCTGCGTTGCGGCCGCGACCATGGCCGGGGACGGCCTGGGACTGGCCATAGTAGGACGCGGATTCGACGCCACGGTTGCGATACCGCTCAAGGGCGCCATGGTCGAAGCTCTGCCCAGCGCCGCCCGCCGTGCCGCCGAAGTGTGCCCCACCGGCGCCTTCGCCCTCAAAGGCGAATCCACCGGCCAGTGTTGCCGCTAAATTGGAAAACCAGGCGCATCAAAGATGGTATTCAGAGGATGATTGGGAGGCATGATTAGAGCATGAAGACCTCAAAGTTTGTTCTTTGAGGTCTTCGAGGTCTTCGTGGTTTAAAATGGATCATTCTCGAGGCTGGTAGTATTTGCCTTGCCAGGTGTCGCGAACGGCGAGGGTCTGCTCGATGTCGCGCTGGAGCTCGGCCTTGGTCTTGTTCCAGGAGGGAGCGATGAGCAGTTCGTCTGGGGCAGTGCCGAACAGGCGCTCGATGCAGATTTCGGGATTCAATCGCTCCAGGAATGCTACCAGCAGATCCAGGTATTCTCCGTATTCCAGCACCGGAAACGGGGCGGCAAGATATTCACGCGCCAGCGCCGTGCCGTGCACGACGTGCAGGTGGTGCAGTTTCAAAAAGTCCAGGCCGGCTTCGGAGACAGCATCGGCCATGGCCAGCATTTCCTCCCGGCTCTCCCAAGGGAAACCCAGGATCAAGTGTGCCGCGATATGAATGCCGCGCCCGCGCGTCCGCTCGACGGCGTGCAGCCAGCAGGCGTAATCGTGCCCGCGGTTGATGCGCGCGAGCGTCCGGTCATGGATCGATTCGAGCCCATATTCGAGCGTGACGAAGCACGTCCGCGCCAGCCCTTCCAGCCATGCCAGTTTTTCATCCTCCACGCAGTCGGGGCGTGTGCCGACCGCGAGCCCGACCACGCCGGGATGGGCCAGGGCGCATTCAAAGAGCGGTATCAGCTGCGCCAGAGGCGCGAAAGTGTTGGTGAACGGCTGAAAATAGATGATGAACTTGCGTGCACGGTAGCGCCGCCGGAGGTATTCCATGCCGTTGCGGATCTGCTCGGTCACCGAATCCGGGCGCCGCGCCGACGCCGGCCGGAAGGCATCGTTATTGCAGTAGGTGCAGCCGCCCCAGGCGACCGTACCGTCGCGGTTCGGACAGGAAAATCCCGCATCCACGGAAATCTTGTGCACCCGGCAGCCGAACTTCTCTTTCAGAAAAGCGCCATAAGCGCGATAGCGGCTGCCGTCGCGGAAAGGTCCGGGAGCGGGGCGTGGCACGTTTGCGGCCATGGGACCCATTATAAGGGATCGGGCGCCGGAAATAAAAAAGGGCAGCGCAAGCTGCCCTGGCAGGCACCGGTGTTCTGGTGATAAAACGTTAGATCTTGACGCGTTCGCCGTCTTTGGGGCAGACCCAGTACATGCCCCCGGGAACCTGGCGATATCTGACTACCTTCGTGGCAACCATGCCGGTGCCGCAGCTTGGACAGGGCTTCTCAAAACTGGTCCCTTTGTCCCCCATGCTCGCGCGTGCGGTCTTCGAAAGTTTCTCTGCCATTTCCTTTGCCTCCTTTCCGCATAAGTGCCCTAACGCAAAACTTCTAAGTATACGCTGTTCCAAACCCGTGTCAACCACTTTTCGCCGGCAAATGCGATTCAGACACTGGCAACTACTCAGATTGTTGGAGAGGCCCGAAGGGCCGACAGGAAATAGGCCCGGCCGTCAGGCCGGGATAGCGAGTGCAGAAAAATAGAGCGCCGAAGGCGCGGCACCTGGATCTATGCGTGGACAGGTGCCGGCCCTTCAGGCCTCGTTTTCAATTATGCTCCGAACCCCGCGCTCACGCGCGGGGCTATTCTCTGCCGGCCCTTCGGGCCTGGATCGCAATCTGCATTGTTGCCGCTGTCTGAATCACAGCACCGGCAAAAGTAAATTCTTAAGGCCCGATAGCTTCGTGCTATTCTAAAAAGTTTGGGAATGCCTGGGAGGGAGAGATGGAAAAGGAAAAGGTGGTGCTTGCCTATAGCGGCGGCCTGGACACCTCGGTGATCCTGAAATGGCTGGACAATAGAGGGTATGACGTGATCGCCTACGTTGCGGATGTCGGCCAGCAGGATGACTTTGAAAAGGTCCGCGAAAAGGCGCTCAAAACCGGGGCGAGCAAAGTGTATGTGGAGGATCTGAAGGGAGAATTCGTCACCGACTACATTTTCCCGATCATCAAGGCGAACGCGCTGTACGAGGGACGCTATCTGCTGGGCACGGCGATCGCCCGGCCGCTGATTGCCAAACACCAGATCAAGATCGCCAACCTCGAAGGCGCCCCCTGCGTTTCCCACGGCGCCACAGGCAAAGGCAACGACCAGGTCCGTTTTGAGCTTTCCTATTATGCGTTGAAGCCCGGCATCAAGATCCTGGCTCCCTGGAAAGACGCGGAATTCCTTGATGAATTCAAGGGCCGTGAAGACCTGCTTGATTATGCGGCACGCTACGACATCCCGGTGCAGGCTACCGTTGGAAAGCCGTACAGCGAGGACGAAAACCTGTTCCACATCAGTCATGAGGCCGGGATCCTCGAGGATCCCGCGCTCGAACCCGCCAAAGACGTTTACTCCAAGACGGTGGATCCCGAAGATGCGCCCTCGACCCCGGTGAGGATTGTCATAGAGTTCAGAGACGGCATCCCGGTCCGGGTGGAAAATCTCGGCGACGGCACCGTGGAAACCGAGCCTCTGGCCCTGTTCACCTATCTCAACCAGCTCGGCAGCGAACACGGCGTCGGTCGTGTCGACATGGTCGAAAACCGCTACGTCGGCATCAAGTCCCGCGGGATTTATGAAACGCCCGGTGGCACGATTCTGCATGTGGCCCACAAGGATATCGAAGGAGTGGCCATGGACCGCGAGGTAATGCGCCTGCGCGACATGCTGACTGCCAAGCTCTCGGAACTGATCTATTACGGTTTCTGGTTCAGCCCCGAAATGGATTTCCTCATGGCGGCCATCGACAAGAGCCAGGAAGTGATTGATGGGAAGGTCTACCTAAAGCTTTACAAGGGCAATGTGTTCGTGACCGGAAGGGAATCCAGCAGCTCCCTGTATGATCAGGATCTATCCAGCATGCACATCGAGGGGGGATTCAACCAGCAGGATTCGTCCGGCTTCATCAAAATCAATGCCATCCGCCTGATGGCGCACAACGCGATCATGAACAAGAAGAAACACACCTGGGGATTGAAATGAAACTCTGGGAAAAGGGGTACCGGCTGGATGCGGACGTCGAGCGTTACACCGTCGGGGATGATTACCTTCTGGACCAGGCGCTCGTGCGCTATGACTGCCAGGCTTCCATCGCCCACGCCGGCGCGCTGCGCATTGCCGGCGTGCTCAGCGAATCGGAACGAAGGAAGCTCGTCCGCGGGCTGCGCCGCATTCTGGATCTGGATGAGAAAGGCGAATTCCGCATCGATCCCGCGGACGAGGACGGCCTGACCGCGATCGAAAAGTTCCTCGTCGCCACACTCGGGGATTTGGGAAAGAAGATCCACACCGCCAGGTCGCGCAACGACCAGGTGGTTGCCGCCCTCAGGCTCTATGCGCGCGACAAGCTGGCCACCACGCTGGGACTGGTTGACGATTTTGTCCGCCGGGCGCGGCACAAGGCTGCCGGGCTGCGCGCCGTCAAGATGCCGGGGTACACGCACGCGCGCAAGGCGATGCCGTCCACGTTTGCGACCTGGCTCGAGGCCGCCGCCGCGAGCATGAAGGACAATCGCATTACTCTTCAGGCGGCCCGGGAGCTGCTCGATCAGAATCCACTGGGCACAGGCGCCGGGTACGGGATTCCCGTGTTCAAACTGGACCGGCGCCGGACGGCGCGGGATCTCGGCTTCCGCAGGGTGCAATGGAATCCGCTCTATGTGCAGAACAGCCGCGGCAAGTTCGAGGCCATCGTGGTTTCCGCACTGTCCAACGTCATGTTTGACATCAACAAAATGGCTGCGGACCTCATCCTATTTTCGATGGACGAGTTCGGCTTTGTCCGTCTTCCCAAAACCCTGTGCACCGGAAGCTCGATCATGCCGCAGAAGCTGAATCCGGATGTGCTGGAGATCGCCCGCGCGCAATACCATGTCGTGGTCGCCAACGAGTTCAGGATCCGTGCCATCACTGGCAATCTGATGTCGGGGTATAACCGCGATCTGCAGCTTACCAAAAAGCCCCTGATGGAGAGCTTTGACATCGTTCACAGCAGCATTCCTGTCCTGGGCCGGGTGATCGAGGAACTCGAAGTGGATCAGGAGAAATGCCTCAAGGCATGTACTCCGGAGATCTACGCCACGGAGGAGGCCTACCGCCTGGTCAAAGCCGGCATGCCCTTCCGCGATGCCTACCAGGAGATTGCAGAACGCCTCCGCAGCTCCTGATTGCCCAGGCTGATAAAACCTATCCACAGATGAGCGCAGATGTTCACAGATGATCGATTCTCGCCATCTGTATCCTTGTGTGGATTTGATGTTCGGCCGGAATCTTTCGCTGATCTTTGCGTTTGGCGGGATTGGATTTTTGGGCTATCTTATCGGCTTTGTGCCGAACGGCACGATCATTTGAGAGGGAAGCGCCATGCATGCAATATTCCTGTCCGTTTTGCTGGCTGCCCTGCCGGGGCCTCAGCAGGCAGCGGACGCTCCCCCAGCCATCGACCGCGCTTTCCAGCGGATGTATAACTTCGACTTCGCCGGCATGCATAAGATTCTGGACGAGTATGTGCGCGCCCATGCCGAAGATCCGCTGGCATACTCGACGCGTGCCGGGGCCTATCTGTTTTCGGAATTGTATCGCCTGAAAATTCTCGAAACTGATTTTTTCATCGATGACAACCAGGTTACCGACAGGAAGAGGTGGAAACCGGATCCGGCTGTGCGCGCACAACTGTTCCAGATGACCGGGGAAGCCAGAAAGCGGGCGGCCGCCGTCCTGAAATCGGCGCCCAACGACCGCAACGCGATGTTCGCGATGTGCATGGCGACCGGCATCGAAACGGACTATACGATCCTGGTGGAGAAGAAATACTTCCGCAGCTTTTCGCTTTCCAGGGAATCCCAGGGATATGCGCGCAGGCTGCTGGCTCTGAATCCGCCCATCCACGATGCCTACCTGACTCTCGGCATGGTCGAATATGTCGTCGGCAACATGAACTGGTTTTTCCGGCTGTTTGTTCGTTTCGACCAGATCGAAGGAAGCAAGCAGAAGGCGGTCGAGAATCTCAAGAATGTGGTTGCCGGCGGACGCTATTATCCGCCGATGGCGAAAATCCTGCTGTCGGTGATTTACCTGCGCGAGCAGCAACCGGCTATGGCGCTCACGCTTCTGACAGAGCTGGAACGCGATTTCCCGGAAAATCCCCTGATCCGTTCCGAAGCCCGGAAAGCTGCGGACAGACTCGGGCGCGTAAAAAAGCGATAATCCAAAATCGGTGATGTCTCCGAGCGAGGCCAACGCCGCCGGCTTGCTGTCCCAAACGCGAATGGGAGTCAGTCCGATTCTGTCCGAGTAACCCGTAATTCGTCCACAATGCTACAAAGAAGCTGAACCGACCGATGATTAGTAACATCTAATCGCATGTAATCGGTTGCAGCGCTCTCGCTTTTTTGGCGGAGAGAAATCCTGAGGGCAATGGTGCATCCAGCAAACCTGTTCTGTTTTCTCTTTTCGGCTCTTCTTTGTGCGGCCCCCAACTCCCAACAGACTGCATCACAAAAAGACGCCACCGTTCGCGTCAAAGTCGCGCTAGTTCAGACCGATGTAATGGTGTTCGATAAGCAGGGGCGCTTTGTTCCCGATCTAAAGAAGGATCAATTCAGGTTGTTCCTCGATGGCAAGGAACAGCCGATCGAATTCTTTGAAATGATTTCT
>Ga0315277_10000835_pt1 | contig 47082 bp, 35 predicted proteins | sample YL17G05_15_MG_FD_203695 | JGI IMG/M metagenome (GOLD analysis project Ga0315277, IMG submission 203695) | Sediment microbial communities from Yellowstone Lake, YNP, Wyoming, USA - YL17G05_15 | ecosystem: Environmental > Aquatic > Freshwater > Lake > Sediment | place: USA: Wyoming | collected... | reverse complement strand
CGGTCGAATACGAGGCGGTCGTAGTCAAGGAGGCCAAGCCGGTCAGCCGTGGGGCCGTTAACGGCCTGGGATTCCCCCCGACGGGCCAACAGAAGACGCCCGGACCTGAGAAAGTCGCCTATAAGATTACTGCCACCGAGACAAAGAAGGCCGGAATCAGCAGGAGGCAGGGGGCTGTGGCGGTCATTGTGATAGCGGTCCTTGTCCTTGCATCCTGGTTTGTGCTGATGAACCGCCCTTCGACGGAGACGCCGAACGTTGATGGGATGTTCGATGAATGGTCGGCGGTCGTGAAATATTCGTCATTTTACCAATCGAGCGATCCAGATCTGAAATTCACGGGGTGCACCGTCCAGTTCTATCAGGGGAGCGTCTACTGGTATTTCCAGACCTCCGGGGACCTGTACAAGACCTCCGACCATATAACGACCTACGCGCTGTTCGTCGACTCCGACGGGGACCCTAGCACGGGGTTCCCCCTGGTTCAAGATTTCGGGGCCGATCTCGTGGCTCAGATATCCGGCACAGGAGGGCAGAAACTACCCGATAGCTGCGCGCTCCTCCGGTTCAGCGGCACAGATGTTCTTAACTACAGTTCGTGGGCCTCCGTCCAGACGCTGGTGATCGGCTCCATAGTCAAACAGGCAGAGACTTCCTTCTCCGCGCCGACATCCTTCTCGGTCGCCAACGCAAGGTTCATGGCAGTCTCATATGACGGAGAGGCGACCCCGAGCGCCACACTGCCGTTCGCATTGAAGCCGGGGATTCTCATGATCGAGCAGTCATCCATTGTCGACGCATCTTGCACGATACCGATAGGAGCCGCAAGCCCGGTGTTGAAGGTGGTCGTCAAGGCCTTCGGCAGCAGGCTTGAGACCGCAGAGATCCACCCCACGTTCACCGGCGTCGCGCAGACGAAGGACCTCGGGCCGCTCGTCTGGACAGACGATAATGAAATGCTTCTCGGGAGGACATTCAACGTCGCAGCCAATACATCCGGATCAACACCAGGCACTTTCATCACCGCCACGATGAGGCCCGATGGGGTGGTCACGGAATATGGGTCGGTCGCGATCATAGGCGGGACCGCCAAGGGATATGTCGACAGTTTCCCGACCGGGATCAAGATAGACGGCTGTTTCGCCGATTGGACGACCTTCAAGAACGACCTTGGAGATTTGGTGCCTGTCGCGAACAAGGATATCGATATCAGGAAAATTTCCTACGGATACGATTCTCTCACGGCGTACTTCTACCTGGATACCATGGGCGCGATGATGAACGGCACCCTGATTCCGGCCGAAAAGAAGCAGCTCCTGCCGAATGGCGGAACTGGCGGATCAGGCGGCCCCCAGAAGCGCATCACCGGGGAGGATGTTCTGCAGATCTACATGGATGTCGATCCAACTGCGAATTCCGGCGCCCCTTCTCCCTTGAACGGGACGGCGATCAGACCGGACTACATGATCGATGTTCGCGGAAGGAACAGCGTGATCGATTCGAAGATACTGAGGAGATGGGTTGGAGGCGAATGGGTCCCTCTCCCCCAGACTGCGATCAGCGTCGGGAACGATGACCACAGGATTGAGCTTTCACTGGTCAAATCATATATCGTGAACAACAGCCTCAACAATTCCGATATCGCATTCGTAATGAGCGACTGGTCTGGCACCAGTGACAACTTGACCGAATCCGGGATCGTCATCGATCCTTTCAAAGTCAACCTTACCGGGAAGATCTGGGGATCCCTTGATGGGACTACCTGGACATCGAAGACTGATGTCCTTCCTGGGGGAAATTCGCTGGTCGACATGACTTCCGACTCCGGAGGCAGCCTTTACGCGGTCTTCTCGAACGGGACGGTCTTCAAATCAGGCGATGCCGCCGTCAGCTGGACGCGGATCATCCAGGGCGCTTTGACCGGAGTCGTCGGAATCACATCTGACCGTACATCGGAACTCTACATCATGCTCTCGGACGGCAACTCCTACAACTCATCCACATCAGGTGGTTCCTGGACTTGGAGAGGGAAGGCCCCCGGGACCAGCTATGCGGATATCGATTGGTCGAGCGGCACTAATCCTTCATCGACGGTGCTGTACGCGACGAAGTCGACGTCGAATTCGAATATCCACAGGACCTCGGACGGAGGACTGAGCTGGACCCCCCAGGTCGGAAAACCTCCGACCGACTCCACCGTCTCTGCGATCAATGCATATTCTTCTGGTCTGAATGAATTGATATACGTCCTTGAGGTCGACGGGGATATTCGGGTCTCAAATGATTCCGGAGGCAGTTGGACGAGCACACACATCAGCACCGGGGGATCAGTCGATTTCACCACGGATCCCTGCGTCGACATTGACACCGATACTGTCGGGAACGTATGGGTCGTCAGGTCGAAAGGGGAGGTGTACCTCCTGACCGTATCTCCCTGGGGTTGGCAGACCCTGTTCTCCTCCCAGGATTCAAATGCCATCCAGGCTCTCTCCACAGCCCCGATCCCGGAATTCGGGACCTCCTCGATGTTGCTCGCCGTTTTCATGATAGTCCCGATCGTATTCTTCATGCGCCGCAGGGGAGCCAGGCGATAGCCCCTCGTTGAAAGGTAATCCTTTTATCTCCCCTATCGTTTGTGAAGGGAAATGACAATCTCCAGCGAAGGACGTAAGGAACTCATCTTCGCGGCGAAATTTTCTGTCTACTCCAATTCGATCCTTGTGGTATTGAAGCTGGTGGTCGGCTTATTCACATTATCGGTTTCCGTCATCTCGGAGGCCATACACTCCGGAACGGACCTCATCGCTGCGTTGATTGCAAATTACAGCGTTAGGAAATCGACCCGACCAGCGGATGATGGGCACAGTTTCGGCCACGGCAAGTACGAAAGCCTTTCCGGAGCCGCAGAAGCGATGCTGATCCTAGCCGCTGCGATCATCATCATCTACGAAGCTGCGAACAAGCTGATCCATCATGAGGACGTCCTGCTTGTGGATGCTGGCATTGCGGTGATGGCAATCAGCGCATTAATGAACTTCATAATTTCGAGATATCTATTCAAGGTCGCAAAGAAGCACAGGTCGCTCGCGCTTGAGGCCGACGCGATGCACCTTAAAACTGACGTATGGACCTCGCTGGGAGTGTTCGGAGGGCTACTCGCTTATCGCATCACTAACATCACCGAGATCGACCCGATCGTCGCGATCATCGTCGCGGTCATCATAATACACGCCGCTGTCAGGCTCACAAGGAAATCAACCTTCGAGCTTCTGGATCACAGCCTCACCGCCGAGGAAGAATCGGCGATATGCGAGACGATAAGGAGCACAACCGGCGAGGCAGGCACCTACCACAGTCTGCGGACCAGGAGGTCAGGACGTGATTCCTTCATCGACTTCCATCTCGTCCTGCCGAAGGATCTCGCCGTCGAGAAGGCCCACAAGATCTGCGACGACATCGAACAGAAGATTCTCGACAGGCTCCCAAATTCCAACTTGACGATCCATGTCGAGCCGTGCGGCGGTGACTGCGACAACTGTCAGAGCGTATCTGTATGCAACGCCGTCAAGTAGCTTCATCTCTTGGCGCTTGACCTTATCACCTTTAGACCCGGCCTCTCGAGGATCTCAGAGCAGATCGCTTTCTCATCGATCTCGTAACCTACGAAATTCCTTTTCTCCTCCGATGCGGCGAGAAAGGTCGTCCCGGTCCCCATGAACGGGTCCAAGACAGTGTCCCCTTCTACGGAGAACATCCGAATGAGCCTGCGCGGTATCTCGATCGGGAATGCACCGGTCCTGTCATCCCTTCCCCCGCCTGTCTGATCTGCTCCTGGAATATCGGACCAGATTTGGGAGAACCACCTGTCCCTCTGCTCCTTCGAGAAGGCCGAGCGGTACCTTTTGGGGTCCTTCGGCGCGAACTTCCTCAGATCCCCTTTCCGGGCGATCAGAATGTACTCGCAGTCGATGGTCACATAGGCGTTCGTCGGGAGAAAACCAGACCCGAGGAAAGCGTTCGGCTTGTTGGTCGGCTTCTTCCAAAGGATGTAGGGGAGCGTTGACAGCCCGGCGTCCTCGAGAGCATGGATCATCGTCGCATGGTTGGGGAACAGCTGGAACTTTCCCGAGAAGGTCCGGGTCGCATCGCCGATGTTCACGCAGCAGATTCCGCCGTCCGAGAGCACCCTCGAGCATTCTCCGATCGTGTCGGAGAGGCATGCGTGCATCATCTGATAGGCATCCATTGCATCGGAAGCCTTTCCTGAGGACAGCTTCCGGGCGATGCGAGGATCCAGCCTGGAGAACAATCCGTCCCACATCTTGATCATTGGATAAGGTGGCGATGTGATAACGAGGTCGACGGATCGGTCACTCAACAAATCCATTCTGCGAGAATCTCCTATTATGATTGTGTGGATCGGAAGGGAGCGCGGCACACTTACCGTATCCGGGGAACTAGATAAGAAGCTTGCCGCACCTGAGGCGATGAGATTCAAGGCAGCCTGAAAACGACAATCTGGCTGCCGGTCGGGCCTCCGATGTACAGGGAATTGCAGCCGTCGATCTTGGAGTGGAAGACGGCAGGGTCGATCCTTACCCAGCCGTAAGGCAGGTCCTTGACCCCGTCGGTGATCCATTTCTCGCTCGCAATCATCCATTTACCGGAAGAGAAATCGAAGCCGCCCGCGATCCTCCTCACGAGCGTCGAATCGTCGAGTTTGTTGAACAGATATGAAGTGTACGTGAAAAGGACGTCCGTCTGGATATCTCCCTTCTGAGTCAAGGATGCAGTCCAGTTTATCCCATTGATCTCGTAGCTGTATATGTTATTCCTGGTGGCCGCGTAATTCTCCGAGTCCATTGCGATTGGCATTGTAACCAGAAGGAGAGCGCAGACCGCAATGGCTGTCACCATGGTCTGAACCTTCGATCTATTGCGAAGGAAATATACGAGGAATGTCGCGAGACCTATCATTACGCCGAGATCGAGAAGATCGACTGTCCGTGTGATCATGTCGAGAGAGACCACATCCCCCCCTCTCATCAGGCCATATACCACGAAGATGAAAGGGGAGGCTAGTATCGCGAAGAAGATCGTCTTGTACTCGCTCGCAGTTGAGGCCCACAGCGAGATCCCCATTATTCCGATTAGCACGAGGGTCAGGCATGCGATCATTGGTAGCGAGAGCGCCCAAAGCGCGCTGAATTCAATAGTCCCGAGCGGTGCGACAAGATTCACGGCGAGAAGAGTTATCAGCCCGCCAAAGGTCGCGACGATCATCGCCCTTCTGCCGCCCTCCGACAGCCCCTTGTCGGCGATGTAATGGACCCCGAGCGCGATCAGCGCTGCAAGACCGATGAAGAGGTAGAGTCCGTTCTGCGGGGTCATATATTCGAGGCGGTCGAACCGGACTAAGCTGTAATACATCGCCATCTCGTCGATCGCGATGATTGCTACCATTGCGTCGAGGACATTTCCCGTTCGGAGCCTTTTCTCCTTCCTTGCCATGAGGAAAGAGGCGAAGCTGGCGAAAGCGATTGTAAGCACCGTCAAGATGGCTATATAATGATGAACGAACGGAATGAAGAGGATCAATAGGATCGAGATCGCCCGCATGCTCCTGTTCTCCCGCAACATGAAGGTCAGGAATATCAGGGGCATTAGCGAGATGCCGATGCATTCCTTCCAGGTCGCCTGTGTGATCATGAGGAACGGTCCGTATGCCGACATCGCCATCATCGTCAAGATCGACACCCGATAGCTTCCAGAGAACCTCCTCGCCAGAGTATACGCCCCGATGAGCATCAGAACCGAGAAGGGCGCGATGAGCTTCTGGAGCAAGAAAAGAGGCTGCTCCCCCTGGATCATTGAGAAGGAGGCGATCAGCGCGTCGTAGGCGGGGGTACTCACCGTGTGCGTATTTGCGTAGGCGGTCCCTTGCTCAGGCGAAAGGGATCCCGTGTCAGCGATATGTTCGGCGTACTGCGCCTCCCCGAGACCATCTAGGATGTAGGGGTAGGGCGTGTACGAGAGGGAATGCACCCTAAGTGCCGCTCCCCCCATCAAGATGAGGACAATGGCCAGTATCAGAAGGAGGCTCTTTCCGTCCAATCTGATTCGAATGGATTCGACCTCTTCCCCGCCTTTCCCAACGTGCTCGTTCAACACACCTGAACTAGTCGGAACGGTATTAACTTTGGCGAGGCTTCGTTTCATTCAGAATCGACTGAAATGAGGCGTCAAATCCAGGCGTACTCCTGCTGGAAGGTCTTGGGACAAATTATTTAACTTTTTCAAACATTACCACGCCAAAGTGAGCCTTAATGGAGATACTGGAGGCGATCCGGACTCGCAGGAGCATACGGAAGTACAAATCGACCCCGATTCCCGAGGAGCTTCTGAAAGAAGTTCTCTCCGCCGCGCGCATGGCACCATCGGGCGTGAACGCACAGCCCTGGAAGCTGATTGTGGTGGTCGACGAGGACATCAAGCGTAAGCTCGTCCAGGCGTGCAACGGCCAGAAATTCATCGCCGAAGCGCCAGTGATCATCGCGGGGTGCGGTTTCCCGGATGATGCCTATGCGACTATCGGCGGGTATATGAACGGCTATGTGATGGACGTGACAATAGCCATGGACCATCTAATCCTCGCAGCTGCCTCGGTCGGCCTTGGCACCTGCTGGATCGGCGCGTTCAAGGAGGAGAAGGTCAAAGAGGTCCTCGGCGTGCCTACAGATGTGAAGATCGTCGCCCTGACCCCTCTGGGGTATCCAGACGAAACCCCGGCAAAGAGACAGAGGAAGGACCTTGCCGAACTCGTCTGTTACGATAAATTCGAATGAGAGAGTTAGGCCTGATGCGAGAGGTCGAAAAACGATTCGCGTTCAAGAACCGAATCGAACCGGGGCAGTATACGTGCCCTTAGCCTAGTTCACGAAATCTAGACGACCGTGTCTGACAAAGAGTGGTTCAAATGGTAGCAAAAGCAGCTACAAAGGCAGGCGAATTCTTCTGCTTCCACTGCGGGAAACAGGTTCAGAGTCTGGAAGATGCCTGCAAGGGCTGCGGGTCTGTCTTCGACAAGGTCACCGAGGCGTTCAGATGCCCCCGGTGCTCCAATCTTCTTCCGGTCGGTGCGGCCGCCTGTCCGGCTTGCGGCCTCGGATTCAAAGTGAGGACTATCAACAGCGGCTCAAAGCTTTCTGAGGACGACAAATTCCTAATGAAACTGATCGACTGGGGGAAACAGGGCGAGGCTCCACCGCCGAAGCCTCAGGTCACAAGGTCCGTGAAAGCCTCGTCGCCGCAACCGCCGCCTCCCCCGCCGCCGTCCATAACGCGGAAGATCGCATCCGAACCCACGAAAGTCGCCCCATCCTTTAAGGCCCAGGTGAGAGCTCCCATACCGGTAAAAGAAGCTCCGAAGGACACCCTCAAAGAGATCCCTAAGCCAATTCCAAAACCTTTCCCGATAGAACCGGCAAAGGAGATCAGGAAGGAGCAGCCGAAAGAGGTCCCGAAAGAGATACCCAGGGAGATCAAGGGGGAAATCCCGAAGGAAGAGGCAAAACCTTCCATCTTTTCCAAAGAGCAAGCCGCCCCAGCAGATATTCTAGGAAAGCTGGACGATGCTGAAGCGAATCTGCACCAAGTCACAACCCGCAACATGAATCTGCTCGAAACGATGAGGAAGGAAAATGAGAGCGGCGAGAGAGGAGCATCTTTAGATACGAAGGCTCTTTATGACCAGCTCCAGGCGGGCCTTGAAGACGTGGCCAAATTGGAGTCGCAGATCCATCAGCTTCGCGAGGTCACCGAAGCAAGAAATGCCGCGCAATCGACGATGCCTACGTCGATAACCTCAGTGGGCGGCCAGGAGGACCACGGCCTATCGAACCAGGCATTGAAGAAGCTCCTCGAGGAAAGGGAAAAGGAGGTAGGAGACCTCAAGGATCGTGAGGAAGAGCTCGCCCGAAAAGAGGAACATCTGAACAGGAAGATCAGGGCTTACGCGGTGAAGAAGAAGGAGCTCGAGACCCTCGAGAAACAATTCGAAACCAGCAAGGCAGCAGGGGCGACGGAAGCACCCGAGGAGAGCGAGGGTCAAGATTTCCCGACAGAACTGGTAGTGGACGACAAACAGCAATGGCTGAAGGAGCAGTCGAGGATCAAGAACGGCCTCATCGAGATAAGGAACCAAATTGCACCGCAGAAGGGGGGAATGGAATACACACAGCCCCAGGTTTCAAGCGATGTGGCTGAGAAAATCGAGATATTGGAGGAGAAATTGGACGATGTCTCAAAGGAGCGGGACGATTTGGCGGCGCACATCTGGAAGTTGGAGGAATCAAGGAACGATGTCATAGAGCTGCTCAAGGTGTTGGATCAACTCCTCGGAAAGCTACCGCCTGAGATGATCGACGAGTTCTCGAAATCAAAGGACTTCAAGCTATACGAAAAGGTTTTGGACGACCTGAATATCTGAGCATGGAGAACCCGGGCGTGACATTTCATCAAGGAGACAGGAACAGATGGGGCTGAGGGACAAGGCAAGGGAAAGCGCTGAGCGCGCCGGTGACGAGCCTCCTGAGGAACAAGAGGAGGAAGAGCAGATTACCGACGGCGCTGGACCTCCCGAGCCGGAAGAGGCTCCCGTCGATGATGCCGGCGCCCAGGAGTACACGCTGGAACTCTCGACCACTTATCTCATCGAAGAAGAATCCCCTCTCCTTGCCTATCATCTTTTCAAGGGCGCGATCGCGACTGACATGAAAGGGATGGTAATCTCGAGGACCTTCCCGAAGAACCTGCAGAAGCGCTGGGAAATCGAGAACGTCCCGACCTACTGGCTGACCAATGTCTCGAGCGACGAATCCCTCGGGCCTAGGGATCTTGACAGGCTGAACTTGATGGTGTCGGATTTCCTGACAAAGAACCACGGCATCGTCCTGATAGACGCGCTGGAATACCTCATCACGAATAACAAATTCGTCAGCGTCCTCAAGCTCATCCAGACCATCAGGGATCAGGTGGCGATCACCAAATCCATCGCGATCATCTCACTTAAGTCGAAGACTCTGGACCCCATGAAGACCGCCTCGCTGCAGCGTGAGGTGGAATTTATCGTTCCTGGAAAGGCCGCTGCTGTTGAGAAATCAAAACCCGTGGAACCGAAAGTGGGTGAGGTCGACTACGATAAGTTCGTGATGGAAAAGGGCAAGGTTGAGACGCTCGAAGAGGATCTCACTAGGGAAAGGGAGAATATCAAGCTGAAGGAAGCTGAGATCGAGACCGGCAGAAGGCAGCTCGAGAAGGACCGGGCGGAAGTATCTGAAACGCTGGTCAAACTTCGGAATACCCGGAAAGACCTTGAGACGTTCAGGCTCAAGCTGGGTCAAGAAGAACAGGAATTGACAAACAAGGTCAAGGCGAGGTTCGCCAAGGAAATGCTGGCCCTCGACAGCAAGAAGGCCAACCTCGAAAACATGAGCAAGGAGATCGAAAATCGCTATCTCCAGATTGACCAGATGGTCAACATGAAGACCGAGGCGAAGACCCATGAGCTCGAAGAGCAGTCAAAGGCCCTTGCAAGGGAGCAGGACCGCCTCGGGATTCTCGACACATCATTCAAGACAAAAGAAGAGGAACTCGCGAGGAACCTCGAAGAAATCAAGACCAAAGAGGACCAGCTGAAAAAGATCGAGACGGACCTCGCCGCCAGAACGAAGGACGCGTTCACGAGAGAGACCGAGCTCAACGAAAAGTCGGACAAATTCGACTTGGCGATGAAGAACCTCAGGAACGAGGTCGAGAAATACGAGAGATCGCGGGGAGAATTCGAAGCATTTGTGACAAAGACCCGGACTGAACTGGAAGACAGATCCTGCACCATAGGCGAGAATGAAGGCCGGCTGAAAGAGCGGGAGGGAGCGGTCGTCCTCACCGAATCAAGATTGAATGAGATGGAAAATGACATCAAGACCAAGACGGCCGAGCTCGATGGAAAAGAGGAGGAGCTCGGAAAGGTCAAGACGCTTCTGGAAGAGGAGAAATCCAAGTCCGCCGCGATGATGAAGGATATCTCCACCGAACGTGCGAGATTGGAGGCAGAGCGCAGCGCATTCAAAGAGATGCAGGAGAAGAACGAGGTCGAGCTTGGAGCACTCAGCGAGAAGTTGAATGCAAAGGAGCGCGATCTCGGCATGAAGGAAGAGACGCTCCTCGTCATGGAGAAGAAGCTCGAGGAGGAGCACGTCGCCAAGGTATCGGTCGTCGACAAGAAGAAAGATGAATTCACAAACGTCGAACAGCAACTACTGAAAAGACGGAACGAGCTGGATGCTCGCGAAACGAAGATCTCCCAGAAGGAGGCCGAGATCTCCCGGGCAGACACGCTTCTTGACCAGCGAGCCATCGCGCTGGACGACAAGGAGAAATCGCTCCTGAAGGAGTCCGAGGAGAGGGCGCGGCTCTATCGGGAGAAGGAATCGGAGCTGGACAACCGATTCTCGATCCTGGAGCAATCCAAGCTTGCACTTTCCAGGCAGGAAGATGACCTTGCATCAAGAGAGAAGAATGCAAAGGAACTCCAGATGGATGTCAATGACCGCAGCGGACAGGTCGCGAACGAACGGCTGAGGTTTGATGAGGCCCAATCCGCACAGGCTTCCGAGAAGATGGAGCTGCAGTCAAAGAGGGAACGATTGGAGTCGTTCGAGGCGGAGCTCAACGCACGCAACGAGGGGCTGATCGCAGAGAGGGTCCGCTTCGATGAGCAGTCGGCAAGGATATCGTCGGATGAAGTCGCTCTCAAAGAGCGACTCGCGGAGTTCGATAAAAGGAATGCAGAATTGATCCAGGCACAAGAATCCCTGCGCGTTGCCCAGGAGAGGTATTCCGCCGACCGATCCGAAGTCGACAAGAAGGTGCAGGAATCTGACGGATTCTCGAAGGAGCTAGAGGGCTGGAGGGCGGAGCTCGCAGATCTCGAGTCCTCGCTTGCGAAGAGAGGGACCGAACTGGACCAGAGGGATCAAGAGGTCTTGCATGCCAGAGAGAAAATGGAGCAGGATCTCGCGGATTTGTCCAAGGAGCGTGAACGGCTCAGGGGCGAGATTAGCCAGGAGCGCACCACATTCATCGTTGAACAGGAGAAATTCAAATTACAAATGGCGGAATTAGATGTCACCAGAGAGCAGATCGCCGCTTCGAAGAAGGAGTTGGAAGACCGCGAAGGGGAAATCGAGGAGACCGCTCGTAGCATTTCAGAAAGGGAAGCTTCCCTTGCGGAACGCGAGAAGAGCATCACGGAGAAGGATGCCCAGGTCTCGGAGAAGCTCGCCCTTGATCAAGATAAGGTCCGCGAGGCCGAGGAGATCCGCTCTGATGCGAAGCAAAAGCTTGAGGCAAGAGAAAAAGAGCTCGACGAAATCGGCGATACCCTCGAAGTGAAGCGCAGAGCACTTGAAGACGAGAAAGCGAAGGCCGAATCAAGATGGGCGGACCTGGAGGCCGAGACCGCAAGTTTCCAGGCGGCGCTGTCCGAGCATGAGGACGAGCTTCAGAAGAAGGAGGCGGAGATTACCGCGAAGATGGAGGCGGCGGAGGCTTACCTCAAATCCGCAGCCCTCAAGGACGACGAATTGAGGGGCAAAATGAGCTCGATATCCGAAATGGAAGGTCAGATGACTCTGAGTTACAAGCAGATCGCTTCCAAGGAGAATGAGCTAGCGGAGATCCGTACTTCACTCGATATTGAGAGAGCGTCTCTCGGGGACGGTCTAGAATCTGCCAGAAAGCAAATGGAAGCGGAGAGGGCTCAGCTGGAGATGGATCGGGCTAGATTGGTCGAAACTAGGGCAGAGATAGAGAAGCAGACCGCCGAGATGGACTCGCTCAACAGGTTGATGGCAGAGAGGAAGGAGACGATCGACAAGGAACGGAAAGCTCTGGATGCCGACATCATTGCCGCGCGGACGAGTTCGGAAGAGTTCGATAAACGCGCAAATGAGATCGAATCAAGCCTTACTGAGTTGAAATCGGAGGAGCAGCGCCTCGATGTAATAAAGAAGGAGATAGAGGACGGACAACTCGAGATAACCGGCCAGCGCGAAAGCCTGCAATCCGAACGCGAGCAGGTGTTCAAACTTCGCGACGAACTCGATCGGAAGGCGACTGAACTCGATGCGGCCATGAAGGACCAGGGAGAGGTGCAGTCCGCCCTGGATAACTCCGCAAAAGAGATCGAGGAGCGGTCCAAGGAGCTCAACGAAAGAGACGCTCATTACCACCAGCTCGATATCGAACTGTTGACCAGGGTGCAGGAGCTCGATGCCCGCGAGGCAGGTCTTGCATCCAAAGTTCAGGCGATGGAGCAGCTTCAGCAGCAGATCTCGACGGAGGGTCAACAGACCCAGGCGCAGGTGTCTGAGCGGCTCGCGGCAATAGACCGCGAGCAGCACGAGATGGAGGATCTCAAGCTCAGCCTCTCATCGAGGGAGGGGGAGATATCGGCCCTGCGCGAGACGCTCATGAAAGGTTCGGTCGAACTTGAAAAGCGCCAGGCCGAGATCGAATCGCTCAAAGAGCAGCTTGAGAAGAGGGCATCCGAGCTCGACGCCAAGGAGAAAGACCTTGCAGAGCTGAGGACCCAGGTCGAAGCCGAGAAGGTGAAGGTCGAGACTGAGAGCGCCCAGCAGTCGGAATTGATCGCGAAAATGCAGGAGACCGAAGCCAGACTCGCGGAGCGGGAGGCAAAGCTCGCCGCTGCGAACAGCGAGATCGAATCAAAGGAAAGCATGGTATCGGCTGCGCAGGAGGTCGCGGCCCAATACAGCAAGGACCTGGAAGTCGACCTGGCACGCAAGATGGCCGAGATCGAGAGCAAGGGCGCTGACATTGACAAGAGCATGAAAGAGCTCGAGGGGCTGAAAGCCGAGCTCGTTGAATATGAAGGGTCCATCAAAGAGCGGGAGACGGCTGTCACCAAGCTATTCGATTCAATGACAGGTAGGGAGCAGACGCTTACAGATCGTGACACGGACATCCAGTCAAAGATCGGGGAGCTCGCGGAGGCGGAGAAGCGGTCGAAGGAACGTGAAAGCGCTCTCGAGCAGAAATCCCAGGAGCTCGACCACAGCGTCAGGGACTTCGAGACCCTGGTGACCGCGCTCGACAAGGAGAAGGATGCGGTCCAGGGCGAGAAAGAGAGGCTGACAGGACTCAGGCAGGAACTTATGGAGATGAGCACTCTCCTTGAAGAGGAGAGGAACAGGATCGACGCGGAGATAGAGAGCCGCCTTGCAGACATGAAGAAAGAGCTGGATCATCATAAGGCATCCGCCAGCGTCTCTGTCAAGGACATCAACGAGAAGGAGATGAAGCTCACCGTGCTCGAGGAGGAGATTCGCGCGCGCGAGAGGGACGCCGAGACGAGGGAGAGGGTCGTTGCCATCGAGCTGGAGCGGCTTGAGGCAGAGCGGCTGGAGATCGGCAACCTTTGGGAACAGGTCGACAATGCCAAGAAAGGGGTTCTGACTTCGGTCGACGGAGGGCTTGTGGAATCCGTCGAGAGGAGGAAGACGGAGCTGGAGACGAAGGCCATTGAGGTCTCTCAGAAGGAGGATTCGGTCAAGGCGGAGGAGAATCGATTGCAGACCGAATGGGAACGCCTACACAAATTGGAGGAGGAGCTCACCGAGCTCGCGACGAGGCTGAAGCAGAAGGAAGATGAGATCGAACAGAAATCAAAACAGAAATCCGCGCAAGGGAAGATAGAGCTAAGAGAGGCCTGAACCTTCCCGCTCCAGCGACCCTCCGCGATGTTGTTTTTCCAGACAGCTCAGAAGACGTTCAGCTCGTTCTTCAGGATCTGCGTCGTGATCTTGTCGATGTTCTCGAGGTGGTCGTCCACTATGCTGCGCACTTCCGCTGCGTATTTCGACGGTTTGACCCCGTCAGCGTAGATTAGCTGCACGCTCGCGGCCTGCGGCATGTCGATCCTCTTGCCGATCTGCGCCAGTATTCTGACGCGTACCTCGTGGATGTCTCCCTTCCCCGCCTCCGCGATCCTCTGCGCTATCTGATAGGATAGCAGGTTGTAGATCTTCCCCACGTGCGTGACCGGGTTCTTGCCAGCTGAAGCCTCCATGCTCATCGGCCTGAAGGGAGTGATGAGCCCGTTGACCCGGTTGCCACGTCCGACCGATCCGTCGTCGCCGTTCTCCATCGAGAGCCCGGAAACGGTCAGGTAGAAGATGTCCTTGTCATAGTTGTCGCCTGTGTTGACATCGACGTTGACGTCCCTGCAGCACAGCTTTGCGGCATAATCCGATACCGCCTGCTTAAGATCGTCGACGACGCCGATGTAGTGGTCCCTGTCCTTGACGAGCGGGGAAACCATCGCTGCCGCCACCGTGAGGTTGATCTTGCTCTTCTCGCGGCAGGCCATGACCTTCACGTCCTTGCCCACCTCTGGCAGTTTCTTCTTCAGAGGGCCGTTGATGTACTTCTCGGTCTCGAGCACGAGACGCTCGGTCTCGCTGAGCGGCGCGAAGCTAACACCGAACGAAGTGTCGTTCGAGAGCCTCTTCCGTGTCTCGTATAGACCCCTGAGATCGACGCTCCCCTGTCCGATCTTGCAGTCCAAGGTGACATCCCAGTCAGGGTCGAGGTGCTCGAAGTTCTTCTTGATGTAATTGTAAGCGGCCTTCAGAGCCGTTGTCCTGTAAGGCAGCCTCTCGCCGTTCACTTCGGTGGTCGCTCGCCCGACAAGGAGGATGTATATCGGCTCAAGGATGGCACCTCCGCCGAACTTCGGGGCGGACTGCCCTCCGACAACCTGCGTCTCGTCAGTGTTGTGATGCAGGATCCTGTCGTACCTCTCGAGATACATCCTGCACAAAGCCCTGCTGACGCTCTCAGATAGCCCATCTGCGACGCTGTCAGGGTGTCCGATGCCTTTCCTCTCGACTATCTCGACGTTCTGCTTCTCGATAGGCGTCTCATTGATAGTCTCCATGATGATGTTTCTGGCAGTCATAATACCACTCTTAGATTTACTTAGGAGAATTCGATAGGCTACATAAAGCTTTTCCGCGCTGGCATGAAAATGATATTCTCGACCTTGAAAAAGACCAGATTATCCAAGAAATTAGGAAATGGGAAAGGGTTTCTGCGATAAACTAACCCTATGATGACTGAGGCCTTGAGGCAGATGGTAACTTTGATTTCATAGTGACTATCTCGGCCTTCATCTTCTCGACAAATGCCTTTGCTTTAGCCATCTCCGTATCCAATTTTTCGATATTCTTTTCGGTAGCTTTTATCGCATATATCGTATCTTTCTTGCCTGTTGCTGATTTCAATGCTTCAAGCTCTTTCTTAAGCCTGGCAATCTCAGCGATATTCTTCTTCTCAACATCTGCCGCGATTTTTTCATATTTCGGTAGATTTTCAGTATTCCATTTTATTACAAGATCAGGCGTGAGAAGGTAACAAGCGGCCCAATGCCCTATCTCAGCTTCAGTTTCTGCAGGTTGATCTAAGCTACATAGAGTCATTATGTACGGGCATCTCGGATGGAACCTGCATCCCGGCGGGATGTTCGTCGGGTCTGGCCGCTCGCCCTTGAGGATGATCTTCTCCTCCTTGGCGGTCGGGTCGGGCTTGGGGACCACGGTGATCAGTGCCTGGGTGTACGGATGCTTCGGGTTCTTGATCACCATCTCGGTCGGCCCCATCTCGACGATCCTGCCGAGGTACATGACTCCGATCCTGTCCGAGAAGACATACGCGACCGACAGGTCGTGCGTGATGAAGAGGTAGCTGAGCCTCTTCTTCTCCCTGAGGTCGAGCATCAGCTTGAGTATCTCCCCTCTGATCGACACATCGAGCATCGATATGGGCTCATCGGCCACCAGCAGGCTGGGGGAGAGCACGAGCGCTCCGGCGATGCCCACCCTCTGTCTCTGTCCACCGGACACCTGGTGAGGATACCTCCACATGTAGAACTCCGGAGGCCTCAGGCCTGCGTCGTTCAGGGCTTTCCTCACGCGCGCTTCCTTGTCTTTCTCATCCTTTGAGAGCTTGTTGACGATCAGGGGCTCCGCTATGATGTCGAATATGGTCATCTTCGGATTGAGCGATTCGTACGGGTCCTGGAATATCATCTGGATCCTCTGCCGGGCGTAGATCATTTCGGATTTGGTGAGTTTCCTGATGTCGATCCCTCTCCTGCCCTCCATCTCCACTACGGCGGTTCCTTCCCTCTTCCTGCTCTTCTCGCCCGCGAGGTGGAGAAGCTTCTTGATGACAGGGTCGCTCTCCTCGTCTGCGAAAATGATGCTGCCGCTGGTCGGCTCCACAAGCCTGAGGATGCCTTTGCCTGTCGTCGTCTTGCCGCAGCCGGATTCGCCGACAAGGCAGAAGATCTCCCCTTTCTTTATGTTGAAGGAGATCCCGTCGACTGCTTTCGCGTACCTGAGTTTCTTCGAAATCACATCTTTCAGGAACCCCTGTCTCATCTGGAACCAGATGTTCAGGTTCTCGATTTTGAGAATGTCAGTATCGGCAGCCATTTCAGATCACCCCTTTCTGCACCAGATGGCACGCCACGAAATGCCCCGGCTCGATTTCGAACAGCGGCGGTTCGGTCTCGTTGCATGAGTCGATCTTGTATTTGCATCGCTCATAGAACCTGCATCCCTTCGGCGGATGGATGAGGTTCGGCGGATTGCCGGGGATCGGCTCTGGCATGAACTTCACGCCCTTGATGTTCGGGAAAGCCGCGACTAGCCCCCTGGTATAAGGATGCCTCGGATTCTTGAAGACATGGATGGACGTTCCGTTCTCGACTATCTTGCCAGCGTACATTATGCAGAGCTTCTCGCAAGTCTCTGCGAGGACCGAAAGGTCGTGCGAGATCATTATGAAGCCAAGGGATAGCTCCTTCTGGAGATTCTTCAGGAGCCTTAGGATTTGAGCCTGGATCATGACATCGAGCGCTGTCGTCGGTTCGTCGGCGATGATCAACTTCGGCCAGCAGGCGAGTGCCATGGCGATCATTACCCGCTGCCTCATCCCTCCGCTGAACTCATGGGGATATTCGTTGATCCTATCCGGGCTGATTCCTACCAGCTCAAAAAGCTCCTTCGTCCTCTTTATCGCGGCTGCTTCCGAGACGTTCTCATGGAGCATGATAGGTTCGGTGATTTGGTCGCCGACCCTTTTCACAGGGTTCAGGGCATTCATCGCGCCCTGGAAGATAATTGACATCTCCTTCCATCTTGTCTTCCTCAGCTTTGGCGCATTGAGCGTGACGATGTTCTTTCCATTGAAGATTATTTTCCCAGTCTTTATATATCCGTTCGAAGGGAGCAGGCGCATGATCGAGAGGGCGGCAGTGGTTTTCCCGCAGCCCGATTCACCCGCGAGACCCATCGCTTCTCCCTCTTCGACGGTGAAACTAACGCCGTCGACAGCCTGGACAGTTCCTTCCATTGTCGTAAAATATGTCCTCAGATCCGTGACCTCTAACATTGCCATCAGGATTCATCCCCATGATCCGTAGTCAGTGCTGATTCGGAGTCGCGAGAAAATCCTTTCACTGGATTTTCATCACGGCTGGTTTTCACACTGGGTGTTCCGTGCATCAATTCCTTTGTATAAAAAAGTTTCGAATTGAAACTCATGTTCATTATTGACTTCAATCGCTCAATTTCACAATGAATTCCTGAAGGTCCGAGGGGGCGAAGACGTTCGGGAAGCATGCTTTTGCTTCGTCGACCAGCAATCTAGCATCTCTATATCTGGGGCTGTAGTGAATAAGTGCGAGGCTCCTCACGCGTGCCTCCTTCGCGACCTCAGCGGCTTCTAACGCCGTCGAATGCCCGAAATCCTCCGCGAGTTTCTCCTCGGTTGAAAGAAGGGTCGCATCGTGGATCAGGAGATCTGCATCCTTCGACAGATCGATGACGCCCCTGCACGGTCTCGTATCCCCCGAATAGACGATCTTCCTCCCCTTTCGCGACGGTCCAAGTACCTGAGAGGGCTTGACGACCTTCCCATCGATCTTCACATCCTCCCCCTGCTGCAGTCTACGGAATAATGGGCCCGCTGGAACATTCAAGTCCTTCGCCTTTGAAGTGTCGAACCTGCCAGGCCGCTCGTCCTCAATAAGGGCGAATGCAAGCGAAGGGACCGTATGGTCGCCCTTCGCAGCCACGACTGAGAAACCATCGAGCTTGATCTCATCCTTAGCCGCTATGTCATGGGCGAAGATCTCGTAGCCAGGTGCGAAATAGCCTGCGGTGAGCAGCGACTTCATTAGTCTCTCCGTGCCCTCCGGCCCGTAGATATCAATAGGGCGCTCTCTTCCGTTGAGGTTCATGCTCTGTATCAATCCAGGCAGCCCGAGAAAATGATCCCCGTGGAAATGAGTAATGAATATCCAGCGCGTGCTCATGAACGATACGTTGGACCTCATGAACTGTCGTTGAGTGCCCTCGCCGCAGTCGAAAAGAACGACGTCCTTCCCTGTCTGGACAGCAATGGCTGTGACATTCCTCTCGGTGCAAGGATAAGTTCCACCGGTTCCGAGAAAGACGACCCTCATTGGGAAGCGGATGCTCGTACATTCCAGAAAAACATGTCGGTTAGGTGAAGTTCTGTCCGTTCAAGAATATCTCATTCCCCGCTCAAGGCGCCTCTCTCTTCTTCTCTCTCCCGTTGAAAACCTGCCCTCTCCCCTCAGATGCCTAGGTGAAGACTAATCATCTACCTTCATATCATTAGCTTCAAAAAGAAACTAGAGAACAATGGGGAAGGCGTTTCTAGACTGCGCTGGAAGGAGACGGATCCCTCTGAGTCTTGCCCTTTGATATGAGGAAAATGACCAGACCAACGATTGATAGGATCATCGCCATGATCATGGTCCATCTGTATCCGATCCCCATGTCGAGTATACCGCCGATCGTTGGCCCGATAATGCCTGCCATGCTGATCATCCCTTGCAACCAACCGGTCGAAGTCGCTTTTTCGGGGTTCCTTTCCGTCACATACTTCAAGCTGCCGACATAGAGGGAAGACCAGGCGATCGCAAGGAGGATTTGCAGCGGGATGATCTCGAACACAGTCCGAGTAATGGAGAATCCCAAGAAGGTCACTGCGGAGACGATGAATCCTATTTTCACGAGACTGGAGGAATTGAACGGGTCAAGTCGCCTCATGACGAAGAACTGACCAAAAGCGTTCACCCCATAGACAATCCCCACCCACATCGAATCAGCGCCGAGCTCGTCCATCAGGAAGAGCGGATATGTTACCCACACGAAGTTCGCTCCGATGTGACGGATTAGAACGGATGAATACACGGCGGCATTCTTCTTGAAAACGTTCCTTGGGAAGAGGGGGACGTAGAAGGTCTTCTCTTGCGTGACAGGCAAGGTGAATATCACAATGCCAGCCGAAATCATCAGACCGGCTGAGAAGACAAACACGAGAACGTAATCTCCGATGGCGCCGGCGATCATCGAACCAGCTCCCCATCCCAGCGCGCCGATGGAGGAGAATATCCCGACCCTATTCTGGCTCTCATGACTTTCATAGATGAAATACGCGACCAGGACCGACTGTATCATACCCGCTGCTGCTCCAAGGAGGATTCTTACAAAGAGCAACGAAAGAGAATCGGTAACGAAGATCTGCAGAATCGTTGCTATCGCAGCGATCGCAAATCCGATCTTGAGGAATCTCCTCCTCCCTTTGATGTCCGCTTGTCTGCCGATGATGACGGATGCAGCGAACAGCGCGGTGGTGTAGCCCGTTGCGACGAGTCCGATCTGGAGGTCGGACGCACCCATCTCCTTCCGCATCACAATCGGGATGAAGATGCTGGCTGCGAAGAGGCTCCCGCTCGACATGAACTGGGCAAAATATGTCTTGGCTGCAATCGTGCTTCTCGCCTGCTGTGGCAATTCCCGGAATGCCTATAAGCCTTTTGAGAATAACACTAATCTACCAGCCCAGTTGCTCGAGCTCGCGGTCTTTCTTCGTCTTCTTCTTGAACTCTCTGTAGTGGCGCTTGCAGAGATGCGCGCTCTTCCCCACCGTCTCTCCGAGGCTCAGCCCGGCGCCCTCGGCCCTCTTCGTTGCGATGGATCTCTCTGCCGTTTCCTTGCACCCTCTTACATCGCACTGCTGTTGGGTTTCAATCCTGTGATGCGGTTCGACCATCGGGGCTGTAAAAGGACTCCCCTGTAATAAATCCTGCTCAATCGTGTCCCGCCCTGCGCAAAAAGCGTTATCAATGGATTCACGGATACCATCACCGATGGCGAAAGTCTCACCTTCCCTGTTGTCAGCCGATTTCGCGAATCTGGGCAGGGACGTGAAGGACATTTCTTCGCTCGGAGCGGACTACTTCCACATAGATGTCATGGACGGCAGCTTCGTCCCGAACATCACCATCGGGCCAGGCGTCATCAAGTCCATCCGCAAACTGACCGCAGTCCCGTTCATAACCCATCTCATGGTCGACCACCCGGAGAGAATGGTCGAGAGCTTCGCAGCGGCAGGATCGGACTTCATTACGGTTCACGTCGAGTCGAAGGGGGATGTCGACGAGGCGATCAAACTGATAAGGCAATCAAGAAAGAAGGCGGGCATCGCGCTCAACCCACCGACATCGTTCTCGAAGGTCGAGCGGTATCTTCCAATCGTCGACATAATCCTCGTGATGACCGTGAATCCTGGGTGGGCCGGTCAGAAGTTCATCCCAGAGGCTGCGAAAAAGATAGCTGATGCTCGAAAGGTCATCGATGAGGAAGAGCTATCGACCCTCATCGAAGTGGACGGCGGGATCAATCAGGATACCGGCAAGGTATGCGTGGAGCATGGTGTTGACATCCTCGCTGCTGGAAGCTATATCTTCAGCGCGCCTGACCGAAAAACGGCCATCGAAAGTCTCAAGCGGCTTTGAATCGGATTTATATGTAGGAATCCTATTCCCGAAAGACCATCATGGATTCCGAGAAGGTGAAGAGGTTCATCATCTTGTATCTGGCTTTGATAATGCCAGCTCTGCTCATGCTCTTCGCAGTCCTTTACAGCGTAGGGATCCTTTGGTTCCTGCTCCTGTTCGCATGGATAGGCGCCGGTTTGCTGCTCGTCTATCTTCCGACGACACAAGACAGGAGTGGCTCATAGGAGAATTACGGACTGGCGCCGCCATCGGATCATTGATATTTTCTGACGAGACTGAGATTTCGAAATCGCAAATCATTTTGTATCCGTGAGTTGGTTGGCGCTATTATGGGCGTCGACATCTCCGACCTGGTCGAAGGCAGGGCGATCTCTCTGAGCGAACTTTCGGGGAAAGTCGTCGCGATAGATGCCTTCAATTCTCTGTATCAATTTCTCTCGATCATCAGGCAGCCTGACGGGACACCACTGAGGGACAGGGACGGCGAGGTCACATCGCATCTCTCCGGTCTTTTCTATCGTTGCATCAATTTTCTTGAAGCAGGCGTAAGACCAGTTTTCGTCTATGACGGGAAACCCCCCGAGCTCAAGAAGGAAACCATAGAGGAGCGGGCGGCGGCGAGAATGGACGCAGAAGTGCAATGGAAGGAAGCTCTCGCGGAAGGGGATGTGCGGCGGGCGTGGTCGAAAGCGACCAGGGCCAGTCGCTTGACGGGCATGATGATAGAAGATTCGAGGACATTGCTCGAGTATCTTGGAATCCCGTGGATCCAAGCGCCTTCTGAAGGTGAGGCCCAGGCTAGCTACATGGTCCAGATCGGGCAGGCTCATGCGGCGGCGTCGCAGGATTTCGACGCGCTCCTTTTCGGATGCCCGAGGCTCCTGAGGAACCTGGCGATAAGCGGGAAACGGAGGCTTCCAAAATCCAACAAGTTCGTCAACGTCGATCCCGAAGAGGTCCTACTCGACAAGGTGCTTGCGACGATCGGCGTCTCAAGGAACCAGCTGGTGGATATGGGCATAATGATAGGCACGGACTTCAACAAGGGGATAAGGGGGATAGGCCCGAAGAAATCACTTCTGCTCGTCAAACAGTACGGCAGCATCGAAGAGATTGTCAAAGCCGGGAAGATCTCGCAGATAGACAACCTCGAGGCTTTGAGGGAGATATTCCTCGAGCCGGAAGTAAAGGAAACCACCAAACCAGTCTGGGGCGAGGTTCAGCGCCCTGCAATCCTGGGGTTCATGTGTGACAAGCACAGCTTCTCGGTCGACAGGATGAACTCCGCTCTGGACAGGATTCCGAAGACCGCGAGCCCGTCGGTTTCTACATCGCTCGACAAATGGCTGTGAGTCCTCGATCGATGCTCCCGGAAAAGCCTTCTACAAATGTGTTCGATTATCAATACTGAAGCCAACAGATTTTTTATAAGGTGGTTGCATATGTCCGATGGGTCAGCAGTTTATGAGGAAGGTCGACAAGGATTACCGAGCCTCGGAGCTCGAAGAGTCGATAAGGAAGATTTGGAGGGATAGCGGAGCCTATCTCAAGACCAAGGAGCACCGATCCACCGCCCAACCATTCAGCTTCATAGACGGCCCTCCGTATACGACCGGCTCGGTCCATGTCGGAACGGCATGGAACAAGATTCTCAAGGACCTTTTCATCAGGTACAAGCGGATGCGCGGATTCAATGTCCGCGACCAGCCCGGCTATGACATGCACGGCCTTCCGATAGAGGTCAGGGTCGAACAGACGATCGGCACGAAGAACAAGGGGGACATCGAGGTCTTCGGCGTCGAGAAGTTCATCGAGAAATGCAAGTCCTTCGCGACCGAGTTCCGGGAGAAGCAGACCGAGGAATTCAAGCAGCTAGGCGTCTGGATGGACTGGGACAACCCATACCAGACGATCGACCGATCCTTCATATCATCCGTATGGTGGACGCTCGGAGAGGCTTACAAGAAGAACCTCATAACGAAGGCGAACAGGGTCCTGCCATGGTGTCCCAGGTGCGAGACCGCCCTCGCGGAGGCGGAGATCGAGTATTGGGACGAGACCGATCCATCGATATTCGTCAGGTTCCCGCTTGTGGACAACCCGGACGAATCCATAATCATCTGGACGACGACCCCCTGGACGATCCCGGGGAACATTGCCGCAGCCGTTCACCCGAATGAGATTTATGCGGCGGTCGAGGTCAAGGCCGGCAGAGACCATACCGAGATATTCATCGTGATGAAGAGCCTGGTCGACACCGCCCTCCCGAGCATGGGTTACACGGAATACAAGATCATGGGCGAGGTCAGCGGGAAAGACCTGCTCGGAAAGAAATACAAGCACCCTCTGCTCGAGTCGGTGCCCTACCAGCAGACGCTTCACGACCAGTTTACCCATTCGATCGTCGCATCGGATACCGTTGCGAAGGAGAACACAGGCATTGTCCACATCGCGCCGGGCCACGGGCCGGAGGACTTCGAGATTGGGAAGAAGTACGGACTTCCCGCCTTCTGCCCCGTCGACGAGAAGGGAGTGTTCACGGCCGATGCAGGCGAACGATATGCCGGCAAACCCGTCCACGAAGGCGGTAAGGTCGTCCTTAACGACCTGCAGGACAGCGGACTCCTAGTCAAAGAGAATACGATCACACACAGGTACGGGCACTGCTGGCGGTGCAAGACGCCTATCATCTACAGGACGACGGAGCAATGGTTCCTGCGTATCCCCGAGATAAAGGAGCAGATCCTCCGGACGAACGAGGGGATCGGTTGGTACCCCGAATGGGCGGGCAGCAGCCGGCAGAAGGATTGGATAATCAACGCGCGCGACTGGTGCATTAGCAGGCAGAGATACTGGGGGACCCCGCTTCCGATCTGGACCTGCTCGTGCGGGGAGACGAAGGTCGTCTCCGGATACGATGAGCTGAAAGATGCCGCAGGGTTCTCGGAAGGAATGGACCTCCATAGACCATGGATAGACAAACTCACGTTCAAATGCCCCAAATGCTCGCTCGAGATGACGCGCGTTCCCGATGTCATGGACGTCTGGCTCGACTCCGGGGCATGCTCATGGGCATCGATGGCCTACCCGGAAAAGAAAGGCGACTTCGAGAAATGGTGGCCGGCCGAATGGATCACGGAGGCGCACGACCAGACAAGGGGATGGTTCTACTCGCAGCTCGTGCTCGGGACGATGGTGTTCGGCAGGTCTCCGTTCAAGTCCGTCCTGATGCACGGTTGGGCCCTAGGCAAGGACGGCAGACCGATGTCGAAGAGCGAGGGAAACACAGTCGATCCGGTCGATGTGATCAGGAGCGCCGGCGCTGACTCGCTCAGGCTGTACCTCCTCGGCGCGGGAGCCCCTTGGGACGACCTCGCGTTCCAGCCTGACGGTCCCAAGCAGTCCAACAGGTTCCTCAATATTTTCTGGAATGTCTACAAGTTCGCCGTCCTTTACATGACGATCGACGACTTCGAACCGCAGAAGAACCCTGTGAAACTCTATCTTTCGGCACTGAAACCCGAGGACAGGTGGATACTGTCGAGGTTGGAGCACGTCAAGGGGGACGTGACGAACTCCCTCGACAGGTACGAGCCACATGAGGCCGTGCGGAGCCTCGAGAAGTTCATGGCAGACGACGTCTCGAGATGGTACGTTCGCATGATCAGGGACCGCCTCTGGATAGAGGGGGACAGCGCCGAGAAGATGAGCGCATTCGCGATCCTTCATAAGATTCTCGATGACACCGTATTGATGATCGCACCGTTCGCGCCACACATCGCCGAGGAGATGTACCAGAACCTCGACGGCGAGCATCCCTCGGTGCACATGGCTGACTGGCCGACCTCCGACATCAGCCTCACGGACGATTCGGTCGAGCAGGGCATGGAGCTGGTCAGGGAGCTGGTCGAGAAGATTTCCACGGCGAGGCAGTCGGCCAGGCTCAACTTGAGATGGCCCATCAAGAGGATCATACTCAAGGCGGATGCTGACGATGCGCAGGAGCGGATCGTCGCCCTGAAAGACATACTGCTCACCCAGGCGAACGTGAAGGAGATGCAGACCGTCCCCGTTGGAGAGGAATGGGAGGAGGCAATCCTCACCGTCGTGCCGAACCCGACCGCAATCGGAGTGGTCTACCGGCAATGGCAGAGCAAGATCGCCGTCCTCCTGAAGAGCAGGCCCGCCAAGTCGATCAAGGAAGGAGTCGACAAGGGTGAGTACCAGATCGGCATCGAGGGCCAGCTCGTAAAGATCACCCCGGAAATGGTCTCGTTCACATCATCGCTCCCGCCGGAAGTAGTCGAGGTCAAGTTCTCGCACGGCACGGTCTATTTGGATATGGAGATGACCGACGACCTCGAGGCGGAGGGATACGCGAGGGAAAGCGTCAGGCGCGTCCAGCAGATGAGGAAGGACATGAAGCTGGACGTCGAGGAGTTCATCGACCTGGAGATTGCGTGCAGCGACAGGCTGCAGGACTACCTGACCCAGTGGAGAGACTACCTGATGCACGAAACCAGGGCGCAGGACCTCAAGTTCAATCCCTCCCCGAAGGGCGACTACATCGTGGAATGGGGCATAGAGGAGGAGAGCGTTTCGATCGGCGTTACGAGCCTCAAGGTGAAGGAGACGATCGGAGACCTCGGCGACATCCACGGCCTGCCGCTCGACAAGGCTCTCAAGCTGAGCAGGGCCGGATTCAGGACGCAACAGTCTCTCAACGCTGCGACTGATGCGCAGATCATCAATGTCCCTGGGATCGCGGGCGAGGACCTGGAAAAGATAAGGACATCACTCGGGAAGAAAGCGGTCGAGAGATACATGCCTCTGACCACTCCGACGCGGCCCGCCCCGGCACCGCAAGCGCCTGCCGCGCAGCAGCCGGAGTCCGCCGTCCAACGCGAGGTCGCACCGGCGCCTCAGCAGGTCCCACTGCCCGCTCCACAACCCGCAATGCAGCCGATCGCTCAGCCTGAAAGAACGGTCAGCCTTCCGCCCGAAATAACGACACCGATAGCACCAACCCCTGCAATCGTCCAGGTGCCGGTTCAGCCTCCAATCCAGCAAGTGCAACCTGCTCAGGCCGAGATCAGACCAGCAGCCGCTCCGGCTGCCCCTGGAGGAACCAAGGAGAAGGTCTTGCTCCCGTCGACCGTTGCGCTGGAGAAGTCGTTCACATACCTGGTCGAGGAGGACATCCCTGATACGTCCTACAAGCTGTTCGTGAACCAGCTGAACATCGGGATGAGAGGCTTCTGCATCACACGGAACTACCCCGCAAAGATAAAGGCGAGATTCAAGCTCGGGGACATTCCACTCTTCTGGCTGTCCAACGTCGGGAAGGACAACACGATACGCCCGAAGGACCTCGAGAAGCTAAGCGTCGCCCTCGAGCAGTTCCTGGCAAACAAAGGGGTCGTCATCCTTCTTGACGGCATAGAGTACCTCATCACCAACAACAATTTCATCACGATACTCAGGCTCATCCAATCGCTGCGCGACCAAGTGGCGATCAACCAGTCGATCCTGATATTGGCGGTGAATCCGTCCACCCTTGAGAGCCACCAGCTGAACCTGCTCGAGAGGGAGATCGACGGAGTGATCCAGGGTTAGATGGGTCAGCAGACCTTTTTTTCCGCCGAGGACTGCTGCTTCAGAAGCGATTCTATGACCTTGTCGAGCTTTGGGACCGTCTGATAATTACCGATCTCACCGGGAGAGACCCACTGATATTCGTCATGCTCCCAATCCAGAGCAATCGATTCTTCCTGAATCTCGACAAGGAACGGGTGGATCTCCCATAGCATCTCGTTGTCCCGAGCGTATATCGGTTCGCCGCGAACGGCAATCTCTTTTTGCCCCAGGCTGAGTCCGGTCTCCTCCTTCATCTCGCGCCTTGCAGCCTCGAGCGGCTCCTCCCCCGGTTGAAGCCCGCCGGAGACGCCTGCCCATTTTCCCGCGTAGGTCGAGACTTTACTGCTTCGCTTGAGAATCAGCACCTTGTCGCCTTTCTTCGCGATCACCGTAACGACCGTCCTTTCGTCAACGTCCGGCATCTCCAACGTGCCTTCGTCAGCATCGATGATCGCCCGGTCGCCTTCCTTCAAAACCTCGACAGGGATGCCGGTCAGCATGGGGATCCCCGCCAGGATCGCGCCCGTTGCGACGATCGCCTCCGCCTTGTGGTTCAACATTGCAGCGGGGGCAGTCCCAGACTTCTTGAGCTGGAATATGACGTAGGATCCGACAGTGCTCCCCTTGCCGTGCGGGAAGGCGAGTATCTTGCCTGCGAAGGATTTCCCCTTGATGTCCGAGGACGCCTCTACGACCGCCCCCTTTGCCGGGTCCACTCCTCCAAGGAAGGAAATCGGCAGCTGGCTGACCACGATACTGCTCTCCGCGCGGCCGTGCCCTATACCTTTCGCCTTGATCTTCATCTTGAAATCATCCTCAGCAGATCCCTTCTAGTCCTGAACGCGACCTTCTGCTTGCAGAGCGTCGGCAGGTAGACGCCGGCCTTGGCCGAATCGGTCCCGGCGACTTTGCTGAATTCCTCGAGGGGAGCGACGACCATGCAGGTGTCGCACGCGACCTGTCCGAACCTCCTGAGTATCCTGACCTCCTCCGGGCAGCGCTTCGCGATGTCCCTCGAGACGCAGAACCAGGCCTTGCATTTCCGGGTCGGCTCCCTGTCCTTCAGGAATGAGGCGATGTCGACCATCTCCTTGACAGAGAGATGAGGGCAGCCCATCGTGATGATGTCCACATCCCCGTCGGCGGTGTCCAAAGTCCTCTGCGACTCGTCCAGTGAATCCTCGTCGATCGAGATCTTGTCCTCTATCGTGTCGAATTCGCCGCATGCGCTGTGATTGTCTCGAGCGATATACATCGATGAAGAGCCTGACGCCGCCATTGCCGCTCCCAGCGATTTATGATCATCCTCGCTCGGGTCGATCCCCGTTATCAGCGGTATCTCCTGGCCGATCCTCTTGCCTATCGCGTGCCCAAGCAGGGTGTAGTCGTCCGATGTGAGCTTGATATCCACCCTCACCGCGACCTTCGGTCTCCGGTTTTCTCTCAGATGAAGCCCTGAGTACGGAGTCTTGCCAATTATCGCGGCCGCCAGAGCGGACGGCCCCCCTTCCTTGTTCGTGTGAGCGCCGAGGACTGAGTTGGCGAAGACCACCGCGGACGACTCGGCCCAGGCGATGTCCTCCCCCGCTCCTGGCCGGTTACCGATGAAATACGGGGTGCAGGTGCAGGTCAGGTCGACGCCCATCTTCCCGTAGGCATCGAGGATCCTCCCCTGGGCGCGGGCGAACTTCTCTGGGATGCCCATCTCCGCCCATTTCTCCCTGTCCATTCCGATGGGGTTGAGCGTGGCTTTGACGCAGGTCTTGGCGTCCTTCGAGAACTCCTCGAGGAAGTCGAGCCCGGCGTCTGAGATGGTCTTGTAAGAAGCGCCAGAAACCTGGGCGGAGCTTATCGGGACGAGCCTCTCGGCGTTGTCGAGGTCTCCGAGGGCGACGAGCAGCTCCATCGCTCTCCTCCTCGTCTCTCCCTCCTCGCCGTCAAGTATCTTCTCCTCGTCCTTCGTCAGATGCATGCCTGCATCAACTTCCTATGTGTCGTTGGCGGGCCTGCTGGGAATTTCGGAGCTTTCATCGGCTCTTTCGAACCCAGGTTCGGGACTTTCATCCGCCGCTCGATCCCGAGAGGCGTCCGGAGGCCCCTGTGATATCCGAGCTACACTACAGGCCCGCGGCCCAAGAGTAAAAAGGCTAACTGGTATAGAAATCGTTTGCCTCAGGAGAAGACGGCGTCGGGGATTCGCAGATTCACTTCTTCTTCACGAACTCGGTGTACCCGCATTTCCCGCAGGTGACCCTGTCTTTGTGCTCAGCCAGGAATACGCCTTGGCCGCACTTCGGGCAGTGCTTTCTCGTCCTGACTATCTTATCGCCATCGAGCTTGAAATAATCCTTCTTCGGCATCGTGATCAGTCCTCAATCTCATTTCTTCGGCGCGGCTGGCGCGGGTGCTGGGGCGGCAGCGGTTTGTGCGACTGCCGGTTTCGCCGCGGCCGGAGCATCCTTCTTCACTGCCTTCTCGATCAGCTTGTTCCGTACGAGGACGTGCTTCCTCTCGTGCGTCTTTGCTATCTCGACGCTCTTGTAGACCTTGGCATACCCTTTCGTCTGGCCGAGGCCGAACTCCGACCTCATGTTGTCGAGCACGACCTTCTCCTTCGTGGAGTGCGCCAGCGCAGCGATCTTCTCCCTGACCGCGTCTCTTGATACTGTGGGCTCCCCGGGGTGGGTCGCCTTGAACTTGATCTCCGTCCTGTCGAGCAGCACGTTCTGCTTCGTCTCAAGGAATTCGATTTCCATCTGTGTCACCTCTATTTGCTCGCCCGCATCCTCGAGAGGAGTTTGCTGACGATCCTTTTGATGTCTTCATCTATTCGGATTACGCTGATTCCCTCATTAGGAATCCCATATATTACACAATCCCCCATATCGGCAAGTTCGATGCACGCCAGAGACGCCAGGTCTTCCTCGCCCTTGACCTCTATCTTCGTCTTCCTTACGGATTTCGTCGATTTCGCTATTGCGTTCCACAGGTCCGCCGTCAGCTTTCCCTGGGGGTTTGTGACCTTGATGTTGGCTCCTTCGACGCTCTTGAGGATCTCCTTCGTCTCCTCCTCGCACGGCCCTCTCTGGGTGTGATAGTCGAATATCATGATGTCGGGCTCGATGCCCATGCGCACCAGCGACGCGTTGACCATGTCGCCGATCGCGAACACCCTCCTGCAACCCCTGATGTGCCCTGCGAGGTCCTCTTCGGACAATATCGGCCCGTAAGGCTTCGCAAGCTCGCCTCTGAGGTCGTCAGGCAATTCTAGGTCTGCGGAGATCGTCCGGTCAGCGGACACGAAGGGCAAACTTCCCGTTGACATTTATCCCCATTCTCTTTGCTATCTCGGACTTGGTGTGGTCGATGATTATGATGTAGCCCTGCCATTCCCTGGAGGTCGGCGATCCGCATACCGAGCACTTATCCAGTTCCGTTACGAGACTGCACTGCTTGCAGGCTTTCTCTACGTTCATTTCTTCTCCCTCTCCGCTCTCTTGGGTTTCTCGTGCTTCTCGGATTTTTCAGGTTTCTCGGGCTTCTCCTCGTCCTTCTCGCCCTTCTTCTTGCCCTGCTTATCTTCCTCGATCCAGTCGAGCTTCCCGAGCCCCGGCTGGCGCATGGTGAGGCCGATCTTGCTCTCCCTCGGACTCCTCTCGTTGATGCTGAGCGACACTATGCGCGCCCTGACCGGGTCCCCGATTCTGAGCTCGCGCTTGGTGTCCTTGCCGAGGAACCTCTGGTTCTCGAGGTCGACGTCGATCCTGTCGTCCATGATCTGGCTGATGTGAAGAAGCCCGTCGAGCGGGCCGAATCTTACGAAAGCTCCGAACTTCATTACCTCGCAGACGGTCCCCTCGACGACCTCGTGGAGCTGCGGCCTGTACAGCAGCGCCTGGAACTTGACTTTCTGGTAGACGGCCCCGTCGCCGTGGACGATTCGCCCCTCCCCGATTACGTCGACGTTCCTGACGATCAGGGTGTATCCGTTGGTGACATCGACCTTTCCCTCGAACGATTCCCGGGTAAGTTCCGCGGACAGGTCCTGAAATTGCTCGCCGAGCCTGTTCGGCGGGATGCGGATGATGTCTTCCCTCGTCTCAAGTAAATACATTGTAGTCAGCGCCCTCCTTGACCATGCTCGGTCCTTTATATAGCTTTCTCCTCGTCAGGCGAGTACGAACAAGCTGACGAAGACCAATGTGATGGTCGACAGCAGCTTCACAAGCACGTGCAATGAAGGACCGGCGGTGTCCTTGAACGGGTCCCCGACCGTGTCCCCGACGACCGCGGCCGCGTGAGCGGGCGACTTCTTTCCGCCGAAATGACCGGCCTCTATGTACTTCTTCGCGTTGTCCCAGGCTCCGCCGCCGTTGTTCATCATCGTGGCCATCAGTATGCCGACGATAGTGCCGACCATCAGCATCGCCCCGATCATCATGTAGGTGACGTCGCCTTCCGGATGATGGAACGTATCGCCTATTACATAAGCGCCTGTCAGGCCCAATATCAATGGAACGATGACCGGCAATATCCCTGGAAGAACCATTGCTCTTAGGGCGCCTGCAGTGGCTATGTCTACGCATTTCGCATAGTCAGGCTTCGCGGTGCCTTCCATTATGCCAGGGATCTCTTTGAACTGCCTCCTGACCTCGGCGATCATCTTGCTAGCAGTCTTTCCGACAGCTCGGATCGCAAGGGATGAGAATATGAACACGAGGACGCCGCCGACCATCGCTCCTACGAAGACCTCCGGGTATGCGAGATCGACATGGAACCAAGCACTGAGTTGGGCCGCAGAGATCGGCGTTCCCGGGGTGATGTTCTCCTTGATCATCGCGACCCGCTCGAAGTAAGCTCCGAAAAGCAGGAACGCGGCAAGGCCAGCGCTCGCCATTGCATATCCCTTCGTGAGAGCTTTCGTCGTATTGCCGAGCGCGTCGAGCCTATCTGTCCGGCGGCGGATCTCCTCAGGCTGCTTCGACATCTCGATTATCCCGCCCGCGTTGTCCGTGATCGGGCCGAAAGTATCCTCTGCGAGGACGAAAGCTGCGGTCGCGAGCATCCCCATCGTCGCTACTGCAGTCCCATAGAAGCCGTAAAGGAGGTTCATGTCTGGATGGCCTTCCGGCGTGGCAAGCGTGCCGAGGTAGAATGAGGCAAGCAACGCCACAGCGATCGAGATTATCGGCATCAGGGTTGTTTCGAGCGCAACTGAGAATCCGGTGATGATTGTCGTCGCGGGGCCTGTCTTGGAAGCCTCGGCGATCTCTCTTACCGGTCTCCACTCCCCTGCTGTGTAGTATTGGGTTATGTAGACGATTACGATGCTCAGGACGATACCGACAATCCCTGCAGCGAAGAAGTAGAGGTATCCGTCACCTAGGAGCTGCTGGGCCGCTATATAGAACACGACGGCAGACAGAGCGCATGCGACGAAGTATCCTCTGTTAAGCGCCTTGGCGGGATTCTCTTCCTCGTTCCGCATCTTCACGGCAAGGACGCCGACCATCGATGCGAATATGCCCAAACCTCTGACGATCAGAGGGAAGAAGATGAATCCGATTGCGAGTTCTCCACCGACCTCTCCACCCCATGCGATCCAGATAGAGAATCCGAGAAGCATCGCGCCGATGTTCTCCGCCGCTGTAGATTCGAAAAGGTCTGCCCCTCTGCCGGCGCAGTCCCCGACGTTGTCTCCGACAAGGTCTGCGATCACAGCCGGGTTCCTTGGGTCGTCCTCGGGAATGCCAGCTTCGATCTTTCCGACAAGATCGGCGCCGACATCCGCGGCCTTTGTGTAGATACCGCCACCGAGTTGTGCGAAGAGAGCGGCGAAGCTCGCCCCGAAGGCGTAGCCGACAGCACCGTTCAGCGCTTGGTCGACCTCGAAATTGAGCCCGAGCCTCAAGAGATAGAAGATTCCAGCCACGCCCAGAAGGCTGAGCGCCACGACGCTGAAACCTGAAACTGCTCCGCCCCTGAAGGAGGTCATGAGCGCCTCGTTAAGGGATCTCCTCGCTGCGCTGGCGGTCCTGATGTTGGACTTCACCGAGACATACATCCCTATGTAGCCAGAGAGAGCGGAACAGAATGCCCCCAGCAGGAACGCCGCCCCGACCCAAGGTCTCGGTTCGATGAGGCCCATGATGATGGCTCCGAGGACGACGCTCACGATCGCGATCGTCTTGTACTGCCTTTTGAGATAGGCCATCGCTCCTTCCCTGATCGCTTCGCCAATGGCGAACATCTCGGGCGAGCCTGTGTCCTTCTTGAAAACGTATCTCGTCAGCAGAGCTGCGAAAGCCAGTGCGACAATTCCAGCAATCGGTACAATTACGACTAATGTCGGGTCTGCCATGAAAATCAACCCATCCGTTTCTATCAGGTTAGCTGGCGATTATCATACTCATATAAATTGATAACTGCGAAAGGACGGATCGACTACTTTTTCTCAGTCGATTATCGAATCCGTCTCTTCTTCAAATCTGGTCCTACAAAACCTTATAACTGACAATACTGATTTTGACGCGGTGAGCAAATGGTGGACACGGGGGACGCCCAGAAGAAAGTGACAGACGCCGATCGACAGAGGACTCTTGACGAGCTGAAGGCTCTCCGCGATAAGCGCCTGGATGCCTCCAAACCTTCGCAGCCATCGCCTTCGCCGGGCGCGACCACAAAGCCAGCGCAACCCCAGCAGAAAAGTGAGGGGGAAACGGTGGATATCTCGGCAGCCAGACGCGAGGACGATGATGCGACCATCGCTGCGCTCCGCTCATCGAGGATGCAGGCTGAAGCCTACCATGATGTCGTGAAGCTGAGGAAGAAAGCGAATGCTCACGAGCATAAAGCCTCGAAATTCCACACCAAATCCAAGAGCTACGAAACGAAGGCCCAGAGGGCGATCACAAGGGCCGTGGGTTGCCGGGAGAAGGCGACGAATTGCAGGGAGAAGATCAAAGACCTCGAGGTCAGGGTCAACGATTATGCCAAGGACCTGAGATCGTCGGCGTCCGGCGAGACCTCGTTGCCGCCGGAGAAGATCAAGCTCAAGATGGCGAAGCTCGAGGGAAAGATAGCTTCCCTCCAGCAGAGGGCGAGGAAGTATGAAGCGAAAGCGGCCATGCAGAACGAGAGGGCCGCGAGTCATAGGTCCAAAGCCGCATTCAATCTGGAACAGGGGAAGATACAAGAGGCAGAGGCAAAGAATTTCACCAAGAGGGCCGATAACCTCGAGAAGGCAGGCCTCTAGAGATCTTTGGTCGCTTTAGAACGGATATCCAAGGATCCAACGGATTAGTCTGATTCAGGATGTGAAACATGGCTTCCATCGACGCGGAGGGAGAGGGACATCTCGATTCGCTCCTCGAATCGTCAGATGGCATCGTCGTCGTCCTCGACGGAGGCTCGAGGGTCCTGCGCATCTCGAGAGGCGGGCGGAAAGCGCTCGGCTACGAGGAGGAAGAGATTTTCAGTCTGACGATTATGGCCCTTGTCCCCCAGGACAGGCGCGAGTGGATGTTCGCTATATCCAAGCGCGTCAGGGAGGACGGGATCGTAAGCGATGTCTTCGTTCACTGGAAGACTAAGGATGGCCGAAGGCTGATCGCCAAGTCGACCCTGAAGTCTGTGGTCAATTATCAGCACGATGTCGTCGGGATGATCATATCGGAGGACATGTCCGCCCAGAGCCCTGGCGAGGGGACGATGACTCCCGCGCAGGCGATGGACATGATCCACGCATCGGAGATCGCACTCGTTGTCACCGACCTCAGCGGCAACGTGGTCTCCTTCAGCTCCGGCGCGGAGAAGCTCACCGGCTTCTCGACGCAGCAGCTGGTAGGCTCGACGATTGGCAGGTTGTTCCAGGAACGAGAGGTCATCGGGGAGCTGACGACGAAGGCCTTGAGAGACGGGAAGGTCGAGGATCGGGAGACCATCCTGGTCTCTCCGAAGGACGAACGTCTTCAGGTCTCTGTTTCCGTCTCCGTGCGGAGGAACCCGAGCGGCGCGGCGATGGGTTTCTCTTTCGTGATCTTCTCAATCGTCAAGAGGAAGGAGCTCGAGAGGGAGCTCGAAATCCGGACGGAAAAGCTGCGGCTGGTCAATGAGCTCGCCACGCGGATAAGGTCCGGGAAGAGCATGAGGGACATCTATACCGCCGCGGTTGAAGGGCTGTCGAGGATACTGCAGTTTGACATGATGACGCTGATAGCGACGACCAAGGCCGATGACGGTTTGAGGATAACCTCCATAGAGGGAAAATGCCCTTACTGGCTAGTGGAAGGGGGACTGCTTCCGACCGCCAAGGGGCCGTTTGGTACCGCCCTGAATGAGAGGAAGCCGATCGTCTACACCCCCTTCGAGCTGAGGGAGGCTTTCCCCGGAGGCATTCCCGAGGACGTCGGGTTCAAGAAGGGCGCAGTAATGCCCCTTTTCGCTGGTGAGCGGCTTCTAGGCCTGCTCAACTTCATCTCGAACGCTCCAGCTGCTTTCGGCCCGAAGGACATGGATCCAATCGTCTTAGTGGCCGATCACATCGCACTCGCTGTCGAGGCGTCGAGGCTGTTCAGCGCGTTGATGGAGAACATAAACATCCAGACGATTCTTATGGAGACCGGGACGGCCGTCAGGTCCGAGATGAATCTCAAGGAGGCCTACCCGCTCGCCGTCGCGAAGGCCCAGGAGGTCGTATCGACCAACCATGCCGCCCTTTACATGCTCGAAGATGGAGTGCTGAAGCTCGTAGCATCGGACGGCGATTCCAAGGACGAGTTCCATGAGACCGTTTCAAAGGACGACAAGAACCTTATCGCCGCTGTTTTCTTCGGGAACGGCAAGGCATTCATACGCGAGGTGTCGAAGTCGGATTCAGCCTCTGAAAGGGAGAAGGGCGGGTACACATCCGTCATGATGGCGAAGCTTATCGGCCGCTCCGGTCCGATGGGCATCATGTATCTTGCGAGAGCGCAGACCGGCGTCCCCTTCACCGCATACGAATTCGAGCTGCTCAACCTCTACTGCAATCACCTCTCCCCATCGCTCGAGAACGCGCAGCTTTTCGAGAACACGAGGAACAGCGAGGAGCTTGCGCGCAAGGCGCTGAATTCCGAGAGGAGGAGCAGGGAGGCCCTGCACTTCCTCGTCGAGATGTTCGCACACGATTCCCTGAATCAGATTCAGGGCATCCTCGGATACCTCGAACTCATCGGCGATTCTGACATACCTGCTGAGGTGCAGAGCTACCTCGATAAGGCGATGCGGCAGGTCAGGTCCGGAGCGTACCTGATATCAGGCACAGCGCTCGTGTTCAAGAACCTGGAGGCGGCGAAGAGGGTGAGGACCCTGGAGGAAGTCGTCAAGGCGCTCCAGGACGCCATGCACAGGTTCTCGACGGTGTTCAGCAATGTCGAGGTCCAGAGCCGTATCCCGCCGCTCGAGACTGCGGAAAGCGAGGTCGATCTGCTGCTTTCCGAACTTTTCTTCCACGTGCTCAGGCTGATGCATAAGTCATCAGGGTCGCCCGGGATAGACATCGACATCTCAGGAGACAGGGATCTGCCGGTCGCGGTAATCGAGTTCATGGTAGAAGCCGGATCGAGCTCCGGCAGGATGCTTGAGGCGCTCGAGGATGATGGAGGACAGAAATCCGGCACGCTTCTCCGCCTCGACCCTTTCATCGTCAGGATCCTGAGCGAGACCTACGGCACGAAGATTTCTATCGCAGAGAAGAAGCAGGCAGTCGGAAACAAGGCCGATCTGGTCTGCACCCTGGAGTTCGAGACGAAGACCCGTACTGAGGGGCGCTCAGGACGTCTCGCTGTCCGATGAAATCCTTGACATATGCGGATGACTCTCGTTCTTCAGTTTGAGGACCATCATCAGCTCTCCGTGCTCCAATGAGACGTATGCCTTGTCGATGTTGGAGACATATCTTGTGGCATTACTCTTCCCGCCCAACCGGTTCTGGGAATGGCTCACATCGAGCAGCTGTTCGCTGATCAACGTCTTGAGCTTCCTGTAGCAGACCGATCTCGGAATGTGCAGCTCCCTGCATAGCTGGGACGCCGTGCGAGGGTTCTGGGAGGTCAGCCTTAGGATGGTCGATGTCTGATCGTCGAGCATCATCCGAATCCTTTCGAATGTATCCATTATCCCAATTCCTCATGCTTTTCGTTCTTCGACTGATTATTTGTCCGAGTCGTCGCTCCAATTCGAGATATCATCATCGAATGAATCCTCAGCGGGAGGTTCAAGCGTCTCCTCGCAAGAGGGTTCCTCGCTTTTTGAAAGGTAATTGAGATCGCCGTTCTCGACATCCAGATGCAGGAAGACCAGATTGTTAGAAGGGACGACCGGACACAGGTACGAGAGGTCCTCGTCCGATGGCGAGACCAGCTTGGTCTCGCATACTATGCAATGCCCGCCCTCGAGCGCCAGTAGATCTCCGCATATCGGGCAGAAGATGTCCCTGGAAATCTCCATATCGAGGTCCTCGCCCACAATGACACCGTTGACTATCTCGACTGTCCCCTCTTCGATTTTCTTTAATGGTTCGTTGCAGAACGGGCATCTTTTCGCCTCAAATTCGAGGATGGTCTTGCAGTTGAGGCATTCGAAGATCGCATCCTTGCTGCCATGCCTCGGCTCGATATAGGCGACAATGCCGTGGTCGACATCGAAATATCCGCAGCCTAACTCGTCCTGCTTGAACAATGGGGAAACGTCCTCGAAGATATCATCAAGAGCCAGTTCCGCATCTATCTCCGCTTCTTCCGCCTCCGCGGAAATCTCGTCCTTGACATATGCAGTCCCGCATTTCGGGCACCTCTCGGAGTCCAACGGCACCAGAGTTGCGCATTTAAGGCATCGGAATATCGGAATTGACTTCAGTTCCAGCCTTGCTGGTACCTTGATTTCTTCCTCAGATGTGATGAGGGGGGTGGGTTGTGCGGCAGGTTCATTCAGTCTTGGTTTAACGACCCTTCGCACGATCTTCTTTCGAGAGCTCCTGCTCTCCGACTCGGCATTTGATTCAATATGATCCTCAGGAACGTCTCGCATCCGTCCTATGATTCGGTCAAGACCTCTTAAACGGGTTTCGTTCCCAGAATCACCCATGATAACTCTATACTTGAATTTGAATTAAAATCAAAAACGATAAGAAGGACCTAAAAGCCAGCCTTAATAGCGTCCTTCGGTTCGATAACTATGAGTCGCAGAATACTCTGAAAATCAATCACTGGCAAATGTTGTCATGATTACTCCAGTGTGACGAAAGGGTTATAAATCGGACGCTTTATAGGCCTTTTCAACAGCTTTGAAATCTGATTGGCACGATTTATATGACTGAATTGTTGAGCGAACTTGAAGAAAAGAGGGCCGAAGCTAACAATGAGGCCGAGAAGCACAGAAATCTCCGGGACGACCTGAACTCAGAGACCAGATCCTGGGTGGAGAAGCGGGACGACCTCAACGCGAAGGTCCGGGAAATCATCGACAAAGCCAATGGTCACCGAGAAACGAGGGACAAGCTCAACACCGAGGTCCGCGAAACGAAATCGCAGCGCGACCTATGGAACCGCGCCGTTGCCGAGCTGAGCGAGAAACTGATAAAAGAGAGGCGGGAGAAGATGCCTCAGGGCGGTTTCCCGATCAGGAAGCTGAAGATGGAGCTTCGCGCCCTGGAAAAGAGGCACATGACCTCCGTTCTGACGCCTGACAAGGAAAGGGCTTTGGTCGACGAGATCGGCTCACTTTCCTCGAAGATCCAGGCAATGGAGAAGGAGTTCGATCAGTTCGACGAAATCCGCAAACTCGATAAGGATCTGAAAGACGCGAAGAAGAACGCAGAAGCGGCGCACCGGAAAGTCGGGGAATTGGCCGAGCGCGCTCAGGTTGAGCACGATGAGATGGTGAAGCTCTTCGATGAGGCGGACAAGCTCAGATCGGAGGCGGATCAGGCCCAGGACAGATTCGTCGAGACGAAACTGAAAGCCGACGAGGAGCACCGGAGCCACATAGAATTCATCCGGCAGGTCCACGATTTCGATAAGATCATCTCTGGAATGCGCCAGAAACTCCGGAAAACGAAAAAGGAGAAAGAGGACGACTCCGCAAAGAAAGAGTCGGAGGATATCTTTGAGAAGTTCAAATCCGGGGAGAAACTCAGCACCGAGGATCTAATGGCTCTGCAGAAGTCTGGCTATTTATAGTCAGTCGCCTTCCGCATCTTATCGTCTTTCAGCGAAAGTTTATATATCCTCCTGTTCATATAGAGCTTGGGAATTCGGGGCTAGTTGTTAGAGTGCATCCCATCCCTTCTGACAAGGCTAGCCCTTCCCTTCCCTTTTTTTTGTAAGTGATTTCTGATAGAAAGGATTTAATCCTCTGGTCAATTCACAATCCAAAAGAGCTGAAGCAAATGGTTCTCGAGAAGCTCGGTCAATCGCTCCGCGACGCTCTGAAGAAGGTCGCGAATGCCTCCCACATCGACCAAGCGATCGTCAAGGAGGTCGTCAAAGACATACAGAGGGCGATGCTCCAGGCCGACATCAACGTCAAGCTCGTCGTCGAGATGACGAAGAGCCTCGAAAAGAGGGCGCTGACGGAGAAGCCACCGGCGGGGATGAGCTCGAGGGAGCATGTCATCAAGATCATCTACGAGGAAATAGTCAAGATTCTGGGAGCTTCGAAGGAGATCCAGCCGAAGAGGCAGAGGATCATGCTCGTCGGCCTGTACGGCCAAGGGAAGACGACGACCGCAGGAAAGCTCTCCAAGCAGCTGCAGAAGAAAGGGCTGAAGCTCGCTCTTATCGCCTGCGACGTGCACCGCCCGGCCGCGTACGATCAGCTGATGCAGATCGGCAAGAAGCTGAACATCCCGGTCTACGGCGACCCGACCGAGAAGAAAGCCATCAAGATCCTCAAGGCAGGACTCAAGCAGTTCAAGGACGACGACGTCGTGATCATCGATACATCAGGAAGGCATTCCCTCGAGGATTCCCTGATCAAGGAGATCAAGGAGCTGTCGCAGGAGGCACAAGCGGACGAGAGGCTCCTCGTCATGGACGCGACCATCGGACAGCAGGCCGGACCTCAGGCAAAGGCCTTCCATGAGGCGGTCAGCATCACTGGAGTCATACTCACGAAGATGGACGGCTCGGCGAAAGGGGGAGGCGCGCTCTCCGCCGTCGCTGAAACTGGCGCCCCGATCTGTTACATCGGCGTCGGGGAGCACCTCGAGGACCTGGAGAAGTTCGACCCGACAAGATTCGTGTCGAGCATGCTCGGAATGGGGGACCTGCAGTCGCTCCTGGAGAAGGCACAGGAAGTAATGGACGAGGATACCGCCGAAGAGACGGCCCGCAAGATGATGTCGGGCAAGTTCTCTCTGAGGGACATGTACCAGCAGATGGAGATGCTCGACGGGGTCGGTCCGCTGCAGAAGGTCGCGCAGATGATCCCGGGGTTCGCAGGCAAAGTGTCCGAAAAGGACATGGAAGCTTCCCAGGAGCGGCTCAAGAAGTGGAAGGTCATCATGGATTCCATGACCGAGGGGGAGCTCGATGACCCGAAGTCCATCAAGTCAAGCCGCGTCATCAGGATATCAAGGGGCTCCGGCACGACCCCGAAGGACGTCCGCGAGCTGCTGAAGCAGTACAACAATTCAAAAAAGGCCATCAAAGGATTCATGGGAAACAGGAAGATGAGGCGCCAGCTCATGAAGCAGATGAAGATGGACGAGGCACCGGGAGGCTGATTTCAACGAGGCGCTTCGTGGTAATTGGTCATAGGGCAACAACTTCGGCGGAGTTCAGTCTTGACGATCTCTCCGGAGCGACCGGCCGGCTCGATATTCTGCTCAGGTGCATCACCTCTTCGGTCCATCTCTCTCACGGGATAAGGACCGATGTCGAGACGCACCTCGTCCTGCAGGGGCCGCCGAACCCTCCGAGGACGTTGAGATTCGTCGGCTCCGAGCTCAAGTACCTGAACCCCGACGAGAGGTCGACCGCGGCCCTGGTCAGGAACGCCCTGAGCGCGAAAAGCGAAGGAGAGACGAAGGCGTCGCCCGGCGTGTACATCTCATCCAGAAGCTACCCGGACGTCATCTCCCTGCTGGCGAAGAACTCGCAGATCTATTACCTGAAGGAGGACGGGCACGACATGCGAAAGATGCCGAGCTTCGAACAGGACATAACCTTCGTCCTCGGCGACGACAGGGACCTGACGCCCGAGGAAGAGGAGATCCTGTCCCAATACAACCCGCTCAAGGTGTCGCTCGGCAAGAAGAGCCTGCACGCCGACCACTGCATAGTCATCGTCAACAACGAGCTGGACAGGCGCTGCGAGCCTTAGCTGGATTGATGCAGGACATGCGGCTTCTCTTCGACGTCTTCCGGTCCCGAGCCGCTGCCGCCGCTGTCCTCGTAGCTAATGTTCCCGCCGTTCACCATCGACTCCATCGAACTGCTCCCGTTCGAAGTGTCATATTCGACCTTGAACTTCCCGTTGGAGAACCTTAGCGTCGCCGATTTCAGGCCACACCTGTACAGCTTCACTTTGCGCCCCTTGCGAATCTCCCTCTCATCGGAGATGAAGATCAGACCGGCCTTTTCGAGGTCGTGGATCCTGCGATAGCAGGCCGCTATCGGTATCCTGCACATCTTGCTGAGCCGCTGCGCGGACATCGCCTTCCTGAAGGTGTACGAAAGTATCTTCTGAGAATAGTTGTCCGCCAGTAGCCTGGATATCTTCACTTCGCTAGGGTGCTCGTTCATTTTTCCGGACTTATTTAGGCCGAGCAACAGATAAATCCGTTTTCTTTCCAGAATCACGTCTGATAACACTCTGACCCGATGTCATCGGTAGCCACGTAACATTGGGCAAAAGGTTAAAATCGGACTCCCAGATATTGCTCATGGTATTGGGATGGCTGTCTGTCCGCTGGAATTCAGATATGGGCGTCAGAAGATGAAGCACATCTTCTCCGAGGAGACGAGGCTTCAGTACATTCTCGACGTGGAAGCGGCGCTCGCGGAGGCGGACGCCCGCCTTGGGATAATCTCCCCAGATTACGCGAACATGATACGGAAATCGGCCAACACGAAGATTGTCAGCCTCGCTAGGGTGCACGACCTGGACAGCCAGATAAACCACGAGATAACTGCCATCGTGCGCACGCTCGCCGAGCAGAGCGGGGAGGGGGGAAAATACGTCCACCTTGGTGCGACATCCAACGACATCCTCGATACCTCCGCTGCCCTTCAGATCCGGGACGCAATCAGGATCATCGTCGAGGGACTTCTGAACCTCAGGAACGCCCTGGCTGAACTCGCAGACAAGCACCGCGACACCATCATGATCGGGAGGACCCACGGTCAGTTCGCGCTGCCCATCACCTTTGGTCTCAAAATGGCGGTCTATTCGCTCGAGATCCACAGGCACATCGAGAGGGTGCATCAGCTGATGCCCAGGATATGCGTGGGGAAGATGAGCGGTGCCGTGGGGACCGGGGCGGGGCTCGGCCCGAAGGCTCTCGATATCCAGAAAAGCGTGATGGACCATCTGCAGATCGGGATAGAAGAAGGCTCTTCCCAAGTCGTCGGGAGGGACAGGTACGTCGAACTCATAGCCGTACTCGCGAACATCGCGACATCAATTGAGAAGATCGCGACTGAGATAAGGAATCTCCAGCGGTCGGAGATAAGCGAGGTGTCCGAGGCTTTCGACGCAAAGAAACAGGTCGGGAGCTCGACGATGGCTCATAAGAGGAACCCGGTCACGGCAGAGAACATCTGCAGCCTTGCGAGGATAGTCCGCGGCTTCATGACCCCTGCCTTCGAGAGCGCTATCCTCTGGCACGAGCGCGACCTGACGAACTCAGCCGCCGAGAGGTTCATCATCCCCCATTCGTTCATCATTCTCGACGATATACTGGCAAAGACAGACAAGCTGATGCGCACGCTCGTCGTGAACAAGGAGAGGATGAGGAAGAACCTGGAGAGCGCAGGACCGACGATAATGGCCGAATCCGTAATCATCAAGCTCGTCGACAAAGGCATGGGAAGACAGGATGCGCACGAGCTCCTGAGGACATGCACGATGGAATGCATCGATACAGGGAAGGATTTCAAGTGCGCCTTGATGGAGAAAGGCGTCATCAGCCAGATGCTCTGTGACGAGGAGATCGATCAATGCCTGCGGCCCGAGTCGTACCTAGGGACGACTGAGAAGACCATCGACAACATCTTGGCAAAGTACAAGTAGCCTGTTTTGTTAAGGCTGAGCAAAGGGCCCTTAGATCAGCGGCAGATCGTTGCCTTCGCAAGGCAAAGGCCGCGGGTTCAAATCCCGCAGGGTCCACTTTTCTTTCTATAAGTCATCAGGAAAAAGCCTCTATGTTGAAGAGGTCCCTCGCAGCATTATCTCGATCCACTTCTCACGATTTCAACTTTCCTCCTTCCCAATTCCGATCCTGTCTGGGGTTTAGCGGACAAGCCTCTATTCGCGGTTCTCCCGCACTTTGGTGCTACGTCCATTCGTCAGGGACCTGCCTCAATCCTTATCACGCGATCAGAGTCGCAGCTTTTTCCACGAGGTTGAATCCTTGACAGTGAAACTTCTCCTTCGTCAGGAGCATCCAGTAGATAGTGTGAAGCAGCTTTCTGGCGGTCGCCACGGTCGCCCGCTGCTTCCCTCTCCTTTGAGCCACCTTCGCATGAAACTTCGATAGTTTCGACCCCGGGCAATAGTTCGTGTGCACATGCACCGCCTCGATCAGGATCCATCTGAGATGCGGCGACCCGTTCTTCGTGATGCTTCCGTTATGCCCCCTCGATCCCGACTGGTGAACGGTCGGCACCAGTCCCGCGTACGCGCAGAGCTTCTCTGGATGTGAGAATCTGTGGATGTCGTCTATCTCAGCGAGTATCAGCAGCGCTCCGTAGAACCCGATTCCAGGAATCGTCGCGATGAGCTGTGCATCCTTCCTCGAGTTGTACTCCGCCAGGAGGAACGACTCGACCTCTTTGATCTGCTCCTGGATGCCCTCCAGGCAGTTCAGGCTCGATGTGACCGTCAGTATCCCGAGCGAGCGCATCCATCCGACGTGCTTGAAGGTGAAGGTCTTCTTGAGATCGTCAGGCCTCCGGATCCCTCTTCTCAGCAGCTCCGCGTGTATGCGGTTCTTTATCGACGTGCACTGGCGGACGAGGTACGCCCTGTGCCTCACCAGCTGCCTGAGGTTGCGTATGTCCCTCGGAGGGACATGCGATCTCGGGATGAGGTCCGCCCTCAGAAGGTGCGCGAGCATCTCCGCATCGACTTTGTCGGTCTTCACCTTCGCTTCAGCTATCGCCCTCACTTTAAGAGGATGGGCCAGGACAACCTCGAACCCCCTCTTCTCGATCCCCTCGTAGATGAACTCCCAGATGCCTGTCGATTCGAGGACGAACTTCGCGTCTTCGAATCGATCGAGGAAGCCGTCCAGAGCTTCCTGGGTGGACAGGAACCTCCCGTTGGAGATTACTTTTCCGGACTTGTTCATCACGCATGCCTGACAGAATTCTTTATGCACGTCCAGTCCTATGTATAGCATGGTCTTTCGCCTCCATCGTTGTGGCAACTACGATATTGGCGAGGGACCTCTTCAACACACCAATCCTTATCTCCTGGCGAGGGGATGGGGGATGTGGCGTAAGGAAATGTTCTTCATTCTGTTCGAGAAGAGGAATTCGATCCAGAAATCGATTGCGATCTTCGCGGTTGCAGGCCTGCTGATAATCGGGAGCTTGAATCTGGTTCCCTTCGCTTCGGCAGATGAATCGACTGCCGAGAAGATTCCTGCGCCAAGGGTCGACGAAGCTCACAAATACAATGTCTGGGGGGAGGTGAACGGCGTCCTCACCCATGATCTCTATATCAACGAAGAGTGGTCGATCGCCGTCACTCACGGAGACGTGATGACGCTCATTGATACTAGGAATATTTCTTCGCCTCTTCAGAATAATATCTCCGGCGTGGATTACCAGAACAACATTCATTACCGTATCAACGGAACCCTTTACATCGCCCAATTCTCGATAAACGAGGCGCGGTTCCTCATTGGGAATCAGACCATACGTTCGCCCCTGTCCACCTGTAGCGACTTTGAGTTGGAATATTCCCCAGTCCGTTACAACGGCACGCTGCCGACGTTCGACTGCAACATCACCTATGAGGACATTCGAGTCTATCAGAGCGGTCACCCGGATTCGACCTTCGATCTGACTTTGATCCATCACATAAGGGCGAATTGGAACCAGACGGACGACAAGATAGAGGCATTTTTCAACTTCAACAATACCAGATTCTACCAATCGAACGGCACCGAATACGATGAAAACGTGCCGTTCACTGCGGAACTGGTGTATACGATGTCCTTACGTATACCAGGCGTCGGCGAACCGATCACCCCGACGAGCCGTACCAATACGACTATGAAATATGACATCATGTTTAACGGCGCTCCCCTGACCATATCGAGGTTGGAGATGAAGGACAGCTTTACGATTTACAATGGAACCGGTTCTTGCGCATCGATGGGATATTCATCGATGAATACACAAGGTGTAGTGGGCGAAGTCGTTCATGGATTCCCGAACCTGACCTACAGAGATACTCAGTCAATGAAGAGCGACCCGGAGATCACCGTGTTCCATGACCGTGTCTCCGAAAGCGGCAACCAGGGGCCAGGTGTCCAGTGGGGGGCGGTCGTCGCTGTCATCGCGATTATCGCTGTCGGAGCAGTGAGCGCGGTCGTTTTCCTGAAGAAGAGAAAGAAGAAAGGGGAAACCAAGGGCGAGAATAAGCCGAAAAAGCCTTGAAAGGGGTTTAGAGCCGAAAGCTCAATCCGGTCTGATTGACGGATTTTGACGACCTTACTGGCTATGAAAATGAGTAAATCCCGCAGGGTCCACTTATTCCCCACCTCGGTATTCTGCCGATATCCTTATCGCATGCGAGAATCATTTTGGCTCGGGTGGATTCTATCGAATCCGATAAGTCGATCGAAAAATTGATACTGATGTATGTCCCCTATGCGATAGAGAGGATCAGGCTCTTCCGGAATGTAAGCGCCGAGGAATTCCGGTACGTCAAAAAGACATCGCCCGAATTTTTCAACTTCATCCGGAATCAGAATTGCGAAGAGCATGTAGAGTTTCTCGCCTCTTACCGCAAAGACCCGTACTTCGGAGTCTACATCGAACAGATGCTGTCACCGAAAGGGTTGAAATGGCTCCGACTGAACTTCCCTCTGATGAAGCAAGTTGCGGAAGAAGATAATAAGAGTATTATCGAGCAGATTTCTCGCACATGATCGACTGGTAGATGTCGAGAAGATTCATCCATTCTCTGGACAGGTCATCCGAGAACTGCCAATCCGCCGATTCGGATGGTGTCGAAAATCCTTTCAATCTTTGCCGTTTCTTTTTCGCTCAGGTTCTTTGGATCTATAGGCATGATGATGTAGGAATAATGTTGACTGGCGAAATCGCTGACCTGCTCGAGCAGCACGTTTACCCCCTTAAAACCATTTTCCGCTATCAACAGATCAACGCCGTCTATTAGCACCACCCCGTTATTCGTTTCCAAGAGATATTCTCTTATGGATTGCGCGAGCGAAGTCAACATACTCTGATCCCTTGCCTTCTCTCTTGCATCCGGGCCGACATGAGTGAATCGCATGTCCTTCAGACCGTACTTTTGATAGATTTCGATGGGATCGATGCGGCTGATTATGTATCCTCTCTGCTTCTGACCGGTGCAAGCTGCAGTAATGAGCTGGCCAAACATCTCAAATCCCAGGTCGGACATAGGATCTTCCACGGCATAGCCCTTACCGCTTTTGAGTTCGATTCGGACCTGCTCGGCTCCCCTCTCGAGGACAAGGGGGATAGAGGAGAGTGAGCGTATCTGCGATTTTAGAAGTCTTAACGCCGCGGAGATTGCGGTGGCGTAGCCCGTCAGGGCGAGTGTGTCGTCGAGCCTGAACAGTGTGTTTGTCTCATTAATTGCGAAGTATGTGCCTTGCAGGAGATCTGCCGATGCTATCAAACATATAGGGACAATGGAATACATCCAGTAATATTTCTTCAGTCCGCGGCCATAACCGTCGAACATATAGATGAGCGCGGTGGAGAGCGGCACGATGAGGCAAACGGCCGGAATGAGCATATATGACAATCGGGTGATGATTGTGGGCGTATCGTACCTGAGGAAGTCGGATGAATTGTACAAGTAATTCAAGCTGATGAGAGAGACCGTTGTTCCGAGAGCGATATAAGACATCAGGACAGACAAGCTGCGCCCGCCCATAAGCTCCCGATACCTTCTGAGGTAGGGAAAGGTTGCTGCCATCCAAAGGAAATAAGAGCCGAGGTGGAACAGGTCGCCGATGTTTACTCGAGGGATCC
>Ga0315277_10000833_pt1 | contig 47144 bp, 38 predicted proteins | sample YL17G05_15_MG_FD_203695 | JGI IMG/M metagenome (GOLD analysis project Ga0315277, IMG submission 203695) | Sediment microbial communities from Yellowstone Lake, YNP, Wyoming, USA - YL17G05_15 | ecosystem: Environmental > Aquatic > Freshwater > Lake > Sediment | place: USA: Wyoming | collected... | reverse complement strand
CGCCCCGATCGCGGCTCCCAGCTCACACACCCCCCCTTCCCCCCGCCCGCGGCTCCGTCATAGATGCGAGGAGGATGCAGGGTTTCGTGGAGAATTGTGGTTTTTTCTCTGCGTGTCTCTGCGGTGAGTTGTTTATGGTTCGTGGGTTGTCCGCTTTGCATTAGCACCTATTCCTTGAGGCTATGTCCCCCCGGGCGAACGGGTGGGTGAAGGAGCAAGTCATGAAGACCGCCGACACGCCGCAGGTAGAAGGCTGGAAGAAGCGCCTTGTGGGGCGTTTCGACTCTCGTCCGGAGAGTCTCATTCCCGCGCTTCAATATATTCAGGAGAGTGCGGGTTACTTGCCGCGCGAAGCCATGACCGCGGTCGCGGAGTACCTCAGGGTGCCGCATTCCAAGGTCTTCGGAGTCGCCAGCTTTTACTCGCTGTTTCACATGAAGCCGCGGGGACGCCATCAGATCACGGTCTGCCGCGGGACTGCATGCCACGTCCGCGGCAGCGCGCGGTTGCTTACGGATCTCGAGAAGATGCTCGGAATCCAGTCGGGCGGCACCACCGCCGACATGCTCTTTTCCCTGGAGTCCGTCGCCTGCTTCGGCTCCTGTGCGCTGGCGCCCGTGGTGGTGAAGGACAAGGTCTATGGGCGCCAGACCAGCGCATCGGTGAAAAACCTCGTGGAAACAATCCGGGCATCATCGACGGGTGGCGCTGCGGCAAAGGCGCGCAGTCAGGGCGAACGCCGCAGCCGGCCCGGCAAGGGCGGGAAGAAAGCAGCTAGTTACCGCAGAGCGCTAACTGCGGCACGGACTTGATACTGTGGTTGGACGATGCCCCCCGGGCATCGTCTGGAGTCAATGGATTCATTTGGCCCTAAGGCCCGAAGGGCCGGCAGGGAATAGCCCCGGCCGTCAGGCCGGGGTTAGGGATTTCGGTGGAATGAGCGCCGAAGGCGCGGCACGCTATGATGCGTTTTGGCTTGAGTGCCGCGCCTTCGGCGCTCGGTTTCATGCAATCCTAATCCCGGCCTGACGGCCGGGCCTATTGCATGCCGGCCCTTCGGGCCTCATCAGCATGGCACAATCGAGGGAACCTATGTTGGCTGCACGCATCACGAGCGCGGGAAAAAAGTGGCGGAGGCTCACTGCGGGCCCGATGCCGGTCATCTACGTGGGTTGCGCGACGTGCGGGCTTGCCGCGGGCGCCGGCGATCTGATGGCGGTGATCGAGGAGGAACTGGATCGTCTCGGCGTCAAGGCGCACGTGATTCCGGTGGGATGCATCGGCATGTGCTTTGCCGAACCTCTGGTCGACATCCACCTGCCTGGCCAGCCGCGTGTCTCCTACGGCCATGTCACCCCCAAAACCCTGACCAGGATACTCAAGTCGCACCTGGCGCAGGGAAGAGCGGTTGCCGGACTGGCTTTGGGCACATTGGGGGAGGGAACCCTCCCCGGCATCCCGCGGCTCTGCGATCTGCCGTTCATGAAATCCCAGGTGCGCGTCGTTTTGCGGAACTGCGGATTCATCGACCCGGAGGAACTGGACCACTACCTCGCGCGCGACGGCTACCAGGGTCTCATGCGCGCCCTGGCCATGAAGCCGGAGGATGTCATTGAGGAAATCGTCGCCTCGGGGCTGCGCGGGCGGGGAGGCGGAGGATTCCCGACGGGCCAGAAGTGGAGGTTCTGCAGGTCATCCCAGGGCGAGCCGAAGTATCTCATCTGCAATGCCGACGAGGGGGACCCCGGCGCATTCATGGACCGCTCGGTTCTGGAAGGAGATCCGCACGCGGTTCTGGAGGGCATGTGCATCGCGGCATACGCAATCGGGGCGACGAGGGGGTATGTGTACATCCGGGCCGAATATCCGCTGGCGATCCAGCGGCTGAAAGTGGCGCTCGAGGACCTGCGCGGGATCGGCATCCTCGGCGATAACATGCTGGGATCGGGCGCCGGTTTCGACATCAAGATCAAAGAGGGAGCCGGCGCATTCGTCTGCGGCGAGGAGACCGCGCTGATGGCGAGCATCGAAGGAAACCGCGGCATGCCCCGCCCGCGCCCGCCTTTCCCCGCGGTCCAGGGACTTTGGGATCATCCGACGAATATCAACAATGTCGAAACTTATGCGTGCGTGGCGAACATCCTCCGGGAAGGCGCCGGCTGGTTCGCATCATTCGGCACCGAGCGCAGCAGAGGCACCAAGACGTTCGCCTTGACGGGGAAAGTGGCCAATTCCGGCCTGATCGAGGTCCCGATGGGAATGCCGCTGCACCAGGTCGTCGAGGAAATCGGCGGCGGCATCGCGAGCGGCGGCAGGTTCAAGGCCGCGCAGACCGGCGGCCCGTCCGGCGGCTGTTTGCCGGCCCGCCTGCGCGATCTCACGATCGAATATGAATCGCTTGCCCAGGCCGGCTCGATCATGGGATCCGGGGGGCTGGTCATCATGGACGAATCCACCTGCATGGTGGATATCGCCCGGTATTTCCTGACCTTCACACAGAACGAATCCTGCGGCAAGTGCACTCCTTGCCGCCTGGGCACGCGGCGCATGCTCTCGGTGCTGGAGCGCATCTGCGCCGGCGAGGGCCGCCCGGGAGATATCGAATATCTCGAGCAGCTCGGCCCGGTGATCAAGAACACTTCCTTATGCGGGCTGGGCCAGACCGCGCCGAATCCGGTGCTCACGACTCTCAGGTACTTCCGGGAGGAATACGAGGAGCACATCCATAAAAAACACTGCCGCGCGGCCGTGTGTGCCGGTCTCGTCATCGCGCCTTGCCATCACACCTGCCCGGCCGGGGTCAAGGCGCACCGTTATGTCCGCGAGATCGCGGAGGGGAGATTCGAAAACGCCTATCTCCTGGTCCGCGAGAGCATGCCCTTGCCTTCGGTGTGCGGCACGGTGTGCTTTCATCCCTGCGAGGCCCGCTGCCGCCGGGGCCAATTGGACGATGCGATCGCCGTGCGCGCATTGAAAGGGGCGGCAGTCCGGTACGGGGCGCAGGCGGAGCGCCGCATAAAGCATCGCGCGCAGCCAACGGGGAAAAAGGTCGCCGTGGTCGGGTCCGGCCCGGCAGGTTTGACGGCAGCCTATTACCTCGCGATCAAGGGCCACCAGGTCACGGTTTTCGAGGAACTCCCGGTCCCGGGCGGCATGTTGCGGACGGGCATCCCTCGCTATCGCCTCCCCGAGGGGGAATTGGAGCGTGACATCGACATCGTCCGCAAGGCCGGCGTCAGAATCAAGACCAAGGCCAGGGTAGCCTCGGTGCACCAGCTCAAGAAAAGGGGATTCGATGCGGTCTTCCTCGCCCTCGGGGCCCATGCGTCATGGAAGCTGGGGGTGCCGGGTGAGAATCTGGCCGGCGTTCTGGACTGCGTTGCGTTCCTGCGCCGCGTTTCCCTGGGGAAACCGCCGAAACTCGGCAAGCGCGTCGCCGTGGTCGGCGGCGGCAACACGGCCATCGACGCATCCCGCACCGCTCTGCGGCTGGGCGCTCGGGAGGTGACGATCCTCTACCGCCGGTCGCGGGAAGAAATGCCGGCGGACCGCTCGGAAATTGAGGATGCTCTGTCGGAAGGTGTGAGGCTGGAAACCCTCACGATCCCCAGAATGGTGCAAAAGACGCCCGGGGGCCTGAAGGTCACCTGCCAGAAAATGCGCCTGGGTGAGCCCGATGAGAAGGGCCGGCGAAAATCCGTTCCCGTGGCGGGGAGCGAGTTCGCACTGGAGTTCGACTGTGTGCTGCCGGCTATCGGGCAGTTTCCTGCGATCCCGAAGGAACTTGGAATCGATGCGGATCCGGATTCACAGTTGATCTCGGTGCACCCCGATTCGTTCGCAACGGCGGTGAACGGGGTTTTCGCGGGCGGCGATGTGGTTTCGGGGCCCGCGTCGGTTGTCCAGGCCATCGCGCACGGGCGGCTCGCGGCGCAGGCGATCGATCGCTATCTGGGCGGTGATGGTGATATCACCGAAATCCTGGCGCCTTCCGAGGATGTTAAGTCGTTGCCGGTGCTCCAAAGCGAAACGGGCGCCAGGAGCCGGATCGAGGTCCCGGCCGCTCCGGTGCCGAATCGCGTGCGGGGATTCGGCGCGGTTGAAAAGGGATTTTCCCGGGCGGCGGCGATGGAAGAAGCTTCGCGCTGCCTGCGCTGCGACCTGGAAAAATAGGCGCGGCTATGTACTATGGGTGGCGAATCACGGCGGCGAGTTTTACCCTTCTCTTCATTGTTGTGGGGATGGTCTACTATGGTTTCCCCGTTTTCTATGCGCCTCTGATCGCCGAGTTCGGCTGGACGCGCGCCCAGGCGACGGCCGGCTTTCTCTACGGCATGCTTCTGATCGGCCCCATCGCCGGCATCTCCACGGGGTATCTCATCGACCGGTATGGAGCCCGCAAAATCATGCTCGCCGGGCTGTTGGCGGGGGTTGCCGCCTTTTCGGGCTTCGCTGCGATGCAATCGCTCGCGGCTTACTACCTTTTCTTTTTCGTACAGACGATCAGCTACGCAAGCGGCGGTCCTGCCCCCAACCAGGTGCTCATCTCCCGTTGGTTCCGACGCATGCGCGGCCGCGCCCTGGGCCTGGCATACATGGGTATTGGTGTGGGGGGCACGGTCGCGCCGGTGTTCGCGGAGTATGTGATCCGGCATCACGGCTGGCGCGCGGCCATGGCGGCCCTGGCGGGCGGGTTTTTGCTGATCGCGATCCCGGTGGCGATGTGGGTGATCCGGGACCGTCCCTCCGACCTGGGTCTTTGCCCTGATGGGGACCCGCCGCCGGCCTCATACACGCCTGAGGCCGAGGCGCCGAAAGCCCTGGGGCTGCGCGAGGCGGCCGGAACTCCGGCCTTCTGGCTGATTCTGGCCGGCGGTGTCATGAACTCCGGCGCCATCGGAGGGGTGATCCAGCACCTTCAGCTCTTTTTGCGCGATCAGAGATACGATCCCGGAGCTGCCGCCCGGGTGGCGAGCCTGCTGCTGCTTGCCAGCATCGCGGGGCGCTTTGTCATGGGTTTTCTTTCCGATCTCTTCCACAAAAAAAGCATGCTGATCTCCACGTGTCTTCTGGTGGGGCTTCCGATTGCTCTTCTCTACCGCCCCGATCTGCCGGGCGCCCTGACCGGCTTCGCCATCCTGTTCGGCTTCGGTCTGGGGTCCGGACACATGATGCTCCCTCTCATCACGGCCCATTATTTCGGCCTGGCCTCGCTGGGCAGGCTCATGGGCGTGATCCTGACCATCACCGCCGCCAGCCAGGCCTTCACGCCGGTTTTGGTCGGCCGTCTCTATGATCTGCAGAAGAGCTACCACTGGGGCTTCGCCATCATGGCGGCCATGGCGCTTCTGGGCGCCACCGCCGTCTCAAGCATCCCCCGCCGCCCCCAGGCGGAATGATGCGCGGGGGACATCAGGCGCTCCGACAATCTATTTGGTCTCCGAGCCGATAGATGCAAAATACCTCGCCAAAGAAATCAGGCGAGAAGATAGCCAAGTCAGGGAAAATCCGGATTCCATCCTTCAAGAAGCATTCTACCAGCTTTCTGAAACTCCACTGAGGATTCGATACCAAGCTCCAATTCCAGCGTACGCCGCATCTCTGGAGAGTTTATATTAAACGGCTCACGAGGCAGCGATTGCATGAATGCAGAGAAATCCCTATCTACATAATCTCGCTCTTCCACCGCGCCATCATCATTGTACCAACTACTGGAACTCCGCTTCTGGTCGGCCGGCAGTCGGCGCCAAAAGCACTGATTTCTATTTAATATGCCTTCAAAATGCAGGCGAACAATTGCTTCAGAGGCTTCAGTTGACTGTAGTGGGTCGTCAAGGAGTTCTATGAGCGTTCTTCGAATTCGGTCACACTGTCGAGTGATTTCGACCACTCCCCACTTGACCTCGCGGAAGTGATAAGGCCAATACAGGGTTTCCTTTTTCCCATCTTGCTCCCGCTCGTCGGTGTCCCGATACCAGTCTTCTAGTAGCCGCAAGGACACCAGTTCCCCAATCTCCTCCCGTTGATGGACAATTGAACAAAATGCATGGATGTCGATGGGCCTCGAACCTTCTCTGTCCAAATTCAGTGAAAAGCTCTTACCATCTGGTTTGGCCAGCGAGTTGCAGATCGGGCGCACCACGTACTCGGATTCAAAGATGGCCAAAACTCTGTAGACAGCCTCAAGCTGTCTGGCCCCCATCACTTCAGGTAGTAATTCGACAAATTTTTCCATTACATCGAAATCCTCCAACATCTCGTCAAAGGCATGGCTGCCTATTGTCTCCCAATCTAAGGATCCTTCATCTGTCTCCCGGTAAACCTGCACCCACTCTTTGCCAATTCCTGCAAACATTATTCGAAGAGTCTGATAGTTGAGTAGCAGGGCCGCGTTTTGACATTCGCGGACTGTTCCATGTTCGCAGATTGAATGGAAAACCGTTGCCACCTTTTCGGATGAACACATTTCAACGAGTTTGTCAAAACGTTCGCTGCCCCAGGCTGTAAGCCCATCTATGGATGCATAAGGATACAAAAAGCGGTCCATTGTTCTGCACAACCTCTCCAGCAACAAGGGCGCCAAATTTTTCATGCCGTGGTTAACTACCATCTGATAACCCGACTCGTCGGCGATCAATTGGTCCAATTCAGGGTGTGCATACTGGCGATCTTCATAGGTGACCTCTTTGTAATCACTGGACCAGTGCCAAATAACGTAATATAGTTTTGCATTCGAAGGGCACAGTCGGGGGCGTTTTGATGCCAGGCTGAATGCAACTTTGGTCCGCTGCTCAAACTCCTCCCTTTTCATCACATTGCGGCACTCTCCCGCGAGCAATGGATCTCGGGCAAAGACCAGGTCCAGCAACCGGTTACGTTGAATCTCATCTCCTTTCCTTGATAGGCGCGCTATAAAAAATCTGAAAACGTCCTCCAAGCCCTTGGATTTTCGGGCGATAAAGACGCGCGGCAAGCCGGGAAAGTTGACGAAAGGCCGGTACTGGCCAAGGCGGTCTGCGAGCAGGGATTCGAGTCCATTGCCGTGAGTGTGATCTGTTAGATGGAAAGCTAAAAAGAGAGATCTGAGAAGGGGGTGGGCGAAGCCAACAGAATGATGATCTGCTGTTTCCTTGAGCAAGCTGGTAGCAATCAATGTTTTCAGGTGACGATAGCCTTTCTCAGATGATGGATCCATCCTTTTGAAGCGGATCCACTCGCATGCCTCAGATTTCGGGACATGCTCTCTCGTGGCATCCTGGAACCCCATCCTATTGGCAAACTCACACAAATCCTCCCAGTATGCGTCAAACTCATTCCCTTCATTGGACCTTGCAAGTTCACGGCGAAGAAGGGATTCGCCAACTGCCTGAAATGCATCGAAAGCCGTGGGATTGTGTTCAAGAATTAAATCTCTATCTGCTCCTACAAAAAGCGAGAGAAAAAGGGGAGAGCGGAATATATCGCCGCTGCCAAACCGGCTAACAACAGCGATTTTATCCAGATGATTGCTACGTTCCAAGTACTCCTTCCGCTGTTCCTCGGTAAATGACAGGAGCTCAATGCGATCAAAACCGAGGCTCGGGTCAAATGGATGGGCAGTAGGCCTTGAGGTAATCACAATGATGCTATGCTTCATCAACTCAAACCAGCGTCTGGCATCGATGAGAAACTCCCTGAACTCGTCTGGGCGCATTTCGTCAAGCCCATCCAGAAAGAGCGCGATATGGCCTTGTTCCAAAATCTTGCCTGCATCATCGTTGACCTTCAATCCTCCTCGGCGGAGCGCATCGCGTATCAATCCCACAAGGCCACCGTCATTACGCCGGTAATCGCTCATCTCTGCATAAACAGGAAGCGGTCCGTTGCGATCCTTGAGTTTTTCCTTTATTGCATTGCGGCATAGATAAAGACATAACGTCGTCTTGCCGATTCCAGCGGGAGCTGTTATCAGATACCGACTACCCCTTGCCCATTCCTTAAAAAACTGGTCGACGGTTCTGGTCGATGTGGCGTCCGATTTGCCGTGCGAAACAGATGAATCGATTTTACGTCCAGAATGAGCAATTATAGAATTAGGAACGTAGGAATTCAGCATTGGAGCCATCGTGCAGATTTTCTTGAGAATCGTCCTGCAGTAATCTTCGTAATCAGCGAGTTCCTGGATCAGGCCTTTGTTGGGTTCTGGGAATAGATCAAGCACCGAAACGCGCCTCAAACCCAGAATTTCCGCTATCAAGGCGATTTCGCCATCTGTGATTTGGAAGTCCCCTTTCCAGCGGCGCTTTATGAGAGAAGTTCGTTTCGGCGACCCTGCGAAAAGGTAGCACCCCTTATGGTCTTCACGCTTTCGAAGTGTGCATTTTTGAGGAATGACGACTGCTGGGAAGACCTTGAACTCTTCGAGGAGATGATAACTGTCCATGGCGGGCAATGGAGAGCGTTGGCTGAATAACTTCGTGCAAACATCTTGACGAGAAATCCATTGCCTGAAGGAATCTGCGGCATTGATTGCCTGCGAATAGGGATTTTCGCCCAGTTCGCTGACATCCTGAACCAAGGATGCCGTACGGCTATCGCGGTAGCTCCAGTGGCCGTTCAGGCAAATTTCTTCATATGGTTTGTCTTTGATCTCAAGGCAGTATGCCCCCTTGGTGCATAAAATAAGAAAATCAATTTGCCGCCCTGAAGGAACCATGAACTCGACGAAAATATGGAATGAAGAGTCAAAATTCCGGTCCAAGTCTTCAACGACCCACTTCGCGATTTTGGCCCGATCGGGCAAAGCCTTAGGCAACCAGAACTGAGCCATTTGTTCCTCTGCGGGCGCCCACTTTAATGCCCTCAGCCTGATTTGTGCAAGCTCGACGAAATACGCATACGATGACAATCAGATCGGGAAAAAAACTCAATCCCCGAACTTGTGAACGGTGCAAAGCAGGGAGGGAATTCATGGTTGAGTAGCCCGTAACCCGAATTCCGAAAGAACCGGCAGCCTGGCGCATGGGGGGAATTGGAAACTTCCCGTTTTCGGCGGCAAAGCCGCGCCATCATTTTCATGGGATACATTAGCCGGGCAGATGGAGCCGGACACGGACTCGACCGGGCTCCACAGTTACAAGCGCACCTTTCAGGAGATCATTACCGTAAATTGCGAGGGCCCGCGTACACAATGCAGACTGCTTGCGGACGGGAATGTCGACAAGCCTGATGATGCCGGAATGTAGGCAACCGAAAGCGACGACAAGCTCGCCAAAATCCTTATCGAGTGTAATCAGTATGCGAGATTCCCTATGGGCGGCATCGAGGATCTCGTCGCCACCGGGATCCGCAGGCCAATCGCCCACCCACACCACATCGTGCCCGGCATCGAGCAGGGCATCACGCGTGTGTGGCGAAAGGCAAGTATCAAGAAGTAGCTTCATGCCGTTCAATCAACCAGTGCCGGTTCGATCCGTTCCTGCCCGACGATTCGCCGTGCATAGACCAGACAGGCTTGGATATCTTCCTTCTGGAGAAACGGATAAAACTCGACGATTTCCTCTGGTGTATCACCGGCCGCGAGCATCCCGAGTATATGTTCGACAGCGATGCGTCGACCTCGAATAATCGGCTTGCCGCCGAAGATGGAGGGATTAACTGTTATACGATCCAGCAATTTTTGCTCATCCATCGAAGCGCTCCTGCTAAATTTCGCCACACGTTCTTGGATCCATGAAACCTGTCATGCAACCAGCACCGGATGGTCCATATGACAGGCCGCGTGGTTCAAAGCTGCCTTGATATCTTCCATTTCGAGATCCGGCAGTTCCTCCAGGATCTGTTCCGCACTCAAGCCGGCGGCAAAAAGATCGAGAACATCGACGATGCGAATGCGCATGCCGCGAATACATGGCCGCCCGCCGCACTGCTCCGGATCGATCGTTATCCTGTCCGTCAGATTCGTCATCCGCTTCTCCCCCCCCATGCTTCGGGAAACCCGATAAAAACTCAAGAATCGAACCCATTATACTAGAATGCATGGGCTTCTGTGAAAAGACATGATCGGCCACTGCTCCGCCGAAGTGAATTGTCATTTGAAAATGTCTTACTCGGCGAGACCGCGCACCAGCGGCAGCAGTTCTCCGACCAGGTAGAGAGAGCCGGTGATCACCACCAGGCCGCCGCGCGGGCACTCGGCCCATGCCGCTTCCAGTGCCGCCCGGGCGTCGGGATGCTCGCGCATGCGCATCCGGTAGCGCGGGTGTGCGGCCGCCACGGCCGCCGGCGTCGCGGTCCGCGAGTTGGCGACCGGCGCCAGATGGATGCTGTGCGCCAGCGGGAACAGCAGCGAACCGATTTTCTGGATGTTCTTGTCGGCCAGAACCCCGAAGACGAGGTGGATCCCGCAGTCTTCGCACCTGAGCAGATGGTTCCGCAGCGCACGCGCCCCTTCCTCATTGTGTGCGCCTTCGAAGAGGGTTCTGCGGTAGGCGCGATATTCGTCCATGCGGCCGGGCCAGCGCGTATGTTGGATGCCGCGCCGGATGGCGGCGCTGGAAACAGGGAACGATCCGAGAGCTTCGACGCCTCCGATTGCCAGCGCCGCATTGCGCGCCTGGTGGATGCCGGCCAGCCCCAGGCGCAGCCGCCGGCAGGCACGCTCAGGAGTCTGCAGATCGATCGTGAAGTGCGGGCCGCACTCTCCCACGACCTTGATCCGGAAATCGCCGTCGATTTCGCGGAGCGGCGCCGCCAGGGCGGCTGCTTGTGCCCGGATCACGCGCCGGGCCTCGAGCGGCCGCGCTCCGGAAATGACCGGAATGCCGGGCTTGATGATGCCGGCCTTTTCGCGGGCGATCTCGGCCAGCGTCCTTCCGAGAAGGTCCTGATGATCGAACGCGATGCCGGTAATGACACAGGCCTGAGGCTCGACGACATTCGTGGCATCCAGCCGGCCTCCGAGCCCTACCTCGATCACGCCCACGTCGATCTTTTCCGCGGCGAAATGCTGAAAGGCGCAGGCAGTGAGAAACTCGAAATAGGTCAGGCGCCTGTCGAGCGCGCCCCGTTTCCACAGGGCATCCTCCGCCGACAGGATTTGCTCGGTGGCCGCGGTGAATTTCCGAGCCGAAATGTTGCGGCCCGCAACCCGGATGCGCTCCTCCATTTTCTCGAGGTGAGGCGAAGTGTACAGGCCGGTTTTCCAGCCCCCGGCGCGCAGAACCGCCTCGGACATCGCGGCCACGCTCCCCTTGCCGTTGGTGCCGGCGATGTGAAGCACCGCATAATTCCGCTGCGGGCTTCCCAGTTCCTGCATCATCGCGGCGATGCGCTCCAGACCGAGATGAATGTCTCGCACCTCGTTGCCGCGCTGTGAAAGAAGATGAATGGCCTGTCGGTAATTCAAGGTTCAGGAAAGGAAAAAGTTTAAAGAGTTTGTCAGATATTCACGCAAATCGCGCCGGTCGACGATGGCATCGAGCATGCCGTGCTCCAGCAGGAACTCGGAACGCTGAAAGCCCTTCGGCAATTTCTGGCGGATCGTCTGTTCGATGACGCGCGGCCCGGCGAAACCGATCAAGGCTCCCGGCTCCGCAATATTCAAGTCGCCCAGCATTGCGAAGCTTGCGGTCACTCCTCCTGTGGTTGGGTCGGTGAGCAGCGATATGAACGGAATGCACGCTTCATCCAGGCGGGCGAGGGCGGCGCTGATCTTGGCCATCTGCATCAGCGAAAAAACACCTTCATGCATGCGCGCCCCGCCTGAAGCGGAGACAATAATGATCGGCAGTTTCTCCTGGAGCGCTCTTTCCACCGCAAGGGTAAGCATTTCGCCCATTACGGATCCCATGGAACCACCGATAAAACCATACTCCATGGCGGAGATCAGGACTTTCCGTCCTCCGAGCTTGCCGCCGGCGTTGATCGTCGCATCGTTCAGTTGGGTGGCCTTCCGCGCCGCCGCCAGACGCTGGGAGTAAGGCTGCCGGTCGGTGAATTGCAGCGGGTCGGCAGTGACCAGATTCTGGTCGAAGACCTCGTACGCACCCTCATCGAACAGAGACTGCAGGCGTTCGCGTGCGCTCAACTTTGCATGGTAGTTGCACTTGGGGCAGACCTTATCGTTGGCGTCCAGATCCTTTTTATAGATGATCGCGCGGCAGCCTTCGCACTTCAAGAACAAGCCTTCGGTTCGGATGGCTTTATCCGCGTCTTTCTGGGACGCCGGGAGCGACGACTTATCTTTTCTAAACCAGGCCATGACGCCGGCATGCTATCACTTGCCCGCCTCGAAAGTCCAGAGCGGCGAATGAACGCACCCGCACGCTGCCGGCTGCGCCCGCAGGCCGGTGCCGGGAAAATCAGCAAGCTTATGGCGCAGCCTGTCGCTGTAACGGCGCATCGGATGAGATCCGAAATCTCATGCCGCAAGCCGCGTCACAATCCGCAACAAGCGGGATGCCATGCTCCTCTTGAGTGTCGTGGAAATGAGTGGTACGCCCAGCAGGACTCGAACCTGCGACCCTCTGCTTAGAAGGCAGATGCTCTATCCACCTGAGCTATGGGCGCATCTATTTGATTGCCAGTAGTTTAGGCCGATCACTCGAAACCTCGATTTCAGCGGCGGGTGTGGTAGATGGCGTGGAATTCTCCGCAAGCAGTTCCACAGCCTTCCGCTTGTGCTCCTGGCTCAAGTGCGCGTACCTCTGAACCATATTCAAGCTCTTCCAGCCGCCCAGCTCTTGCACGGTCCGCAAATCGGCGCCTCGCATTACCAGCCGGCTCGCGAATGTATGCCGTAGTGTGTGCGGCGTGACGTCATCAGACAATTTAGCATTTCGCCGCGCCGTTTCAAAGGCAGTTCGGAAGCTCCGATATGGTTTCCACGGTCCGCCCTTTCGCCGGCCCCGCGTCATAAAAACCTGCGGCCCCGGTACTCGCCCCTTTAGTTCGCCCAGGGCGGCCAGCGCCACGGAATTGAGCGGTACGGTCCGCGTTTCGCCGTTTTTGGCGAAATGGTCCTCGACGGTCACGGCCCGCTGCTGGAAATCGACGTTATCCCATGTCAGGCTTAGCCCCTCGCTTTGCATTCTGAGCCCGGTATGAATACCCAGGATAATGCAGGATCGCAGCGGCTCTTCTGCCACGGCAAGCAGGTTTTGCTCTTCGGATTCAGTCAGGAATCGCAGGCGCCCGCGGGCTTCCGGCGCCGGCTGAAATCGGCGCGCCGGGTTCTCGCCTTCATACTTGCGCCATTTGATGCAGAGATTAATCATGGTTCGCAGGCGCGACAGCTCGCGGTTGACAGCCACTTTCGCCCCGTCGGCCAGGCGCGCTTGCTTGTACTTCTCTATCAGAAACGGGCTTATCTGGCTCAGCTTGTAGTCGCCGAAAAAGCCCTTGAGAATCTTTGTGCAACTCTTGTATCGGGAATAGGTGCCCGCGCGCTTGTTCGCTTCCGCCCATGTCAGAAATTCCTCGCTTGCGACGGCGAACGAAATGTCTTTCTTGCGGCGCCCGATGCCGGCCTCGCCTTTGAGAATCTGCCCGCGCTTTATTTGGGCAATCTCCGCGGCGTCGCTGCGCTTTATCTTGCGCCCCAAGGTCACGACGTGCCGCGCGCCGTTGATGATGCAGTCAAGCCGCCACGTGTCGCCCCTTTTAAAAATCCCGTCGCCTTTTCGTGCCACAAGCCCTCCAAGGCCTCGAAAGGCCCTTGTTGCCGCATTCACTTCTTTGCTTTGCTTATCCGCTTCTTGGTTTTCGCCGGATTTACTTCTGCCGCATTGACACTCAGATTCGTTTCTTTATCAAACTTTTGCAGGCCGATCTCCAGAATTGGAACAATCGCGGCCGGTAACAGATCTGATGGACTCTTCCCTACATTTGCTGCCTGAATTCCAAATTTCACAAAAATACCCCACCAACCCTCGTGGATGTTTTGACTCTTGACCAAAAGGGTAGCGAGTTCCTTGTGGGTAAAGACTAGTTGATTTGCCTCAACCATGTGGAGTTCCTTTCGCCTAATTTATTGAACGCGATCGCTATACGCTTCAGAGACAACCTCACTCTCCGGCAATAACGAAGCGGCCCCCGGCCACGTTTTTCTGGTAGTCTTTGTAGAAATCACATAGGTTCCTATTCCAGATTTTGCTCCGGCGCTGGGGCTGGTTGCCGCTGTCACCACGCCAACAGCCTCGCATGGATACCAAAAATTGGTGTAGCTCTTTGCCTCCAGACGATCCGCCATTGTCCTGTAAAGATTTTCGGCGCCAACGCAGGATGCTACTGCGCTGACAAGAAATTGATTTAAGCTAACTCCTTCGCGTTTGGCTATTGCCATTGCTTGCCGATGCATGCTTTTTGGCATACGGAGTGCTACCTTCCCGCTGTAGCCATCGGCAGAAAACGGAGCCGGTATTTCCATACTCTGTTTCATCGCGCTTTCCAGCCAATTGTAGGCGGCTTGCTCCAGGTTTTTGTATGCCTGCTGCGGAGTTTTCCCTTCTGAAAAACATCCTGGAAATTCCAACAGCTGTGCGGCGTATCGCCCGGTTTCAGGATCAGGAATTAGGATTCGGCTGTAAGGTCTTTTTAGATATTCATTGATCTTATTCTCCACTTTTCTTTTCCTCCGAATCCTGAGTTTCTCGTAGCCTCAAAAGGTCATCCTCCAGTTGGTCCAGAATGCTATGAACCGTTCCCTTTGCAAGCGTCTTGTGAGCCGGAATTGACAATGGATTCCATTTGAGTGCTCTGTTTACAAATGTCGGTTCCTTTCCCCTCTGTGTATCGCGGGTGCGCCCCAGTGATTCAGCAATCCTCTTAAGATCGCGATGCTGTGCATTTCCAGCCCCTGCACGAAGTTGATCTATCTCCCATTGGATTTTGTCCAACTTGTTCATGATATCGCATGTAATATCACAATACTAGATCGGCAGTCAATGCGTTTTCTTTACCCCGGCCCCCAGCAGGAATGAAAACAATTTGCAGAAAACGCAAGTGGTACGCCAGGACATCCGGCGAAGTATCGCTCGCCTGCTCGGACAGCACACGCCGGCAGGTCTCGCACAAGGGATACTTGAACCTCCGGCCCGCGGCCCCGGTCGGGCGCAGCTCCCAGGCAAAGCGCTCGCCGGGTCTCGCGCAAAGCGCGCAGCGGTCGCCCCGTGGTGATCGGCTGAAAATACCGCTATCCTCATCTTCCGGCATTCGGCCTCAAAAAAATGATACCGGGCGTATCACTCGTCGCGCCTCCGCGTCCCTCCTCGCGTGCGGGGGAGCGAAACCCTGATCAGCGTGATCAGAGTTTTCTGTCGGTCCCTCCTCGCGCGCGCTTGGCTGGTTCTGGGTGTGCGGAATCGTTACAGGTTCCGCCGGTTGAAGCAACAAGCAAAGCCCGCCCGCAGCATTGCCCGAAAACGCGGGGTTTTTACAGCCGCGCCGCTCAAGCGTTGCTTTGCGTTTCCGGTGGGCTCAGGTGCTTCATTTTGTCGGCAATTTCGGCAATGCTCGCAAATTCCACTTCCTGAATTCTTACTTGATGGTTCCACAGGTCCATGTCAAGCAGGCCGGTAACGGTTCGCTCGAGTCGGTATCTGAGTGCGTCCACGGGCAAGGCATCAAGTTCGACGGTTGCGGCATCGGCGCCGTATTCCTTGCGAAAGGCGCGCGCCCGGGTGTCGGTTTCTTTCACCATTTGCGGCGGAAGATTGAAAAGCCGGATGTCATGGGCGTGAATCGCAAGCCGGACCATTTCAAAGTAGCGCCCGCTCGCGGTTTCGACACGCCTGTGAATGTCATCCTCAATGCATCGCCCACTCGGGTCGTGGTCTCCCAGGTAGAAAACGGTGATGTTCTTCTCCATGCCCTCGAATAGATAGCCGGTATCGGACTCCATGCCGGTGCTCGAAAATCCGTGGATTGTCCGCACTGTCACGCCCCACTTGCTGGCAATCGGCCGCACACTTGAAAGTACCGTTGCCTTTTCGCTCCATAGTTCGCAGTAGTTCGGCTGCCCTTGCCAATTGTCGCGCCGATAGGCTCGCTTCACGGTGTCGATGTAGGCCGCGGAATCCTCCCAAACACTCACGCTCTCAGCCTCGCGCGTTTCGTCCAAGATCCATGATCCAGGGATTTCATCGTCGGCCAAAGCAAATTGCGAGATGTCAATTCCCTGTGCGCGCCCGGCCAACTCCATGCGTCGATATTGCCGCCGGGCTTCCGTTGTAACGCGGCTCAGGCGCCGATAGTCGCGCTGTGTGTTGGTGTAGTCGATTTCCTGCCGGCTGAAGATTGCATAATGCAACTGCCTGAGTGTCATAGGGTGAAGCTCTGCGAGCAGAGAGCAGGCAAATTCGATTAGCTCTTTCGTTTTGGTTGCCGCGCCGCGCATTGCGTTACCTCGGGATAGCAAATTTGAACAGGATCACTTTTGCTCTTTTTCTCGAAAAAACTTTGCGCCAGGATGCCCGACAATCGACGATCTTGACGGAGCCCATATCAGACCATTGCCTGTTTTGGCCTATCTCAGCGCCGCCGCGGGCAGCGCGCCTGGCTGGCCGTTGTGGTGAATGGCGCCGGTAGTTTTCGGCGAAGGGCCGGCAGCGCGCTGTTCAAAACCTGCCCGGCCCCTCGCTTCGCCTTTTTCGGGCAGGCGCCCGCAGTCGATACTTTCCGTCGATAGCACGGTTGGCGGCAGTATCCGGACGTCCGGCCCGTGCCGCTCGGGTTGCAAAATCAATATCGAAGGCCGGTCGCGCGAAACTTCTCCCGCAGTTCGGCTTCGAGCCGGTCAAGCTCCTCGTCGCCGGTCGGTTTCGGCGGCTTGGGTTGGGAATTCAACCACGGATGTTTCGCATCCTCTTCCCGGCATAAACGCGCCGCCTGGCATCCTTCCCCGCCGCACGGAAAATGAAGTCCTGTCCCATAAAAGCCGCCACCTTCCAGGCTGGCAACCAATCGCCGGCCTTTATAAAAACAGCTCGTTGGTCTGCATTCCGCTCCGCATTTATCGCTCATATTTTCCCCCTTACCAGGCAAGCGCTTGAATGCTCAGCGCCGGAAGCGGCTTTTCAATTTTCTTGCCAAAGTCAAAACCTTGGATTTCGGCGGCACGGGCTTCGATGCACTTCATAACATCCGCAAGCGGCCGCGGCCCGCTCTCGATGTCGCGAATTGCATCCAGACACAGGCGCGAGAATTCGTCACTGACAGGCGCAGCCTGCATTAGGTCGCGGATCCAGGTTACGGCCCACTTGACTGCCGGCTCGCTTGTGGCTCGCGCCACGTTGGCCGCTTTATCAAGTGCAATCTGCGCGGTTCTGCGCGCCCCGTCGCGCTCTGCGAGGAGCCTCCGATACTGCGCGTCCAACTCCTGAAGGCGCCTCCGCGCGCCCCCGCTTTGTTCGCAGGCGAAACGCTCCAAGAAGGCAGTTTCAATTCCGGGCTGCAAAGCTTCGCTCTCTGAAAAGATTTTGTCCGCGTGCGCCTTCGCGGCCTCCAGGTGTTGAAAAGCCTCTGCTGATTTTGCTTTTTGTGAATCGAGTTTGCATTTTTCAAACATTGATCTCCCCTTTCGAGTTTAGAGTGTTCCGTAATCAACGAATCGTAAGTCCGTGCTCCCTCTCATTCCGGGTTTGCGCGGTCGGGCCTTCTCATCGGCTGCCACGACGAGGCAGATATAATCGGCGGCCCGCTCCCCGCGTGCCACGCGCCGCTCGTCTGCTGTATATTCCCGATGAAGCTTATTGAAACCTTCGCTGAGGAGACGTCGATCAATGAATTCGCCTGTCGTGATGCCTAGGCGACGATAGCAGACATCCCTGAATGTCGCGCCATGCTCCGCGTTTTGGGGCGCTATCGCGTGCGCGATTTCATGCTTGATCGCGTCCCATACCTCCGTCATCGTGTTCATGATTACAAAAGGCGCGCTCAAGGCAATCGCATGTTTGTAATAAAACCCGCAAGGGTCGGGCATTTGATAGAAAATCAGATCAAAATGCCCGAGTCCATTCCGGTTCAGGAACCATCTCGCCCAGTATTCCGCGTCTTTCAATTTCACGATTCCTCACATCAATGAATGCTCGCCGGCGTTTCCTCATCCTCGATTTCGACTGACACGATTTCTGGTTCGTAATCCTTCGGCCGCAGGCGCCGCTCTTCGCAGGGCTCAAGCAGGTTGTGCCGCCGCAGATATGTCGCCTGCGATTCAAACTGCGGCGGGTTTGCCGGGTCTGTGTCCCGCCAATCGTCGGGGATTCCCGGCGAGAAATGCGGGACAAGGTTTTCCACGTCATGCGCCGCCGTGCCCGTGCCGCCCAGGCGGCGCCGAGGATCAGGCAGGTGCTTGGCGAAATAGCAGCCAGCCCAACCTTGCCGCTCAATCTCTTCGGCGCTCATGCGCGGTGCGTCATGCGTCCACCACGCTTGCGGCCGCGTTCCCGGGCGCCGCTCAATCCAAAGCTCGAGGATTTCAGGGCCGTACTGGTTCCAAAGTTTGCGGATTTCTCTATCATCGCAAGACAGGAGCAAAAGCTCAAAGCTCTCTTTCTCTGGTTTCTCTCCGAGCAGATTGTCAGAGAGATAGGCCAAAAATTCCGGGCTGATGTCGGGGATTAGATTTCTTGAAATGCGCGTGCGCTTCGTTGGCATTTTTCCCTCACTTTCCGGGCGGTCGGCCCGGCCCGGGCCGAATTGGTGCAAGGTCCAGATTTAATTGACGCAGAATCTTTATCATTGCGGCAGAACTGTCGCGTTCAATCCGGCAGGCCGGATGTGTTTGCACTTGTCGAAACCGATCAAAAACCGTTGCACCATCCCGCCGGATCAGCGCCCGGGCTTGCTCTCGCCGGTCGAAAAACACACAGTAATCCGCCAAAAGGTCCAGGCCGGCCGCATCCTCAATCCGATATTCCGCCTGTAACTCGCGCCATAGCGTTTTTGCTCGTTTGGAGAGATTTTTTGGTGGTTTTATGACATTTTTCATTTGAAATTGCTCAATTTCGCTTGCGCAGGGGGGCACGCCCGGTTTTTAATACTATCCCTGTAGAGATTTTTATGCTCCCCATCGCCCTGTCTTAGTGTTTTCATGTAGGCATGTAGGCTCATGTAGTCAATTTCCCCTTTTTTCTCGCGAGAGAGATTTACTAAGGAAATAACTGGAAAATGTAGGCTCAGCCTACATAGACAGCCCAACTCCCTCATAGAACACTCCTGAAGTTAAGCGCCGCTTGGTGAACTTCTCAGCCATTCGCCGCCCGAATTCATTCTTTCCAAGAATTTCTTTTTCTCTAAATCCGTGGCCTTCTGCCCATTGACGGTATGCCTTGAACAGGTCGCTGCCGGTTGCGGATCGGTATGGTTCCGTGATACAGCGCTCGGTGATGAAGTCGGCCAGCAGGTCGGAATCCTGCCTGTATTCGTCCGTGGCAACCCTTACACACTCGGGCGGGTCAAGGCCTCGATCCTGCCAGGCAAGGCAGCCACGTACCAGCCAGGCCAGAATGCCCGGCATTTCTGCGGATAGCTTGTCATCAAGTCGCAGGTCGGCGGCCTTCCCGGTGAACTGTCGTAGAAAGGGAATGATTCGGACGCGGCGCCAGAATCCGAAACTGTCATCAGACACGCGCGGCCGATGATTGACAGCCAGCCAGAATTTGGCGACGGGTTGAAACGTGAACCATTCGCAATGCAGGAATCGGGCGCTTATCGGGTCGCAGCCGGTCAAGGCTTTCACCCGGGCTTCATTCAATCTCGCGCTCACATTCGTTTCACTCGCGGTCACAAAGTGCCGGCCGACAAGTGCGGCCAAGTCGTTCGGGATTCCGCCGCGGTCGTGTTGTTCCAATGTCGTGAATGGCATGTTGTGGGCGAGGTCGCCCAGGGCTTTGCGTAGTGTGTTCAGCAGGATCCCTTTCCCGTTGCTGCCGGTCCCGTAGCACACGAATAGAACCTGCTCGCGGGTGTCACCGGAAATCGAGTAGCCGGCTGCGCGGTGAACGAAATCGACTAAATCGGCGTTGCCGTCAAAAACCTCTTCCAGAAAGCGCAGCCAGCGCGGACAGGTTGCGGCCGGGTTATAGTCGATGCTCGAATGAAAACTAATACGGTCCTCGGGTCTGCCAGGGCGCAACGTGCCGGCGCGCACGTCAATCACGCCGTTTCTGACTGCCAGTAGAAACGGATCCGCGTTCCATCCATCGCCGGTATCGGCCAGCGCCCTTTCCGCTCGCGCCAGGCTTAGCGCCGCCTCAAGTTTCTGGCGTGATTCGCTGCTTATGGCCCATTTCGATTCGCGGCCGCGCTCTGCCAAGTCTTGAATTTGTTCGGCTCGCCGGTATCGTTCGCGCGCTGATTCCTTTGCCAGTCGATATATTTCCCCGTCGCTGTCCGTGCGCCAGTAGTGAGCGGCCCACAGCAGCCACTGGTTGCGCCGGTGATCGTAGAGCACGCGCCCGGCGTTGCAGCTCGCAAACAGTTCGGCGTTGCCTGAATCGGTTTGAGGAAATTCCGCGGTATTGGTTGTGGCCCCGGTTGTTGGCTTAGCTTGTTTCGGTGCCCACTCCTCGGCGCCCTCGGCCAGGCGGCAGAGCATTTCGGCTGCCTCTCCCGGATCCCGGTCCTGCAACCAGTCGGAAATGTCGCCTTTGTCGGGCAGGCCCGCCAGCTCGAGGATTTTCAGGCTCGCAACTTTGCCGAAAAGAGATTCTGCCACTTGCTGAGCGTGATTCCGGCCGGGCTCGTCGTTATCTGGTAAGATCGTGATGTGCTGATCGGCCCGGAAGTATTGGGCAAGCTCCGCGCTCCACTTGCCGGCGCCGCCTGAATTACAAGTTCCTACCAGCCCGATTTTCCGCAGGGATTCAACGTCCTTTTCGCCTTCCGTGATGAAAGGGTATTCGGCCGCGGCCAGCTTGGGCAAATTGTAAGGCAGGCGTTTCAATCCTTTTGTGTTCCAGATCCATCCGCCGTTGCCGTCCGGCCGGCGTTGTCTGAAGTCTTTGGGCTCGAACCGCGCTACCTGATAGACCAGCTCGCCCTCGGCATTTTTATAGTCGTATGTCACAATGATGTGCCGCTCTGCCGGCTCTTGGTGCCCGTTGCCATTTAGCAGGCCGCGCTCCTTGAGCCAGGCTATCACGCTCAGCTTGTCATCCGCTGACACGTCCGCGATCCACGCAGCCAGAGCCCAGGAGTTTCCGCCCTTATTGCACGGATTGCAAAACCAGCAATTTTTCGCCGTGTCCAACCGCAGGGAAGGTTCATTGTCGTCATGTCGCGGGCAGGAAAAACGGATTTCGTTGCCGGTGGTTTTCCCTTGCCGAAGTTCGGCGGTTTTGGCAATCTCAAGACAGGATAGACTCACGATAGCCTCGTTTTCCGGCCGGGCGGCTTTGCGTGACCTTGCGATTCTGTCATTGCAGCGTGATATAGGCACAAGGTAGGCCGCCCGGCGGTGCTGCAATTCATTCGCCCCGCCGCGCCGCGGCATTCGCGCGCGCATCAGCCAACGAAACGCCCGGCAGGGCTTCGAGAAATTCCATAATTTCGGGGCGCAGAAAAACAACGCGCCCAGCCCATTTCCTGTAAGGCAGAAGCCCATGGGCAGCCCGTGAGCGGATTTGATCCTCAGTGCCGCCGATCAGCTCAGAGCAGGCCCGCACGTCCATTAATTGCCCGGCCAAACTTCGGCGGCCGCGGCCCCAGCCGGCCAGGCGCTTGGGCGGTTTGCGGATCATTGCAGTTTTCTCCCATTAGCTCGCTCAGCCAAAAAGCGCTCTACGTCTTCGCGCCGAAAAATGCGCTGGCCCGTTTCGGTTTTTTCTGCTGGCAGTTTTCCCTTCCGTTCCCATTGGTTCACGGCCGCGCCCGATACGCCGGCTCGCCGGGCTACCTCGCTCGTTGTCATTAAATCTGACATTTGTTTTCCCTCCGTGACGCCTCGCTTGCATCATGCGTCACATATGTTGTATCATGCGTTTGTGACATGTAAACGTCACATATCCGTCACGGGGAATTTATGCCGGAAGAAATCATCAATTTTTTTTGGAATCGCGATAAAGCGGGTTATCAATGGGACTCACCGCCGGAAAATAGCCCCGACAGCGCGAAGCAAGATTTGCTCGTCAGGCTGCTCGGTTTTACAGGGGAAGGGCCTTACCTGAATCCCAAATCTTTTGTCAGTGAATACTACCTGCCCTTTGAGAATCCCAGCCTTTTTCGAACCTTCGCTGAAACCAAAACGGACGAAAAAGGGATTCTGCAATTTGCTGAGCGATTCGGCCAACTCGGGCCGGATAACCATATATCAACATGGCAGGCGCAGATTAAGGAAATGAGTTTTGCGGTTGCGTTGCGGGATATGGTGCAGGCTCGGGACGTGGCAAATCTGGCCGCAATGATTCGCTGGGAAAAAGATGCAATCTATCTTGAAACCGATTTGCGAGACATTCTCATCGCTTCAGCCGATTCCGGCACAATGGAACGTTTCAAGCGGCATGATCCTTTCGGGCCGGCCATGTTTCACTTGCAACGTATCATTAACAAGCAGCTCGAAGGCCAAGCATCGGCAACGCTACTTTGGACAGAAGATCGCTCAAAGTTACAGCTTATTATCATGCCGGCCTCGCTGATCGGCGCCCTTTGGCTTCAGCTCGCCCGCACGATAGATCAGGATACGCATTTCCGCGCTTGTGCGGCCGGTTGCGGGAAATGGATCGCCCTCCGGCTGTCGGCCCGCGCCGATGCTCTCTATTGCAGCCCACGATGTAGAACCGCGGCATGGCGCAGCCGGCCGCCGAAAGGGCAAAAGCCTACAAAGCAGAAGCGGCCAAAAAAGGCAGGTGTGGATTTGGGTGTGGAATTATCACCAAAACCCATCAAAAAGCACGAAAAACCACGGAAGGCATGAAAAGCACGAAACCCGCTCTGGTAGCGGCTTTCGTCGTGTTTTCAATGGTTTAGGAAATTGCGTTTTTTCAATTTAGAAGGCAGATGCTCTATCCACCTGAGCTATGGGCGCACATCTGCTAGACAGCGGAATCACGCCAAATTTAGCACGACCGCCGGCGGTTTCAAAGGAGGTTCTGAAGGTTCCTGCGATTCAGACAGTGGGCCGTACACGAACGATGAATCATAAGCGAACACAGCCGTGCGCGTCAGCAAGCGGACATTTGAAAACTTTGCAGCCATATTGGGCACGAACTGTTTGACTTTCAGGTATCCGCTTGCTTACGCGCGCGGCTCCGTTTGCGCGGCCAAGTTCCACTGTCTGAATCGCAGGGAAGCTTCCTTACTTCCCGCGGATTTTGTCGTAGGGCTGGAAGCCGTGATCGCGGATCAGTTGCCGGGCGGCGGATTCCGCTTCGGGCAGGACATAAAAAAACGCGCCGATGCGCTCGTTTGGAAAGAGCAATCCCCCCAGATAGCGATCCGTTTCCACCACATAATCCATGCCGGCGGCGTCAAGCACCTTTTCCAGGACCAGGGCCTTTTTCAATCGTCTCGCCATGTGCACAAGGACGAGTTCCTGCTCCCCAAAGAATTCCGGTTCACGACGCATCCGCCGCCCTCCTGACTATGGATCTTCGCCTTTTGCCATTCGGTGCCGCACACTTCTTGCTCCAGAACGACCCAGCGCCCGCAGGGCGTTTGGAGTGCGGCGACTGGTCGCCGCTTTCAACATTCTGATGCTGCCCCACACCGGCAGCCTGCTGCCGGGACTGCCACCGCGCGCCTGAAGCCAAGCATTGGTCTCTCCTGAAAACGGCAGCAAGCTGCCGTTGCGCTGCCAGAACCCGCATACCATAGCGGCGACCAGTCGCCGCACTCCAAACGCGCCCTTCAGGCGTTGAATCAGTCCGAATCCCAAATCCCTCCTCGATGCCTGTCACCATACCTTATGTTCTCAATGAACTATTTGCTGAGCACATCGGTGCGCGCGGATTGGAGGCCGTTGGAGGTCGCCGTGATCTGAATGCGGCCCGCCTGGCCGCGCTGCGAGCGCACAATCAGCAGGCAAAGCCCGCTGAACGCCTTGCGCTGATCGGCCTGGAAGGACTCGACGGTCGCCGGATTTCCATTATCCACCGCCGCGATTTTTCCTGGGCCTTCGACCTTGAACTGCACAAGGTTATCCGCTCCCGGCGCGACGTTGTGGTTCCTGTCTTCAATGCGCACGGTGATGAAGGACAGGTCGGCGCCGTCCGCGGCAATGGTCGTCCGGTCCGGGACCAGCGCAATGAGCGCGGGTGTGCCTGCGGTGCGCACTTCTTCACGGGCGACCGGTTTGCCGCCTCGGTAGCCCACGGCGCGGAGCGTGCCCGGTTGATAAGGAACCTGCCACGCGAGGCGGAATCTGCTCGAGAACTTGAGCTCTTTGCTCACGTTCGGCCCCACCGGCAGCACGACCGGCTCGGAACCGCGCGCCTTTTTGCCGAGTGATTTACCGTCGAGGAACAATTCGACTTCATCACAATTCGTATAGGCGAACACGGGGATGTTCTGGCCTTCGCGCCCCGCCCAGTTCCAATGGGGCAGGATGTGCACCATGGGATCGCTGGTCCAGACGCTCTTGTACAGGTAGTACCGGTCCTTCGGAAAACCGGCCAGGTCCACAATGCCGAAGTAGGAGCTGCGCGCCGGCCAATCGGTTTCATTGGCGCCTCTGCCGTTGAAATAGGGAGTGGGCTCGCCGAGGTAGTCGAAGCCGGTCCAGACGAACTCGCCGAGCACGTTGGGCATTCGCTGCTGCACGTCCAGCTCGGGATCGGGAGCGTACGCCCAGGGAGGCGCGATCACGTCGTAACTGGTCAGCTGCAGCGACGGATGCTTTTCATACTTTTCGATGGGCAGGTGATACACGCCGCGCGAGCTTACGCACGAGCTGGTTTCCGCTCCGACGATCGTCCACGTCGGGTGATCTTTAAGAATCTGCGCATATTCGTTCGGCTTATAGTTGAATCCCGGGATGTCGACCTGGTCGGCGAGCTGGTTGCGAATCGCGTTGGTCGACTGGTTGAAGCCGGCAGTGACGGGGCGGGGGCGGTCCTCTTCGTGGCAGATGTCGGTCAGCCGTTTGGCGAGCCGCCACCCTTCCGGGCTGGCCTGCTCCCCGATTTCGTTGCCGATGCTCCACAGGACAACGCTCGGATGGTTGCGGTCGCGGCGGATCATGTCGCGCAGGTCGGTTTCTCCCCACTGATCGAAGTATTTGCCATGGCCATTGCGCACCTTGGGGCGCTGCCACATGTCGAAAGCTTCGTCCATGACCAGCAGGCCGAGCTTGTCGCAGTACTCGAGCAGCTCGGGCGACGGCGGATTGTGCGACGTGCGGATGGCATTGACTCCCAATCCTTTCATGATCTGGAGCTGGCGCTCGGTGGCGCGGCGGTTGACGGCGCTGCCGAGCGCGCCCAGGTCGTGGTGCATGCAGACGCCCTGCATTTTCACATGCCGCCCGTTCAGCAGGAATCCTTTGTCTTTGTCGAATTCTATGCTCCGGATGCCGAAAGGGGTGTCATAGCGGTCGAGCACGCGCCCGCCGTCGCGGATCGTGCTGACGGCGCTATACAGGTATGGGTCGGATATATCCCAGCGATGCGGCCTGGCGATTTCGATGCGCCCATCCACGGACTGCCTGGCGCCGGGAGCGACGGCTTGCTCAACAGAGGTGCGCCCCGCTTCCTTGCCGCCGGCGTCGAGGATTACCGTTTCCAGAGTGATGCGCGCCGCATCGGCGCGGCGGTTTTCGATGTCAGTCCGAATTGCGACCGCCGCCCTTTCAGCAGAGACTGCCGGTGTCGTCACATACGTGCCCCAGCGGGCCACACGGACCGAATCGGTGATATCGAGCCAGACGTTGCGATAAATTCCCGCTCCCGGGTACCAGCGCGAGGACTGATCTTCAGGAGTGAGCCTGACAGCGAGGACATTCTCCTGGCTGCCGAAATTCAGATGCGGCGTCAGGTCGAATGAGAACCCGATATAGCCGTAGGGCCGCCCGCCCAGCTCCTTGCCGTTGATCCATACCTGCGCGTTTGCCATGGCGCCGTCGAATTCCACGGCGAAATGCCGGCCGCGCGCGCCGGCAGGGAGCGTGAAATGCTTGCGGTACCATCCGGTCCCGAAGAACGGCAATGCCCCGCTATGCGGATTGATCTTGGGATCAAAAGGCCCCTCGATCGCCCAATCGTGGGGCAAATCGAGCGTGCGCCAGGCGCTATCGGAAAAGTCAGGGCTTTCCGCCCCCTCGGCCGCCCCCTTGAAGAAGCGCCAGTTTTCATCGAGGCTGACGCGCCTTTCGCCGCTCACCCTGATTTCGAGCGCTCCGGGCCGTTCCGCCGCGCTTGAACCCACAATGGTGGAAACTGTCCCCAGAATAATCAGAAAGAATGCAATCACCAGTTTATGCCGCATAAGTTCTCCTTCGATCATGGAGGATTGTAGTACCACTCGGCGGCAGGCATAAGAAAAAACTCAAAAACCCATTGGAAGGAGTCAGGAGAAAATCAAGATTTGCGAAACACAGCGGTTGCAATCGGTGAATAGGGCAGGATGCGGACCTGGATGGAACGTGGGCGTCCCGCCCAATGCCGCATAATCTTTTTTTTCCGATCCGAATAGAACAGATAATCCCGCCTGCTTGCCGATCCGGACGGAGCCGCGCGCGTAAGAAAGCGGAAATGTGAAGTCTGAGTTTCGAATGGTCTGCAACGAAACAGACTTCAAATATCCGCTTGCTTACGCGCGCGGCCCTGTTTTCATGCCCGGCCATGTGACCGTGGCCAAACATCAAAAACTATGCGGCATTAGGCGGGACGCCCGCGCTCCGGGGCCGGCGGTCACGACAATATGCGAAGATCTATCCGATCGGTCGTTTTGGCAGCGCTGCTTCTATTCTGACTCCTGACTCCTGACTCCAGACTCCTTCGTCTCACTGCCGGGCCCCGGCCCCTCATCGAGATACCTTTGAGTCAGCTCCCCATAGGCATCGAGCCTGCGGTCGCGCAGGAAGGGCCAGTGGGTGCGCACGGTGTCGACGTTGGCATAGTCGCAGGGCGCCACCAGGATTGCCTCCTCCTCGTGCTCTGCCCTGGTAAGGACCGTTCCTGCCGGATCAGAAATGAAGCTGGCCCCCCAGAAATCGATGCCGTCGGTCTGCAAGCCTTCATGCCCCACGCGGTTGACGGCGGCGACATAGACTCCGTTGGCAATGGCGTGGCTGCGCTGGATGGCTTCCCACGCCGAGAGCTGGATGTCTCCGTACTCTGCCCGCTCGCTGGGATGCCAGCCGATGGCGGTTGGGTAGAACAGGATGCGGGCGCCGTGCAGGGCGGTGAGGCGCGCGGCTTCCGGGTACCATTGATCCCAGCAGATCAGCACGCCGATCCGTCCGTAGCGCGTGTCCCAGGCCTGGAATCCGAGGTCTCCCGGCGTGAAATAGAATTTTTCGTAAAAGAGCGGATCGTCGGGAATATGCATCTTGCGGTACTTGCCCAGATATGTGCCATCCGCGTCGATTACGGCAGCGGTGTTGTGGTAGACTCCCGGGGCGCGCCGCTCGAACAGCGGCACGATCAGCACGATCTCGAGCTCGCGGGCCAGGGCGCCGAGCCGCTCGGTCGTGGGACCGGGGACTTTTTCGGCGAGATTGAAGTTTACGTGCTCCTCGGCCTGGCAGAAATATTGGGTTTTGAACAACTCGGGCAGGCAGATGATCTGGCCGCCCTTTTCCGCTGCCTGGCGGATCCGGTCCATCGCGGTGGCGAGGTTTGCCTGAGGATCACTGCTGCATCTCATTTGAATAAGACCGATTTTGACTGCCATTTTGTCGCATCCTTTGAACGGAGAACCCGGCCCAAGTGAAGATGGGACTGGCAAATGATAACGCATATGGTGGCACGGGCAAGGGTTCGGATGCTTTTCATATCGACATTTTATTGGCGAACAGAGCCGCGCGCGTCAGCAGGCGGATATTTGCAGTTCTTGCCGCCGCATTGGACACGAGCTGTTTGACTTTCAAATATCCGCTTGCTGACGCGCGCGGCTCGTGCCGTGCTTGCCGGGCTTGTGGCGGTAAGTCTGCTTATTTTCCTGGTTCGCTGACGCCCTGCGCGGCCGCGGAAACGGGGCCGTTCAGGAAGCGCAGGAACTCGGCGGCATTGCGCGTCATGCCGGGAAACGTCGAGATCTTGTTCCCCTGGGCGTCCAGAATGGCGTAGAGCGGGAGGGCAACCGTGCCGAACCTTTCCTTCTGGTACTTCTGGTTGTCCTCGTACTGCTTGCCGTCGCCGTCGGTGAAGAGCTGCACACGCACGTATTTCTGCAGGCTGGTGAGCACATCGGGCAGAGTGAAGATGTTGGCCTCCATCCAGCGGCAGTTCGTGCATGTGTAACCGGTGAAGTCGATAAAGACGAGCCTCCGGTCTTTCCGCGCCTGTTCGAGGGCGGTATCAAGATTGGTATTCCAGGTCAGTTCCTGGCCGTGCGCGCCTCCGCCCATGACCGTGAATGCCCCCGCGGTCCGCGGCGGCAGAAAGGCGTCGATTTCTCCGAGGCTCGCGCCCATCAGCCCGGTGAAAAGATAGAATCCGACGGCGAGGAAAAACATCGCCGCGGTCATGCGCATCACGCCGAGCTGCTCCAACGGGCTGTCATGGGGCAACCGGAATTTGCCCAGCAGATAAACAGCCGCAAGGACCGCGATCGCCAGCCAGACCGAAAGCACCACCTCGCGCGTGAAGATGCGCCAGTGCCAGACCAGGTCGACATTGGAGATGAACTTCATCGCCGCGGCCACCTCGAGGAATCCCATCGTCACTTTGACGGAATTGAGCCAGCCGCCGCTCTTGGGGAGCGCCACCATCATGCGCGGCAGCAACGCGAGCACGAAAAACGGCGCGGCAAAAACCACCGAAAAGCCCAGCATGCCCATGGCGGGCCAGAGCCAGTCGCCCTGAGCCGTGGCTACCAGAACGGTGCCGACAAACGGGACCGTGCAGGTGAAACTGGTAAGCGTGAACGTCAGGCCCATCAAAAGCGTGGATGTATAACCCTTGCCGGAACCGGCCGCCGACAATTTTGTCAGCACGCTGGACGGGATGCCGATCTGGTACAGCCCGAACAGGTTGAGCGCGAAGCCCATGAAGACCGCCGTGATCAGCAGGTTGACCCACGGATTGGCGGCGAACTGGTTGATTCCCGTAGCGCCCAGCATGGCAGCGAGCCCGAGGCCGAGGCCCGTGAACGTGAAGATGATCCCGAAGCAGTACACGAGCGCCAGCCGGAGTCCTGACGTGCGGCTGGTTTCGGCGCTCTTGGTGAAATAGGACACGGTGATCGGAATCATCGGGAAGACGCAGGGGGTGGCCAGCGAGAGGGCGCCCATGGTCATCGAAAGCCACAGGAAAGGGAGAAACCCGCTCGAGCGGGCCCTTTCGACTTCGGCGGCCGTGCCGGCCGGTATCGCCGTGGCGGCGTCCGTGGATGCGGCCGCAGCCGAACCGGCCGCGGCTCCAGTCCCCGCGATTACCTTGACCTTGAACGGGACCGGTTCGCCGTGCGGCGGCAGGCACTGCTTGTCGTCGCACACCTGGTAGTAGGCCTGGATCTGCACGTCATATTCGCCGGGCTTGGCGGAAGCTGCCACTTTCAGCGGGATCCAGAATTCGGCGCCGCCGGTGAAAGTCTCCGATTGGATTTCGAAGTTCGGGTCAAATTCCTTCTTGGGTGGAGACTGCCTGACCTTTCCTGATATTTCGAAAGGAGAGGGCTCCTTGGAGATGATTTTAAAGCGAGTGGCAATTGGCGGAGGCGGCTGCGTGACCGAATACATGTGCCAGATGCCGTCGATCTGGGCGTCGACCTTGACCTCAAACTGGGCGCCGGCCTGCACCGGTTCCTTGGGAGCTTTGGCAGACCAGTGCACCGGCGTCTCCTGCGCGAATGCCCCCGCCACAAAAACCAAAGAGCAAAGGATGGCAGCTGCTAAGTTTTTTCTCATGGCGTTGGAGTATACCATTCCCCACTGACCACCCAAAAGGGATGAAAACGCGAGAACTCCTCACCTGCCACCCGTCCGATCGGTCCGATCAGTCCTATCCGTCCGATCCACTTCCCGCGGCATTTTCACAGCTGTGGTATAAATATAACCTTAGCCGGAAGGAGCCCCATTGCCTTACCTGATGCCGTTGCGCGTGAAGCGTGTCAGCCCGTTCCAGACCGACATATTCTGGAACGACGGGCACCACAGCCCCTACCCGTCCTGGTACTTGCGTGAGAACTGCCCGTGCGCTTCGTGTGTCGAGGAACTGACCGGCCGCCGCATGATCGCCCAGGGGAGCATCCCCGGCAATCTCGAACGGCAGGACGTCGGCCCCGTGGGCAACTATGCGCTCAGCTTCACCTGGAGCGACGGCCACAGCACGGGGATCTATACGTTTGATTTCCTGCGCAGGATCTGCCCATGCCCTCCATGCATGCCGGAAGGGCTGCAGGAACCGCCGCCCGGGATCGACACTCCCGGCGCTTTTGAAGTGTGACTCCTGTCTCCGGTGAGGTGAATTCCATGAAGAGAGCCGCCTTGATCGAACAGCTGCTGCGCGAGCGCATTCTGATCCTGGATGGCGCCATGGGGACGATGATCCAGCAGCTCGGGCTCGACGAAGCTGCCTATCGGGGCGCTCGCTTTGCCGGCCATGGCGCCGATCTGCGGGGAAATCACGATGTCCTGAATCTGACCAGGCCGGAAGCGGTCAAGAGCGTGCACGACCGGTATCTCGCCGCCGGCGCCGACATCATAGAAACCAACACCTTCAACGCCAATGCGGTTTCGCTGGCCGACTACCACCTGCAGGATTTCGCTTACGAAATCAACCTCGCCGCGGCCCGCCTTGCCCGTGCGGCTGCGTCCGAAGCCGAAAGTGCCGCTCCCGCGCGTCCGCGTTTTGTCGCCGGCGCCATCGGCCCGACCAACCGGACTGCATCCGTCCCGTCCGACGTCCACAATCCCGGATTCCGGGCGATCACTTTCGATCAGCTTGCGGCCGCCTATGAAACGCAGGTGAGCGGCCTGATGGCCGGCGGAGCGGACATCCTGCTGGTCGAAACCGCCTTTGATACCTTGAATGCCAAGGCGGCCCTCTTTGCCATCGACCGTTACTGCTGGGAACAGGACTGGCGCGTGCCGGTCATGGTTTCGATGACCGTCACGGACCAGAGCGGCCGCAACCTTTCGGGCCAGACGCCGGAAGCGTTCTGGATTTCGGTCTCGCACGCGCAGCTGCTGAGCATCGGGATCAACTGCGCGCTCGGCGCCGGCGACCTGCGCGCGCATCTTGAAGACCTCGCCCGCCTGGTCCCGGTCCACGTGAGCTGCCATCCTAACGCCGGCCTCCCGAATGCCTTTGGCGGTTACGACCAAACGCCGGAAGAGATGGCCGGGATCCTCGGTGAATATGCGGCCAACGGCTGGCTCAACATCGCCGGGGGATGCTGCGGCACCACTCCGGCGCACATCCGCGCCATTGCCGAAGCGGTCTGCCGGAGCAAGCCGCGCGTCCCCGCGTCGCCGCCGCCCTACACACGCCTGAGCGGGCTCGAACCGCTCACGTTCCGTCCGGATGCCAACTTTGTGAATGTCGGCGAGCGCACGAATGTAACGGGATCGCCGAAATTCGCGCAGCTGATTCTGGACGGCCGCCACGAAGAGGCGCTCGCGGTCGCGCGCCAGCAGGTCGAAGGGGGGGCGCAGCTGATCGATGTCAACATGGATGAGGCGATGCTCGACGCGGAGGCCGCGATGACGCGCTTTCTCAACCTGGCGGCCTCCGAGCCCGATATCGCCCGCGTCCCGGTCATGATCGACAGCTCGAACTGGCAGGTGCTGGAAGCCGGCCTGAAATGCCTGCAGGGCAAGGGAGTGGTGAATTCAATCAGCCTGAAAGAAGGCGAAGATGAATTCAAGCGCCGGGCGCGGCTGGTGAGACGATATGGCGCCGCCGTGATTGTGATGGCGTTCGACGAAGACGGCCAGGCCGTCACCACCGGGCGCAAGGTCGCCATCTGCGAGCGCGCCCATCGCATCCTCACCGAAGAGGTCGGGATTCCGCCCGAGGACATCATTTTTGATGTCAACGTGCTCACCGTCGGCACCGGCATCGAAGAGCACAACCATTATGCGGTCAGCTTCCTGGAGGCGGTCGCGCAGCTGAAACAAAGATTCCCCCTGTGCAGGACCAGCGGCGGAATAAGCAACGTGTCGTTCGCCTTCCGGGGAAATAATGCCGTGCGCGAGGCCATGCACGCGGTTTTTCTCTACCATGCCATCCGCGCCGGACTCGATATGGGGATCGTCAATGCCGGCCAGCTTGCCGTGTATGAGGAAATACCCCCGGATCTGCGCGCACTGGTGGAGGATGTGCTTTTCAATCGCCGGCCGGACGCGACCGAGCGTCTCACGCGCTATGCCGGATCGATGAAACCGGAAGGCAGAACCCAAGCCGAGGCCGAGGCCTGGCGCGGCCAAACCGTGGAGGAGCGGCTCGCGCACGCGCTGGTGCAGGGAATCACGGATTTTATTGCCGAAGACGTCGAAGAAGCGCGCATGAAATACGGCAGCCCGCTCGCCGTGATCGAAGGGCCCCTGATGTCCGGGATGAATGTGGTCGGTGACCTGTTCGGGTCGGGGAAGATGTTTCTTCCCCAGGTGGTCAAGAGCGCGCGCGTGATGAAAAAGGCAGTCGCCTTTCTGCTTCCGTTGCTTGATGCCCAAAAACTGGCGACCGCGGGGGGCGAGGCGCGGGGCAAGATTGTGATGGCGACGGTAAAGGGGGATGTCCACGATATCGGCAAAAACATCGTCGGCGTGGTGCTCGGGTGCAACCACTATGAGATTGTCGATCTCGGAGTCATGGTGCCGCGCGAGAAGATCCTCAAGACGGCGCGCGAGACGGGAGCCAGCATGATCGGGCTCAGCGGCCTGATTACGCCGTCGCTCGAAGAAATGGTGCTGGTGGCCAGGGAGATGGAGCGTGAGGGATTCTCCATCCCGCTGCTGATCGGCGGCGCCACGACGAGCCGGATCCACACCGCCGTCAAGATTGCACCCGCCTATTCAGGGCCCGTGGTGCATGTGCTGGACGCCTCGCGCGCGGCGAACGTGGCCGGCCGGCTGATGCGCGCAGAGACGAGGGCCGAATTTGTCGGCCAGCTCTGGCAGGAGCAGGACCGGATGCGCGCGGAGCACAGCGGCATGAAACAGCAGAGGCCTCTGTTGACGATCTCCGAGGCGCGCAAACGCAGGCCCGGCTTTGCGTGGGACGCCGGACTGATCGCCGTGCCTTCGTTCACCGGAATCCGCACGCTGGATCCTTTCCCCCTGGAGCGGCTGATCCCTTTCATTGACTGGACGCCGTTCTTTCATGCCTGGAAATTGCGGGGGCGTTACCCGGACATCCTCGCGGATGCGGAGGTCGGGGCCAGGGCCACGGAACTCTGGCAGGACGCGCAGGCGCTTCTGGAGTTGATTCTCACCCGCCGGTTGATCTCCGCGCGCGCGGTCTACGGCTTTTTCCCCGCATGCAGCGCAGGCGACGACATCGAAGTCTGCGCGGATGACACCGGGCTGCAGCTGCAGGCGAAATTCCACACCTTGCGGCAGCAGTCTGAAAAGCCCGGGGGGCAAGCCAATTTCGCGCTGGCGGACTTCATCGCGCCAAAGGGGCTTGGAATTCGGGATTACATCGGCGCCTTTGCGGTGACGGCCGGTTTCGGCGTCGATGAGCTGTGCCGCCGGTTCGAGGGCGAGCACGATGATTACCGGTCGATCCTGACGAAGGCGCTCGCGGACCGGCTCGCCGAGGCCTTCGCCGAGTGCCTGCACAAGACGGTTCGTGACGAGTGGGGCTATGGATTGCGGGAGAACCTTGCCGCCGAGGACCTGATTCGCGAACGGTATCGCGGCATCCGCCCGGCGCCGGGCTATCCGGCGTGCCCGGACCACACGGAGAAGAGGACCCTGTTTGACCTGCTTGCCGTGGAGAGACAGACGGGCATCGTGCTGACGGAGAGCTATGCGATGATGCCGGCAAGCTCCGTATGCGGCCTCTACTTCGCGCATCCGGAGGCGAAGTATTTCGCGGTCGGCAAGATCGGCCGCGACCAGGCAATCGATTATGCCGCGCGCAAAGGCATGGACCTGGCCGCAATCGAACGCTGGCTGGCCCCCAACCTTGCCTACGAACCTTGGCTGGAGGCCAGGAGCCAGAAGCCAGAAGCCGAAAGGGCCTAATGAAGGATTCGAGTGGCCGATGGAGATGAACTCGATGCGGGCCGGCATGGAGCGCGGGCGTCCCGCCCGCAAGAACCTGACTGCAGGACACACTTGACACTGTGGGGGTATCACTTCTGGCAATGGTTAGGAGTCCGATTCATACTGCGCGGCGTCCGGCACCTGGGACCGCGGGCGTCTCGCCCGCAAAACACTCATGCATTCGCATCCCAGCGGCTTGCGCAGTCCGCCTCGGGATGCCGCAGCCGCCAATCCTAATTTTTAGGCGACTTTTTGCGGGCGAGACGCCCGCGGTCCCAGGGCCGGACGCCGCGATTTTTTGACCGAACTCAAGCATCGGCCGGCCTCGTCCGGGATGCGAATGGCATGACAATCCAGCCCAACCCCACAGTGTCAAGTGTGGGATACAGCCAGCGCAAGAACCAGGGGAGCGTCAAGGCTGAGGGATTTGCGGTCGTCCCGCCCGTGCGCCGTTGCAGTCTGAATCCTGCCTTGCTCGGGTCCCGGTCGCTATATTTCTTGATTCATAATAACATGAACTGATTAGACCGTTATGCGAAGCGTAGCGTGGATCTTGCTCTTGGCAGAAGCGGGAAGCAGAAAGCTCCCTGCACAGCCCATCCCCTCGGACGACAGCACAATCTCTTCGGGCTTCTGGCTTCCGGCTTCTACTCTTCAATCACGTCGAAGAAGTGGTTGTAGTAGATCCTCTGGGTGGGGTCCGGGATCAGTCGGTCGGCAAGGCTGGAGTAGATCTTCTGTGATGCCGCCGCCACCGTGTCGCCCGCGCGGAAGCCGAGCACGTCGTGCGCCTTCCCGAAGCCTACGCGGTAATCGCGGACATCCAGGCTATGGTGTTCGAACTGCACCTCGATGCCCCGGAAATTCCCGGCGATGATGCCGGCGATCTCTTCAATTTGATAGTTCTGGGCGTCGGAACCGATGTTAAACACCTGGTTGCCGACGCGCGTGATGTCGGCCTCGATGCACCGGATATATGCCTCGGCCGCGTCCTCGACGCTCAGGAGCGGGCGCCACTGCTTGCCTCCGAAAACGCGTATTTTCCTTTCGGCGAACGCGTTCATGGTCATGGTATTCACCACCAGGTCAAAGCGCATGCGGGGCGAGCAGCCGTAAAGCGTCCCCATGCGCAAAACCGTAGGCGCAAAGTAGTCGTCTCCCATGGAGAGGATGATCTTCTCGGATTCAATCTTGGTCCGGGCATAGAGCGATACAGGCCGCAACTCCGACTCTTCATCGAGCAGGCTGCCACCCAGTCCGTAGACGCTGCAGGTGGACGCATAGAGAAAACGGGTGATGCACTGCAGCTTGCAGGCTGCGGCCAGGGCCTGGGCCGCGATCACATTGGTCTCGATCGTCTCGCGCGGCCGGACTTTGGAAGCGGGGTCGCCGACGATGGCAGCGAGCAGGACGACGGCATGCACTCCGTCGAGCGCGCTCACACAGGTGTGAATGTTCCTCAGATCCCCTTCGATGACCTCCAGCGCCGGGGTCTGCGGGATCTGCTCCAGGGCCCTCTTGCCGTACAAAAAGCTATCCAGGATCCTGACGGTGTAACCGCGCTCGAGCAGCCTGGTCGTCAGCACGCTGCCGAGATATCCGGCGCCGCCGACGATCAGGATCCGCTTCCTGCCGTTCCCTGAGTCGGGCGCCCTGGTTTCCGTGGAGACATGATCGAGGTCTTCGAGCGACAGAATGTCGAGGATGCGGTGGTCGCTGCCGAGGACCGGCGCGTGCTCGATGCCGGCAAGGGTCAGGTCCGAGATGATGTCTTTGATGATCCTGTCGCTGTCCAGATCCGCCTGCCGGATGGCATAATGATGAATGCACGGGTGTCCGCCGATGACATCCGCTTCGTGGACGCCGCTGATCAGCAGGCGGCGCAGGTCGTTGATCGAAACCGTTCCTTGATATCTGCCGTGAGCGTCAAGCGCATAACCGGAGTTGAACCGGGTCTTCTCAATCAGCTGGATCGCTTCCTTGATGCTGGTGGCATCGGGAATGAGCGCGACCTCGCGGTTCATATCATTCTCTTTTCACGGGTCAGGAACTGCCCGGCGTATTCGGAAAGCGCTTCTTCATAGGCGTGCTGCGGTTCCCACTCCAGCAGTCTGAGGGCTTTTTCCGAGGAGATGAAACGGCCCTTGAAATTTCCTTTGCGGTCCTCGACGAATTCAATCCGGGCCTTTTTCCCCAGGATGCGTTCCAGCGCCCGGATGACCTGCAGGACGGTCACCCTTTCCCGGCCGTTGAGGTTGAAAATCTGGTTGCGGCCCTTTTCGCTCAGGCAGGCGACATTTCCTTCCGCTAGGTCCTTGACATAAATGAACTGCCGGTTTTGGCTCCCGTCCCCGTGCACGGTGATGATTTCGCCTTGGAGGATCTTGCGGATGAATGTCGGGGTCACCGTTTCCGGCCGCCCGCGTTCGCCGAAAGGAATTCCATAGCGCATGATGGTGTAGTCGACGCCATAGAGGTTCCGGTAGCCGACGCAGAACAGCTCGGCAGCTATTTTGGAACAGGTGTACAGGTGGTCGGGACTCCGGGCATAGGGGCAATCTTCGGTGATGACCTCTTCGCCCTCCGCCGGCGCCGATCCGTAGACCCATTCGGTCGAGGCCAGCAGGACGCGCGCGGCCCCGGCGCGGCGGGCCGCCTCCAGGACGCACAGCGTGGAGTGGGCTGTGTTCTCGTTGGAGAACAGGGGACTCTCGAAAAAGCGGTTGACATTGGCTTCGGCGGCCAGGTGATAGAGGATATCGCCCTGGCGCGCGGTCTTGATGAGGCGGTCTAGATCCCTGGTGTCGCCGCGCACATAGGCGCACTCCGTGGAGTATTTCGGCGCGTCCAGATCATAGATCACCACTTCGTGTCCGCGCGCCGTCAAGGCATCCGCCACGTGCGAACCGATGAATCCCGATCCTCCGGTAACGATGATCCTCATGAGCCTCTGCCATGAATCCCAAGGCTATGACTTTTATCGCAATGTCTTACTTCGAACAAGGGAAATCCAATCCAGGGATGTAACCGGAAGTGGGAGTCGCTCCTGGAGAAAGCAAAACAAAAACGCCACGGATTCCACGGATTCCACGGATTTGTTGAAAACTTCTCAATCATGTACTGGGGCCGCCGGTCAGATACGATGGGGGCTGAAATGCCATGAAAAACTCTCGGGAACCGTCATGGACGCTGCTCCTCAACTTCGGGGCGAGGTCGCCCCAGTTCAAACGTATAATCCGTTAGGTTTTTTGAATCTGTGGAATCCGTGGAATCCGTGGCGTTTTTGTTTTTTGACCCATTTCACTCCACAGGCGATGGCATCGAGGTTGCTACCCGATGGTGGCTTCCAGGGCTTGGAGCACCTGCTGTGCGTCTTCGGCGGTCATGCCGGAGAAGATCGGCAGGCAGATGTGTCTGGCGCACAGGTCCTCGGCAACGGGCAGCGCGCCTGCGGCATATCTCTCGAACACGGGTTGCTTGTGGAGCGGGTCCTCGTAGACTTCCCCTGCCAGGGAGACTCCGTGGCGCTCGCGCAGGAGCGCCTTGAGCTCCTTGCGGTCGCGCCTTTCCCGCAGAACGGCAATGTACTTGTAATAGTTGCACACCGCTCCGCCGGGAACGGGCAGCGTGCTCAGATTGCGCATGCCGCGCAAGCCGTCGTCATAGAGGGCTGCAATCCTCCGGCGGTCCGCAATCATGGCCGGGAGCCGCTCAAGGTGTTTGAGGCCGATGATGGCGTGCGGCTCCGACATGCGCCAGTTGTATCCCATGCGGACATGGGCATTCTGCGTAAAGCTCGCTTTCCCCTGGTCTCTGTAGATGCGGGCTTCATCGGCCAGGTGCCGGTCATTGGTGACGATCATGCCCCCTTCCGCGCAGGTCATCACCTTGGTGGGATAGAAACTGAAGGAGCCCGCGACCCCGAATGCGCCTGCGCCGGTCCCCGCGAGAGATGATCCGTGGGCGTGTGCGGCATCTTCGATGAGCCGTAGGCCCTTGCGTGCGGCCAGCCCGGCCAGCTCCGGCATGCGCCCCGAGATCAGGCCCCCGATGTGCACCACGATTACGGCGGCGGTATTCGGCGTGAGTTTCTTTTCCACATCCTCCGGACGGATGCCGAATGATTCGGGATCCATGTCCACCAGGACCGGATTGGCGCCCGCGTGCACCACCGCGGCCGCGGTGGCGAAGAAGGTGTTGGTCGGGACCAGGACGTCCTTCCCTTCGATGCCGAGCGCCCGCAGGATGATCTCGAGCGAACTCGTGCCGCTGTTGACCGCGACCGCATGGTGCATGCCGCAGAACGCGGCGAATTTCTGTTCGAACTCAGCGCCGTAACGGCCCAGTGTGAGCTGGCCGCTGGCGAGAACCTCGACAATGCGCTCCGCGATCCAGGCGCGATCCTCGGCAAGGAATTGGATTCTGGCAGCCGGGATTTTATTAAGCGCATTTGACATGCTGCATTCCTTTCTTCGAAATTGTCGGGGACAGGCTTAAGCCCGTCCCGATAGCTCGTCCTTCGGACCTCAAACTGCCGTCTGAGTCGCGGCGCTCTCTGCGCTCTCTGCGCTGAGCCTTTTTAAGCAGGAGTAATGGTCTCTCCCATTTTGCCTATCCACACATTGTGCGGCGCGGGCTAGGTTTCGCCGCCGCCGCGCGCGATGAAGATCACGCCCAGGATCACAAGCGAGATCCCGAGCCAGCGGATCGGCGTCACCTGTTCCCTGAGAAAGATGATGGCCAGGATCGCCGCAAAAGCATATTCGATGGCGGTCATGGGCAGCGCCACGGTAACGTCGGTCCACGAAAGGGCGGCGAGGAAGAGGACATAAAACACCGTGTTGAGCACGGTTCCCGCAATCACGTACCAGTTCGCAGCCGCGTGGCCAAAGTAGGCGAGCAGTGCCATCGGCGCGTAGTTCTCGAGCGATCCGACCTGTTGCATGCCGCGGCGCACGAGAATCTGCCCGACGGCCGCGGATGCTGCGGCTATGGTCATTGCGATCAGGACTCGGACCATGATCTTCTATCCCCCATTTCAATTGGACCGTTATACGCAGCGTAACGGGAATTTTGTTCTCGTTAGAAGCCGGAAGCAAGAAGCTCTACGCCGAGCCCGTATCAGGCGACGATAGGAAACCTCCGTTAATCTCTTCTGGCTTCTGGCTCCTGGCTTCTCCTATCCCGCCGCCTTTTGGCGGGATATCAAGGGGCGCAGCCCCTTGGCTGGTTATAGATCGGCAAAGGAAATCAGCTGCGCCCCTGCCCGGGCAATGGCGCCGGCAAGCGCCGGATCAATCAAAGCCCTGAATTCATCCACGTGCCGGTATTCCGGCATGGTGGCCGCGATTTCCGGGCAGCGCCGGGTAGCGGGGTGGAAGTAGATTTCGCCGTCTCCTTCCGGGAGCCGCCTCACGAACTCGAGCGCGCGGTCGAGGGTCATTCTGCCGCTGTCGGCCATGCCGAACAGATATTGATTCGTACGCATGCCCGCGCGCCGGAGTCGCGATCTCATCAAACCCAACCAAGGCGCCAGGAATGCCGAGGCGCCCAGCTTCGATGCGAGCCCTCTCCCCGCCGCCTGCCAGGAGATCACCGGCGGCTCCCAAGGGAGCCTGACAGCCTGCATGCCGAAATCGCGTCCCACCTTGAGGATCATCCCCAGAACCATCGGGTGGATGTGCAGGTGGTTGTGGGCATTCACGTGATCCAGGCGCAGGCCGGTGCGGCGGAAAGCCTCGAACTGCGCGCGGATTTCAGCTTCCGCCTGGCGGCGCACGGACGGGCGGCAGAGATTGAATGCTGTGCGTGCCGGGCTGGGGGAAAACTCGCCACCGGCGCCGACCAGCCCGGAGACTTCCACAGGCGGCAGCACCGGGCGGCCTTCCACCAGGACCAGATGCAGTCCTACCCTCAGCGATGGCAGCCGGTGGGCCTGTCCGACGGCGTCGGCGGCCGCCGCGGCGCCCACCATCAGGCTCGCCGTGGTAAGCACGCCGCGGCGATGCGCTTCCGCAATCGCTTCATTGACCGGCGCGGCGAGCCCGAAGTCGTCTCCCGTTATGATCAACCGCTTCAAGAGCACACCTCGTTTTCGATGTCGAATCCCAGGGCCCTGCAGGCCAGGGCCAGACCCGGCTCATCCTGGAGCCCGACCCTGCAGTGCGAGAATTCGGGCCGGAACGCGTATTCCGTGCGCAGCCGTTCGAAATCCCCGGCTGCCGGCCCAGCCGGGCCGCTGATCGCTCTCAGCGATCTGTCATCTTCGAGGATGTTATAGGCCTGGGCAACCAGGGAGCGCAGCGCATCCTGGCCGCGCGCTCCGGCTTGCGGCAGTAGCCTTCGCGGTTGGGGAAATACTCCGGACGGGTCCCACTCCTGCCGGATGCCGAGGTATGCGCAGAGCCGGGCGGCGATCATCCGAGTCGCGCGGATCTTGCCGTCGAGACTGTATCCGGCAATGTGTGGCGTCGCAATTTCCGCCAGGTCCAGCAATCCGGCATCGATGAGCGGCTCGCCTTCCCAAACATCCAGCACGGCGCCGGCGATTTTCCGCTGCTGCAGGCACTCCTTGAGTTCGGCTCCCGCAACGACTGGGCCGCGAGAAGTATTCACGACCAGCTGTGCGGGGGAGAGCCGCCGGAGTACTTCCCGGCCGATCATATGCCGGGTCGGATACGGTCCGTCCCGAGTCAGCGGCACGTGCAGGGTCAGGATGTCCGCATCCAGGACGTCGTCGAGAAAGCCGTAACTCAGGTCCCCGGTGCTGTCACGCAGGGGAGGATCGCAAAGCAATACCTTCATTCCGAGCGCGGCCGCCCTGGTCCGCACCCGGCTTCCGGTATGGCCGACCCCGATGATGCCGATCGATTTTTCCGCCAGGTTCCAGCGCTTCCGTCCGGCCGCCACCAACAGGGCAGCCGTCACGTACTCGGCGACTGCCGTGGCATTGCAGCCTGCGGCATTGGCGACATGAATGCCCCGGTCCTGCAGATAGGGAAGATCGAGATGATCGGTCCCGATCGTTGCCGTGCCCACGAAACGGACCCGGCTGCCGGCGAGGAGCCGCGCATCCACTTGGGTCACCGAGCGGACCACGAGAACCTCGGCATCGTGCAGTGCAACAGGCGACACCGATCCGCCGGGAAATGGCCGCACTTCCCCAATCCGGCCAAAAACCTCCTGCGCATAAGCGACGGCATCATCCACGGCAATGATCATCAACATGGCTCCGAAAGGCCCAATATTGCAGGCTTTCGCAGATAAAAGCAAACAGAAGACAGAAAACAGGAGTCAGGAGCCAGGAGTCAGGAGTCAGGAGAAAATGGCGAGGCCCGCGGCCGTAGCCGGACCTTTAAAAACAAATCACAGAGGCCACAGAGAAGACACAGAGAACACAGAGAAAAGGAAACAAAAGTATTTCTGAGCTCTGTGTCTTCTCTGTGTGCTCTGTGTTTCAGAATCTTCTTCAACCCAAAGAGGATCTTTGGATAAGTGGCACTGGGACCCGATCTCCAAAAGCCCCAAAGCGCAGGCTTTTGAAGACGAAGGAATTCATCATTCTGACTCCTGACTCCTGACTCCTGACTCCTATTTATGTTGAGGCTGGCGTCAGCGATGGCTGATAATAGGACTTCGGAGGGACCATGCAATTTGCCAACAACAGCGATCTGACGATCGCCAGGCTTGCGCCTCTGCTCCGGCGCAAAAAAATTTCGCCCGTCGAATTAACGCGTGCCTTTCTCGCCCGGATCGAGCGGCTTAATCCGGGATTGAACTCGTTTATCACGGTGACCGCCGAGCTTGCGCTGGCCCAGGCCCGGAAGGCCGAGAAGGAGATTGCCTGCGGGGATTATCGCGGCGCCCTCCACGGCATGCCGGTTTGCCTCAAGGACCTTTTTTACACAAAAGGAATCCGGACGACCGCGGGCTCGCGCATTTTGCGCAATTTTGTCCCGGACGCCGATGCCGCCGTGGTGGAGCGGTTGTACCAGGCGGGCGCCGTTCTGCTTGGCAAGACCAACCTGCACGAATTTGCTTATGGCGCCACGAACCTCAATCCGCATTTCGGCCCGACGCGCAATCCATGGGCGGCGGGCTACATGACCGGCGGCTCCAGCGGCGGCAGTGCGGCGGCGGTGACTGCGGGGCTTGCCGTGGCTTCCCTGGGCAGCGACACGGGCGGATCGATCCGCATCCCCGCGGCGGCCTGCGGATGCGTCGGATTCAAGCCCACCTACGGCAGAGTGCCGCTCTGCGGGGTGATTCCGCTGGCACCCAGCCTGGATCACGCCGGTCCGATCACCAGGTCCGTGCACGATGCCGCGCTGATGCTTGAAGCGGTTGCGGGCGCCGATGGCTGCGATCCTGCCGGTTTCGGCGAACCCGGTGAGTGCTTTACGCAAGACCTCAAAAAGGGGCTCGCGGGATTGCGCATCGGCGTGCCCCGCCAGTATTTTTTCGACCGCCTCCAGGGGAAAGTGCGGCAGAACGTGCTTGCCGCGATCTCGATTCTCGAACAAAACGGCGCTGAATGCGCGGAAGTCGATCTGCGCCTGACAGACGGGACGGCGCAGCTGGCGGGAGAAATCACCCTGGCCGAGGCATTGCTATTCCATTGGAAGTGGGTAAAGAAGCGTCCTAATGATTATGGAGAAGACCTGCGGCTCCGGCTAAAGGAGGGAATCGAGATCTCGGCTCTCACGTACCTGCGTGCGCAGGAGTGGCGCCGCGCCTATACGCGGGAATTCGAGGGCGCGCTGGAAGCTGTGGACCTGCTGGCTGCTCCGACTCTTCCTGTGGCTGCCCCAAAGCTCGAAGACCAAGAGGTGTCTCTGGGACGCACCAGGGAAAATGTGCGCCTGGCTCTGCTGCGGCTCACACGTCCGGGAAATTTGACCGGGCTTCCCGCCATCTCGGTGCCGTGCGGATTTACATCGGAGGGGCTGCCCTCGGGGCTGCAACTGATTGGCCGGCGCGGCGATGAAAGAACCGTATTGCGCGCAGCCTATGCCTATGAACAGCTGACCCCCTGGCACGAGATGTTCCCTCCGGACATGGAATAGACGAGGTACGGGGTGCATCCTTTGGCCGGGGAAAATCCGGTACTTGGATCTCAGAAATTTGTTTGAGGGAGTCAGGAGTCAACGTCCAGGAGCCGGCAAGGATGCAGGAGCCTTCTTGCAGGCTAAAACCACGGCCTATGGCCGTGCGACCCTGAAGGGCTCAGCCGTTCCGGCGAGCCGTCGTTGGTTTCGGACGCCACGAGCCGGAGCAGAACATTCTCGGGGTCGGGGTCGGTATCGGGGTCGCTCTCGTAATCGGCAATGGAACCTGAGGTGGAACGATGGACAGCATGGTTGCTATCGACCTCGATTCGATACCGATAGCGATACCGATCCCGATACCGAGGCTTGCTCCGGTTGGCCCCGCTGTGCGGGGCAAGCCAAAGCCACGCCTGGAAGGCGTGGTCGATTACCCTTTTCGCCGTACCCGTAGCGATTTTTCCCGTCTTTCGGCTCCTGGCTTCTGGCTTCTGGCTCCTGGCTTCTCCTTTGTATTTCACGACCCGGGGCATTATTCTTCTGGATTAGCATGAAAATAGCACTTGTGCAGATGAATACCACTGTGGGGGATGTCGGTGGCAACCGGGATGCGGTGCTGCAGGCCATGGTGCGAGCGGAACGAATGGGAGCCGACATAGCGGTCTTCCCCGAACTGTGTCTGACAGGCTATCCGCCTCGCGACCTGCTGGAGGTGCGCGCCCTGGTGGACGCCAACCTTCAGGCTCTGCAGCAACTGGCCGAGCATACGGGGCGATTGGCGGCCGTCGTCGGCTTCGTGGATCGCAATCGCGGGCCGGAGGGAAAGGAGCTCCACAATGCCGCGGCATTCCTCCACGAAGGCTCGGTTCAGAGTGTGATTCACAAGACCCTGCTCCCCACTTATGATGTGTTCGACGAAGACCGGTACTTCGAGAAAGCGCATGAGTCGCGGCTGGTCACATTCCAGGGCCGCAGGCTCGGCATCTCGATTTGCGAAGATGCCTGGAACGATCACGATTTCTGGTCCAAGCGCCGGTACCACACCAACCCGATCCGCAGCCAGATCGGGCAGGGCGCCGAACTGCTCATCAATATTTCTTCCTCCCCCTTTGAGATCCACAAGCCGCTGGTCCGGTACCGCATGCTCCTGGAACATGTGCGCAAATATCGTGTGCCTTTGATCTATGTCAATCTGGTCGGCGGCAACGACGACCTCCTGTTCGACGGCAACAGCCTGGTTTTCGGCAGACGGGGAAATCTGATTGTCCAGGGAAAGAGCTTTTGCGAAGACCTGCTGGTGGTGGATCCGGACAGCGATCTGGACCAGGGCTATCGCGAGGGCGAGCCGATCCGGAACCTTTTCGACGTTCTCGTCATGGGCACGCGCGACTACGCGCGCAAATGCGGGTTCAAATCCGCCGTCCTCGGGTTGAGCGGAGGGATCGATTCGGCGGTGACGGCATGCGTGGCCGCCGGGGCATTCGGGCCGCAGAACGTTGTGGGCGTTTCGATGCCTTCGGTGTATTCGTCGCCGGAGAGCCTGGAGGATGCGCGCACCCTGGCCGAAAACCTGGGCATCGGGTTCCGGATCGTCCCCATCGGGCCGGCATTCCAGGCATACAAAGAAATGCTCGCTCGGATCTTCGCGGGATTGCAGGAGGACACGGCCGAGGAAAATCTGCAGGCGCGCATTCGCGGCAACATCCTGATGGCGCTGTCCAACAAATTCGGCCACCTGGTGCTGAGCACCGGGAACAAATCGGAGCTGGGAGTGGGGTACTGCACGCTTTACGGCGACATGGCGGGGGGGCTGGCGGTAATTTCGGATGTCCCGAAAACGATGGTGTACCAGTTGGCGGCCCATATTAACCGCGAACGCGAGGTTATCCCCGGGAACACGCTGGCGCGCCCGCCGTCCGCGGAACTCCGTCCCGGCCAGACCGACCAGGACACGCTCCCGCCCTATGACATTCTGGATGCAATTCTGCAGCTGGTCGTCGAGGAGCAGTGGAGCGTGGATGAGGTTGTCGGGCGCGGTTATGAACGCGCCACGGTGGAATGGGTGGCGGGGAAGGTATTTGCGAGCGAGTACAAGCGCCGGCAGGCGGCCCCCGGCCTGAAAGTGACTTCGCGCGCATTCGGCACCGGCCGACGCATGCCGATCGCCATGAAACCCGGCTTTTGACGGAGGAGGTTCCTATTGGTCACGGACGCTCTGCTTACCGACTTGTATGAACTGACCATGGCAGCAGGATTCATCCATGCGGGGAAAATCGGCGATACCGCCACCTTCGACCTTTATTTCAGACACAATCCGTTCCGCGGAGGCTACGCGATCGCCGCCGGCCTGGAAGACGCAATCCTGGCTGTCACCAGCGCGCGCTTCAGCGATGGGGACATCCGGTACCTGCGTTCGCTGCAGGTTCGGGCCGGCGCCCCGCTCTTTTCCGAGCAGTTTCTTGAGTATCTTGCCGGATATCGGTTCCGCGGCAATATCTGGGCGATTCCCGAAGGGAGTGTAGTTTTCCCCAACGAGCCGCTGATGCAGGTGCGGGGGAACCTGATCGAATGCCAGCTGGTGGAAACCATTGTTCTCTGTCACATCAATTTCCAGACGCTGGTGGCCACCAAGGCGGCGCGCATGTGGGAGGCGGCGAATCACGGCAGGGTGGTAGAGTTCGGTTTGCGGCGCGCGCAGGGGCCGAACGGCGGGATGAGCGCGTGCCGGGCTGCCTATATCGGAGGCGCCGATTCGACCTCCAATGTCAAGGGCGCCGCCGCGCTCGGCATCCCGCCCACGGGCACGCACGCGCACAGCTGGGTCCAGTCCTTCCCGAGTGAACTGGAAGCGTTTCGTTCCTATGTGCGCACTTTTCCTGATGACAGTGTCCTTCTCGTCGATACCTACGATGTCCTCGAGAGCGGCATCCCGAATGCGATCCTCGTCGCCAAAGAACTCGAGCGGAACGGCCATCGCCTGCTTGGAATCCGGCTGGACAGCGGCGATCTGGCCTTCCTCAGCAAGAAGGCCCGTGAAATGCTTGACCAGGCCGGTCTCCGGCATGTGAAGATCGTCGCTTCCAACGAGCTGGATGAATTTGTCATCGAAGAGATTCTGGCGCAAGGGGGGCGCATCGATGTCTGGGGTGTCGGCACAAAACTCGTGACTGCCGGCGGAGAAGACGGCGGCGCCCTCGGGGGTATCTACAAGATGGTCGAGCACAACGGCAAGCCCAAAATCAAGCTGAGCAGCAATCCCGAGAAGATGACCAATCCCGGATTCAAGAAGGTGGTCCGCTTTATTGATGACGACGGGTTGATGGAAGCCGATGTGCTGGCCCACAAGTCAGAGGATATCGGCGCCGGCGATGTGCTGATCATCGACCCCGTCAATCCGCTCCGCCGCAAGAAGCTCGGTTCGCGCACGCGCCAGGAGCTGCTGTGCCCGATCGTGAAAGACGGCGAAGTGGTTTTCCAATTTCCTTCCCTGGCCGAGATTCGCGCCCGCCGCGTTGCCCAGCTGGCGCAGCTGCACGACAGCAGCCGGCGTCTTCACATGCCCCACGAATACAAGGTCGGCATGACCTACAAGCTCTGGCGCCAGAAGGAACAGATGTTCGACCAGGAAATCGTCTAGCCCGCATTTCTCACCAGGTTTCGTGGCGAGGCGGCGCAGACGGGTATGGATGCAAGGCGCGCGACGGGAGGTCTCCGCAGGCGTACTTGACAGTACGTCGAGGAGACCGACCGAGCGCAACGCAGCAGACATGCCCGGATCCGCCGCCGCAGTAGAAACCTGGTGAGAAATG
>Ga0315277_10000831_pt1 | contig 47156 bp, 42 predicted proteins | sample YL17G05_15_MG_FD_203695 | JGI IMG/M metagenome (GOLD analysis project Ga0315277, IMG submission 203695) | Sediment microbial communities from Yellowstone Lake, YNP, Wyoming, USA - YL17G05_15 | ecosystem: Environmental > Aquatic > Freshwater > Lake > Sediment | place: USA: Wyoming | collected... | reverse complement strand
CGCGGAATGACCTGGAGTAGAGAAGGAGGCAACAATCTTCTCGCCCTGAGAACCCTTGCGTTGAATCAAACCTATGATCGTCGGTGGGACACCCCTTAGCTACCCCACTTTTTGGGATGCAACCATGTATCCCGCTTAGTATTGAATCGAGGGATTGTTATGCCTAACTTGAGTTGATCCATTTGCTCGACGCCTCGGGGACGAATGAGGCATTCAGAGCTCGGCGTGGCACTGCGCACTGCCGCCAGTTAAGCGCAGTGGCGCAGACCTGAGGCGCCACGCCGTCGACAACAATCCTCAGACTATGAGGTATCAATGAAACAATGGTACGAAGAGCTTTTCAGCGATTACGCTGAGCAGTATGACAGGCAAGAGTTTGTAAGAGGGACGTCTGGCGAGGTCGATTTCATCGAGAAGGAGCTGGAGTATGATCGATCATCCAGAGTTCTCGACATTGGCTGCGGCACTGGGCGTCACTCGATCGAGCTCGCGCGCCGGGGATACGCGGCTACGGGCGTAGATCTCTCTGGATCGATGCTGGCGAGGGCAAGACTGAAGGCTCAGGAAGCCGGAGTCCAGGTCACGTTCATTCAGGCTGACGCACGCTCGCTGCAGTTCCGGAACGACTTCGACCTCGTCATGATGTTGTGCGAAGGTGCATTCCCGTTGATGGAATCCGACGAACTAAACTACAGGATTCTTCAATCCGCCGCAAACGCCCTCAGGGACAATGGCAAGCTCATTCTCACAACCTTGAACGGACTCTTTCCGCTCTATCATTCCGTGAAGGACTTCGTCAATGGCAATATGGCCGGCGGTCCCGCTCCCACCACCAGCTTTGATCTCTTGACGTTCAGAGATATCACCACCTTCGACTTCATCGACGATGAGGGAAATTCCAAAAGCGTTCAGTGTAATGAAAGATACTATGTACCGTCGGAGATTACCTGGCTTCTCAAGTCATTGGGTTTCAAAGCAGTACAAGTCTTCGGATGCAAACTGGGTGCATTCAGCCGCGAAAATCCCTTATCCACGGAAGACTTCGAGATGCTCGTTATCGCTGAGAAGTGAGCTCATACTGCACAGCGTTTTGCCTCAACGATTCGCGCCAAGCACGGCGTCAGCCAACGACTGAGCCGCATTCGTCCGACTCGTTCACATCAGTGATTCAGCCAGGTAACGATGAGTAACCTCCGAGGTTTCACTAAACGGCGAAGCGTCATCTCCAGCGTATCGCTGCTTGCGGCCCTTTACCTCCTTCTCTCGATTCCGGCATCCTCCCCTTCGCTCCCGCAGATTGAACCCTCCTCAATGGCACGACCGTTCGCCTGGAATCAAGACCGGCGGTGGGATTCCCTTGAGGCGCGCTTTGCTGCGGCACGAGGTTCGGGATGCGGCGCCGCCCATCATACGCTCGACACCGGCCTGCGAAGCCTCGAAGGCCTTCTCACACGCATTGAAACAGAGCGGCTCGCACCGACGGCACGGGATTTCTCCGGCCTTGAAGAGCGATTCTTCTCGCTCGCCCCACTGGTCGGCGCCTGCCCGGAGAGAGTACCATCCTACCTTGCCCTTTCCGCCCGCATACGCTCAGCCCTGAAACTGCAGTCCGAACGCTGGGACATGAACGACAGAACAACCCGCGAGACGCTCTATCGTCTCCTCTACGGAGGACGCGGCGCCGTAGAAGAGGTGATGCTCCAGGTGCCGCGCGATCAACGACTTCCTGCGCTCCTGAGGGGAACAGACGAACCCTCGGCGACTCCCTCAGCCACGTTACTTGGGGTGACGATCCACAGCGGCGATATTCTTGTCTCTCGCGGTGGGGCACCCACCTCCGCACTGATCGCGCGCGGCAACGACTTCCCGGGTAACTTCTCCCACATTGCGCTCGCGTACGTCGATTCCATCTCGGGTCGCCTCTCGATGATTGAGTCGCATATCGAGCGCGGCGTGGCAGTTGCATCGGCTGGGGAGTACCTGCGCGACACCAAATTGCGCGTCATGGTGCTGCGTCTGCGGTCCGATCTCCCTGCGATGCTGCTGGATCCCCTCCTTCCGCACCGATCCGCGTCCGCGATGCTCCGGCGTGCGGTCTCTCAGCATATTCCGTACGACTTCTCCATGGACTATGCCGACACGACCAGGCTGTTCTGCTCTGAAGCCGCCTCCTCGGCCTACCGAGCCTTCGGCGTGCATCTGTGGATGGGAATGTCGCACATTTCCTCCCCCGGCCTTCGTTCCTGGCTGGCAGATTTTGGTGTCAGTCATTTCGAGACGCAAGAACCTTCCGATCTTGAATACGATCCTCAGCTGCGCGTGGTCGCGGAGTGGCGTGACGCTGAAACTCTCCGCAAGGACCACATCGACAACGCGGTGACCGAGGTAATGCTCGAGGGAGCAGAGCGCGGCGACCGGCTTGGCTATGATTGGTACCTCCTACCCGTCGCAAGGATCGTGAAAGCATATTGTGGCTTGCTCAACCTGTTCGGCGCGATTGGACCGATCCCGGAGGGGATGACCGCCACGTCAGCGCTGAAGCACAAATCCTACGCGGCGCAACACGACGCGGCCGCCGCCGCTGTGCGGATGGACGCAGAGCGGTTTCGGCGCGAACGCGGATTCGAGCCTCCTTATTGGGAGATGTTGCGCTTGGCTCGAAAGGCGCTGGAAACATCGCCGCTGAAGGAATGACGCCACCCGCGATCCACACTGCACGAATCGATGCACGAGGATGAGATAACGCGCTCGCTCCCTCCATTTCCCGAAAGGATCGAAAGATGATTCATCCATCGGTACCGTTTGAGCTGGGCGAGCTGCAAACCACCTTGGTTCTTCCTCTTCGGGGGGCGCGCGCGAGAAGCGCAGAAGAAGGATCCGATTGTTTTCGACACCTATGCCAGGGAAATTGTTGATAGGATCGGGTACGATTTCTCAAAGATCGAGGGGACGCTGACAGAATCCCTGCAGATGACCTGGGCCATCCCTGCGTACAATTTCGACGCGACCATCAGAACGTTTCTTGCATCGCACAAAGATGCTCTGGTGGTGAACATCGGCGCCGGCCTCGATACCGCGTTTCAGAGAATTGACAATGGAACCGTTCGCTGGGTCAACATCGACTTGCCAGATGTGGTCTCCGTGCGACAGAAGCTCCTTCCAGACTCCGAGCGAGAACTTACCATCGGCAAGTCTGTATTCGATTACACCTGGATGGACGACATCAGCACCCAGGCAAAGGGACGCGCTCTTATGCTGATCGCTGCCGGGGTTCTGTTCTACTTCGACAAAAACCAACTCAAGAACCTGTTCCGGAAGCTCGCGGATGCCTACCCCTCGGGTCATCTCGTGTTCGACTCCTTCTCGAGACTTTCGTTATGGATGGCGAATCGGGCTGTCATAAAAGAAGACTGGGATACATTCGTGATCACTAATGAAGCGGCATCTGAAGCGAGCTTCACGACTGCGAAGATGGGTAAAGAGCATCGAGGCGGTTGAGGAATACCCGGCTTATTCGAGAACAAAGATTCGGCAGAACTGGGGCGAGAAGATGATCCGGCAGATGAAGCAGGCCGACCGCTTGCGTATGTACAATATGATTCATGTCCAGTTTCCAATGACGTCAGTCGGGACCGACTTCAACTGACAGACCCTTGTCGGGGGTGAACTGTGCCAGATCTTGTAGAAGGAATTGACGCAAGCAAGCTCCGCGCGCCTGATGACGGCAAACCGGCCGAGGTGGCACTCAGCGGCCCTTTTCTCCGACTGTATCGGGAGCGGGTTGCCGTCACAGACGCTACCAGGGTCGGCGATCCGCTAGTAATGACCGGGAGAAGGATAGAATGGACACGAATGCAAGAACCGAAGATTTCGAGAACGTAAAGCCGCAGAATCCCCTGGTGATTTTTACCGGAAAGAAGCCTATCTTCGTTCGCACTGATGGTCGGCTCGGCCAGGCCTTGCGCCTACGCGATGCCACCGTAGTTCTCCAAACCACCGAAGACGAACAACACTAGAAGCGCAGCGAGATGCACTCGCCGAGAAGAGAGCGAATTCCGTTCACCGAGGAGGATTCAATGCGCGCACCGAGATTTCGGTTCACTGCCTGCCTGCTTGTCTTCACAGTCGTCGCAGCGCTCGCCGTTCAGGCAGGCGTTTTGCGCGTGGAGGTTCGCTCCCGATCTGACCTTCTCAACGGCAAGGCGTTCGGAACTGCAGGGCCTTATGAGAAGATCATCGGCAAGGTATGGTTCGCGGTCGATCCGAAGAACCCGCATAACAGAGTCATCGTTGATCTTGATAAGGCGCCGCGCAGCAAGGATGGCCTGGTCGAGTTTTCTGCCGATCTCTTTGTTCTGAAACCGAAGGACCCTCGCCGCGGCAACGGCGCCGTGCTTCTGGAAATCCCGAACCGCGGCGGGAAGGGGATGCTCCGGTTTTTTAACCACGCCGCAGGGTCGCTCAATCCCGCGACGGAGGAAGAGATGGGAGATGGGTTCTTGATGCGGCAGGGTTTCACACTTGTCTGGATTGGGTGGCAGTACGATGTGCCCGCGGGCGAATTCCTGATGAGGCTCTCCGCACCCAGAGTAACCCAGAGCGGCAAGCCGATCACGGGACTGGTGCGCTCGGATTTCGTCTTCCCGGTGAAAACGTACGATGCCACGCTCGGACATCGTGGGCAAAATGCACAGCCGGTTCTCAGCCCGAACGACCCGGAAGACGTCTTGACCGTACGAGAGACCGTTCTCGGCGCGCGGCGCATCATTCCCCGAAACGAATGGCAGTTCGCCCGTCTCATCAACGGCAGCGTCGTCCCCGATTCAACGTTCATCTACCTCAAGGCCGGATTCGAGCCGGGGAAGATCTACGAGGTCGTGTATCGGACACACAACCCCGCTGTCGTCGGACTCGGGCTGGCCGCTGTGCGGGATCTGGTCTCGTACTTCAAACATCAGGCAGAGACGGTGGTCACGGCAACATATGCGTACGGCTTTGGCATCTCGCAATCCGGAAGATTCCTCCGCCATTTCTTGTACCAGGGCTTCAACGCAGACGAGAAGGGCCGGAAGGTCTTTGATGGCATCGACGCCCACGTCGCGGGCGGAGGCCGCGGCAGTTTCAATCATCGGTACGCCGAGCCCTCGCGCGATGCCAGTCCGTTCTACACCTTCTTCTTCCCTACTGATATCTTCCCGTTCACCGATGTGCGACAGGAGGATCCGGAAACCGGCGAGACAGACGGAGTGCTGACGCACGCATTGAATACTTCGACGCTTCCGAAGATCTTCTACACCTGTTCTTCTTATGAGTACTGGGGGCGAGCTGCGTCGCTCATTCATACAACTGTCGACGGAGAATCTGACGCGCCGATGATGAGCAATGTCCGGATCTACTATTTTGCAGGCGGTCAACATGGCGCGGCACGTTTCCCGCCATCCATCCCGGTCGCGAAGGGAGTCCCTCTGACGCAACAGAGGCCGAGTCCCAACGACTACACCTGGTCCATGCGTGCCATTCTGCTTGCACTGGATCGTTGGGTACGAGAGGGAACCCTGCCGCCACAGAGTCGCTATCCGCGTATCGCAAATGGTACACTCGTACGGCCGAAGGAGGTGAAGTTCCCTGACATCCCGGGCGTCAATTTCCCTCGCTCGTTGCACGAAGCCTATCGTGTCGATTACGGTCCGGAGTGGAAGAGCCGCGGCATCATCGGCTACGAGCCGCCGCACGTCGGGAAGGCATTCCCCGTCCTGGTCCCTCAAGTGGACAGTGACGGCATTGACTTGGCCGGCATCCGGATGCCCGAGGTGGCGGTCCCGTTGGCGACGTACACCGGCTGGAATCCCCGCGATCCGAGAACAGGTGCTCCCAACCAACTGGTGGATTTCCTGGGATCGTACATCCCGTTTGCGCGAACCCGCGCCGAGCGCGAGCGCACTCGCGACCCAAGGCCTTCCATTGAGGAGCGGCACAAAAATCGCGAGGATTACATCCGGCAAATCGACAAAGCCATCGCCGATCTGACCAAGGAGAGGCTGCTGCTCCGCGAAGACGCCCCTGCGTTACTTCAGCGAGCCGGTGAGTACTGGGACGACGCAATGAAATAGGCCGCGTGACCGATCCCTCGGGTGCGGGAATCTCAGAGCAGATGAAGAGAAGCAAGTACGATGACTCACCAAAGGGCCTAGGATGAAACAGTTGGTCGTTGCTCGCCGTATCCTCCGATAAAGACAGAAAGCTGGTATTCACAAAGATCGATGTTCAATATGATCTAAGGAACTCTGACCTATGGAAAAGCACGTCACGGTTGTCGCCGCACTCCACATCGGCCTGGGGATTCTGGGCATTGTAGTGGGTGCGTTCATTTTCATCCTTCTCGCGGGAATAGGTGTCGTTACGGAAGATGAGGACGCCCTAACCGTGCTGGCCCTGGTCGGCGGCGCGGTTGGCTGTTTTCTCTTCGTGGTCTCGGCGCCGGGCTTGGTCGGTGGAATTGGCCTGCTGAAACGGAAGGAATGGGCAAGGATCCTCGTTCTCATTGTCTCGGGATTTGATCTTCTCAACATCCCGATCGGGACGGCGGTGGGGATCTATTCCATCTGGGCCCTCGTGCAGAATGATACGATCAAGCTCTTTTCACGAGCAGCCGTTGCTCCCTGAGACGGACTCTGCCGCATCCCCGGTCCATGCCGTGAGTCTTGAGAGAGTTTCCGATTTCCTTGCCTGCAATTGTGGCAGAGCACCTCTCGGCCGCCACAGGCGGTTGCGTCCTCGTTTGCCCAAGTCTGATGTACCCACATTACAGAAAGAGTTCAACCTATGGAACCGTCCATCGGCAAGAACGAGTCAAATCGTAGTGTAATCTTCATTGTCGCCACATTCGCGCTCATAAAGCTCCTTGCACACTTGATGACGAATGCGTTCGGGAGCTACGGCATCTTCCGTGACGAGCTCTACTATCTCGCCTGCGCTCACCGGCTCGATCTCGGCTACGTCGATCAGCCTCCACTTTCGATCTACCTCCTCGCCTTCAATCGGCTCCTCTTCGGCGATTCGCTCTTCGCCTTGCGTTTGCTTCCTGCGATCGCCGGAGCGCTCACCGTCTTTATCGTCGGACTTATGGCCCGTCGACTCGGAGGAGGTTCCTTTGCTGTGGGGCTTGCGTGCCTGGCAGCGATCGTCTCACCGATTTTTCTCGGCTATGATACAGTCTACTCAATGAACTGCTTTGACTTGCTCCTCTGGGCTCTCGGCTCGTACGTTTTGATCATGATCATTGAAGAAAGCAAGCCCCGGCACTGGCTCATCCTGGGAGTGATCATCGGCCTGGGCCTTCTCAACAAGATCAGCATGGGATGGTTCGGGGCGGGATTGTTCGTCGGACTGATCGCGACGAGGCACAGGGCGGAGTTGCGAACGCGATGGCCCTACGTCGCTGCAGTCCTGGCATTCTTGATCTTCCTCCCCTTCATCATGTGGAATGTTCGTCACGACTTCGCGCATCTGGAGTTTATGAGGAACGCCACGAGCGCAAAGTATTCCGGACTGACGCCGGTTGATCTCATACTCGGCCAACTGACGCTCGTTCACCCGTTCGCCTTGCCGGTGTGGCTGGCAGGTCTCTATTTTCTCTTCTTCAACGGGCGAGGGAACACGTACAAGATACTCGGCATCATCTACGTCGTTACGTTCCTCATCCTCGTGGCGAACATCCACACCAAGGCGGAATACCTCGCTGCAGCTTATTCCGCTCTCTTTGCAGCGGGCGGCGTCCAGCTGGAAAACCTCTCCGTGCGAAGGCGCTGGAAATGGATTCGATACGCACTCCCAACGCTCATGCTGACAGGGGGACTTCTCACAGCCCCGATGGCGCTTCCGTTTCTTCCCGTGAAGACGTTCATCAAGTACAGCGAGACTCTGGGCATCAAGCCGGCGTCCGCCGAAAGCAAGAAGCTCTCGGAGCTCCCGCAGTTCTATGCCGATATGTTCGGCTGGGAAAACATGGCAGCAACGATCTCAAACGTCTACCGGTCGCTCACGCCCGAGGAAAGGGCGAAGACAGTTTTCTGGGGGAGGAACTACGGTCAAGGAGGAGCGATCGAATACTACAGCCGAAAGTATCCGCTCCCGCCGGCGATCTCCCCTCACAACAGCTATTGGATCTGGGGATACGGAACCGGAGACTGCGACGTCCTGATCGTCACGGGAGGAACGCGGGAGGATCTGCTGCGGTACTTCAACAAGGTGGAGCAGCCTGCAACGATCCGTTGTGACTATTGCATGCCGTACGAAAACAACCGCCCGGTCTTTCTATGCCGAAAGCCGAAGGAGAATCTCCGGACAGCTCTCCCGACGATCTGGGCAAGGGACAAGAACTTCGAATGAACCACTACCATAAAAGGTACCGATGAAATCCATCCCTGAAGCTGGTGTAACCCTTGGAGTCCTTGTCGTGATCTGGATGTTCATTATGGGTCTGACCGGATGGTACAAACATCCCGTGCTGTTCAATCTTTTCTGGATTGTCATCCTCATCCAGATCGGTGTGATGATCTGGGGATTGACTCTGACAGCTCGTGAAGGGAGGGGTTATGGAGGGCAGGTCGGCGCCGGAGTGTTGATGTCTCTTATTGGCGGAGTGACTATCTTCCTCGGCTCGCTCCTGGTAACCACCGTAGTGTTTCCCAGTTACTTTGCTGAGGTTCGACAACTCAGTGAGGAGATGTTGAGGGCCCAGGGGATGTCGGAAGAAATGATCAAGGCTCAGCTCGGCCAACAGGCTGCTTTTCAGACGCCTTTCATGAGCGCCCTGATGGGATTCCTCGGAACGGCGGTTACGGGACTGCTTGGCTCGCTCATCATTGGTGCGTTCATCCGCAAGAAGGCTGTAGCGGCACCACAGCCGTGACGGCTACACAGCGCTCGATCCCACTGGCAGAACCAGAAGCCGGGAGATCAGACCTCTTTCATCTCGATTTGACGGCGACGAACAACCGCTTGTACTCGGCCGACATCTTGGCGTGGTCTACGATGGGGCTCGGGTAGTGTTTCCCGATCACGCAGCCGATTTCCTTCTGCAGCGTCGGGGGCATTTCGTGCGGTGCGTGGATGAATTTTGACGGGACGTTCTGCAGCTCAGGCACATAGCGTCCGATGTATTCTCCCTCGGGATCGTACCGCTCCGACTGCAGGCGCGGGTTAAAGATGCGCATCGGTTTCGGATCGACGCCGGTCGATGCCGACCATTGCCAGCCCCCGTTGTTGGACGCCGCTTCGATATCCATCAGCTTCTCCTCGAAGTACGCTTGGCCGAATTTCCAGTCGTGCCTCAGGTCTTTCGTGAGGAAGGAAGCGACGACCATCCGAACACGATTGTGCATCCAGCCGGACTGGTTCAGCTGGCGCATCCCGGCATCGACAAGGGGAAATCCGGTCCGGCCGTATTTCCATGCCTCGAATTGCTTCTCATTGAGTTTCCACGGCATGCGATCGAATTCCTGCCGATAATTCGAATCCATCAGCCGCGGAAAATGGAAGAGCACCGATTGGTAGAATTCCCTCCAGATCAGCTCATCAATGAACTTGTCGACCGACCGTCTCGCGACCGGCGAGGATGATCGTCCAATGTGCAGGCAGTCCTCGAGCATCCTCCGAATCGAGATGCAGCCGAACCGAAGGGAGGGAGACATCCTGCTCGTTCCGTCGACGGATGGGATATCCCGTCCCTCGGCATAGTGCACGAGTTTCTGCTTCGGAAATGCTCTCCACCTGCTGCAGGCCTCGCTCTCGCCGCCTGTGAATTCAGGTCGAAGAATCCGTGTCTTCCTGCGCAGCTCTCGGGCTCCGAGGATCTCCCCAGACCGAAGATCGGGCGAACTGAACGGCTTCGGCTTCCCCAGTGGAGACGCGTGCGGAAGCTTCTTCCAAGCGTTTGCGAACGGCGTGAAGACGACGAACGGCTTTCCATCTCCCGTCATCACTTCGCCTGGTTCTTGAATGAGCAGATCTTTGAACGTTTTCACCTCCGCTCCCGCTCTTCGATACAGATTCTCGACCTTCCGATCACGCTCAAGGGCGGAGGGTTCGTAGTCGCGATTGAAGTAGAGCGCCCGAGGTTGGATTTCAGCCAGAAGTTCTCCGTGGACTTCCATCACTCTTCCCTTCCGGACGATCAGCCTGCCGCCCAGCGATTCGAGGTTCTCGGAGAGGTTTCGGAGCGCTTCAGCCTGAAAGTCGAACAGTGCGCCGTCGGACGTGAGCGATTTGATCAGGTCGACATCAAAGATGAACAGCGGAACGATCGGCTGCCCCGTCTCCGACGCATGGCGGAGAGCGGCGTGGTCGTCGATTCGGAGGTCACGACGAAACCAGACTACGATCGGGCGGTTGGGTGATTCATCCTTCACGGTGTAGCGAGTAGTTCTCGAAGCAGTTTCGGATGCAGGGAGAATCCAGCGGAGGGGAGTGTCCCGGCGATTCCGTCAAGCGAACAGAGGCCAGTCGGGATCAAATTGTGAGTCTACCGGCCAGACGGCGGAAGAGCCGCCGTCCTTCCCGATCGACGCCTGCGCAGCCTGCAGTGTGTTCTTGAGAAGCATGGTGATGGTCATCGGACCCACTCCGCCGGGGACGGGGGTGATCGCGCTCGCTACCCGAGAAGCGGAATCGAAATCGACGTCGCCGACAAGACGATAGCCGTCCTTCGCGGTGGGATCATCCACTCTGTTCGTGCCGACGTCGATGACCACAACGCCCTCCTTCAGCATCGCGCCCGTGATGACGCGAGGCTTGCCCATGGCCGCGATGAGGATATCCGCGGTTTTGGTGTAGAATGAGAGGTCCTTTGCCCCCGTGTGCACGATCGTCACGATGGCGTTTGCGCCCTTCTGCTTCTGCAGGAGTATGTTCGCGATCGGCTTCCCGACGAGGTTGCTGCGGCCGACGACAACGACGTGCTTTCCGGCCGGATCATGCCCGCTCCGTAGAAGTAGCTCCTGAATCCCAAGAGGAGTACACGGCCTGAGGGCCTCCTGACCGATGACCAGCTTGCCGGCGTTCACAGGATGAAGTCCATCCACATCCTTCCGGGGATCAATCCGCTCGATCACCCTTTGTTCGCTGAGATGCTTGGGCAGGGGAAGCTGGATGAGGATACCGTGCATCTTCGGATCCCTATTGAAGTCATCCACCTTTCGGAGCAGGTCCTCCTCCGGCGTCTCGGTGGGCATCCGTTCGGTGATGGAATAGAACCCCATTTCCTCGCAGGCTTTCCCTTTCATTCTCACATAGACCTGAGAGGCCGGATTCTCTCCGACAAGGATGAACGCGAGACCGGGGGTCAGACCTGTAGAAGCCTTGAGTCGCTCAGTTTCCTCTTTGACCTCACGCCTGATCGCGTCGGAAACCTTCTTACCGTCAATGATTTGTGCGGACATAGTAGAAGTGTAGGATCTGGCAGAGATTGGAGCTAGACGTTGATACACAATCTGGCGGTTGAGGCCCAAGCGTCCGCAGGAGCACCGGAGTTTAATCAAAAGCCGGGGAAAATCACCTGTTCGATCTTTGTTGCTTTGCCCGTGTCGGCGTCGACCTGTATGTAGACCGCACAGAAGCGGACATCGTGCTGGGCCAGCTCAAACTTGTACGGGAGCTGATGCTGGAACCGCTTGATGGCGATCTCCTTCCTCATCCCGATCACGGAATCGTACGGCCCCGTCATCCCGACATCGGTGATGTAGGCGGTGCCCTTCGGCAGGATACGTGCATCGGCCGTCGGGATGTGCGTGTGCGTTCCAACCATTGCGCTGACGCGTCCTTCGAGGTGCCAGGCGAGCGCCATCTTCTCCGCCGTCGCTTCGGCGTGCATGTCGATAAGGATGACCTTCGTCTCGTTCGCGATCCTGCTGATCGCCCAGTCGGCAGCTTTGAAGGGATCATCGATGGGTTGCATGAACGTCCGCCCCTGAATGTTGATCACCCCCACCCTTCCCTTCTCCTTCAGGTCATAGACGACGAAGCCGGATCCCGGATTCTCCTTGGGATAGTTCAAAGGTCGCAGGAGGTTGCGCTCTGAGGCGAGCAGCGATCGGGCCTGCCAGCGATCCCAGACGTGGTTGCCGCTGGTGATGACGTGCACCCCAAGGCCGAAGAGCTCCTTTGTCTCCTCCTCCGTGATGCTCTTGCCGTCGTTGACGTTTTCGCCGTTTGCGACGCAGAAATCGATCTCGTACTTCTTGATGTATTGCTTCAGAATGTTCGAAACGAACGTCAGCCCGGGCCTGCCGTTGATGTCCCCCACAAAGAATATGTTCAAGTGTTTCGACAAGAGGCTTTCCGTCGCGTCAGAAGAAATCGCCCTGACTGCCGGGTGAGTATTGCGATATTCAGCTCGCAATCATCGTGCAGCAGACGGCACGTCAATATAGAGGAAAATGGTCTGAAAGAAAAGGGGGAAGAAAGTCCGAAGCCAGCGCCCCAAGACACAAGGAGGCGTCCGTCAGCGACGGGCGCCTCCTCAGAGCGGCAGACGGAGAGACCGTCACAATTTCGTCCTGATCACCCTACGGATGACAAATTTATCGAGCGCGGCGAGAGCCAACAGCGACACGATCGTCAGCACGATGACCTTGTCATGTTCACGCGACGCGGGAGCCGATCCCTTGGTCTGCAATCTCGCAGATTCTGTCGTCAGATACCGGTTGACCCGATCATAGAATGCAGTGTAAGTCTTGAACGTCTCCGTGATCACGGAGGAACCCGTGCCTCCGTTCGACACCGACGGCGACGAAAGGGTGTAGACAAAAATGCTCAGCACAACAATCATGGCCAGAAGACTTCCAAGGTTGTTCACAATCTTCCGAAGGAGAGGATTCCCCGTCGCCGGCAGGATACTCTCCATGATCCGGTCGACGAGCCGGCGCGACGGTCTCGTGAGCGGAGCTTCTCGTACGCCTTTCCTCAACGCACGCTGAAAGTCGACTTCCCTTCTGCATCGGGGACACGATTCGAGGTGAGCAACGACCTGCGTTCGCTCTCCGTTCAGAATCGTCCCGTCAACATACTCCAGTATCTGTCGGACCGTAAGGTGGCTCATACATCACGCTCCTGGGCTACGTTCACCTTCTTGATTTTACTCCACAACGACTTCTTTTTTCCACCCGAGACGCCTGGTGATTGATTCGCGAAGCATCATACGAGCGCGGAACAGCCGCACTTTCACGGTCCCGAGCGGGAAGCCGGTGACGCCCGCAATCTCCTCATAACTCATTTCTTGGACAAAGAACAGCGTAAGGACTGAGGCGTACACCTCTTGCATTTTCCCGATCTCTTCAGTCACGATCTCCCGGAATTCAGTCGATTCATATTCAACGTCGGGAGTCAATTCGCCCGAAGGAACCTCGATTCCCCCTTCACCCTCACCCTGCATCGGAACCTCATAAGCCTCATCCCTCTTGCTGAGCGCCGTGGCACAAACGTTATAGACAATTCGATAGAACCAGGTCGAGAAGCTCGCCTTCCATTCGAAGCGCGGTAATGCGTGGAAGGCCCGAACGAAGGCATCCTGGAGCGCCTCCTCGGCATCCTCCCTGTTCTTGAGCATGCGCATCGCGAGGGTCATCGCTTTGTCCTTGTGACGATTCACAAGCTCGGCAAAGGCCTTCTTCTCCCCCGCGAGCACTCGCCGTATGATCTCCTGGTCAGGCTTGGCCATCAAGTTTCCGTGAAAGATCCTGCACTCCTTTAGACCGCCTGAAAGGCGTGCGGGTTTCAGAACCGACGAGAACCTGAAACCTTTCGGACAAAACCCAGGTCAAAGATACCAAAGGGCGGAACCAAGGTCAATTCACTAGGCAAGCGAAAGGAGTTATTAATATGGAACCAGTCTTGACTGTGCTCATCGTATTTGGCTCAATCGGATTGATCCTCTGGCGGTGGATCGAGTCGCGGCATGCGGAGCGCATAGCTATGATCGAAAAGGGAGTGAGCCCGGCGGATTTTAAGGGCGTGCCGGTGCGGGAGATGCTCAGGGCGAATCCCCTTTCCAGCTTGAAATGGGGACTCCTGGCCACCTTCGTCGGCGTCGGGTTGATCGTAGCAAACTGGCTCGATCGCGCGTACTATTTCCAGGACTCGATTTATGTCGCGAGCATGCTGGTCTTCGGCGGTCTCGCGTTGATCCTTTTTTACTTCGTCGCCGCCAAGAAGGCAAAACAGGAGTGATCCGAATCTGCAAGGAGGTCGGAGAAAAGGTCGGGTCTTGGATCCGACCTTTTTTGTTGCCAGTGGAAATATATGTATCTTCGATAAGAAATCCTCTTTCCGGCAATTCCATCTCCTGACTTCTCACCGATGAAGGAATCTCCCATGAAAAGGTACTATATCCCCACCCTCTTCTTCTTGCTGCTCCTCCCAACTAGCCTCATGGCCCAGCAACCGCTCTCCGGTGACTGGGCGGGCTCGATTCACGTGATGGGGGGAGAGTTGGGCATCATCGTTCATTTTGAGAGCGATTCGACTGCGACGATCGACATTCCTCAGCAGAACGCCAGAGGTCTGAGACTTACGAACGTTCGGCATCAGCCTCCCAGCGTGCACTTCGAGCTCCCCGCCGGTCCGGGCCTCGCGACGTTCGACGGGGTGATGAAGAACGAACGCATCGCCGGTGAGTTCAGACAGGCCGGCGTGACGGGATCGTTTGAGCTGAAACCGGGCGAGGCAATGAAGCCTCAGTCAGAAGCAGAGGCGCCGAGCGCTTTTCGATCCGTTCTGGGCGCGTGGACTGGCGCGATCGATATTGGAGGGCAGTCGCTGCGAATCATCGTCAGCTTCACAAGCGTCACAAATGAGCTGAAAGCGACGATCGACATTCCGGAGCAGGGCGCGAAGGGCCTCAGTCTCACCAACGTCAAGCTCGATTCTTCCGCGGTGCACTTTGAGCTCCCCTCAAACCTCGGGCTCGCGGTTTTCGACGGGGGGCTGAAAGGAGATTCCATCGCAGGCAGCTTCATGCAGGCGGGCATGGCAGGGGCATTTCATGTGAAACGCGGGGAGCCGCCGAAAGGGGAAAAAACCATTGAGCCGCCACCGCCGTACCGCCAGGAGGAAGTAGTTTTCCACGACGATACCCTGAAGCTCGCAGGTACTCTCACGCTGCCCCCTGTCGAAGGCCGGCACCCCGCGGTGATCATGATTACAGGGAGCGGAGCGCAAAACCGTGACGAGGAGCTGTTCGGCTTCAAGCCGTTTAGAATGATTGCGGACTACTTCACACGGCACGGCATCGCGGTGCTCCGTTATGACGACCGCGGTGTCGGGGGCTCCTCCGGAAGCACGAGCGAATCAACGACAAGCGATTTCGCGAACGACGCCCTTGCGGCACTCAGGTATCTCCAGGCGCGTCCCGACATCAGTCCGAAGCAGATCGGCCTCTGCGGGCACAGCGAGGGCGGCATCGTTGCACCGCTGGCCGCATCCCGATCGACCGATGTCGCGTTCATCATCCTGATATCCGGCCCTGCGCTTGATGGCGAGCAGATCCTCCTGGCTCAGGCGGAACTCATCATGCGTGCCGACAGCGCGAGCGAACAGGAGATCAAAAACGCCCTGACGCTCAACAAACGGATCTATGACGTCGTGCGCGCAGGGAAAAACCTGGACGAGTATCGCCCCGAACTCGAAAAGGAGGTTCGACGCGATGTTGACACGATGAAGCCCGAGCACCGAGAGTCGATCAAGGATCCTGACGCCTTTGTCAAAGCCCGCGTGGAGGCCATGATGAAGCAGGTTCAGAGTCCGTGGTTTCGGTATTTCCTGACGTACGACCCGGAGCCCGCACTCGAGAGAGTACACTGCCCGGTGCTCGCCCTCTTCGGCGAGCTCGACCTGCAGGTCCCTGCAGAGATGGACAGAACGGCGATGGAACAAGCCCTCCGGAAGGGAGGGAACAAGGATTTCACGCTGAAGATCCTGCCAAAAGCGAACCATCTCTTTCTGACCGCGGTGACGGGAAGTCCGACCGAATATGCTTCTCTGAAGAAAGAGTTCGTCCCCGGATTCCTCGAAACGATGACGGACTGGATCTTGAAACATGTGACCGTTGTGAAGTGAGTCGTTCTCTCAGGCGCCCTCGGCTAAATCGATGGGGAAAGTAACCATGAAAAGTAGAATTCTACGAGCGTTGGCCATCATCCTGCCTGCGACCTTGACGATCGCGGGCACTTCGATCGCACAGACACCACCTGACACGGGGACAACGGTAATCCGTGCCGGAAGACTGTTCGACAGCGAAAAGGGAGTCTTCTTGGTGAATCGTGACATCATCGTCAAGAACAAACGGGTCGATGCGGTGGGAGAGAATCTTCCGGTCCCTTCCGGCGCTCGCGAGATCGACCTCCGCTCCTACTCCGTGCTTCCCGGCTTGATCGATGCGCACACCCATTTGCTGTATCTGGAAGATATCGTCAAGGGAAGTTTCTCCGAAGGCACGAAAGCTGTGATCAACGAGGGAACTCCTTTGCGGGCCTTACACGGCGCCGCCCGCGCGCGGACATTCCTCGCGGCGGGAATCACGACCGTGCGTGACCTCGGCAACTCAGGGCAGTTCGGCGACGTGGCACTCCGAGATGCCATCAATGACGGGAGCGTTGACGGGCCGCGGATGTTTGTCTCGGGGCCGGGTCTATGTCCCGAAGGAGGTCAATTCCCCGGACTCCAGCAGAAATACAAGGCGATCGCAGAGGAAGAGTACCGTGTTGTCCGCGGGCCGGTGGATGCTGCTCAGGCCGTGCAGGAGAACGTCACCTACGGCGCAAACCTGATCAAGATCTACTCGAACAATACGCCGAACCGTGGTTATCTCTCACTCGGCGAAATGCGTGCCATCGTCGAAGAAGCAGAGATGTACGGCATGCGCGTGGCGGCCCATGCCACCAACAACGCAGCCGTCTGGCGGGCGGTGCAGGCCGGCGTCAACTCCATCGAGCACGGCTACCAGGTCGATGATACGACGCTCGCGTTGATGCAGGCCCGGGGCGTGGTCCTCCTTCCGACGGACGTGGACAGCATCACCATCGTCCGCCTGCTGAAACGCGATCCGGGCGAGAAGAAACCGACGCTCGAGCAGATACCGCTTCTTCTGAAGGGGAACCGCGACCGGTTGCAGCGTGCCCTCAGTGCGGGCGTGACAATTGTTGCCGGATCCGACAACTATATCCAGACGGGGGTACCGCAAGGAGAAGGTGCAAAACACAACCTCTTCGCCTACGCAGAGGCAGGGATGCAGCCGTTGCAGATCCTTCGAGCAGCAACGTGGAATGGAGCCGAGCTTCTCGGCATGAAAAACAGGCTCGGCGTGATCAAAGCTGGAGCATCTGCAGATATCATCGCGGTCGAAGGAAGCCCCGACTCGGATATCCACGCTCTGGAAAACGTGCGTTTCGTGATGAAGGATGGGACGGTGTACATCGGGCGGAGGTGAAATCTCAATCTCTCCAACTTATTGAATTTGAATCAGAAGCCGGATCGATCGCCCGGCTTTCTTATTCCTGGGATTCAGTCCGTCCAGCGCATTTTCCGCATCATTTGTCGCGCAGCATTCCCTGCCGCAGAATCGATCCGCCACAGCACGTGACAAATCCTTTCATTTCTAAGCAAAAAATCCTGATATTAGCCGCACTACCGTTCCGACTGATAATCCAGAATCATTATCCTTCACTTAATAAGGAGCACCTCAATGTTCCGCTCAGTGTCAAAATCCCTTCTCCTTCTCCTTTTCGTTGCGATGATATCGCAGCTGTTTGCCGGAGGCGAGAAGCTAAGGTACCAGATGGCAAAAGGAAACACGTACAGGTACACGCTGACTGCCGACAACAACGCAAAAACGCAAGCGATGGGTCAGGAATTCAATTCCACCAGTTCGAGCCTCTTCGGCATCTCCCTTGCCGTCGAGGAAATCGGGGCAAACGGGGAACTGACCTGTATCGCCAAAGTCGACACAAATCTTACGAAGGTCGACTTGCCGATGATGAAGGACAGCGCTTTGGTCCTCAAGGAGATCAACGGAAAGCGAACGCGACTGACGCTCAGTCCGCTCGGCAAAACGCTGGAGTCCACACCGATCGACACGATCCAGCCGTCGCAGACCATGGCGATGATGGGTAATCCCAACGTGGTGGATCTGCTTCGCCGCCTCCTTCCGGAGCTGCCGGAACAACCTGTCGGCGTCGGCGAGACGTGGAAAAAAACGACGCCGGAAACGCTCTACGTGCAGGGTCTGAAACTCATCATGAAGCCGGATATCCAGTACAAGATCGAGGGGGCTGAGAATGTCAGCGGGCTCGATTGCCTCAAGATCGCATTCGAGGGAACGGCTTCGCAGTACGGCACCGGCTCCAGACAGGGGATGGACCTTGTCCTTGACGGCACCGTCAAGACGAAGGGCACGGCGTTCTTTGCCCAGAAGGAAGGGATTCTGGTCTCCATCGAGTCCTCAATCGACAATGACATGACCATATCAGGGACGGGAGAACAGATGTTCACGCAAACGCAAACGGCCTCGTCGAAGTTCAAGATGGTGCTTGAGAAGTGAATGGAACCAAGGACGAAGGAATTTCTCGATGATCGCCGTTCTTTCTGAGGAAGGTCTATGACTACACGACGTGCCGCCCGGCTATTCATCGTCTGTTGCCTCGTGTTGCTGTGCAGCCTCACGGCGCTCGGACAGCTCAACAGCAAGATCGAGGAGCTGACCGGCATCAGGGCGGGGGAGTACGGCCTGCGCCGCGCGCTCCTGCTCTCGAAGATGGAGCCCAACTCCATCGCCGTTTTCAGGGCGAACGATCCCCGCAACCGGTCGAACGATGTCAACTACCAGTTCAAGCAGGACGACAGCTTCTTCTACCTGACCGGCTGCGACGAGATAAGGAGCTACCTCGCCCTCTGTCCGGACGGCATTCAGGTCGACAGCACCACCACGAAGGAGGTCTTCTTCATTCGTCCGACGCAGCGGAGTGCCTCGGGCACAAGCCTCGGCATTGAGGGGGCAAAATCCATGCTCGGATTCGAGTTCGTCCTCCAGAGCAGTGAGCTTCTCGACGTTGTCAAGCGGGCTCTGGCCGGGAAGAAGATCCTCTATTACTATCCGAGCATCCCCGACATCGTGTACGATCCGCTGATGGAGAAGCGGTATATCCTTTCCCGCGAAGTGAAAGGCGGGTTCCAGGCTCAATTCCCGAACCTCGAGGTCAAGAGCCTCGCCGGCGTGCTTTCCGAGATGCGTTCAGTAAAGTCGCCGTCGGAGATCGGACTCATCCAGAAGGCGATCGACGCGACGGCCACCGGCGATATCGAGGCGATGAAGAGCGCGGAGCCGGACATGTACGAATACGAGCTCCAGGCGATCATCGAATACTGCTTCGCGAAGAACGGCGCGGAGTATCCGGGCTTCCCGTCGATTGTGGGGTCGGGGCCGAATTCCTGCATCCTCCACTACGAGGCGAACCGCCGTCAAATGCAGACGGGCGATGTGGTCGTCATGGATATCGGGGCAGAATACCACGGCTACACCGCCGATGTGACGCGCACGATTCCCGTCAACGGCAAATTCTCGCCGGCCCAACGCGAGATCTACGAAATCGTTCTCAAGGCACAGGAGGAAGCGATCAAGGAATTCAAGCCGGGCGCATCCTCCAGTGCACCAAGTCAAAGGGCTACGGACGTCATCGCCGATGGACTGATGAAGTTGGGCATTATCAAGGAGAAGAGTGAGGTCAGGCGGTACTATATGCACGGCCTCAGCCACAACATCGGCCTGGATGTGCACGACGTCGGCCGCTTCAGCGCACCGTACGCACCCGGGATGATCCTCACCGTCGAGCCGGGCGTCTATATCCCCGCGGAAAGCCCATGCGACAAGAAATACTGGAACATCGGAGTACGAATCGAAGATGACGTTCTGATTACGGACAGCGGCTGCCGCGTCCTCTCGGCCGGCGCGCCGAAGACCGTCAATGAGATCGAGTCGTTGATGAAACAGAAGGGGATCGGAAACGTCAAGATCGGGACGAAGTAGCCAGCGCGGTGGCACAGGGAGGATTCCGCGTCAGCGAAGAGAGGTTTACCGGCGACGAGGACTGGTGCTCGCGCGGTCATGAAATGGATACGGAGCGGTTCTATGGATAGTCGTCAGCTGCAGATCTGCAGGGACATCATCAGGAAGAACAAGATCGAGATCATTGATCTGAAGTGCATCGATCTGACAGGATACCTCCATCACATCTCCCTCCCCGTGCTTCCGAACACGCTGGCAAAGCTGGTCACGGAAGGCGTCGGATTTGACGGGTCGAGCTACGGCTTCAGCAAGGTCGAAAACAGCGATATGATCCTCATCCCCGACCTCGGCACGGCGGTGATCGACCCATTTCGCGCCGAGCGGACCTTGAGCTTCTATGCCAACATCCTCGTCACGGACGAGCACCGTTCTCCTTTTTCGCAGGATGGCAGGCAGCTGGCGAGACGGGTGGAGGATGTGATGAAAAAGACGATCGGCGTCGATAAGTCGTGGTGGGGTCCGGAATTCGAATTCTACATCTTCTCGAAGGTTCGGTTCGATACGCGCACATCGGCTTCCTACTACGAAGTTGAGCATGACGAGGAGTTCTTCAAAAACGCCTACCACGCTGCGAACCCGTTCGACGTCTACGACGATTTCCGCGATGAGGCCTGCAGGCTCCTGAAGCAATTCGGCATCAGCGTGAAGTACCATCATCATGAGTCGGGCGAACGGGGGCAGCAGGAGATCGAAACCCACTTCAACGACCTGCTGACGACCGCCGACAACATCGTGACCGTCAAGTATGCCCTCTTCAATTTCGCGCGGCAGAAGGACCTCCACGTGACGTTTATGCCGAAGCCGATGTATCAGCAGTCCGGCAACGGCTTGCATCTTCACCTCTACCTCACCAGGAACGGGAAAAACGCCTTCTACAAGAAAGGGGAGTACGGAAACCTCAGCCCGCTCGCCTGCTTTTTCATCGGCGGACTCCTCAAGCACGGAGCAGCGCTTTCAGCGTTCACGAGCCCAAGCACGAACTCGTACAAACGGTTGGTCCCCGGCTTTGAGGCACCGGTGGCGCTCACCTACGGGATGGGCAACAGATCCTCGGCCATCCGGATCCCGAAGTACATCAACAACACGGAAGAGACCCGATTTGAATATCGACCTCCGGACGCGACGGCAAACCCCTACCTCTGCCTGTCAGCCATGCTGCTGGCGGGAATCGACGGTGTCGTGAACGAGATCGATCCGGTCAAGGAAGGATTTGGTCCGATCGATCAGAACGTCGACGATCTCGCCAAGGACCATATGCGCTTTCTCCCCCGCAATCTCTCCGAAGCGCTCGATGCGCTCGGGCTCGACAACGAGTTCCTGAAAAGAGAAGGCATCTTTTCCGACGAATTGCTGCGTCAATGGGTCAAGATCAAGGAGCAGGAGATCAAGTCGATCGGCACCATGCCGCATCCGTTCGAATACAAACTCTATTTCAACCTGTAGGGTCGGTCAGGCCGCACCGACTTCATTTCAGGGATTGACAGTCGAAACACGAGTCGGCTTTACTTTGCTTTCACCATTAAACCAGGAGGTGCGTATGAGAAGAACCAGCAACATGCTGCTTGTGTTGTTTCTTGCAGGCACAATGGCCTTGCCGTTGTTTGCGCGACCGGCGTTCAACGGCACACCACAGTCACCTGCGGAAACGAAGGGGAAGGTGATCCCGCTGAAAGAATTCACGCTGAAGAACGGCCTTCGGGTGATCATCTCCGAAGACCACACAGCGCCCACCTATTCCATCTGCATCACGTACAACTCGGGATCCCGGAACGAGCGCCAGGGGCGTACCGGCTTCGCACACCTCTTCGAGCACATGATGTTCCAGGGCTCGGAGAACGTCGGCAAAGGTGAGCACTTCATCCTGATCCAGAACAACGGCGGGAACATGAACGGCACAACGAGCGAGGATCGCACGAACTATTTCGAGACCCTCCCGGCGAATCAACTGGACCTCGGCCTCTTCCTCGAGTCCGACCGGATGCGGGCGCTCGCCATCAATCAGGCCAACCTCGACAATCAGCGAAAGACGGTCCAGGAGGAGCGGCGGCTCGGCGTCGATAACCAACCATACGGGAAGACGGACGAGGTGATTCTGGAAACGACGTACGACAACTTCGCCTACAAACACTCCGTCATTGGATCGATGGCGGACTTGGATGCGGCGACCCTGCAGGACGTGGCAGACTTTTTCAGGATCTACTACGCTCCAAACAACGCGGTCCTGACGCTCGTGGGGGACGTCAACACCGACGAAGCATTAGCGAAGATAAAGGGTTACTTCGAGAGTATTCCGAAGCAGCCGGCCCCGCCGGAGCCCGACATGACGGAGCCTGAGCAAAAGGGGGAGCGGAAAAAGACCATCGAAGATCAGTTCGCGCCGACCCCGCGGATCGACGTCGTCTACAAGATTCCTCAAGGCAATACACCCGATTGGTACGCGCTGAGGTTGCTAGGCAACGTTTTGACGAGCGGACAGTCATCACGGCTTTACCAGAAGCTCGTGAAAGAGAAGGAGGTTGCCGTGAGCGTTTACGGAGGAGCAGAGGAGCGTCGCGGCCCTTCGATGTATGGTGTCACAATTAACGTGCGGCCTGGCAAGGACTTCGCCGAGGTCGAGAAGCTCGTCTACGACGAGATCGAACGCTTGAAGAGTGAGCCGGCGGCGGATTGGGAGATGGAGAAGGTCCGGGCCACGCTCCGACGGCAGCGCGCACAGATGCTCCAGGGCACCCTCTATCGCTCGATCTTGATCGGCCAGTACGCGGTTTTCTACAACCAGCCGGAGTTGATCAATACGATTGAGGAGAACTACACCAAAGTGACAAAGGACGACCTGCAGCGCGTGGCGAAGACATATCTGAAGGACACCAACCGGACGGTGATCACCACCGTGCCGAAGCCAAAAGAGTCGCCTGCGAAACCCCAATGACGAACGGTCGAGAGGAGAAACGAGTATGAACTACCAGCACAGACTTAGCCGGCTTCTTGTCGCGCTGATGTTCGTCGCGACGTTGCCACTGCTTCACCCCAGGATCTCGAGCCTCGCCTTTGGTCAGGTGGGGTCCGACAAATCCGTTTCCGTAAGCAAGGTCGAGCGAAAAAACAAAGCCCCGGTTTCCAAGGAGATCCTCAAGGTCAGTCTGCCGAAACCGGTTGAAGCGACGCTGGACAACGGGATCTCCGTTCTGATCATGGAAGATCACCGGTTCCCGACGGTGTATCTGCAGCTGCAGATCAACGGGGCCGGCGGCCTCTATGATCCGCCGAATCTACCCGGGCTCGCTGACGCGACAGCATCGATGCTGCGAGAGGGGACGAAGACCCGCACCAGCAGGAAGTTAGCCGAGGATATCGACAGGCTCGGCGCATCACTGAGCGCCTCTGCCGGCTTCGGATCGTCCGCGACCTACATCTCTGCCTCCGGACTCAGCGACAATTTTGACGAGTGGTTCCAGCTGATGACCGACGTTCTGTTCAATCCGACGTTTCCCGCGGACGAGCTCGGGAAATACAAGACTCGAATGAAGGTCCAACTGAAGCAGCAGCGGTCACAGCCGTCCTTCATGGCGTATGAGCGGTTCTTCCGCGTCGTATACGGCGATCACCCTGCGGCGATCATCTCGACAACGGACGACGCGCTCGACGCGTTGACATCCGATGCGTTGGCGAAATGGCATCATGACCGGTACGTCCCCCAAGGTGCGATCCTCGGGATCGCCGGCGACGTGTCGGCGTCCGAACTCATTCCTAAGCTCAGACAGTGGCTCGGCAGCTGGAAGCAAACGGACTACAGAGAGGTGTTTCCGCCGAATCCCGCGCCGGTCGCCTCGGAAAAGATCTACATCGTCGACAGGCCGAATTCAGTTCAGACGACGCTCATGCTGGGTAACATCGCGATCGATCGATTAAGCCCCGACTACTTTGCAATGTACGTGATGAACCGCGTCGTCGGCGGTGGGCCAGCCGCTCGACTCTTCATCAACCTTAGGGAGGAGAAAGGCTACACGTACGGCGTCTACAGTTCCCTTGTTGCTCAAAAATACCCCGGTCCGTGGGTGGCGAACGGCGACGTCCGAACGGAGGTAACCGAGGGCGCGATGACGGAGTTCATGAAGGAGATCAATCGAATCCGTGATGAGAAGGTGCCGCCGACTGAACTTGACGAATGCGAGCGATCGCTGGTTGCGAGCTTTGCCCTTTCGCTCGAACGGCCAACGCAGCTGCTGAGCTATGCTCTCACTCGCAAGTACTACGGTCTCCCCGACGATTACTGGGACACCTATCCGGCCAAGCTGATGGCGACGACCGCCGAGGATGTTCAGCGCGTCGCCCGGAAATACCTCGATCCAGCGGCGCTCCAAATCGTGGCCGTCGGAGAAGGAACGAAGATCAAGAGTGTGCTGGAGAAATTCGGGCCGGTCGAGGTGTACGATACCGAGGGAAAGAAGAAGTAGGGTCCAGTCAGGGTCTTCAACGAAGAGCCGGATGATAAGTCCGGCTCTTCCGTTTTGACACGTCCCCCCGAGCTTGCAGCAGCGGACCTTTTCTGCTACCTTCACTTCGGCGAATCTCTCGGACACGACCGTGACAGCTCAGTTCCATCTCTTCGGCGCTCCCCATCTCCTCCTGCTTGCCTCCATCCCCCTGATCGCGGCTTTCCTTGCGCGGTGGTCGCGGGCAAACGATTGCAGGGCGCATCTGGTCCGGATCGGGCTGGGCACGGGCATTCTTGTCAACGAGCTCATCTGGTACGGGTACTACGTTTACCAGGGCTGGTTCGTCTTTCCGTACGATCTCCCTCTTCATCTCTGCGACGTCGTCCTGTGGCTGACGATCTTCACATCGTTCACGCTCAAACCGTGGTCGTATGAGCTGATCTACTACTGGGGTCTTGCAGGCACGACGATGGCTGTGCTCACGCCTGATGTCTCAACCCCCTTCCTTTCCTATCTCACGATCCGGTTTTTCATCGCGCACGGGGGCATCGTCACTACCATTCTCTTCTTGACGTGGCGCAAGCTCCGGAGGCCTCGCAAGGGTTCCCACTGGAGAGCATTCTTCATCCTCCACCTTTACGCTGCTGCCATTGGACTCTTCAATTTCGTGTTCAAAACCAACTACTTCTTCCTCTGCGAGAAGCCTGGGGAGCCTTCCTTGCTGGACTCTATGGGTCCGTGGCCGGTCTACCTGATCGTCGCGGACGCGGTCGGGCTGGGGCTCTTTTGGCTCCTCTCGCTTCCGTTCAGACGCTCGTCAAGTCTATGAATCCTATGAACGTGCATTCACTGGAGACCGCCTCCGACCAAGTAATCGCCTTGGTGAAACTTCCCCTCCCGATATTTCGTCAAAAGGAAAAATCGACCTTCTCACTTCCTACTGAAACCGCCATGAAACGAATCGCAGCATTCTGGATCCTCCTTCTTTCCGTGCTCCTCTCCACATCCGCCGCACAGCAGGAGAAGCAAGCTACCGTGCCCGCCTCGGAAGCAGGCAGGCACGTCAGCGCGTACCTGGAAGCGTTCAATTCGTCCGATGAAGGCGCAATGCGTGAGTTCTTTCTGAGTCACACCGCCAAGAGCGCTCTCCAGCAGGTTCCATTGGAGCAGCGGATGTCCTTCTTCCAGCAGATGAAGAAGCAACTCGGATCGCTTCAGTTGAAACAAGTTATCCAGACAACTCCCGAGCTTGTCTCCACCATATTGCAGGCGAAGGGCGGAAATACGCTCCAGTTCGATTTCGAATTCGAGCCGCAGGCGCCCCACGGGCTGATCGGCATCCGGGTGGAGAACATAGGAGGCGGAAGAGGAGAACAGGTATTGAGAGCACCGAAGGCCAACGACGTTGAGCTCGTTGAGGCAAGTGAGGCATTCGTCGACAGCCTCGTGAAGGCCGACGAGTTCTCGGGCGTCCTCCTGCTTTCAAAGGACGGGAAGCCGTTCTTGGAGAAGGCGTACGGCTACGCAGACCGGGATCGCAAAATACCCACCCGCACTGACACGAAATTCAACATCGGCTCGATCAACAAGACGTTCACCACCATTGCGATCCACCAGCTCGCGTCGGCGGGCAAGCTCTCGCTTGACGATACCATCGGTAAGTATCTGCCGGAATATCCGAACAAAGAGGCGGCGCGCAAGGTGACGATCCAACAGCTCCTCGACATGACCTCCGGCCTGGGAGATTTCTTCGGCGACCGATACGAGGCGACGCCGAAGGAAAAGATCAAGACGATCAGGGATTACCTTCCCCTTTTCGCCGACAAGCCGCTGGAGTTTGAGCCGGGTACAAGTCGGCGTTACTCAAACGGCGGGTTCATCGTTCTCGGCGCGATCATCGAGCGTGTCTCTGGAACAGACTACTACGCATACGTCAGGGATCACATTTTCAAACCCGCGGGCATGACGGAGACCGAATCGTACGAGAAGGACAAGGAAGTTCCGAACCGGGCGCTTGGCTACACCAAAGGCAGCGGTGGGGCGTGGCAGAGCAACTATGGGACACTCCCTGGTAGAGGGAGCTCCGCAGGCGGCGGCTACTCGACTGTAGAGGATCTCTTGAAGTACACCATTGCACTGAAGAATGGAATTCTCTACCATCCAAGAGCCGGCGGTGGCTTGGGCATTGCGGGAGGTGCGCCCGGTCTGAACGCTGCTCTCGATTGGGATCCCCGAAACGGCTACGCGATCATCGTGCTCTCGAACTTCGATCCACCTGCGGCCGAGCGCGTCGCCAGACAGATCCGCGCCTGGCTTCCCAACTAGGGAACCTTCCGAAGGTTCGAAGGGCTTTCATCGAGACCTTCGGTAGGTCCCCCGGCTCACACCTTCCAGATGAAGTCCCGGTGCCTTCAGGAACTGCCGAACCTGCTCCTGCTCATCGCGGCCTTGCGCTGAAGGGCGTCTCGTGAACTGAAGCTACCCAACGGCAGCCTCTCACCCCAATCAACAAGCCAAATGGTATCAGAAAACAGAAAAAGCGTCCGGTTGACGCTTCTCAATCAATTTCAGATGTCGTGTAAGTAGATGCAGATCAACCCATAGTGGCCTCTCAGAATTCGAGTCCGACCTGGCTCTTGTGCGCACGAAGTCGTCTCTCAGCAAGCTTGACGTATTCTTTGTCTACGTCGTAACCGATGTATCTTCTTTCGGCCTTCAAGGCGGCCACCGCTGTCGTCCCACTTCCCATAAACGGATCAAGAACAACATCGCCTTTGTACGTGTAAAGTTGGATCAGGCGATAAGGTAACTCCTCCGGAAATGGCGCAGGATGTCCCACACGCTTCGCGGACTCCGTAGGCATTGTCCAAATCGATTTTGTCCACTCCATGAACTGCTCACGGGTTATTGTACTGACTTTGCCCGCTGCTGGCCTCCCGTACTCGCCTTTTGAAAAGATCAAGATGTATTCGTGAACATCCCGAAGAACGGGATTTGATGCCGATTGAAAGCTGCCCCACGCCATCGAAACACCGGCGCTGGAACCCTTGTTCCAGATAACCTCACCGCGCATGTTGAAGCCGATCTTGATCATGAGCTGAGAAACCAGGTCAGAAAACGGTATGTATGGTTTTCTCCCGACGTTGGCAAGATTTACGCAAGCTCTGCCGCCGTATACCAAAACCCTGTAGGTCTCGGAAAAGACCTTCTGAAGGAGTTCAAGGTACTGTCCTAGCGTCAAATTATCATCGTATTCCTTTGTCACGTTGTAGGGAGGAGATGTAATCATCAAATGCACACAGTTATCCGGTAATTCCTTCATCACCTCGGAAGAACCGAGAACGATCCTGTTGACCAGATTTGCAGGAAACTCATTCTCTTCCGCGGGCGGAGCTTCGACTGAGGCAAAATCGGAGTACAGTCTCGAACCATAGAACCGGCTCGAATCGTGACCGAATCTACCCGTGGTGCCAAAACTGCTAGTGGCAGTTCCTCTTTTGGAATTCTTTAGTCTTGTTCCCAATGCTCCACCCATCGTTGAAATGCGTTAAACTGGATATCTTCCCTTCTCCAGTCGATATCGATGGCAAGAGTCTGCGTGTGATTCGCCAAAGCCTCCAGCGCCTCCGCGGTGATTTCAACCCCTCGCGGATTTGTTCCGAGCCGAGGCAACTCAATGTATCTGTCCCTGCCCAATGTGCCAAGAATCTCCCTCTGAGTTCCTAAAGGAATCCCAAAAGCCTCCTTGGCCTTCCCAGTTAATCTGTATGAACAACATATCGGATCTTGGGGCGTAATGCCGGCTGAATTGCAGCGCACTTTGCTCGTCAACCGTCCACACAAGTTTAGCTCCTGCGAATCCGCGGCTCGTGAGGGTCTTGATGGAAACTGGCATCCCTTGTACCTTCACATCCACTTCTGATTCTGTAATCGGGATTTCCGTGTCCACATTTTCTGCTCCGAATTTGTAGATGAACAGAGTCACGAGAATCCGTTCTCGGACTGATCCAACCTCCATTCCAATCCTGCCAGCGCGTGAACTCTCAAGCTCTGCGATATGAAAGAGTTGCGGCAGTTTTCTCTGGATTTTTCGCCTAAGAACAACGTCTGCTCTCAACTCATCTACATATGTCTACCATGTCCCGTTGAAATGCTAGGTATTCGCGCTGTTCAGCCTAGACCAGCCAGAATCTGGAGAACCCTTCCCAAAGAGGCAAATTGAGAGTCAGACCAGGTATTCCACTCTCCAGACAAAATCCCGGTGCTTCAGGAAATGCCGGATCTGTTCCACGCTCATCGCGGCCTTGCGCTGAAGGGCTTCTTGCGTGTTGAAGGCGTTGTGAGGCGTGAGAAGCACGTTTGAGCGGCCAAGCAGTTGGGAGATGAGCGTGAGGGGAGATGTCGCTGCGGCACCTGAATTGCGCAACGAAGCCGCAAGCCTGCCTTCATCCTCGAACACATCCAGACCGACTCCGGCAAGGTGGCGCTCGTCCAGGAGGCGCTTCAGACCGGCCAGGGGTGAGTGCTCGCCTCGGGCGACGTTGACAAAGACGCATCCCTTCCGTGCGGTCTTCAGCAGATCGTGACTGAAATAGCCTTCGTTCTGTTTCGTCAGGTTCATGGCACAGATGATCACTTCGGCCCACGGGATGCCTTCCTCCCTGGAGACGTAGACGACCTCCGCCTTGTTCGGCACGATGTCGACGCCCTTGACGGCGAAGCCGAGGGCCTTCGCAAGCTTCACGACCTCGCTTCCGATCCGCCCCACCCCGACGACGAGGAGGTTCTTTCCCAGACATTCCGCTCCGGTGAGGCCATCGCGATCGAAGACACCAAACTGCCGCATCTGCTGCGGCAGTTTGCGCAGGAGAGCCATCGTCATCATCACCGCATGCTCGGCAACGGCACGAGTCGAGTACTCCTCGAGGTAGCCGAGGGGGAGCCGCTTCTTGATCTGTGACTGATACTCGAGAAGATGGTCGAACCCCGTGCTCCGGCTGAGGACCCCATCCAATTCCTCCGCCCAGCTCGGGGGGACGATCGACTGCGTGCGGATGCTGATCAGACGGGCCGGCGGCTTCTTGTGACGGGTTTCCTGCACCGTCGTCGAAGTAAACTCGTAGATCAAGTCTCTGCCCAGAAGCGTTTTGAGCAGATTCATTTCCTCCTCAAAGGCCTCGTAGAAATATATATCCATTGTCACTCTTGCGGAATCTTAGATCCACAGGTGCGTCGGATTCATTCTTTGGTCTCCGTCGGCTCAAATTAGCTAATGCATCTGACCTCTCTGAGGTCTAAAAGCTACACGGCCTGCAGTCTTCTTGGCCTTCCTCGAGACCCCTTGCGCAGAATCGTTGACAACCTGAAGCAAAAGCTTAGCATCTTTTCTAGATAGGTATCGGCTACGTTACTTCGATCATTGTAAGCGATCGTCTCTTTCCCTATCATCAGTGTGACATATGCAAGAAAGTCCTGATCTGAACCGCTCTTTTCCTGGTTGTAGTCAGGATTTGTGTTGTTTACTTGCACGGTGCCCCCTATGAACCGACTATGTTTATGCCCTCCGTCCTCAAACGCCGTTTCCGAGTAGTTGAATCGGTGTCCTTCTCTGCCCTCCTCGGCTGCAGTCCGCTGGATACGCGCAGGCCCAGCGTCCCCCACCATGATGTATGCCTTCGACTCAGCTTTGACGCTATCAGCCTTTGCGAGCACCTCAGCGGGGGTGCTGAGCTTTTCCACACCCTTGAAATACACACGCGATGACACGACGCCATCCCTTGCTTCAACTTCTTTAAGGGTGAGCTCCAACTGCTCGAGGGCAATAGTTGGAGTGGTGGATGAGATACTGACAAGGGTGCCATCAGGGACCCTTTGCGGTACCTCTGCTTTGAGCAACAGATGTGCTCTTTCTCCCACATTTGCGCGGACCGATTGCGGAACAAAGTCGAACCCGTTTGGTGGTCTGCGTGCTTCTCGGGGTTTTCTCCCAAGGCCTTGAAGCATTTCCAAGTCTTTGAATTCATCCATGTTGAGGATATCTGATGCAATCTCAATCGCTTTCCTCTGAATCTGGGTCAGCTTCCTTTCCATTTCAGCTTGTTTAAGTGCCTCAACTTCTTCCTCTATGAATGGTCTAATGTTGTCGAGTTCTTCGAGAAGTGCGATCCAGTCCTCATTCTCCTCGAAGCCCGTCCGCGCCGGTAAGGGTTTCAGGAAATTTGCCTCTATATGTCCTTTCACGTTCCCGCTCGCATAGATGCTTTCTTCTAATCCGTATGCCTTCAACTGACTTACATCTTCGACTACAGCCACCCCTGTGTGCCGAAGGGCGAGCTTCCCTTTGCCCGACGGGTCAAAATACAATTCAAGGCGAAATTTCTTTTGAAAGTCTCGCGCGAGATGCATATCCTTAAACTTCAATCCGATCGGGGGAAGCTCTATCCTCAGAGGTTGAACTGTGGAGGAACTCCCGCGGCAGATGATTGTGATAACAAGCGTGCCAAGTCTCAAATAATGATCGAACTTCTCGGCAAAGACCTTTTGAAGGTTCTCTGCTGAAAGCGAGCCCCGCCGTTTAGTTGGGTCGAAAAGAAGCTGAGTGATGATTACTTTGAGGCCAGCGTGAGGTAACTCATCTCGCTTTGGCACCGATTCGAAATCTGCGGTGCTGGAACCCGACCGTAGCGTTACCCTTAGGGTCTGAGAATCTGAAGTCTTCTTTGACAGAAAAGTGCACTTCTTCCCGATTTGTAGGAAGCTGAAATTTCCAATCCCCAGCTGGCCGATTTGATCGACATCCAAGCTCGGTTTGACTGAGTCGGCAACCTTGTTCAGAGCGTCTTCGAACTCGTATCGATCCATGCCATAAGGATACGCGATAGTTATCTTGTCCTTCTCTAAAGTGTAGACAACGTTGCAAACAGGAATTCCCTGCCCCATCTTTTGTGCTCTAAGATGCTCATCTAGGGCGTTGCTTACATGTTCCTTGATCGCATCGGCCGGATTTCTGTAAAGACTACCCAGTAGCTGAAGCGCATTTGCTATGTTCAGGTGTATTGCAACTCGGCGCGTCATGATTCTCCTCCCTTCCTCTTGAAGTAATTAAACCTGTTTGTGGTCAGCGTCAACCAGCGTCTGAACGCATCTTCTTCGCCCAGCATCACCAGAAGACTGGACACGTATCCGACGTCAAAAGCATCTAGCTTCTTCCTGAATACCTCGCGCGCTTCTCTGGGTCCATCCCTAAAAACCCTGAGCTCTTCCTCCAATATCAGAAGCAAGGTTTTGATTCGTGCAACCTTTTCCTCAACTGTTTCAAGTTCTAGTTGTCTTTGCGGAAACGGCATTGAGAGAAGGGCTGCGGCTTTTTCAACGACAAGACGGGGCGGTGTCAAGCCTTTTTCGATACATTCTCGCAACGACTTGACGTCCCACCCAAGATCAATGGCGAAGGCATCCAAATTGCGGTAGCGATGCTGCGTGTTCCACCAGTCTCTCACTTCTTGCCACACTTTTTTGGGTGCGGTTTGGTCAGACTCCCAGGAGTCTATGAATCGCTTGAGCCTCCTAAGATTGTCAGGCGATGGAATTCGCCTCTTGGTGCTCGAAAGCCACTTCTCCACAGTCTTGAGAGGGATACCTATTCGGCGAGCTATCTCTCTCTTCGACAAGCCTCGCTCTTTCACAAATGCTTCGAGTGTCGTTATTATCAGATGTGAGTCGTGATCGTGATCCTGATCCATTTTCAATTCCTATCTTGTCCAATGAGTTGTCCACAGACATTGCTGACCGTTCTTCGGTCCTATTTTATCCAACGAACCCTCAGTTCCTTTTCAATCTGTCTAAACTCTTTGTCCCCTGTGACGAGATCGCATTTCTTCTTCATCGCCAGCCCCACGGCGAAGCAGTCTGCATATGACATTTTCTTCGTTGCCTTTAAGCGGGCTGCTTGCAGTGTAAGCTCTTTGTTCGCCTCAACGATTTGCATCGGCAGCGCCCTCATCGCGTCCTCGGCCAGCGTTGCGGTCTTCTCGCCTCCGGCCCTAAGTGCATGATAGATCACTTCTCCCCAGTTGATGACGCAGATGAAGACCTCCCGGTCCTTAGCGACGCATTCATCAAAGATCTTCGCGACCTCTCCGTAACCTTCTTCTCGTTCGAGATACGCGATCAGAGCATAGCTATCGAGCACGGCCGCCTTCATAGCTCACGCTCCTTCTTCTTGTCTTCCATGAGCGACTTCAGCATCTTCCCCTCGGTGCCGAGGATGCCGGCAAGGCTTTCGAAGTAGCTCTTGTCGAGAGGCTGGATGATAAGCTTCCCATTCTGCTCAATGAATGCGATCGTCGTCCCCGTCTTGATACCGAACTTCCTCCGGATTTTTACCGGGACAACGATCTGGCCTTTGATTGTCACTACAGATGTCTCCATAAGTAAACCTCCTTTTCGCTCATATAATACAAAACTGAACGTAGTAAGTCAAGCGAAAGAATGGTGTTACATCATTGCGCTCGGCATACTGGAAGGAAAGTTTCTTACACATTTCGATTCGGTGGGAGACGCCCTTCGAGCAGGGTGAACGCACCTGGATGCTCAGGGGATGTTACAGGTTGAAGCAAACCACCCGCGTCTCGGTCATCTCCTGGAGCATGCTCCAGATGCCCTGCCGCCCCACGCCGCTGAGCTTGGTCCCGCCGAACGGCATGACATCAAGACGGTAATCGGTCGAATCGTTGACGATGACGGCACCGCAGTGAAGGCCGTGAACAGCCTTGAACGCGTTCCCCAGGTGCTCCGTGAAGATCGCGGCGTGCAGGCCGTAGTCGGGCCCATTCGCCAGAGCAATGGCTTGATCCAGCGACGCAACGCGGTACAGGGACACGACCGGACCATAGACCTCTTCGCAATCGATTCGTACACCCCGAGGAACGTCCTCAAGCACCGTGGGCCAGACGACAGTTCCCTCGCGTCGCCCTCCCACGAGCACACGTGCCCCCTTCGCAGCCGCTTCGTTGATCCACGATTCCACCCTTCGCGCTTCCTCCTCGGTGATCATCGCGCACACATCGACATCCTCATCCATCGAATAGCCCGGCTTGAGTCGACCGGCGTACGCAACAAATCGTTCCTTGAACGCGTCGTAGATCCGATCGTGCACGAGGATCCGCTGCACGCCGATACAGTTTTCACCTGCCTGAGCGTATGCGCCTGCAGCAATCGCCGGGACTGCCCGCTCAAGTATTGCATCGTCCATCACGATGACGGGTGAGTTCGAGCCGAGCTCCATCAACACCTTTTTGATGCCGACCCAGCGGCTCACCTGCAATCCTGTTTCCACCCCACCCGTGAAGGTCACCAATCGGACGCGAGGATCGCTCACCATCGCCTCGCCGAGCTCGCTCCCGTGTCCCGTAATGACGCTCAGGCGCCCCGTCGGCAACCCTGAATCAACCAGGTCACGAGCGAGCATCAGCACCGAGAGCGGCGTCAGCATACTTGGCTTCAAGATGATCGCATTACCGGCTGCGATGGCAGGACCGATGTTGTGCGCGGCCATGGCAAGCGGGTCGTTGAATGGCGTGATCGCCGAAACGATTCCGACAGGAAAGCGAAAATAGTACCCGACGCGATTCTCCGATCCGACGCGGCTCTCGAACGGAAGCGTCTCGCCCGTCAACCTGCGCCCCTCTTCGGCTGCCAACCGCAATAGGTTGGCCACGCGTGGGGGCTCGCGCCGCGCCTCGCGGATCATCTTGCTCCCCTCACGAGCGATTGTCCGGGCGTATTCCTCCCGTCTGCCGTCCACCAAGGCGGCTGCCTTCATCAGCACGTCATATCGCTCGTGCAATGGAAAGTTTAGTTGGAGGGCACGTGATGCCCGATCGAGCGCAATCCTGACGTCTTCTACACTAGCGCAAGGAACTTCGGCGACGAGCTTGTTGTCGAATGGATTGCGAACTGCGATACGCTCCGTTCGGTTCACCCACTCCCCACCGATGAGCATTTTGACGCATCGATCTTCCGTCGTTGACACCGCTTGCATGTTGTCTCCCTGTCGTTGCTTCAGCACGAGCGCATTCAAAGTAGGAGAATGAAATCCGATTGTCAACATCAATTGCCGATTCGATGATTCCTCAGTCTGGAGAGATCCTGATTCGCCAGAACAAGGGAATTCCACATAGACCGACCATCGACATCTCACCTCCTTACGCACAAAAGGCGTCTCCTCGACGCCTTCTGTGGCATGCCTTCTTGCCTTCCACCTGCACTTCCTACAATCCACCTCCTACTTCTTCTCTCTCACCCCCACTTCCTGCATCTCACATCCCACCCCTCCTCATCGCTTCGCCCTTCTCCTTGCTTTCCCCCTCGTCGGCGTTACTTTCTTCTTCCTCGCAACCGCCTTGCTCTTCGGCTTCGGTTTCTGTTCAGGCATGGTCTGCGGACCCTTTAGCAGGCCAACAACACATCCATCCGGATCGGAGAAGAGTGCGAACGTGACCATATCGGGCACAACGGTCACCGGCACGACCACATTCGCGCCGAGGCTCACGGCCTTGTCAAGGACCGCCTGAGGATCCTCCACCTGCATGTAGAACGTCGCGAATGCAGGCTTGCCCGGATCGACTTGCCCGATCCCTCCGTTGATTCCAATCTTCACTCCAGAATCCACCATTCCATAGTTCATAATACTCGTATCCTGAATCTTCCAGTCGAAGAGGCTGGAGTAGAACTCCTTTGCACGCTTGAGATCCTTCGCATTGATCTCGAAATGAACGACCGGCGCACCCATGGGCACCTCCTTAGTGTTAAGCGTTGAAAAATCAGTTGGCTAGGACGGGCTGGAGTCAATACTAACGGAACAATCCCTCTTTTGCAAGAGGCTGGCGAACCGAGGATTCATTGATGTTCTTGCGTGTGAGGACAGGAGGGATCGACGGGCGAGCCCGAGCTCGCTGGAAGGGCTTTCGGAGCCAACGAAACCGGGGGCGTGTCACTGAGGGGGTGGAGGATACCCGCAGAACGGACTTATCTTCCGCTCCTGCTCGCACCGTTCGATCGACTCGAGCCGGAGGTCTCTCCGCTGCTACCTGACGGCGAGCCGACGGAGGCCGGTGGTGGACCAGAGGGAACATTCGGGCTGCGAACGACCTCTGTCCGCGGTGGGAAAACCGGGCTTAATGGCTGGGAATCACCGACATTTGAGTTTCCGGCCGACGACCTTCCGGTTCGATCCGTTCTCGTGCCGCCGTCACTCGCGTTGGGGAGAGCGTCTGAGTTCCCCGACCTACGAACTCCGGAAGTACGCTGCGGATGAGGCGACTCGTCCGTTTCACCGCTCGATCCTGAAGATGCAGTTGCAATGATGATAATCGCCGGTGCTGGCTCCGGGACAAAAACTGGATAATACAGTGGTGGCGGAGGTTCCACTGCACCGACATCAGGTGGAGGCTCATTTTCGCCCTGGACCGCCAGTTGTGTATAGCACCCGGCGAGAAGGAAAGAAGCTGCGATCGAAAGTACGGGAAGGTAAGATCGGATGAGATGTCGTTTCATGGTGGCCTCTGGCATGGAACAGAACACCAACTGTGCCAGTGAGGGCGTTCTCGCACTGGCCTGCCTGCAGCGAAAATGCCGACTTTTCAAAGCTCATCCGGCCGGAAGGGGTCGTGCCGTAGTCAAATTTGTGCATCAGCGTAGCAAACAGAGGACACAGTACGAAGGAGGTGAAAGGCGCTCGAGCAACCTCGGAAGCCGGAAGAGCAGATTCCTCCTTCGCCCGAGAGCTCCCCTGCAGACGCCGCTCGCCTCGCGACATACAGTCCCTCGTTTCGTCGCACCATGCGAAGAGATGAGACACGCAATGAGACCGGACGCACTTGGCAGCGGCGCTCAGGATATCGCCCATTGCCGACGAAAGGTGGCGACAGAATTTTCTTCGACATTTCGAAAAATCCTTGTATCTTCGAGGGTCGATCGGAACCGCTTCTCTCGCACTTTTCGGAATGAGTATGCACTCCCAACCCCAAGTCAGGATCAACGACATCCTGCTCGGTCCTCTCGAGCGACGAGCCCTGGAATGGTTCGCCGCGCGGATGCCTCCCTGGGTGACGCCCGATCGCTTGACGGTATTCGGCGTTGTGTCGGCCGTCCTGATCTTGGCGAGTTACTGGCTTACGAACGAGAGTCCGTCGTACCTCTGGCTGGCGAGCTTCGGAGTCCTCCTCCACTGGTTCGCCGATAGCCTCGATGGCACCCTCGCCAGGTTCCGGCGCATCGAGCGACCGAAGTACGGTTACTTTGTCGACCATACGACGGACGCGCTGAGCGAGACGCTGATCGGCATCGGCGTGGGCTTGAGCCCGTACGTTCGCTTCGACTTTGCGATGATTGCTCTCGCCAGCTATCTCTTGATGTCCGTTTTGGTCTTCATTAAGATGCACGTCACCGGAGTTTTCCAGATCTCCTTCTTGAAGTTCGGGCCCACGGAAGTGCGCCTCTTCATCATCGTGTGCAACACGATCATTTTCTTCGCGGGCAACCCAACCATCGAGACGCCGATCGGGCCGTCGACGATCTACGACGCGTTCGTGGCCTTCTTCGCCGTCGCTTTGTTCGGGCTCTTCATTGTCATGCTCCTGATCGAGGCCTCACGATTGAGATCGATGGAGCGTCCACACGGATGAGCCCCGCGCCCGCCTTCTCATCATCGCTGTTCGCCAAGTTCGTGTCAACGAATGCCATCGGTACGGCGGTGGACACGGCCGCACTCTGGCTGCTCGCCACGTTTGTGTTTGAGTCGCAAACGGAGCAATATGTGCTCGCCCCGATCCTCTCCTTTGAGCTCGCGGTCCTCAACAATTTCTCCCTCTCGTGTTTTTGGATCTGGAAGGGGCGCGTGCAGAGGACGTTTCGGGACTTCGCCCGCCGATTCCTGTTCTACAATCTGAACTCCTTCCTGGTCTTCCTCCTCAAGCTTCTCCTGCTCCTTCTCGTGGCGGTTCTGTTCCAACTCCACGTCGTCTACTGTAATCTCATCGCACTTTCCGTCACAGGGCTCGCCAACTTCTTGATTCAGGACAAGCTCATCTTCTCCGCCAGTCCGCCACGAAGTGGTCCCTTTGGGAAAGGACCCTTTCGGGGAGGCGGATGAGCCACAGGCTCAGGAGCCCCTGTAAAATTTTCGCTTGGCACCTTTGCGGGAAAAAAACAAGAAGGTCGGATCGAACAACCCGACCTTCTAGCATCACCCTTCGCTCCTTCTCGGCTCGACGTCGACCGTCCCGCTATGGTTTCGAGACAGATTGGATCATCGCGTCGAACCCGGCCTCCGCAGCCTCGACAGTTTTTACTGGACCGGTGAACTTGAAGAAGACCAGCCCTTCCGGCGCCTCGACGATGGCGCCGAGCAATCGGTAGTTTGCCTTCTTACCCTGCGACTCCATCATTGCTCCCCCGGGCGAAAGGTATGTTCCGGAGATCTGTGCGCGGGTGACATTCATCCCGTTCACCTTCATCGTCCTCTTCTCCGGCTGACCGGCGTTCTCAAACTGTGTCGCCCATCGATCGATATTCGAGTTGACGTCTCCACCCTGTCCCGGGCCGAAGAAGAAGACCGCGCATTCGCCCGTTTCAGAGTCACCTTCGGCTGCCGGGACCGTATAGGTCGCGACCCTCATCGGTCGGGCACCGCCTTGTGTCCATCTGCTGGGATATGACCAGACGATTCCGGCGCCCGTTCTCTCCGCCGGTTCCTTCGTGAGGTCCACCTGTCCGCCGGACTCCTTCCTACCGCAGCCTTCAGCCAGCAGCACCATGGCAGCAACGACGAGCAACAAGAGAACAAACTTCTTCATGAGGCCTGCACCTTCCTTTCCGCAGTTGTAATGACCGATTTTCGTTCAATATACGATTCGTTCCCGAAACTTCCAGGATGAAAATATCATAACTTTCATCTTGCCTCTGACAATTCCTTGCCATAGATTAAGCTCCACTGCGAAAAGAGACGCCATCTCCCCTTTCGATGCGTGGAAGGCGCGGTCACCATCAATGACCTATCAAGTACCACACCAAGGAGAAACACCATGATGAAGCATGGAGTCGTCGCATTTCGCCGACTTCGAGGCGACTTGCTCGCACTTCTGTTCGTTGCCCTCGTTCTTCAGGTCCCGCCAACGGGGCAGGCACAGGAAAGCGGTCGCGGCCTGGACCCGAAGAACATTGACCCAAGCGTTAAGCCGTGCCAGGACTTCTATCAGTATGCCAACGGCAACTGGATGAAGAACAACCCGATCCCGCTGGCCTACAGTAGCTGGGGCAGTTTCACTGAGCTCGCAGAGAAAAACGACCTCATCCTCAAGGAGATCCTCGAAGAGGCTGAAAGGGCCACCAGGGCGCCGAACGGAAGCAACGCCCACAAAATCGGTGATTTCTATGCGACAGGGATGGACTCTGCCCGCATCGAGTCGCTTGGCGCCGAGCCGATCGAAGCCGACCTGAAGCAGATCGATGCGCTAAAAGACATGGAAGGGGTACAGAAGGAGCTTGCGCGCTTTCACATCGACGGCATTGGTGGCCTCTTCAGCCTGTTCGCCGGTCAGGACCAGAAGAACAGCACGCAGGTCATTGCCCAACTCAGTCAGGGCGGGCTCGGGCTTCCCGACCGTGATTACTACCTTTCCGACGACGCGAAGCTCAAGAAGAATCGTCAGGAATATGTCGAGCATATCGTCGCTATGTTCAAGCTCATCGGCGATGATGCGGCAACCGCAGAAGCGGAAGCGAAGACCGTCCTCGCATTCGAGACGCGCCTCGCAAAAGCCTCCTTCACGCGGGTCGAGCGGCGCGATCCGGACAAGAACTACAATAAGATGACGCAGGCGCAGCTGGCAGCCCTCACACCGGACTTCAGCTGGCCGGAATTCTTCTCAGGCATCGGCCTCTCGAAGCCCGGAGACGTGAACGTCGGTCAGCCCCCCTTCTTCAAAGAAGTGAATGTGATGATGAAGGAGGTACCGCTGAACGACTGGAAGAGTTACCTGCGGTGGCGGCTGGTGAGCGACGCGGCGAGCGGCCTCAGCTCACCGTTTGTGAACGAGAACTTCCATTTCTACGGCACGATCCTGACCGGAGCAAAGGAGCTGCAGCCCCGCTGGAAGCGCATCATTCAAATCGTCAACAGAACGATGGGCGAAGCTCTCGGCCAGCTGTACGTCGACAAGGCGTTCAGCCCGCAGGCGAAAGCGCGGGCCAAGGAGATGGTGAACAACCTGGTCGCTGCCATGCGAGAGCATATCGATGCGCTCGAGTGGATGGATACGACGACCCGCGCTGCGGCCTTGAAGAAGCTCGAGTCATTCGGCGTGAAGATCGGCTACCCGGACAAGTGGAGGGATTACTCGAAGCTGGAGATCGACCGGATGTCGTACTTGGAGAACTTGCGCAGAGCGGCCGAGTTCAACTTCAACTTCAATATGGAGAAGATCGGAAAGCCGGTCGACCGCACGGAATGGGGCATGACGCCACCCACCGTCAACGCCTACTACAGCGCAACGCGTAATGAGATCGTCTTCCCGGCCGGCATCCTGCAGCCCCCGTTTTTCGATTCGAACGCCGATGATGCGGTGAACTACGGAGGTATGGGCGCCGTGATCGGGCATGAGATCTCCCACGGTTTTGACGACCAGGGGAGCAAGTTTGACGCGAACGGAAACCTCAAGATGTGGTGGACACCGGAGACGAGGAAGAAATTCGATGAACGCACAGCGCTTGTCGTTCAACAATTCGACGGCTATGTCGCAATCGACTCACTCCACGTGAACGGCAAGCTCACGCTCGGGGAGAACATCGGCGATCTCGCCGGACTTTCCATCGCCTACACGGCGCTGGAGAAGGCGCTCACGGGGAAACCGCGGCCGCTGATCGACGGTTTCACGCCGGAGCAACGGTTCTTCCTTGCCTGGGCTCAGATCTGGCGGCGAAACAGCACACCGGAAGCTCTCCGGCTGCAGGTCAGGACCGATCCGCACTCTCCATCGATGTTTCGCACGAACGGCCCCCTCTCCAATATGCCGTCGTTCTACAAGGCATTCGGATGTGTCGACGGGGATACGATGGTCAGACCGGATGCCGTGCGTGCAAAGGTGTGGTAGGGCTGGCAATAAGGTAGCTCCACCAACAAGAACGAAGGCCGGATCCAACGATCCGGCCTTCTGATTTCCTGGAAGAGGAGCTTAACCCCGACCAACCTATCGTCTCTGCCGTTTGTCCCTCTGTCCCCTGGTACCTGCCTCTCGGAAATCCACCCAACAGGACGGACATGAATGTCCGACCTACCGGTCTGGGAGCCGTCTTTGCAGTTTGTCCCTGTCCGATTTCTTCAATCCCCTCACCACCTCATCATACGAGTGGTCGATCATCTTCTTGACCTCGTGAGGAGGGATGCTGCCGTCCACGATCACCGTGTTCCAGTGTCGCTTATCCTGGTGATAGCCCGGCCTCACCGCTGCGCACCTCTCGCGCAGATCGACCGCCAGTTCGGGATCGCACTTCAGGTTGATCGTGAGGGGGAATGTATCGAGGCGAGCGAGCAAGAACATCTTGCCCGCAACTTTGAACACCAGGACGTCGTCACCGAACGGGAGCCCTTCGGTGATCCTCCCCTTCTTGTTGAAGCAGTACTCTCTGATTGCTGCGAGATCCATACGGAGATGATCTCATCACAACATGCCGCCGATTCGCCCCGTTAGCAGCGTTCACCTGCCGAGGGCCTTTCGGATCGCGGCGACGGCAGCGCTTCCGGCTTGCACCATCATCCCCACCTCCGAATTGAAGCTGACCATTCGCATGCCTCTGCTCCCCCAGAACGCGGCCAGCTCGAGGTCATTCATGTGGATTGCAGGAGTGACCTTGTGGCGCTTGCACGCCTCGATCGTCAATTCGATTGCCGCGACAAGCTTCGGGTTCTTCATCTCTCCCGTGATGCCGAGAGAGACCGAGAGGTCGGTCGGGCCGACCAGAGCGACATCTACACCGGGGACGGCGAGGATTTCGTCGATATCTTCGATCGCCTGCCGCGTCTCGATCTGCACGACGAGCATCGATTCCTCGTTCGCGACCCTCATCGCGTCAAGGACGGAGCCGGACTTCAAGTCGGTGTGCCCGCGGGCTACGACGCTCCCCCGCCTCCCCGCCGGTGGGTATTTCATGATTTGGAGGATCTCCCGCACCTGCTGCGCCTCGGTGATCCTTGGCGCCATGATCCCCTGCGCCCCTGAGTCGAGCGGCTGGTCGATATGAGCGTAGGACCATTCGGGAACCCGGACGATCGGCGTGACCTCGACCTTCCTCGCGCTCCGACTCAAGTCCGAGATCGTCTCGATGTTGAACGCCCCGTGCTCGTTGTCGATGATGACGAAGTCATAGCCGGCGTTCGCCAGCATCTGCATGACGGAGGGCTGGCGGATTTCGACGAGCATCAACCCGACGAGGGATTTGCCCTCCTTGAGGGCTCGCTTGGCATTGTTTGGCGGAATGATGGATTCTGGCATAGCGTTGGGCCCAATCAATCGAACAAGACTACGTTATGTGTTACGAGCCAATTCAGACATCGAACGTCCGGCAGAAGAAGTTTGAAGAATGAAGGTCGGCTTGCCGCCGAACGAAAAAGCCGGACTCTTCATCCGGCCTTCACAGCTGATCAACGCTCAGAATTCGTCGTGCGGACCGTACCCGGATCGCCTACGTCTCCGGCTGGAACCGATCAACCTCTTCCAGCACAGTCTTCACAATATCCTCTTCCTTCACTCGCTTTACGACTTCCCCCTTCCGGTAGAGGATCGCAACACCCTTTCCCGCGGCGATGCCGATGTCGGCCTCACTTGCCTCGCCGGGACCGTTCACCACACAGCCCAGGACGGCTACCTTCACCGGTTTCTTCACACCGGCAAGCTTCTCCTCCAGCTGGGCCATGATGCCGAACAGATCAACCTCCAGCCGGCCGCAGGTAGGGCAGGCGATCAGCTCGATGTTGCGGGATGCCAGACTGAGCGAGCGGAGGATTTCTTTCCCGACCTCCACTTCCTTGACGGGGTCGTCCGTAAGGGAGACACGTATCGTGTCACCGATCCCATCGGCAAGGAGCGATCCGATCCCAACTGCGGATTTGATCGTACCGACCCGGGTCGTCCCGGCTTCCGTCACGCCGAGGTGCAGCGGAATGTCAGTGCGCTGCGCCACCAGCCGGTAGGCCTCGATCATCAGCTTCACGTCCGTTGATTTGACCGAGATGACAATGTCTTTGAAGCCGAACTCATCACAGATCTCGACGTGTCGCATTGCGCTCTCGTAGAGCGCTTCCGCCGTCGGATAGCCGTGCTTCTCAAGAATGTCCTCCTCGAGCGATCCGGAATTCACGCCGATGCGGATGGGTATTCCCCCCTCTTTGCACGCCGTTAGCACCTGACGAATCCGATCCTTCGAGCCGATGTTGCCAGGATTGATCCGCACCTTCGCGACGCCTGCTTCGACCGCCTTAAGGGCGAAGATGTGGTTGAAGTGAATATCCGCGACGATCGGCACGGGCGATTGGCGGACGATCTCCTTCATCGCCTCGGCCGCCTCTTTGTCGTTCACCGTCACGCGCACGATATCGACCCCGGCTTCGGCAGCCGCGCGGATTTGTCCGACCGTCCCCGCGATGTCATCGGTTTTCGTCTTTGTCATCGTCTGAACGGAGATCGGCGCGTCGCCGCCTATCTTCACCCCGCCGACGGCCACCTGCCTCGTCTTCCGACGAACGCCGATCTTGTACGTCTGATGACGAACCGGTTGGGTCACATCAATGTCTGGAATCGTCGTTGCCATCAATCCCAGCCCGCCGTTCAGTTCAATTTCTTGCTGGCTTCAAAGAGTATCTTCTTCTCGTCCTCGCTCAGGCTTTGATACCCGCCCCGACTGATCTTGTCCAGTATCTCGTCGATCTTCTTCTGATGCAGATCCTGCTCGCTCATTGGGCTCTCTTTGATATCGTGGACTTTCGCTTCGAGGACCTCCTCATACTGCTCGCCCGTGCGCGGGGTCGTCCGAGCGTTGACCCACCACTTCACCCGGTCGACCATGGTCCACGGGAATCGATGTGCCAGATAGGAGACGAAAAAGAAGCCCATCACAGCCCCGCCCAGGTGAGCAAGGTTCGCCACTGCGCCGTGTCCGCCGACGGACCAAATGCCTATGGCGATCAGAATGGCGACGAAGTACTTGGCTTTGATCGGGACCAGGAAGTAGAGAAAAATGTACCGATCAGGGAACATCATGGCGAACGCCACCAGCACTCCGAAGACCGCGCCGGAAGCCCCGATGGTAGGGATCCCCAGGCCGAAATCCGTCACGACGGAGGAAGGTTCCAGGATCGGCGCGAGCATCAGCTGCGACACGCCGGCCACGACACCACACGTCAAATAGAGGGCCAGAAACTTGCGCGAGCCCAGGACGTGCTCGACCTCCATCCCGAACATCCACAAGCCGAAGAACATATTGAACAGGATGTGAATCATATCGGCGTGGATAAATTGGTAGGTGATCAACTGCCAGAACCAGAACCCGTGGCCGAGGGGCATCAGGCCGAAATAATAGTCGAACCAGGAAGCGAGCTGTACACCATCGATCGTATACATCTGACCGCCCCACCGAAAGATGACGAACACCGCGGCGTTGAGGATGATGAGCCACTTGATGACGGGCGGAAAAAACCGGAATCCCCCGTACATCGACGGGCGGTAGTAGTTACCCTGATTAGAGTAGTGCGACATATCTCAGCAAGAACCGGATTCGCGGACGCCAGCTCTTCCGACAACGAAATCCGGTTACAGGCAGGGGTCACCTGCCCGCCATCGGCGAGCGTTCATCCGCATTGGGAAATCTTGATTTAGTCGTTGTTCGTCAGCGCAGCAACGCCAGGGAGGACTTTCCCCTCAAGAAACTCGAGTGAAGCGCCTCCGCCCGTGGAAACGTGCGAGACTTCCTTCTCCAGGCCGGCCTGGGCAATCGCCGAAGCCGAATCGCCGCCGCCGACAATGGTCACTGCTCCCGCTTTCGTCGCGTCGGCAAGCGCCCGGGCGATGGCTGTAGTTCCCTTGGCAAAGTTCGACATCTCGAAGACGCCCATCGGACCGTTCCACACGATCGTCTTTCCCTTCTTGATCTCAGCGGTAAACATCTTGATCGTTTCCGGACCGATATCGACGCCGGCCCAGCCGACCGGAATCGCGTTCACCGGCACCACTTTCGTGGCCGCGGCGTTGTCGAACTTGTCCGCCACGAGGGTGTCGACAGGCAGTATCAGCCTCACATTCTTCGCCTTCGCATCGGCAAGGATTTTCTTCGCCATGTCGACCCTCTCTTCTTCCAACAACGATTTGCCGATTTCCATTCCCTGGGCCTTGTAGAAGGTGAACATCATGCCGCCGCCGATGAGCAGCGAGTCGACCTTGCCCATCAGGTTCTGGATGACGTCGATCTTGCCGGAGATCTTCGCGCCGCCGAGGACGGCGACAAACGGCTTCGCAGGATTTTCCGTCGCCTTGGCAAGGTAAGTCAGTTCCTTCTCCATGAGAAACCCCGCCGCAGCCGGCAAGTAGTGGGCGACCGTCTCAGTCGACGCGTGGGGGCGATGGGCCGTGCCGAAGGCGTCGTTCACATAGACGTCGCCGTAGGACGCAAGCTCCTTCGCCATCCGCTCACGATCGGCCGCCTCCTTCGAGGTCTCCTCCTTGTGGAAGCGAGTGTTCTCCAGCATCAGAACCTCGCCCTCCTTGAGAGCAGCCACCACCGCCTTCGTCTCAGGGCCGATGGCGGCCGGGGCCAGCTTCACAGGGCGGTTGAGCAGCTCCGAGAGGTGCTCGACGACCGGCTTCATCTTGTGTTTGCCTTCAATATACTTCGCCTCGTCGAACGGCTTCCCGTCCTTTTCGGCCTTCTCCTTCGCCTTTTGCGAGTCCTTTTTCGGATCGCCCAGATGCGACATCAGAACGAGATACTTCGGCTTGTGTTCGAGGATATAGTTGATGGTCGGCAGCGCGGCACGCATCCGGATGTCATCCTGGATGACGCCATTCTTCAACGGGACGTTGAAGTCCACCCGCATCAGCACACGCTTGCCGCGAACGTCAATGTCACGGACTGTCATTTTGTTCATTGTTCACCTCGCGTGTTAGGATGAGCGATCCATGAGTCAGAGCCTGGACGCCATCATATTGGCGAGATCGGCAGTCCGGACCGAATAGCCCCACTCGTTGTCATACCACGTTACGACCTTCAGGAAGTCGTTCTTCTCCTTCCCCAACACGTAGGTAAACTGCAGGTCCACAGATGAGCTATGCGGGTCACCCTTGAAATCGATGCTGACCAGGGGCTCGTCGATAGCGGCCAGGATGCCCTTCATCGGGCCGGCAGCTGCGTCACGGAAGGCTTGACGGAGCTCGTCGGTCGTGCAGGCAACGCCGACTTGCACGGTAAAATCTACAATGGAAACCGTGGAAACCGGCACGCGAAGCGCGTAGCCGTCGAACTTTCCCTTCAAGTCGGGAATGACAAGCGCCACGGCTTTTGCGGCGCCGGTGGTCGTCGGGATGATGCTCATCGCCGCGGCCCGGGCACGACGCAGATCGCTGTGCGGCAAATCGAGGATCTTCTGGTCGTTCGTGTAGGCGTGGACAGTCGTCATGAGACCGCGCACAATCTTGAACTTGTCGTGCACGACCTTAGCCGCAGGGGCAAGGCAGTTCGTGGTGCATGATGCGTTCGACACAACGTGGTGAGTGGCAGGATCGTACTTGTTGTCATTCACGCCCATGACGATCGTCAGGTCTTCACCTTCGGCCGGGGCGGAGATGATGACCTTCTTCGCTCCCCCCTTGGTGATGTGGTTTTCGGCTCCTTTGACGGTCTTGCCCTTCTTGTTCACGCCGTCCTTCTTGATGGTGAACAGGCCGGTGCTTTCGATGACGATGTCCACGCCCAGATCGCGCCACGGGAGCTTGTCCAGCTCAGTCTCTTTGAAGACCTTGATCGTTTTCCCGTCGATGATGAACGCCCCCTCAGCGACCTCAACCTTGCCGTTGAACCGGCCGTAGTTCGAGTCGTATTTCAACAGGTGTGCCATCGTCTTCATATCGCCGATGTCGTTCACAGCGACGACCTCGAGGGTTTTCGGGTAATAATCGCGGATTGCCTTGAGCACTTGTCGTCCAATCCGCCCAAAGCCGTTGATTCCAACTTTGACTGCCATGATAGACCTCCGGGAGGTAGAAAAGTCCGTTCGTTCAGTTAAAAAAATGGGCCTTAAAAAGGCCCAAAAAATTACCCACAAATCGAGTGAAAGTCAAGGAAACGGGGGTCAGCGCACGAGGATCATTTTTCTCGTGAGCTCGAGGTAGTTCGCGATTAGCCGGTAATAGTACACGCCGCTGGAGACCCGTTCGCCTCTGGAATCGCGGCTATCCCAGATGAGGCTGTACGTTCCTGCCGCCTGCACTCCACCTTGCAGGACTCGAATCTCGCGACCGAGAACGTCGTAGATCGCCAACTTCACATTTGCATCAATGGGCAGGGAG
>Ga0315277_10000829_pt1 | contig 47263 bp, 44 predicted proteins | sample YL17G05_15_MG_FD_203695 | JGI IMG/M metagenome (GOLD analysis project Ga0315277, IMG submission 203695) | Sediment microbial communities from Yellowstone Lake, YNP, Wyoming, USA - YL17G05_15 | ecosystem: Environmental > Aquatic > Freshwater > Lake > Sediment | place: USA: Wyoming | collected... | reverse complement strand
GGTCGTGGAAGCCGAGTCCCTGGATGGAGTTGTACGGAATCAAGTTCACATGGCAGTTCAGCCCGTGTAGCAAACTCGTCAATTCACGCGCTTCTGCGATCCTATCGTTGACTCCACCAAGCAAGCAATATTCGAATGTCACCCGGCGGCCGGTTTGCTGCACGTACTCGTGGCAGGCATCTATAATCTCAGCGACACTCCACCTGACCATCTTAGGGATGAGCTGCCAGCGTAGGTTATCTGTAGGGGCGTGGAGAGACACAGCCAAGGTGATTTGCAATTTTTCTTGCGCCAACCTACGGATACCGGGAACAAAACCGACGGTACTCAGTGTCAGATGCCTCATGGCAATATCCAATTCCCTGTTCAGCAACTGTATCGCCTTCACAGTAGCCGCATAGTTAAGTAGCGGCTCTCCCATACCCATGAAGGTGATATGGTCAATACGGCAGCAACGCTTATCAATTTGCGATGAGTAATTTTGCGCTTCTTCCTGCACTGCCAGTGCCTGACCCACAATCTCTCCCGCCGTGAGGTTACGAGTATAGCCACTCACTCCAGTGGCGCAAAAGACGCAGCCCACAGGGCAGCCTACCTGTGTAGACAGACAACAACTGAAACGGTCTGCGTAGGGCAAGCCTACGGTTTCCACTCTCGCACCGTCACACATCGCCAGCAACAGCTTCGCTGTTCCATCCCGGCTGTGCTGCACGGTGACTACTTGGGAGCGACCGACCTCATATTTCTTCTTCAGTTGCACGCACAGTGTATCGGGCAGATTGGTCATCTCTTCGAACGTGCGTGCCCCACGCCGGTAGACCCACTCTGCTAGCTGGTTGCCTCGATACGCTGGTTCGCCCTCTTCCTGTACCAGCGCACGCAGCTCTTCTGTGTTCAATCCTAGGAGTGCAATTAGCATGGCCTACCTATAACCCTACATATTGTCTTCAAGTAATTATCTCAAAGGGCGCGGAGGTAAACAAGCATGCTGAAGGCGTCATGCGCTACATGGTACGGAAGATAGGCAAAGATAAGGAGTGCAGGGAATCAATGCAAGTTAACAAAAAGCCATTCAGTTTAGTTCCTCGTTTTGCATTGACCGAGACAAGCAACCTTAACAAGCGACCTGGCAATCTTAGCTCTTTGCCCTTAGGCGTCTTCTAAGCCAGATTACCAAGGGCCGGGAATCCTCAACCCAGTGATAACAATAAACAAGTAACCTGGGATTTGGTCATCGCCGCAAATATATGCAGACTGCGTAGGCGCAGTAACCTAATCAGAAAGAGGATGAGACTTCTCTACGAGCAACTGCCCGGGCAGCTGTTCTCTATTGTGCTGAGAGCAGATTGAGGCCCTGATCTAGATTTTCTTCAGGTCTGCTTCAACGAGCTTCAGCTTATCATCGGTGATGGCACCCTTAGAGAAGGGCTGAACCTGTTTCAGGGTCATACCCATCGCCATTTGCAGTTGAGGATTGCCGGAGAAGCCAGGGAAATGCTTCTCAAGTATAGCTTTTGCCTTGGGGTCGGCAAGTAGGTCCTTGAGGCTCGAATTGATTGTAACTGCCATGTTTTTCCTCCTTGTGTTTTTGCGGTGCACCGCTATGATATTACGGAATTGCTGTTGTGTCAAGTATCGAGGCATTCAAATGACGGGGTGATATGCCTTAAAGAAAAATGGTAGTTAAATTACCTATGGTGGCCTTGAGGGAAAGTTCCCGAATTCTTGTCTGAGAAGAAGGGATTAATTCCGACGATACAGCATTTATTAGTTTCTCACTTGAAACTTGCCCGGTAGTTTACTATGTAATAAAGCTACCCTTCAAATGCACAGGAACTCAGTCTCAAACAACTCCCCGGTTAATCAGCATTGCGGAGGGACTTGTCACAGCATAACAGCTGGAATAAACTACTGGTAAAGAATACCTGAGACTTCGAAGAGGCTCGGCTTAATGCTCAGCAAACAAACCGGTAACCAAAATCAGAAAACACTACTGCGCGGTGCAGACATGATAAGCGCTCAGGATATTATATCCCTGCCCGGCGTTGAGGTTCTGAATCGTCTAGGTGCCTCGACGACAGGGCTTACGCCTGAAGAGGTGGAAAAGCGCCTGGAGACTTACGGTTCCAATGACATTGCTAAGAAAAAGAGGCGCTCAATCCTCATTGAGTTTTTCTCGCATTTTAAGAGCCCGCTGGTCATAATACTGATAATAGCGGCTGTTGTGTCGGGTGTCCTGGGGCAGCTCATAAATGCCATAGTTATCCTTTCCATAGTCCTGGTGAGCGTTATTCTTGACTTTGTCCAGGAATATCGAGCCAATACAGCTGCCGAGGCATTGCAAAGAAGAGTAGCTACCAGAGCTACCGCCTTTAGAAGCGGTACTAAGCAGGATGTCGAGATTTCACAGCTGGTTCCCGGTGACGTCATCGAGCTCTCGGCGGGAGATATCGTCCCCGCGGATGCCAGGGTAATCAGCGCTAAGGATTTCTTTGTCGACCAGTCGGCTCTAACCGGCGAATCTTTCCCGGCAGAAAAGACTGCGGAATCGGTTACCACCGCTAGTATCGCGGATTCAGGTCAGTGGAACAACTACCTGTTTATGGGTACATCGGTAACTAACGGTACGGCCACGGCGGTCATTGTCAGGACCGGGGCTTCTACTCAATATGGTGAAATTGTCAGGAAGACTGTTGAGAAGAAACCTGAGACCGAGTTCGAAAGGGGGCTGAAGAGGTTTGGTTTTCTCATTATGCAGGTGACCTTTGCCCTCGTCATATTCGTATTTTTTATCAACGCCCTTTTTAAGCGCGGTGTATTGGACTCCATGCTATTTGCCGTGGCTCTGGCAGTGGGGCTGACGCCAGAGCTTTTGCCGATGATTATCTCCATAAACCTGGCTAGAGGCGCCGGCGCCATGTCTAAGAAAGGCGTTATCGTAAAGCGTCTAGCGTCAATCCAGAATTTTGGCGGCATGGATGTCTTATGCGCTGACAAGACCGGTACCCTTACCGAGAATAGAGTCACCGTCATACTGCATGTTGATATGGAAGGTAAGGATTCAGAGAAGGTATTCCTTTATTCGCTTCTGAATAGCCGCTACCAAACCGGGCTTAGGAGCCCGCTAGATGACGCTATACTAAAGCACGAGGAAGTTAATACCGACAACTACCAAAAGATTGATGAAATCCCATTTGATTTCGTTCGGAGGCGGCTTTCCATTGTCGTGAGAGAGAATGAAGAGACTGTTCTCATTACAAAAGGAGCTCCGGAAGAAATTGCCAGGGTTATTTCGCACTACGAGTTTGATGGGGAAATACATGACTTGACGAACGAGGTCAGAAGTAACATTGAACGGAAATATTATGATTTAAGTTCTCAGGGATTCCGGGTTCTTGGCGTTTCCTACCGAAACATGGGTGAGGGCAAGGTGACCTATTCCATAGCGGACGAAAACGATATGGTTTTTCTCGGCTTCATCGCTTTTACGGACCCGCTTAAGGAAACGGCAGGGGAATCTCTGGAGCTATTGAGACAATCCGGTGTGAAACTCAAAGTCCTGACTGGCGATAACGAGATTGTCACTGGCAAGATCTGTCAGCAACTGGGCTTTCAAGTGTACCAGTTCCGTCGCGGTAGAAAATACGACGACACGGTGGGACACGTCATGCGCACTGCTGAAGTTGAACCTATTAACATTATTCGTAGCAGTGAAATTCAAACTTTGAATGACGATGCCCTGGCCAGGGTCGTGGAGGGAGCTGACATCTTCACCCGGGTCACCCCGGCGCAGAAGAACCGCATAATGAACGCCCTGAAAGCCAACGGGCACGTTGTCGGTTATATCGGAGACGGAATCAATGACACACCTTCAATGAAGGTGGCTGATGTCAGCATATCTGTGACCAATGCTGTGGACATCGCTAAGGAATCTGCAGACATCATACTCCTAAATAATGACCTAAAGGTAATCAGCGACGGCGTGGTCGAAGGCAGGAAGACCTTTGGCAACACCATGAAATACATCAAGATGGCGGTCAGTTCCAATTTTGGCAATATGTTCAGTGCGGCCGGGGCATCGCTGTTCCTACCATTCCTGCCTATGCTGCCAATACAAATACTGCTAAACAATCTCCTTTATGATTTTGCCCAACTAACTCTACCGACCGACAATGTTGACCAGACACAAATTCAACAGCCACAAAGACTGCAAGCTTCCTTTGTCCGGAATTTCATGCTTGCCTTCGGGCCGGTCAGCTCAATTTTCGACTTCCTGACCTTTTTTGTCATGATCTACGTCTTTAAGGCAACAGCACCATTGTTCCAGACAGCGTGGTTTGTTGAATCATTGTTCACGCAGACACTGGTCATATTTGCCATAAGAACTAAAAAAATACCATTCTACCGGAGCAAGCCAAGCAAGTTCTTAGTGCTGAACATCGCAGTCATTCTTATCCTTGCTTTGGTACTGCCATTTACGGTTGTCGGCACCTTTTTCAGTTTTGTGGCGTTACCGCCACGGTTCTTGTTGATGCTGGCGGCATTCATTGTCGCTTATTTGGGACTAGTTGAACTTATGAAAATGTGGTTCTACAGAAGATATACAGCTACAGGGAGTCAATGAGGTAGCGATACAAAAACGGCATCCGTATCTATATCAAATGTCTGCGGCGGAAGAGATACAATATCGCCCCGATGGCGACAACAACAATTACCAGTAACAGGATGAAAATCTGAGGGCCACCCTTATCTATGCCTCCGTTGAGCATTGTGTACATGCCGTAAAGACCGAAGACAACCAGAAAAGGCAAACCGATAGCAATCATAACAGAGATTATGCGAATGCCACGGTTGGCACGATAACTACTAAGAATAAAATCGGCATCTTGGAATACTTCAACAACTTCCCTACTCTCATCCAAGGTCTCACATATCTTGTTTATGTGGTCCATGAGGTCACTGTAATAGATGGTCAAGTCCATTTTACTGAAGCGCTTGAGCTTACTTTCCAACTCCATTAAAAGTGTGCGGGTCGGGAACATAACTTGCCGTTGGGTAATGATATCCCGCCGTAGGGTACTCAACTCCTGAGCCGCTTCAGTTTCTTCGCTGAAGACACTGTCCTCGATATTGGACAGCGAGCTTGCGATTTTGTCCAGAACCGGGAAATAAGAGTCCGATAATCGGTCAAGAATTTGATACAGCAGATAGCCAGAGCCTCGGCTCAAATACTCCTGCCGGGTCTCCTCACTAAGCTCGCACTCACGGAACATGTCATCAATTGTTTTGAGCTCTGCCGGATGCAGAGTGATGAGGAACGTATCACCGATGAATACTGACCACTGTTTTCTTGTGCTTATCCGGGTCGTCCTCTCGTACACTTGGAAGTGGAAGATTATGAACAGATACTGCGAGTATTCTTCTATCTTGGAGAGCTGCCTCGTACTGAGGGAGTCCTCAAGATCCATGGGGTGGAAATTATAGTGCTCCGCCAGATACTTCGCCGTCTCTTCTGTCGGTTGTGCTATGTCAACCCAGGTTAGTTCCCCCAGGTTAACTGTCCTTAAGTTCAATTGTTTGTTTTCCTGACTTTTCAAGGCCATACCACATCCTCCTAAATTTCAGCTCATTTTATGTCACAAACGGGATTATTATCAACTCCCTTCGCCGAGTAGTGTGTGGTTGAAGCAATAGCCTTTTATGTAATACTATTGACGCGTGATGAGAAGGAAAGTCACCTAATACTTCGGGAACCTAAGGATTTAAGGCTGACTTGTGGTAATCATACAAACGATGGCGGGCGGTAGAGGACTTGAACCTCTGACCTCCCGTGTGTAAGACAGGTGGTCTCACTGGTGAGCTAAGCCCCTATGGCACAGTCTGAATCAATGAAATAGCTTTTTTCGTCCAACTGCGGCTAGGGGAGCTACCGCTAGCCAGAGCGTAATGTTTATCAGCATGGCTGTGACGTAGTCAATATGCACACTGCTGCCCAGCCTCGCAGCGATGGGGGCCCAGAGAAGCATGAGGAATAACGAACTTAAGAAGAAACCGGGAATCGCCGCCAACATTCTGAAGTAACCCATTTTAGCCCTCCTTTGTTTTATTCTTGTAGCACAGATTCGATCTCATGATAAGCCCGAGAGAGAATTCCGCAAATCAGCTCTGCTTTATCGTTATCCAAACTGCGAAAGCCACTACCGAGCAAATCCTCGAGCGCATGATATTCTGCCATTACCCTGACCATCCTGCCAATATTCTTGAAATTCCACCTGCGTTTCATCTTAATTCTTACGCAGTCAGCCATATTACTCTGATTCTCCAGAAACTTGAGACCTTCTTCTGTAATCGAGTAAACTCTTTTGCCTTCTTGCTCAGTGGACCTGGCATATCCCATTTCCTCCAGCATCTGGAGAGTAGGGTAGATAACTCCAGGGCTCGGCTTATAAAGACCGTGGGACTGCTCCTGAAGTTCGCGGATAATGTCGTAACCATGTCTAGGCTTATCCTTCAACAGGTCTAATATTATGTATTTAAGATCACCTTTCTGAAATGAAGTCCCTCTGCGCGAACTTCGGAAAAGTCGCTCTTCGTGAAATGTCCGGTCTCTAAACATTCAAACCTCCTTTCCGCCAGATTAACTAATGTGGCATAAATAATATCTAGATATATCTAGATATTATTGTACACTAAGTGCCCGATTTGTCAAGAGGTGACGCCAGCTAAGCTAGTTCGGAAAATGATTCTCTGCTTTAATTCTCATTTTCCAGGGTGGTTTAAGTTAGTGTGGTTTATGCAGCCTTTCTAAAATAGGATATTCTAAAGTGCACAGGCTAAATACTGACGAATACAAGACCATTTAGCCAACCAAGCTCGAAAGTAGAAGATTAAAGCAGATTAGCCTCGTTTGTTAATTATTTGAAAACATTGAGATGAGTGGTTTATCTGCATGTTTTCTCTGCCGTTCAATCTCGGTTCATGTTATGTTCATTTCGTTGTGATAAATTTAATTTGCAAAGCAGATAAAGCCCTGATTATTAGCTGGAAAAACAACAAGGCCTAGGTGAATACAATGAGGATGACACTATCAACAATGGGAAGAACATTTAAATTGGTATTGCCACTGGTGCTGTTTTGGCTTGTCCTTTTCTTGCTCAACACCGGTCTTATTCATTTTCGGGGCAGGCATATTTGATTACCACCTTTGTGTTTATTAGTTCACTAACTGGCTTGTGTCCATCACCTGTAAGCAAGTGGATAATGTAGTCACGCTTGCTGCTTAGGGTGAATAGCATTTGCTTAGCGTCAACAGAATCAGCCATAATATCCGGAGACTGAACACCCATAGACTCTAAATCAATGAAACTCATAGTTGGTTTGGGCAATCCCGGCAAGACTTATGCCCGTAACCGCCACAATGTTGGCTTCCTGTGCCTGAATTACCTCGCCGGGCTTCATTCTATTCGCTTCGACCGAAGGCAGTGCCGGGCTAGAGTAGGTATTGCCGAAGTAAAGGATGAGAAGTTGCTGCTGGCCAAGCCCGGGACTTTTGTGAATCTCAGCGGCAAATCCGTAGCTGGCCTCGTGCAGAAGCATAACATCCCTTTGAGTGACCTCCTGGTAATATACGATGACCTAGATTTACCCCTGGGCAAAATTCGCCTGCGTCAGAGCGGGAGCTCAGGAGGACACAAGGGGATGAATTCTATTATTTCCGCCCTGGGCAGCGAGGACTTCCCCCGAATCAGGGTGGGGATCGGGCGGCCCCAGGCAGAGGAGCAATCCGTTAGCGAGGATACCATAGTCAATTATGTGCTCAGCGATTTCTCCCCCCAGGAAGAAGCAATGATTAAGCCTGTAATTGCCAGGGTGGCCGAAGCCATTGACTGTTTTCTTACCCAGGGAATAGAAGCAGCCATGAGCAAGTTCAACTAGCCGCTTTACGAAGCTACATGCCCTGCCGTATTCAAAGGAGAATTTAACAATACAGCGTTTAGTTCAATAGCGAGCCGCAACTCGCATCATTTGACAAACACATTGCAATTGCACACAATATACTTAATTCCTGAGAAGTAAAAGAGTAGCAGGCAGTTTATATTCCATGCTCTGTATGCCCGGATGACCTAGGCATGTGGAGACATTGAACATTCAAATACCTCTTCAGAGATTACGACCTCTGGGAGGGAGGTAAGCGATGGCGAAAGAGAGGAGAGGAAAAGAACTGCCGAAAGGGAAGCCGGGAGGAAAAGGCAAACGCTCCTCCAGGCCGCGAATCCAGCGCAACATTCCTGAGTCTGAGCAGCAGATGCAGGAGACACTGCGCCAGAGCGAGGAGAAATATCGCACACTGGCCGAGCAATCTCTGATGGGGTTGGTCGTAGTTCAAGATTTCCGCATCGTATATGCCAACTCGGCTTACACCGAAATTTCCGGATACAGTGCTGATGAACTACTTTCGACCTCGCCAGAGCAACTGCAAGCGATGGTACACCCTGAAGACCAGGCCCTCGTCTGGGGACGCTTCCGTGACCGGCTGGAAGGCAAAGCAGTGCTTCCACGCTATGAATGTCGCACCATCCGGAAGGACGGAACGGTATGCTGGATGGAGGTACACGCTAACCGCATCGAATATGGCGGGAAACCTGCCATCCAGGCAGCCTACATAGATATCACCGAAAGCAAGGAGGCGACGGAAAAGGCACAGCATCTTAACCTGGTCCTTCGTAGCATACGGACAATCAACCAGCTTATCGCCAGGGGCACTGACCGTGACAGCCTGCTCAAAGAAGCCTGCCGGACCCTTGTCGAGACTCGCGGCTATTACACGGCCTGGATGGCCCTTCTGGATGAGTCGGGCAAGCTGGTAACCGCTGCTGAAACCGGAATGGGCAAGCGTTTCCATCAAATTGTGGAAAAACTGAAGCATGGCGACGTGATGTACTGCGGGCGCAAGGCGCTGGCGAAGCCGGGCGTTCTGGTCATAAAAGACATGGCCCTGGAGTGTGCTGATTGTCCTGTGGCGAAGGAGCGTGCCGGCAGAGGCGGTATGAGCATCCGACTGGAATACGGCGGTAAGATATATGGTCTGATGACCGTTTCCGCTCCCACCGGCATCTCTACCGACCAGGAGGAACAGGTCCTGTTCGAAGAAGTTGCCGGAGATATTGCGTTCGCTCTGTACAGCATACAACAAGAAGAGGGTCGCAGGCGAGCAGAGGAAGCGCTGAAGTGGTCACAAGCGCAGTACCATGACTTGTACGACAACGCCCCGGTGGCTTACTACTCCCTGGACACAGACGGCTGGATAAAGAGGGTTAACAAAGCGGGGCTGAAGTTCCTCGGCTATTCTCTGGAGGAATTGCAGCGGACGAAGTTCCTGGAGATCTATGCAGACGAGTCAAAAGCGAAAAAGGAGGAGTTGTTCAAGAAATTCACTCAGGGAATTGGCTGGGAAAATGAAGAGATGGTGTACCAGAGAAAGAACGGTGAGAAGGTCTATGGCCTTCTGTCCGTAAGCCCGATTCTAGATGAAAACGGGCGGGCCCTGGAAAGCCGTTCGGTAGTAGTCGACGTGACCGAGCGAAAAGAGGCAGCCGCAGCGCTTCAGAAATCCGAGGAACGCTATCGCCACCTTGCTGAGAACGCTGGTGAGGCCATCTTTGTCGTCCAGGACGGCATGATCAAATTCATGAATCCCAGGGGAGAAGAGCTTTCTGCCTATTCAGTAGAAGAAATGGTCTCCAAGCCGTTTGTTAAATTCATCCATCCCGACGACATTGATACGGTGGCTGACCGCTACGCGAGGAGGCTAAAAAGGGAGCCCGTTCCCCAAATATATGACTTCAGGATTGTCAGGAAAGACGGCAATATCAGGTGGGCTGAACTTAATGCTGTGCCAATTTCATGGGAAGACCAACCGGCGGTGCTGTGTTTCATGAGTGACATAACCGAGCGCGAAAATGCCGAGGAGGCCTTGAGGCAGTCTGAGGAGAGATATCAAACCCTGCTGGAAGAAATGGAAGAAGGCTACTATGAAGTGGATATGGCGGGCAACTTCACTTTCGTCAACAATGCAATGTCCCGCATCCTTGGGTATTCGCGAGACGAGTTGATTGGAATGAACTACAAGATTTATACCCCCGAGGAGAACGTCAAGCCTGTTTTCGAAGCGTATAATCGCGTGTACCGAACAGGTGAGCCGCTCAAGTGGTTCCCCATGGTAGAGGTCAGGAAGGATGGGACCCGCCTGTTCGTCGAGGACTCGGTTTTGCCGGTGAGAAACGACAAGGGGGAAGTTATCGGATTCCGCGGTGTTAACCGCGATGTTACCGAGCGCAAGAAAGCACAGGAGGCGCTGAGGCAGTCTGCGGAGAGATACCGAACCATATTGGAGGAGATGGAAGATAGCTATTTCGAGGTTGACCTCGGCGGACACTTAACCTTTGTCAATAGCTCGACATGCCGCCACCTGGGATACTGCAATGAAGAGTTAATTGGAATGAGCTATAAAGGCTTCACGGTTGAAGAAGATATGGAATCCGTACTTCGAGTCTTTGGTGAAGTGTACCGAACCGGTGTGCCAAACAAGGGCTTCCACTGGAAAATCATCCGCAAAGACGGTGCCCACGGGTTTGTCGAAGCAACGGTCTCTCCTCTGCGAAATGCCAAGGGCGAGATTATCGGGTTCAGTGGCGTTGGACGTGACATCACCGAGCGTATGAAAATGGAGGAGCAACTCATACTTACTGACCGGCTGGCCTCCGTCGGACAGCTGGCAGCCGGGATAGCTCATGAACTAAACAATCCGCTTACTGCTGTCATCGGTTTCTCGGACTTGCTACTAGAAAGAGACCTCCCAGCGGATGTCAAAGAGGATTTGGAAACTGTCAATCGAGAAGCCAAGCGCACTGTCAATATAGTAAAGGAGCTTCTCGCTTTTGCCCGCGAGCAAAAAACCGAAAAGTCGCTGGTGAACATTAACGTCATCATTCAAGGGGTATTGCAGATACGCTCCTACGAGCAAAAAGTAAGCAACATTGAAGTCGATGCCCGATTTGCCCCTACCTTGCCTCTGGTTATGGCCAATGGAGTTCAACTGCAGCAGGTCTTCATAAACATCATCGTTAATGCTGAACAGGCTATGGTTGAAGCCCACGGGAGGGGTAAGCTCACCATTGCTACAGAACAGGTTGGCAATATAATCCGGGCTTCTGTTACTGATGATGGCCCGGGAATCAGTCGTGACAACATGAAGCAACTGTTCACTCCATTCTTTACCACCAGAGAGGTGGGCAAAGGCACCGGTCTTGGTCTAAGTATTTGTCATGGAATAGTTACTGAACACGGCGGTAAGTTACACGTCGAGAGCGAGCCGGGCAAAGGAGCCACTTTTGTGGTAGAGTTACCCATCAGCAAATAGTAAAGAGAAGAGGCGCACAATAAATCTTCTTGAGCGCACCACGAAGGGAGTCCTGGTAGTCGAAGACGAACCATCAATTGGCACTATGTGCCAAAGAGTCCTTACCAGAGAAGGGTTGGAGGTGGACATCGCCGCCAATGGGAAGTTAGCTCAGGATATGATAGAGAAGAAGCACTACGACATTTGTCTGATTGATATCAGGACACCGAAAATGAGCGGTGCAGAACTCTACCAATGGCTGCAAAAGAAATATCCGCAGGTCGCAAACCACGTGATATTCACTACCGGAAGCGTGATAGACGAGAAAACCATGGCTTTTGTAGAGCAAAGTGGTAGGGCATTTTTACCCAAACCATTTACTCCCAATGAGCTAACAGCAATAGTGGAAGAAGCCTTGAAGCAGCTAGAAAAATAGCGGCTTTTCATTTCTGCCAATCTTGCCCCGGCCCGGAGAATTAGCCATACACCCGCCAGGTTATCAAATATAACTTGAGAGTTTCTTTGGGATTTGTTTGTTCTGACCACTGAATCACAATCCAGCGGAAAGCTAAGCCCGAACTGAGGTTATTCTTCAGTGGAGATAATCATGCTATAATTGCTGGACAACAGAATTAGTAATTGGGCGATTCTAGACATCCAGAATGCGCCAAGGAGAGAAATGCGTTTCAAATGTGTTACCTGTGGAATCGAATTCACTACTATAGAGCAGCTAGCTAGCCATAAGAAACAGCACCAGGCTGGTCCAAGAAGCTCACCTGGAGTAATCTGCCTGGGCTGCGGCAAAAGCATCCCTCTGGAGCCATCTAAAACTAACTACAGCGGACCACTTACCTGCCCCAACTGTCGACGGACAATGACCGTCGTCATAGAAAATGGTGAAGTAGCTGTAGCTCGGCTGGGCTAGGTTCGTAAATACGAATCACAAACTCTTCGGCAGCTGATTCGAGAGCGGCCCCAGTCTATACTTGCCTCCATTCTGTATTATGCTTTCCATCTAAAGTTTGCCACGGGACTGACCTATTAGCTTGCCATCTTTCATTTCCAGGACCATTTCCGCTCTGGCTGCTATATCAGCGTCATGCGTGGCCACTATTACCGTTCTGCCCTCTTGAGTAAGGCTGTGCAGGAGTTCAACAATCCGTGTGCTGGTCTTAGAATCCAGATTGCCGGTAGGTTCGTCTGCCAAAATGATAGCCGGGCCGTTGGCCAGGGCGCGGGCGATAGCTACCCGCTGTTGTTCGCCTCCTGACAGCCTGGTAGGTCGGCGAGCCTGGCGACTGGCGTCGATTCCCACTCTTTCCAGCAACTGGCGCGCCCCTATTTCCTGCTTCTTTCGCTTCATACCCCGAAGGTCCATCGGCAGCATAACATTCTCCAAGGCGGTTAAGCCGGGAATGAGGTAATAGTATTGAAAAACGAACCCTACCTTCTTGAGCCGGTACTCTGCCTCACTCACACCGTCCAGCTCCGAAACCTTAATCCCATCCACTACTATGCTGCCAGCCGTAGGTTTGTCCAGAGCCCCAATCAGGTTCAGCAACGTGCTCTTGCCACAGCCACTGGGCCCTTTGATAGCTATCATCTTCTCCCCGGGTAGCTCAAAGCTAACACCGTTCACCGCTGCCACCGTTGTGAACTCCGACGTGATAAACTGTTTGACCAGTCCGTCTACTGCTATAACCGTATCCTTATTGTTACTCATAGCGCAACACCTCCGCTGGTTTAATTCGTGAGATATACCGAGCCGGGAATATGCTGGCGACAACGGCCAGAGCTATGGCTATGCCCAGCGCGTATAGGAAAACCTCGGGCGATACAGCTACGCTAACCCCGGCAACATTGGTAACGCCGCCACCGAATAGGCCACCCCCACCAGGGTTTCCAAATCCCCCTCCCGAGGATGTCACAAGCAAATTGGCAACCTTCTGAGCCAGAGCATAGGTGATAAGGGCACCAACAATGGCAGCCATAACACTCATAGCTAGAGCCTCGCCACCCAACTGAAGCTCTATCTGCCGGTTAGAAGCACCGATAGCTTTCAGGATGCCAATCTCTTTTACCCGCTGCCTCACCATCAGAATCACAGAAAATAGGATTACTACTGCGGCGACGGCGAAACCGGCAATCATCGCTATTGTACTGGCGCTTTGGGCATTTGCTACAGAGCTATTTATTCGCTGATACATATCTTGGGCAGTGGTGACGTCAGCAACATCTGTAGCGAAGATTCCCCGAATACTGCTGACCACGGCATCCACATTGTTGACATCATCGGCTTGCACCGTTACTGAAGTCACTCCGCCCAGGTTAAACAGACTCTGCACGGTGCCCACAGGCATAATCAGCATGTTATTTCCGAATACTTGTCCACTGTCGTAAATACCGATGACCTGTACCGACGTGCCATTTATGCCGACTGTAGAACCAATACTGAGACTATTCTTATCGGCCAGGGCCTGACCGACGACCATCACATCGGCGTTGTTTTCGCCGGTGGTGAAGTAGCGTCCCTCTGTTATATTCATCTGCCCACCACCCATTAACGCCGGATTCTCCGTGGCAGTATCCAATCCCATGACTATTATGCCCATGCGGAAACCACCGGGGAAGGAACCCCCTCCTGGACCTCCCTGCTCAACGGCTGACTGAAGGCCATCGCCCGTATACTGAGTCTGAACACTCTCCTGTACAGAGACCACGTGGGGGATGTCACTGAGTTTATCCACATCTTCCTGGGCCAGTGTCCCATTTCCACCCATCGTGCCGAAGCGACCAGCCGGCTGTACCGTAATCTCCGTGCCAATCTGCTGTGCTATCGACCCCAATTGATTCTCAGTGGCGCCATGAACTGTGACCATAATCAATGCCAGCCCTATGCTGACTGATAGAATGGTCACGATCGCCCCTGTACGGAGGGGACTCCGAATCAAATTGCGTAATGACCTACGAACTGTACCCATATACTAAGAACCTCCTTCTTTTCTATTCATTGTCGTCCTAAGACGGGGACTCTCCCACCGTAGCGTTAGCTACTTTCTGTACACTACCACGGTAATACACAATCTCCACCTGGTCACCGATCTGATGAGAACCTATAGCTGAAGTCAAATCTGCGGTTGTGCTGATATCCTCGCCGTCCATCTTAGTGATAACATCACCTGGTCTTAATCCTGCCTCATCTGCCGGGCTACCGTCAGTTACGCTGGTAATGAGCGCTCCTGTATTGACTGCGAGGTTGTAGTACTGCTGGATAGTTGAGGTGACGGTGGTCACTGACACACCAAGCCAGGGGCGAACCACCTTTCCTTCAGTTATTAAACCCTGCACTATTGGAATAGCCGTATCAGTACTTATGGCGAAGCCGATATTCTCGGCATTGCTGGCAATAGCTACATTGATACCGACTACCTGCCCTGCCCTGTCTAGTAGCGGCCCACCGCTATTTCCTCCGTTGATAGCCGCATCGGTCTGAATAATGTTGTTGAGCACCACTCCGGTGCTCTCTTCAATAGAGCGTCCCAGATTGCTGATGACGCCGGTAGTCCAGGTAGGACCTCCAGGCAAAGCCAGAGCATTTCCCACAGCTACAACCGGGTCAAGGACGCTAAGCTGCTCCAGAGAGTTGCTCAAGAAGTGTAGGTAGGAAAGATTATTGGCGCTAATTTTCACCACCGCCAGATCAGTTTCCGCGTCTGTACCTACTATAGTCGCCGTAAAAGCACTTCCGTCACTAAGAGTTACGGTCACTTTTTGGGCACCTTGTACCACATGATTATTGGTCACAATATAGCCGTCCGGACTGATTATTATTCCGCTTCCCGCTCCTGTCTGGGGAATTGCCTGCCAGAACCAGTTGTAGCCCACCGTTTCAGTGACGATCGAAACCACGGCAGGAGCTACCTCTGCTACTAACTCCTGGGTACTAACTTCAGAGCCAATTTTCTCGTCAACATACAGATATCCTGAGGCGGAACCAGGGGAGTTATCTACAGTGCCGGTAACAACTAAGCTGATACCAACAACCAAAAGGAGAATCATTATAATGTACTTTAGCTTACTCATTTTTCACCTCCGTGCAAAGGAGGGGGGAAACTCGTCCCCCTCTCCAGATAAGTTTTGCCCCACTGGCTTATCAACCCCCTATTTGATCGGAAGCATCAAGGGAACATCGACCACCCCAAGCCTTAGACAATCTGCCCCACATCATGCCACTCCCGGAACCATGCCCGCCAAGCCCTGGTAACGGTAACCCAATGTCGGGCCGGGACTGCAACCATTCCAAGTACTGGTCAGCCTCTTCTTGAGTTATCTTGCCCTTGTCTACAAGGTCTTGCAGCCAGCTTGTTGCAGTCTCATTCCGCATTTCGTTTCCTGCCTGCTCCAGAGCTTCCTTTAGTTGCCCTGGGTCGATGGCTACACCCATCGTCTCTTCGTAGATGTCGCACGCTCTGTCCAGAAGCGCCTGATATGGACCGGTTGCCTGGCTTTCGTTCCCTGCAGTAGTATTGCTTGAGCTATTGTTTACAGCAGCAACTACTCCTCCGGTTATACCTCCGATCAGCAGTACAGACACCACAACGACTGGAATGAACCACTTGCGTTTTTGCATGGTCAGATCACCTCCTTTCTGTTCTTCTACTGCTGGGAACACGTTTCCTTCACGGATTCTATATCGACCTTACCTAATAAGTACATGTCATCTTCTTTTCCAACTAGTCCCCAATCAGCACAAATCAAGCTTATCACAGCAACATGAACCCACCATGAACCGGGAGTGAACGGTAGAAAAAGCCTACAATTGAGCCATTTCATCTCATGTTCATCTTGGTGTAATATAATACGTTTAGAGAGTCTGTTATGAGAATTTTGGTTGTGGATGATGACCGGCGACTCTGTGCCGTCATCAAGCGCGGGCTTCTGGAAGAAGCCTACGCTGTTGACTTAGCCCACGACGGAGAGGAAGGAGAATACCTCGCCGAGGTCAATCCGTACGACCTCATTATTCTAGACATCATGCTGCCCAATAAGGATGGCATCGAAGTCTGTCATGAGCTTCGCGCCAAGAAGGTTAATACTCCTATTCTGATGCTAACAGCTAAAGACACCGTGGAGGACCGGGTCAAAGGACTAGATACAGGAGCCGATGATTATCTGGTTAAACCTTTTGCCTTCAATGAGCTCCTGGCCCGAGTTCGGGCACTCCTGCGGCGAGAGGGAATGTCCAAATCGCCAGAGCTTCGGGTGGGAGACTTAATTCTGAACACTCTTACCCGCCAGGTTTGGCGAGGACAAAGACCTATTGAACTGACCACTAAGGAATACGTCATCCTGGAGTACTTCATGCATCATCCCAACGTAGTAGTCACTCGAACCATGATCGAAGAACATGCTTGGGATTACGACTTCGATAGCCTGTCTAATCTGGTAGACGTATACATCCGCAGATTGAGGCGTAAAATTGACGCCGAGGGCGAGGATAGCCTGCTTCAGACGGTGAGAGGAGCCGGTTATCGGCTGAAGGCGCCATGAGCTTCATTCATAGCATCAAATTCCGATTCACGATCTGGTACCTGCTGGTGCTGGCAGTGCTATTGATTGCCCTCAGTGCCGGGGTGTATTTCTATCTCTCGCGAAGCCTTTACCAGAGTCTGGATGATTCACTGATACTACGTTCTAGTCAGCTAAGTAATATCCCAGCTATTATGGAAAGCATCCAGCAAGGGGAATTTCAAGAGGAACTGGGGGAAATCGTCATATTGTACTTTTACTCTGGTGACCAATTGACACAGGTGTCCGCTCGAGGGATAAATATTACACTGAGTCACGAATTAGTTTCGCAAGCCATCGCTGGCACAAGTTCGTTCAGCACTATTCAGACAGAGGCAGGCGAAGGACTGCGTCTCCTGGCTGTCCCCATAAACATTAGCATTCTGGGACCACCACCCGGCATCCAGCCAGCTGCACTGGTTATTGCCCGCTCGACAAAACAAATAGACCAGGCATTGGCTGGCTTGGTGCGCACCCTCATCATCGCTGTCCCGCTGGCACTGGCATTAGCCGCTGGAGGTGGCATATTTCTGGCCCGCCGGGCACTTAAGCCAGTAGACCAGATTGCTCAGACAGCACAGGAAATCGAGGAAAGTGACTTGAGTCAAAGGATTAATGTGACCACTAAAGACGAATTGGGGAGGCTGGCAGCGACGCTGAACGAAATGATTGGACGATTGGAAAAAGCATTCCAGCGCCAGAAGCAATTCACCAGCGATGCCTCGCACGAGTTACGTACTCCCCTGGCGGTAATTGAAGCTGAATCCACTCTGGCGCTCCAGAAGGAAAGACCACCGAGCGACTACCGGCAGTCTTTGGAGACTATTTCCCAGGAATCAAGACAGATGTCTTACCTTATTGACCAATTGCTTACCCTTGCTCGTGCTGACGCCGGAAAGGAGCAATGGAACTTTGCGGAAGTAAATCTCGGCAAGCTCATTACTAACCTGAGCACAGATGTGGAGATTCTCTGCCAGGAAAAAGGGCTCAATTTCCAGCTAGGTCAGGCGCAAGATTTAGTGGTGAAAGGTGATGAAGCCCGGCTGAGAGAAGTGTTCATGAATCTTTTGGATAATGGTATCAGATATACCAAAAGTCCAGGGACCGTTTCCGTTTCACTTCGCAGCGAAGGGCAAATGGCCGTCGTGGCCATCACGGATACGGGGGTCGGCATCCCGGCCGAAGATATACCTTTCATCTTCGACCGGTTCTATAGAGTTGATAAATCTCGCTCACGCGCTGAGGGAGGCACTGGTCTGGGCCTGGCAATATGCCGGCACATTGCTGAGGCTCATGGGGGCAAGATAGAAGTGGAAAGCCAGGTAGGGGCGGGAAGCACCTTTTCGGTATGGCTCCCTCTGCAGTCCACATAATTCTCACCCGTATCACCGGCTACTTCACAGCACAAACATGTTTGCTATAATATGGTCGCGGACTAGATAAATTGCAGCGAACACTCTCAGTGCGCAGGAGCTAACATCTATGTCTAAACATCTGAACATCAACAGTGTCCCGGCTCTGGTCGGTATCATAGGACCCATCGTGGTAATTGTCGGGGACCTCGCAGCATCCTCATCTGTTCCCGGTTACAGCCTGGTCCGCGATTCAGTCAGCAGCTTTGCATTGACCTCCCTGGGCTGGCTGCAAACGATTTGCTTTCTGGCTATGGGCTTACTATTGGTGATCTTCGTGGGCGGACTCTATTTCAACATACGAAGAGCGCGGGGCTTCCATACAGGCATCACACTGCTTGCTCTCTGCGGTTTCGTGTTGATGTTGATTGCCGCATTTCATATGGAGCATTCAGGAGCTCCGCCTATTGACGGAACAATCCACACGATAGCATCCTACGGCCTTGGCTTGTTATTCCCCATCGCTATCTTATCGCTGGCACCCAGCCTCAAGAGCACCCCGAACTGGAAAAACATCTTTGTCTATACACTCGTTGCCGGTGTTCTAGCTTTCGGCCTGATAATAGGGGCGTTCTTTGCTGATCAGACAGGCTGGTTTGGTTTGTATGAGCGAATCATAATACTTAACGCGCTGGTTTGGGTGGAAGTAGTAGCAGTCCATTTTCTGCGACTGCTACTGAGGCGGGAGCCAAAGTTTCAACCCTGACAGAGTAGCGCAAATGGAGGAAAATTATGAATAAGAGTCGTTCAGTGTTAATCTTGTCGATTCTAAACTTGCTGGGCTTCCTTGGTACCGTTGCCATTAACGCGCTGGCCAATATCCTCCCCATAAATGGCGTAATGACCGGCGAGTTATCCGACCTGTATCCGAATTTATTCGTGCCAGCAGGGCTGACCTTTGCCATCTGGGGGTTAATCTACGTATTACTCGCCATCTTCGTCCTATATCAATTAATACCGTCTGTTAGAAGAGACGCCCAGAAGATTGACTTCGTACAGAGAATCGGGCCGCTATTTTTTATTTCCTGCCTCGCCAACATCGGCTGGATATTTGCCTGGCATTATAAAATCGTCCCCTTGTCTCTGGTCTTGATGCTAATACTGCTGGGATGCCTGCTGGCGATTTACTTAAGGCTGAATATTGGCAAATCAGAGGCGACCAAGGCTGAAAAATATTCAGTGCATCTTCCTTTCAGTGTCTACCTGGGCTGGATTACCATAGCAACGATTGCCAATGTCACCGCCCTGCTGGTGAATATCAACTGGAACACATGGGGTCTTGGTGAGCAATTCTGGGCGGTAGCAGTCATTATCGTGGGTATTGCTATTGCATTATCCGTACTGTTCACCCGGAAAGATATCTATTATTGTCTTGTGGTTGGCTGGGCATTGCTCGGGATACTGCTAAAACGACTTTCAGCTACGACGCCTGCTCAAAGCGTAGTGATTATCACAATTGTTGGCTTGGTGCTTGTTAGCGGCGGAGTTATAGCTCAACTGATAAGGAAAAGGGTGTATTAGCCAAGATATCTGTATATCCTATCTCACTAATCCTTGCAACCATCGCAAGACATCACAATCTGGGAATTGATATGGGAAATGCTGGATAATAGCATTGCACGCGGAGAATGGATTATGGCTGGCGAGGAGCGTTGGGCACAGAGAATCATACAAAGTGAACTCAAGAAAGCTGTCACAATCAACGATGATGGCAGCAAACCAGGGATGTATGACCTCCGTATTGGTCCACTTGACGCCCCTGAGGTGGCAATCGAATGCCTTGGAGCTGTCGACCAGACATTCACCGAAACATGGAATGTCGGTCCAGCCAAGAGCCCGCTGGAGCTATCAACCAAGGGTGATTGGATTATAACGATAGCCGACAAAGCCTCTATCAAAGACATTAAGCAGCACATCGAACGAATTCTCGAAACGCTGGAGAATCGTGGAATCCAAAACATGATTGTGAACTACTAACTAAAAGTGCATGACGCAGTACTGTTCCAAGAACTCGAGTCACTTGGTATTACGGATGCTCTTTGCTATCGTCTACCAGGTACTGGGAAGATTCATCTTACTATGCAAGGAAGGGGTGGCCCAGTAGATAAGCGAGGGAGTTCAGTGCCGGTATGGATTGGCACATTTCTCCGCGATCCTGCTCGCCAAGATGTGCTCTCCAAACTGGAACGGTCAGTAGCAGCGGATTGTCATGTGTTTGTGTTCGTGGGCTACGGCGGTGCACCCTGGCTAGTGGAGTCGTACTTAGCGGGAGAACTTGCGCACGTTCCAAACCAAGTACCAGATTTGCCGCCACCAGTTACAGGGGTTTGGATTGTATCATTACTGAGCCGGGGAAAAGGTATCCGCTGGAATGGAACTACTTGGCAAGCATTCCATACAAGAGGTGAAGGAATTGGCGACTAGAGCTATTCCGCCTTCGCCTTAGAAATAGCTGCAAAATACAGCCAGTTTTATTAGTTCGAGCTATCATACTGCACAAGCGGGTGACTTGTTCGATAATCGCTCATAGCGTTCGTGTTCTCCTCTACGGCGTGAAATCGTGCTACAGTGCAATTCACTGAGACCAAGCCGTGTTTTGCAAAAAGTAACAATCTAGCGAAGTGTGCAACCGGCGAACCAGGGATAAATACTTAGTTAGGCCGTCTAGAGTCTCCCACTTATTACTGTGCAATCTGCAGAACTGATTGCTACATAGTTTGACAGGCAAGAAACGATATGTTATACTCGCCACTAAAGGATATTATATTTCAATTATAATAGTATATGAAGCTTACAGCGAATAAGATAGCCGGGATTCTCAGGCAGCACGGGCATAAACTTACGCCTCAACGCCATGTGGTACTCAAAGTGATGGCCTCGAGCCATGACCATCTAACTCCAGAGGTCATATATGAGAAGTCGCGGTTAGAGGACCCGGGTATCGGAAGGGTCACTGTTTACCGCACTCTTGACCTGCTGAGCAAACTCAATCTAGTCTGCAGAGTCCATGCAGAAGGCAGGTGCCGGAGCTATATGATGAGAAGACCTACAGAACATCACCATCATCTAGTTTGCTCCGGTTGTGGCACAGTGGTAGATTTTACCAATTGTAGCCTTATCGAGATGGAGAAAAAGCTGTCTCAGGAAAGTGGATTCGATATCAAAGGTCATCTGCTTGAGTTCTATGGACTCTGCCCTGATTGCGTCATGAACGCCCCGGTTTAGTATTTCGTTTTGGTAACATAGGTGAGGAAATATTATTAGTCAGTAATTGACATTAATTATCAGTTAACGATGATAGTAGCATGAGTAATCCAGCCGACTAAGAAGAGGGCGAAAAGATGAAAAGAAAATACACGATACTTGCTGTGCTTGGTATGCTGGCTGTGCTGGTTATATCGATTGTTTTGGGCATGTTAGCCCGTCAGCCAAGCACGCTTACAGGTAATAATAGCGAGAAATCCATTGTGGTTACCTGTTCAGTCCTTGGTTCCATAGTCAAAGATCTGGTGGGCAATCAGGCGACTGTTACCGTCTCGATACCGAATGGACTGGACCCACATGAATGGGAGCCATCTGCTAAAGACATAGAAAAAATAAACAAAGCCGACCTTGTTATCGAAAATGGTCTTGGCCTTGAAGGTGGTATGGAGAAGACGTTGGATGCGGCTAGAAATAGCGGAGTCAAATTCTTCACCGCTTCAGATTACATTTCGGTTCGTCATGTTGGCACTGGAGAGGGAATTCCCTCCGGCGACCCAGACCAGGTTGTTGGTGCGCCTGACCCCCATCTCTGGATGGACCCAATCGCGATGAAAAGCGTGGTGGCGGCTCTGGTCCCGATACTGAAGGTAGACCTCAACCTGGATGTCAGCGCACAGGCGCAAGACCTAGAAAACCAGCTGGACAGCTTAGATATCGAGGTTGCTAACATCACGGCAAGCATACCCCAGGGAGACCGCAAGCTGGTTACCGGTCACGAATCAATGGGTTATTTCGCCCAGCGCTATGACCTTAAGCTTGTTGGAGTAATCATACCCAGTTTATCGTCACAGGCAGAGGTCTCAGCAGCGGACCTAGCTGCTCTTAAGAAGGCCATCGAAGATAATCACGTTAAAGCGATATTTACTGAGCTTGGTACTTCGCCAGCCGTGGCTAAGACCATCGGTGATGAAACTGGCGTAAGGGTAGTTGAACTGACGACACATGCCTTAACTAGCGATGATTCCTATTTTACATTCATGAGGAATATAGCTAGTGTCATTACCAACGCCCTGAGATAGCAGAGGGTGACATAATGGACTTACTGGTGACACCATTCTCAACAAATGGCTTTATGCTCCAGGCTCTCATCGCCGGTATTCTGGTTTCTATTGCCTGCGCCATTGTCGGCACCTTTGTCATACTGCGTGGTCTGGCCTTTATTGGAGATGCACTGGCCCATGGCGTATTACCCGGTATTGCCGTAGCAATTCTGGTAGGCTTCCCCGGAATGATTGGAGCAGCCATCGGTGCCGCGGTCATGATTGGGGGCATCACCTTGATTACACAACGGTCGCGGTTATCCTCGGATACCGCCATTGGGCTTCTGTTTGTGGGGATGTTGTCCCTCGGCGTGGTAATCGTATCCCGCTCGAATTCTTTTAGCGGCGACCTCACCCGCATTCTGTTTGGCGAGATTCTGGGCATTGGTACCCAGGCAATCGTGATTCAACTCATGGCAACGATTATTATTGCGACTATCGCCGTCATTTGTGCCCGGCCATTCTTGCTCCTCAGTTTTGACCCTGAGCAGGCTGAGGTTGCCGGTTTCTCGGTGCGCCTTTATCATAATATGATGCTCTTCATGATTGCGATCACAGTAATTGTGTCTTTCCAGACTGTCGGTACTTTACTCGTCTTCGGGTTGCTCATCGCGCCGGCCGGTGCTGGAGCACTCCTTGCCCGACGCGTAGAGGCGATGATGGCCTGGGCGATGCTCTTTGGTGCGTTGTCAATGTACTCAGGTTTATTGATTAGCTACTACTTTAACCTGGCCGCAGGTGCCTCTATTATACTGGTAACCATAGCAATCTTTTTTATTGTGTTTATTATTCAGAATGTGCGCCAGCGCCGGGTAGTTCATCCTCAGGAACTAACACGTGGATAGCAAGAAAGAGGTTGTTACCTCACCAACAGACAGAACTGAAGCCTTCAGGCCAGGAGCTGATAGCGTTTCCTATGTCCTGGCTAGACACCTTAATATTGGTTACTCCAATGAAGCTGTGGTGACGGATATCAGCTTTGAGTTGAAGCAGGGACAGGCTATGGCGCTCATTGGCACTAACGGTTCGGGTAAGTCCACCCTGCTCAAGACAATTGTAGGCCTGTTGCCATCAATGGGAGGCCAGCTATCGGTATTCGGAATGCCTCCTGGCAATAACCACCGCCGGATTGCCTATCTTGGCCAGTTCCACACCTCAGGATTCATCCTGCCCCTCCGCGTCATGGATGTGGTGCGCATGGGCCGCTTCCCTCTCTATGGGCTATGGAGACGTATGAGCCAGCAGGACGATGAAATCGCTTTTTCTGCCATGCATGCCATGGGTATCGAGAAATTGGCCGACTCTCCGTTACGGTCTCTCTCCGGTGGTCAACAACAGCGAACTTATGTTGCTCAGGTTTTGGCTCATCAAGCGGACCTTCTGGTGCTTGATGAACCGACATCGGGTTTGGATGCTGGTGGCAGAGAGCTCTATTTGCATGCAATTGATGATGAGCTGTGCCGGGGAGCTTCTATCATCATGGCGACCCACGATATCCAGGAAGAAGCAGCTCTTTGTCATCAGGTAGTGCTCCTAGCTCGTAGGGTGGTAGCTATTGGCGCGCCGCAGGATGTGTTAACGCCTGAAGCCCTGGTCAAGACTTTTGGCATCGTCGTTACAGGTGATAAACGCCTTCAAGTGCTTGAGACCAAACACGGGCATGGCGGTACTGAGCGACCCAGACCGAATAAAGAACGCCACTAATTCATGTCTTAGGTCGCCTTCAAGAGTGAACTGATGATAGTTATTAATGTGAATCCGGTGGCCTGCTCCATAGGCCCAATATCCATCTACTGGTATGGCTTGAAGGATAGAGCAGATAACAAAATAGTAGAAAGTCTTCCAACAAAATAGCGAATTGTTACTTCAATCTTTCAGTTCCCTATTTGCACTCCGAAACAGCTTGCTTACAACATCGAAATTGAAGGTAGGGATTGTTATTATCGAAGTGATATAATCATTTTGTAGCTTCACCAGACGGCACAACAAATCAGTGATACTTAAAAGAAAACGAGACCTTCTGCTCGCTATGTTAGTAGAAAATCCCGAGACCGTTGTCTCGATTCACGTATTGACAAGGGGTGACTATAATGTCTACATGTCTAGTGACCAACGTCTTAAGTCAGTGGCCATTCTCCAACCAAAAGAGCTGCCATCAGAACCGACTGGTTTTGGTTCGGACGCCAATGCCTTGTGGCAAGAGCTCACTCAGGTGCAGGGCTGGCAATGCATTCTGGTAGACAAAGAGGTTGCGCTTCCGCTTGGAGAAATCATCTCGAGCCGATTGAAAACACCAGTCAGTTTCCTGGATGATATTTATCACATCCCGCGGGGGCAAGTCTTACCTTTCGGGAATGAGTCGGTTCGCCGGCTAGTGCTTGAGGACCTTACGCTACTGCAGACCCTGCCCCCTGAGGCACAACCAATCGGGTTCTGGGGAGATCTCCGAACATCACTAACAGAAGGACTGGTAGCAGGTGCGATTGTCGAAGGCAAAGTCGTGGCCACCTCCTTTGTCGCTGCTCGTGGACAGCGATATGTCGATATCGGCGTCTATGTTCTAGGGAATCATAGACGGCGTGGTTTAGCCACAGCTGCTGCCTCACTTGCTGCACGATCAGTGCAAAGTGACGGGCTAATCCCGGTTTGGGGCTGTGGTTCGCATAACCTTCCTTCGCTCAAACTCGCCCGGAAGCTAGGATTTATCGAGGTTTCGAAACAAACGTATGTGATCCTAGAAAAATATCTTGCAGACGTCTCAAGTCGGACATATCCTGTGCACAATGAAAGAGACGGTAAAGCCTTTGAACAAAGCAGTTCACTTAAGCTCACGCTGTGTGCTAATATAATATACTAAGCTACGAAATGATGATCGCTGTTATCGGAGATTCCTCCTGCTCCCCAGAAGAAGCTAAGCTGGCAGAAACCGTGGGTGAATTGTTAGCCCAACAAAGTGTCACTATAGTATGCGGTGGCCTGGGTGGCGTGATGGAAGCTGTTTGCCGCGGGGCTAAGTCAAAAGGTGGCTTGACCGTGGGCATTCTGCCTGGACAGGATTCAAGCATGGCAAATCTCTGGGTAGATATTCCCGTGGTCACTGGCACAGGCGAGGCCAGAAATGTCGCGGTGGTGAAGTCAGCCCAGGCAGTGATTGCTATCGGCGGAAGCTATGGAACGCTAAGCGAAATTGCTTATGCTCTCAAGAATAAAATCCCGGTCATTGGCTTGAATACCTGGTCGCTGTCACGCAACGGGCAAGAGGATGATTCCATAATCAGGGTTCAGAACACTGCCGAAGCCGTGGACAAAGCAATCTTCTTCGCTAATAAGGGCAGACGCTGCGAGATTGCCACGCCCCAGTTGCCGGGGCTCGCAACGACAAAAAAAGGCAGACGCGTTCGCAATGACGTAGAAGGACCCCACGGGGTGAAAAGACGCTCGCAGTGACGGGAAGGAAGATGGCAAGTATTAAGAGTGTAAAAGCCAGAGAGATTCTAGATTCGCGGGGCAATCCTACCATAGAGGTGGAGGTGGCATTGGCCGACGGCACCATAGGCATCGCCGCTGTCCCCTCAGGAACGAGCACCGGGAAATATGAGGCTGTGGAGCTTCGGGATGGTGATAAAAGTAGATATAGAGGACTCGGCGTTTTAAAAGCCATAGAACACGTTAATACTGAAATTGCTTCAGCAATAGTGGGTATGTCCCCTTTAGAGCAGGCGGCTATTGATCAGCGACTGATTGAACTCGATGGCACTGCCAATAAAGCCCGGCTGGGGGCTAATGCCATACTGGGGACATCCCTGGCCGTAGCCAAGGTCGGCGCCAACTTTCGGGGTGTTCCCTTATACCGTTATCTAGGAGGAGCAAGAGCTAAACAATTGCCTGTCCCCATGTTAAATATTCTCAATGGTGGTAAGCATGCCTCGGGCTCTGTTGATTTCCAGGAATTTATGATAGTGCCAGTGGGCGCTGCCAATTTCCACAAAGCCATGCAGATAAGCAGCGAAGTATATCATTCTCTGCGTAAAGTGCTTGAGGATAAGAGATTAAACACGAATGTCGGAGATGAGGGTGGCTTCGCTCCCCCACTCTCCTCAAATAAAGATGCGTTGGAGTTGATACTGGCCGCCATCGGCATGGCTGGCTATAAAGCTGGCCAGGACTTATTCATCGCCCTGGACCCGGCCGCCAGCACCTTATATCAACATGGGAAATATGTCCTCTCTCGAGAGGGTGTCGCCCTCAGTTCCGTGGAAATGATTGACTACTATGTTAAATTAGTCTCGGATTATCCTGTTATCAGCATTGAGGATGGGCTGGCTGAGGACGATTGGGCAAACTGGTCGCTGCTCACTGCTCAACTTGGAAAGAAGACTCGGATTGTAGGCGATGACCTCTATGCTACCAACATGAAGCGGCTGCAAAAGGGCCTTGCTCAAAAGGCTTCCAATTCAATTCTTATTAAGCCAAATCAGATAGGCACACTCAGTGAAACGCTGTCTGTCATCAAAAGAGCACAGCAGGCGGGGTGGACAACCATCATCAGCCACAGGTCCGGTGAGACCGAAGACACCACTATTGCCGACCTCGCCGTTGCCAGCAATGCCGGATTCATCAAATCTGGTGCCCCTTGCCGCAGCGAGCGACTGGCTAAATACAATCGCCTCCTCAGGATAGAAGAGGACTTGGGAAAAGCTGCACATTACCCTGGCAAAAGAGTATTATATAATCTAGAGAGGATGAAATAATGCGGGTCTTGAACGGCGTTCACCAATTAAAGAGTCCTGGTCCCGGAAGTGGCTCATTGTCTACTAACGTTTATGTAGTTGAAGGCGGGGATGGACACATCATGGTTGACACTGGTTGGGATAGCCAGGAATCCCTGTGGGCACTCCAGGAAGGGATGAAAGCATCAAACCTCAAACTTAGAGACGTCAAAAAGGTGATTATCACCCACATACATCCCGACCACTATGGGTTGTCAAGCAAGATAAAACAAATCTGCGGGGCCCAGGTAGCTATTCACAGGATCGATGCGAGTCTCATCTCTCCCAGGTATAAAGACTTCGCCGACCTCCTTCAAAAGACCGAAGAACTGCTTCGGCAGAATGGTACCCCTCAGGACGAACTGCCTCAGCTAAGAGAGGCTTCGTTATGGATGAATAAATATGTTACCCCGGATCCACCTGACATTATGCTGGAGGACCGCGACGTAATTTCCAACGATTCTTTCGAATTTGAGGTGTTATGGACACCGGGGCACTCGCCAGGCCATATCTGCCTCTATGAAAAAGAAAAAAGGTTCATTCTCACCGGTGATCATGTTTTGTTTGAGACCACTCCCCACGTGGGCTTCAATCCCATCTCCGGCGATAACCCCCTGGGCGACTACATTTCTTCCCTTAAGAAACTGCAGGCCCTCAAGGTTAGTTTCGTGCTCCCTGGACACGGGCCGCTGTTCAATGCTTTGGGGCTGAGAATAGAGAAGATACTCGAGCACCATGAACACAGGAGGAGAGCTATCTTGAAGTCTTTGCGCGATGGCTCGAAGACAGCCTATGAGATAGCCCAGAAGATCCCATGGATGACAAACCATGTAGGCATCGCCTTTCGGGATTTGCCAGTTTGGGATAAGCGCATGGCCATTAGCGAGACCCTGGCTCACCTCAAACTCTTGACGGAAGAGGGAGGGGTGGGCAACATTGCTATGGATGGTGCCTCTATGTATATAGCTAAAGACTAACCTCACTTGGCCTCTCCCTTGAAAGTAGAGGAATAAGGTGAGGGTGGAAATTAGATGGAGAAAAGGAGGTAAAGAAATGGCAACGAAAGTAGGAATCAACGGCTTCGGGCGCATTGGCAGGTTAGCTCTGAAGGCAATAATCCAGCGTTGTGGCGGTAAGGCAGAGGTGGTAGCGGTGAATGACCTTACCGATGCTAAAACCAACGCTCATCTTTTTAAGTATGATAGTAACTATGGCATCTATCCCGGTAAGGTGGAAGCTAAAGACGATGGCATTGCAGTTGATGGCAAGAAAATAAAGGTCTTAGCTGAGCGTGACCCTGGGAAAATTCCCTGGCGAGACTACGGGGTGGACATTGTGATTGAATCTACCGGGCTTTTCACGAAGGCGAGCAAGGCAGCTGCCCACCTGGAAGGCGGTGCTAAGAAAGTGATTATTTCAGCACCGGCCGAAGAAGAAGATATATCTATTGTGCTCGGCGTTAACGAAGGGCAATATGACCCGGCTAAGCACCGCGTTATATCCAACGGTTCCTGCACCACTAATTGCATTGCCCCGGTAGTTAAAGTCCTTCACCGAAACTTTGGCATCGTTCACGGCTTAATGACTACCGTCCACGCTTATACTAACGACCAGAGAATACTGGATGTTTTTCACCGCGACCTGCGCCGGGCCAGGTCTGCCGGTACCAATATCATCCCGACTACTACCGGCGCTGCTAAGGTTGTAGGTATAGTCATTCCGGAACTTCAGGGAAAGTTACACGGTATTGCTCTCAGAGTGCCCACTCCGGTGGTATCTATCGTTGACTTCGTCGCCGATTTGAAGAGAAAGGCAAGCGCTGAAGAGATTAACAGTGCCTTTCGTAAGGCTGCTGACGGAGAGCTTAAGGGAATTCTGGAATATTGTGACGAGCCACTGGTGAGCTCGGATTTCAAGGGCAATCCCGCCAGCGCCATCTTCGATGCCTTGAGCACTATGGTCATTGATGGCAACATGATAAAGGTGCTAGCTTGGTATGACAATGAATGGGGCTATAGCTGCCGTCTTGCTGACCTCACGGCTTATATCATCAAAAGGGGACTGTAACCCCTCTCGGCTCTCCCCTGAAGGGAGAGGAATAAGGAGGGAACAAATAATGCACGTCAGTGTGTGCCAAATTGAAATTCGCCTCCCTGAGAACCATTCCCTCAAAGGTAAGAGACAGGTCATCAAGTCCATCATTACGCGGCTACAAAATAAGTTCAATGTTTCCGTATCTGAGGTGGATAACCAGGATTTGTGGCAATTGGCCACTATAGGCGTAGCTTGCGTTAGCAACCACAGAAGACATGCCGATGAAATTCTAGCCAATGTCGTAAAGTTCGTTGTCCAGAACTACCCAGATGTAGAGCTATTGAGTTCGGAAATAGAAACCTTCCCTTGATGGATGCCGCTGCTTTTCTCCACCACCTTCTCAACCTAACTGATTATAGCCAGCAGATTGTCCACATTGAACACATTCCTCATCAAGGCACTGTTTTTGGCAAACTGGATAACCCTCTCCACCCCGGCCTTCAAACATGCCTGGAATCCCTGGGCATATCAGCTCTTTATAGCCACCAGACAGAAGCCTTCAATGCCATCCTGGCCGGGAAAAATGTGATAATAGCCACGCCCAGTGCCAGTGGTAAGAGTCTGTGCTATCAATTAGCCACGCTCGATGCGCTTTTACATGATAAGGACAGCCACGCTCTTTATATCTTCCCCACAAAAGCCCTGGCCCAGGACCAGCTACGCAGCCTGAAGCAAATCGCTAGTTCCCTGTCATCACGAGCCAGAGGCGAGGCAATCCCCACAGGAGCTATGGCGACTTTCGACGGCGATACACCGCAGGATGAAAGGGCAAACATAAGGAGACAGGCCAGAGTAGTCCTCACCAATCCCGATATGCTGCATTTGGGCATTTTGCCTAACCACCAATCGTGGTATAAATTGTTTCGCAATCTGAAATTTGTTGTAATAGACGAGACTCATATTTATCGGGGCGTTTTCGGTTCCCACGTAGCCAACGTCATGCGGAGGCTGCGGCGACTTTGCGCCTTCTACGGCTCCGAACCTCAGTTTATTTGCTGTTCGGCCACTATCGCCAATCCCCTGGAGCATGCCCAAAACATCGTCGGCTTGCCTTTCGAAGCCATTGTAGAAGATGGCTCACCACACGGTGAGAAATATTTCGCCTTTTGGAATCCGCCTGTCATTGATGAGGCCAAGACCAGCCGACGGAGCCCCAACAGTGAAGCAGCCTTCCTGCTCAAAGAGCTTACTCAGAAAGAGATTCGCAGTCTGGTGTTTGCCGGCACTCGCAAACTTACCGAACTCATTTATATCTATACCCAGGAGCAACTATCTCCTTCCCTGAAGGATAAAATCAGCCCTTACCGGGCGGGGTACCTTCCTGAGGACAGACGCCGAATTGAGCGCCAATTCTTCAAAGGTGAGCTTCTTGGTCTGGTCGCCACGACAGCCCTGGAGTTGGGGATAAACATCGGTGATTTGGACGCGACTGTGCTTACAGGTTATCCCGGCAGCATCGCCAGCGCCTGGCAGCAAGCCGGGCGTAGCGGACGAAGCACCTACAGCTCCTTGAGTTTTCTTATTGCTCAGCAAAACCCGCTTGACCAATACCTGATGCGCAACCCGGATTTCTTTTTCAGCAAGAACTTCGACAACGCCATCATCAATCCCGACAATCCGTATATCCTGAAGCCTCATCTCCTCTGCGCCGCCTGGGAAAAACCGTTAGAAGACAAAGATGAGGCATTTTTCGGCGCCAGCATGCGCACTATGCTGACTGAGCTGGAACAAGAAGGGAGGTTGAGAAAACCCCAGGAGAGATGGCATCCCAGCCCTTCTATCTCCTATCCCGCTCAGGATATAAACATCAGGGCAACATCGGGGCAAAATTATGCTGTCACTGATGGCCGCGATGGTTGCTTATTGGAGACAGTAGAAGCCAGCGTTGCCTTCTTCCAGGTACACCCCGGCGCTATCTATCTCCACCAAGGAGAATCTTATCTTATCACGGAACTCGATTTAGCCCGACGCATTGCCTGGGCAGAACCAAGGCCCGTCGATTACTATACCCAGACCATGGAGATACACGAAATCCGGGTCACAAAGCTGCTCGAGGAAAAAGAATGCCACGGTGTCAAGGTCTATTTCGGAGATGTTGATGTTACTATCACGGTAGCGGGCTTTAAGAGGAAGAAGCAATTCACCGAAGAGACCATGACCGAGGAGTCTCTTGATTTGCCAGCACAAAACTTTCCCACCAAGGCGTTGTGGTTTGATTTGCCCAAAAAGGCGCTTGATAGGATAGCCGATGCCGGCCTTGATCTTCACGGCGGTCTACACGCCTGTGAACACGCTGCCATTGGCATATTGCCTTTATTTGCCCTTTGCGACCGCAATGACATTGGCGGCGTTTCCACTCCTTTTCATCCCGACACCGGCAAGGCACAGATTTTTATTTACGATGCCCACCCTGGAGGCATTGGCATCGCGGAGAAGGGATTCGAGATGATAGCTGAACTCTGGCAGGCCACTTTGAAGGCCGTGGAAGAATGCCCTTGTACTGATGGCTGTCCTTCCTGCGTGCAATCGCCCAAGTGCGGCAACAATAACCAGCCCCTGGATAAAGGGGCCGCGATAATATTGCTTGAAGAACTGATGGCTTGAAGGAAATGACGAGGATAGTCGCGTGACTATTCTCACGGCTAATTGCGATATTGTTGCATCGAAGATCGTACCTAACGGCAAATCAGAACCAAAATCTCATATGCTGGGCACGCTTTGGTAAACATATGCGTATTGTGATTCTACCTCATAGCCCCTGGTATATCCGATTGGATTCCCTGCTGATCGAGCAACATAACATATCCCCTTTTATCTCTGACAAAAGAGCCAGAGCTATCTTTGCCAGAAAGACGATAATTGCCTATACTTGTGCTACCATATACAGCTATCCTTGATTACGGAGGCAGCTTGTTCGATTTGCTTAAGAGGACTGAACTGGGAGTGAAGAGAGGCAAGGAAACCTGGTTCAGCAAGATAGCCAACATTTTCAACCGGGGCTCTTTTGGAGATGAGGTCTGGGAGGAATTGGAGGAGTTGCTTGTCTCCGCTGATGTCGGTGTCGAGACTACGAGCAAGCTCCTGAGCAAAGTCAAACAGCGGGTGAAAACAGACAAGCTTTCAGAGGTATCTCAGATACGGGAAGCTTTGAAAGAAGAGATGATAGGTTTACTGAGCGTCCCTTCGTCGAGACCCCTCGCTTCTTGCTACTCTGAGTGTCGTGAAGAATTTCCTCAGGTTATCCTTGTGGTCGGCGTGAACGGCTCGGGCAAGACGACGAGCATTGCCAAGCTGGCCTATGGTTTGACTTCGCAGGGAAAGCGAGTTATCCTAGCGGCAGCAGATACCTTCCGGGCAGCAGCTATTGAACAGCTTAAACACTGGGGAGAGAAAACAGGTGCCGAAGTCGTTGCCCATCAATCCGGCGGCGACCCCGGAGCAGTTGCTTATGATGCCGTTCAGGCCGGCTATAGTCGCCATGCTCAAGCGGTGATTATCGATACTGCGGGTCGCCTTCATACTAAGTTTAATCTCATGGAAGAACTTAAGAAGATAAGGAGAGTGGTAGCTAAGCACGATGCTTCAGCCCCACATCGAGTCTTGCTGGTAATGGACGCTACCACAGGGCAAAATGGACTGGCCCAGGCCAGATATTTCACAGAAGCTGTGGACGTCACTGATATTTTCCTGGCCAAGCTGGATGGCACAGCTAGAGGCGGCATAGTATTTGCGATCTGCGATCAGCTACATGTACCCATTTCTTATATTGGTACCGGCGAAAAATTACAGGACATGGCCCGTTTTGATGCTGAGGTCTTTGTCAATGCCATTTTCTCTTAAACGGAAAGGAAAAGATAAATGCTCACTATCAGCGTAAACCCGGTTGCTTTCACCATTGGCTCCCTGACAGTAAGATGGTATGGGATTATGATAGCTATAGCGGTCGCGTCGCTGTTAGTCATTACGGTCAGGGAAGCAAAAAAACTGGGCATCCCCGGTGATATTTACAGCATTGCCTTCTGGGCTATTGTTGGCGGCCTTGTCGGAGGCCGGCTAGGATATGTAATCTGGGATTGGCAGTATTTCGTAGCACACCCTCTAGCCATTATCGGCTTTCAGGGCCTTGCTCAAAGTGGAATGATTACTGGCCTCGTTGTGGCAGCGCTGATTTATATGAGGGTGACGAGAATGCGCTTCTCCACCCTGCTTAGCATAGGCGATGCCGTTGCTTTTGGGGCGCCTTTGGCTCTGGCCATAGGCAGGATTGGTTGTACCTTAAACGGCTGCTGCTACGGCCGACCCAGTCCGTTCCATTTTTTCCCGTTGGCGATAACTTACACGCCTCGGGATAGCATGGCTCCTCAATACTGGAATGTGCCACTATACCCCACTCAGATTTATCATTTATTATGGAATCTGATAGTTTTTGCTATGGTATGGCGACTTCGGGGAAAACTTAAACCCGAAGGCAGTCTTTTTTTCTTTTTCCTTTGCATTTTTGCCATCGGTGATTTTAGCTTGAGGTTTCTCCGCGCTGAGGAACCATGGCTCTGGGGGCTTCGTCAAGCCCAATTTGTTGACCTGGCAGCAGTGGCGATATTTCTGCCCTGGCTTATAATCAGAATGCGCAGATTCAAGAAACAGGCTCTGGTAGCCGAGCTCGCTAGCAAAGCTGAGCCGGAGCAAAACCGAGAAGGTTAAGGCTCAGCACCTCTTCTCCATTCCAGCGGCTTTTTCCCAGTTTATATACAATATCTATGCGCGCTGGAATTTCCTCCCGTTTTTTCTGCGACTCAAAATCTACAGCTTGCCAGGTTACACTTCCCTGTCTGAGTTTTAGTCTCAGCCACTCACCCTGATTGCCAAAGTTACGACACTCGATTACCTCGACCTCACGAGTGAGAAAGGTCGGCTGCGGGTTGCCATGACCAAAAGGGCTCAATTTTTGCATAAGGTTAAATGTGTCTCCAGCAAGAACAGTTAAAGGAAGCTCGGCATCAATCACTATTTCCGGGCGAAGGTCAAGATGACCTAATTTGTCCACAGCTAGTTTCACAAGCCTTTGCTCTAGTTGGGCCAGATTTCGACGCGCCACAGTGAAACCAGCGGCTAACGGATGGCCTCCAAATGCGGTAAGCAAGTCATGACATTCGGCCAAAGCAGACACAATATCAAACTCAGCTATGCTGCGACAGCTACCTTGACATAACTCCTGGCCCAGGTTGATGATGATAGCAGGCTTGTAAAATTCGTCTACGAGTTTGCCGGCAACAAGCCCGATAACACCGATAGAGTAGCTTTCATCACTCTCTATAAGCACCGGCAGGTGTAGTTTGGCCGCCAGTTTCTCTCTCGCCCGGCTTAATACCTCACTCGTTAGTTTTTGCCGCTCGACATTCTTTCCCTCCAGTTCCAGGGCCAGGAGGTGAGCTTCTTCTGGTGACTGAGTGGTGAGCAATTGGTAGCTGGCGGAGGCATTGTTCATCCTGCCAGCAGCATTGAGGCGAGGCCCCAGCACCCAGGAAATATCTTCAGCATCAAGTTCACCTGGCTTCAGCCCGGCCAATTTGACCATTTCCTGAATTCCCACGCGAGAGCTATTACTAAGCTCTTTCAACCCTTCCTTCACCAAATAACGATTCTCGCCAACGAGGTTAACTAAATCGGCAACGGTGGCCAGAACTACTAAGTCCAGCAATCTGGCTAGCCATTTCTCCCGGCTATCTTTATGGAATAACGCTTGCAGCAGCTTGAAGGCAACACCAGCACCGGCCAGATCCGGATAGGGATAAACTGAATCCTTTCGCTTCGGGTCAACTACAGCTACGGCTCGAGGCAGGCTTTTTGACGGCATGTGGTGATCCGTGATAATCATATCCATCCCCATGTCCTGAGCTTGTTTTACCTCTCTAAGATCGGTTACGCCACAATCAACAGTGATGACCAAATTAACTCCCTGAGCGTGAAGTTTCTCCAGAGCTGAAATCTTTAACCCGTGGCCCTCGTTGATGCGGTCAGGAATATAGGGAATAACTTCAGCACCAAGCCTTGATAGTCCCTCGACAAGAATGACTATGGCTGTGACGCCGTCAACGTCAAAGTCGCCATAGACGGCAATCTTTTCCTGGGCAAGCACGGCCTTATAGACCCTGCTCACAGCTTGTGATATATCAGGAAGGAGGAAGGGATTACCCTCAAGCCTGCGGTCAGCAGACAAAAAAGGGTCGATGTCTTCCAGCTTAACGCCACGATTGTAGAGAAGTTGAGCAACTAGAGCGGACAGGCCAGAAGCATTTAAGTATTCGTCCGGCACTAGAGGTAGGATTTTCCATCGAGCTAGTTTATTCAACTTCATACCCTGGCTTAATGCCCTTGGTTAGAATCGCTAACTATATCACAGGAAAGGCTCGAATAAAATGTCGTTTCGAGCGAACGAAGCAATCTCACGAAAAAGAGCAAATCCCAAATTTCAAGCACCAAATCCTAAGTAAATTCAAAACCGTTTTGAACATTTAAGATTCGAATTTTGAGCTTGTTTGGGGTTTCGAATTCCGGATTTAGGATTTTGACCTCTCGTAAATATAAAAATTCACGCAAATGACCATAATTTGACCACCCAGCCAGACAATAAATATAATCCATATTGATGAGAGTGGCTTTCTACACATTAGGTTGCAAGCTCAATCAGGCGGAAACAGAGTCCCTGGCCAGCCAATTTAGCCAGTCGGGGTTTCAACTCGTATCCCCGAATGATATAGCCGATATTTATGTTGCCAATACTTGCACAGTCACCCATATCTCCGACCGCAAATCACGCCACTGGCTCAGGATGGCCAGGCGAAGAAATCCCCAAGCCCTAATTATCGCCACCGGCTGCTATGCCCAAAGAAGCCGTCAAGAGCTAGTTCAGCTTACTGACCTAGTAGTTGATAACACAGAGAAAGAGCACCTGCTCACTCTTATCCAAGCCCTCTCCCTCGAAGGGAGAGGATTACGTGAGGGTGCAACAAAACAATCTCGGGTGCCCGCTAACGTTGGCAGGACTCGCAGCTTGATAAAGATTCAAGATGGCTGCTATGGCCCCTGCACATATTGCATTGTGCCCAAAGTAAGACCTCGTGAATATTCCCTGTCCTCTTCTCAGATAGTAGACGACGTGAAACAAAAGGTGGCCCGGGGCTACAAAGAAGTTGTTCTCACCGGGACAAAAGTTGGCAGCTATAAAGACGCTGTCCCCAGTACTAGCGAAGGACCTGGCATCGACCTCAGAAATTTGGTCCAGCATATTCTCCGCGACACGGCCATCGAGAGATTACATCTCTCATCTCTACAGCCTTCGGAAATATCCTCTGAATTTCTTGCCCTGTGGCAGGATGAAAGGCTTTGTCGGCATCTGCACTTGGCCCTTCAAAGTGGCAGCGAGACCGTGTTGCAAAGGATGAGGAGGAGCTACTCCCTGGACGAATACCAGAGGACAGTAAATTTGATCAAGGAGAAGATACCCAGGGTAGCCATCACCACAGATATCATGGTTGGTTTCCCCGGGGAAAGCGACGAAGAGTTTGAACAGAGCTACTCCTTTTGCCGGCAAGCCGGTTTCGCCAATATCCATGTCTTCCCTTTCTCACCCCGCCCCGAGACAGCGGCAGCCAGGATGCCCGACCAGACAAAAGACAAAGTTAAACAAGAGCGCAACCAGCGGATGCTAGAGCTATCTCGAAATTCCCGACGCCGCTTCTGCGAGCGGTTCCTGGGTCAAACTGCGCCGGTCCTCTGGGAGCAAGAAATCAGTCCCGGAAGCAGCATATATTCAGGGCTCACCGGCAACTATATCAGGGTATTTGCTCATAGCGAAAAGCCTAGGAGCAATGAGATAACGCCTGCTAAACTGGTGAAATTTCATACCCAGGGAATATGGGGAGAGATAGTGGATGAAAATCCAGGTTAAGGTAAAGCCCAATTCCCGGACCGAGGAAGTCAGCCGAGAGGGCGACAGTTTCATAGTCAAGGTTAAAGAGCCGCCCAGGGAAGGCAAGGCCAACCAGGCCGTCATCAAATTACTGGCAGAGCATTTCGGCGTCCCACAGAGCCGGGTCAGAATTCTCAGAGGTTTTAGGAGCAGAAACAAAGTCATTGAGGTTGCGCGAGAATAGTATAGCCAGATAGAACTGTCGCACACGTACGCAAGGTAGCTAAAGTCCTCCGCATAATTTCGTATAAACCCCTCTCACTCGAATGGAGAGGGTCCAGGTGAGGGTGAATTTCCCCCGTCGCTCTAACTCTCTCCCGCTAGGGGCGAGAATTATAATGACTTATGTAGTTAACTATAAATGGGAGTTGGCAGGGTGGCATGATGCGTGAATTTCTTCAAAGCGAAGGCTGGCTGAGTGGTAAGCGTTTCAGGGGAGCTTGCGGTCCCTAACCACAAAGCCAAATTCCCGGCTGCGATTTGCCACTTCTTCCAAAGTGGCCGGCTCAGGCCGCCCCTGGTCTCAACACGGGTAGTATTAAGGCCGGCAGCAACGCTGACGAGGTCTGCTGAGATTTGGTCAATACCCGCCTTAACCAAGAATATCATGTATTCTGGATGGTCATCAGGCGCCCGGCTACATAATCGCAACTTGCGCTTCTACCATGTGCCTCTAGGCCGATAGGTCACCCTTTTTCGTCCTGCGGTCTGATAACCAAGACTGGCAGCCCCGATTCTCTAAGCACGTGATCAGCAACACTGCCAAATACTGCCCGCCGCAAGCCGCCACGACCATGTGTGGCTATTGTAATGAGGTTTATACTGTTCGTATTGGCATAGTCCAATATCGCCTCGGCAGCTTGGCCAGGTATCGTCACAGTCTTTACTTGTATCCCTCTTTTGCGTAATGGTGCAGCTAGCTTCTCCAGGTAATCTCTAGCCCTGTCTAATGCCTCTTTTGTCCCTTCAACCATAACACCAGTCTGTATAGGTACAGATCCCTCGCCAGGAATGCCCGGGCTAAAGGCTACAGGCTCCTGAACAACCTGCAAAAGAACAAGCTTGCCCTGAAAGCGAATTGCTTCCTCTGTGGCATAAGGCATGATTTGCTCAGCAAGCTTGGACCCATCCAGGCAAACCAGGATTCTTTTAAACATATTAACCTCCTCTCCAGAAATTGCCCAAAAACTTGACCTTTTACCGACCTGAAGCTGGTCCTGTCCGTTTAACTGTCAGCAGACCACCACGCTGCTCGGCTCTCCCTCCATCCATTCCATTCAGAAGCAAGAAACTACTTCTCCCAGGTAGCATTATATGCTACCTGTAAATCCCTTATCAAGGCAGTTATCTGTGACCATTCAAACTTGGTGGGAAGTGGCATAGAGTACAAAGTCATTCAAGACAATGTCGGCGGCTTCAAAGCAGCTTGCGCTCCCGAACAGCGAAACCAAGCTTGAGCCTGCGGTTTGCCACTTCCTCTAGACTGGCTCGGTCGGGACTGCCCCTGGTCTCAGATCGGGTGGCATTGAGACCTGCAGCAGCGCTGGCCATAATAAGCGATTGTTCGAGGCTACTTCCCATAACATGGTATGCGGCAAAGACTCCGGCAAAGACATCTCCACAACCCACTGTGTTAATCACATTTAGACCAAGCTCTTTGAGAGGTAAGGCTGGGACTTCGATAACTGTACGGCTACCCGGCTCAAGCATGACTGCCCCCTGTGAACCAAGTTTAAGCACTGTGTGATTGCTGAATCCCAGGTCTTTTAGCCTCTGCAGGCTAGGATTCAACTTTTCAGTTCCCAGTAGAGCACTCGCCTCTGCCTCGTTTAAGAAGAGGACTTCGGCTTCTTTAGCAAGAGACAGCAATGCTTCCCGATTTGGGCTTATCAGAATTCCCGGGTCCCACAACACGGGGATGCTATATCGCTTTGCCAAGTTTATTAGCCCTTCTGCCACCTCTAAAGGCGGGTCGCTGAGGACTATACCATGGCACTCCCGTAGTTGCCGCTTAAGCTCTACCTTTTTCAAATGCTTCAGACGCAGCCTAGCATTCGCCCCTAAATGGCTAGCAATAACGTTCTCGCCCCCTTGGTCAACCAGGATATAAGCCTGCCCCGATTCCTCTCCCGCAATTTGGTGGATTCCTGTGGTGACGACCCCCTCATCCTCCAGGATGGCAATTTGCTGGCGAGCAATGTCATCCCTTCCCAGAGCGCCTATCAGAGCAACTTCTTTAGCTCCTAGAATCCGTGCTGCCGCCACAGCAATGTTGCCGCCCGTTCCTCCAGACACCCGGGTGATATGTTCGGCAATAACTTCCTCACCAGGCACCGGCAGTCGCTCTACGAAGCAGCTAATATCCAGGTTTATGGCGCCACATACTACCAAACTAACCATCTTACTCCTCCAGTATGCGCGATAGAAATAGCTTTACAAAGCGTGGCCCGTCCACAGCAGAGGCTACGTGTATCAGCTGAGAGCTATCAGAGGGCAAGGTACGAGTAACCCCTCTATCCCAGTCGTTTCCTTTAACTACTTCTACCTTTGCCAATGTAAAATCGAGCAAAGAAGCATCCAGCAACGTTGCCAAAGCTAGCGGGTCATGCATTCTACAGCACCCATGGTATTTTACCTCGTATTCTACCAGTTGGGCTACCAGATGTGCAGCCGGTGTATGCCCGGTCTTAATTTGCTCCAGATGCTGGCCTTTCGGGCAAGCCTCCGGGTCCATGGTTACGTCCAACCCCACAGCAAAGATGTCCGCCCCAGAGTTAAATACTATATATGCAGCTTCGGCGTCTTGCCAGATATTGAACTCGGCAAAGGGAGTGCGATTTCCTTTGCCATAGGGCGTAAGATTATAGGCGCCTCCCATAAGAACCAGCCCGGCCAAAAGTTTCGGCAGTTCAGGATGGAGCTCAAATGCGTAAGCCACATTGGTTAAGGGTCCCGTGGCTACCAGAGCGATTTCGCCAGGAGCATCCATAACTAGCCGGGCAAGAAATTCCCAGGCTTTCGCCGGGTACAGTGGAGTCAGAGGAGACGGCAATCCGCAGTTGCCCAATCCGTCTGAGCCATGGTAGCTTAAGGCATCTTCTAACGTGTGATTCAAAGGATTCGCTGCCCCCATGGCTACCGGGATGCTCTCGCCGGTCAGGTATTCCAATACTCGGCGAGCGTTGACGCTGGTCATCTCCACAGGAGCATTACCGGCCACCGTGGTGATGCCCAGAACCTGGACTTCAGGCGATTTCAACGCCAGAATTAGAGCCAGGGCATCATCAATGCCGGGGTCCATATCCCAAACCACTTTGTGCATCGAATTCTACGGGATACACTATCACAAATTTCGGGCGGGTATAAAGAGGCTGCCTGAGATTGTAGTTGCCCAATTGATTGGGCAAGCACGCCTGATAAATCAGGCAACTACGAAAATGTGCAGGTGGGGTCGCAATACCATCCCCATTCTGTCATTGCGAGCCCCGACTTGTCGGGGGGTGGCAATCGCATTGGCCAAATACCAAAATCCAAGCTCCAAACAAATACCAGGTTCTAAATTCGAAGTTCTAAACTGTTTTGATCATTTGTATTTTGTGTTTTGATATTGTTTGGGATTTAGGAATTGGGATTTGGGGTTTCCCCTTGAGGGCCTGAGATGTAGGATTTCGTGCTACGCCTGATAAATCAGGCAGCCACAAGATCCGAAGAAGATGGCATCTTTGCATGAAGAGGCGCCAACATGGTATTTTTGAGCCAGTGGCTATTAAGGAAGTTATCGAGCTCTTAGAACAGGAATATGGCCCCAGAAAATGGCAGGCGGACCGGGACCCTATCGATGTGCTCATAGAAACCATACTGTCTCAAAATACCTCGGATGTCAATTCGCACAGAGCTTTTGACTCTCTTAAAGCTAGCTTCGGTAGCTGGGAAACTGTAGCTTCAGCTCCAGTAGAGCGTATCGCCCGGGCCATTCAGTGTGGGGGTTTATTCCAAATCAAGGCCATCAGAATCAAGCAAGTACTTGAGCAAATTGAAAATGAACAGGGTCGTATCAGCCTTGATTCCCTCAAATCGATGAGCACGGCTGAAGCTGAAGACTACTTAATGCGTCTGCCCGGGGTAGGACATAAGACGGCCAGCTGCGTGCTGCTTTTTTCCTTGAGGAAGCCATCCCTGCCTGTGGATACTCACATCTTCCGGGTAGCCAAACGATTGGGACTAATTGATTCCAAAGTATCTGTAGAGAAGGCACATGGCTTGCTTCAGGAGCAAATCCCGCCTTTCAAGGTATATCAATTCCACGTCCATATGATAGAACATGGCCGGCGGATATGCCGCGCTCGACAGCCTCGCTGCAAGAGCTGTGTATTGAGACGCATCTGCCCCAGCTCGCTTTGCTGATTTAGCTTGGTTAGCAAGTGCTATAATGGTTACTATGGCGCAGATACTAAAGAGCAAAAATCTGGCCACCAAGTTTCAGATAATGGTGGAAATAGCAGCACATCAGCCTAACATACAGCAGAAAGACATCGCCCCGAGATTGGGCATCACTTCGCAGGCAGTTTCCGAATACATCAGAGAATTGATAAAGGACGGCTGGCTGAGCTCCGAGGGCCGCTCCCGATATAAGGTAACCAGGGAAGGCGTAGATTGGATTTTACAGATGTCCCGGCAGCTACATAGTTACGCCTGGTTTGTGAGCAAAGCCGTGGCTGATATATCAACCACCACTGCCATAGCTGATAGTGACTTATCCGTTAGTCAACCAGCATCGCTATATATGAAGGACGGCTTGCTCTTCGCCTCCGATGTCATTAGTGGCAAAGGGGCTAAAGGAATAGCCGTAACTGAGGCTGAGAAGGAACAGGATGTCGGCATTCGCAACATTGAAGGAGTAATAAAACTTGAGCCAGCTAAAGTAACCATAGGCAAGGTACCCGATGTGCAGGATGGAGGTTCCAGGAGCACCGACCTTGCCCGATTGAAAAGGGAGATAAAGAAAGCGCGGCTGGTGGGGGCACTGGGCACGGAAGCCCTGGTAGCATTGAGGCAGATAGGTGTAAAGCCTGATTACGTTCATGGTGTCCGAGAAGCAGCCATAGAGGCAGCTTACTGTGGCTTGCCCTTCTTAGTTGTCTGTAGTGAGGACAAGGTTCCAATTCTGGTGCCAAGATTAGAAGAGGAAAATCTAGATTATGAGATTGTTGACCTGAGGGAAAGATAGGGAATCCTCTCTTTCCCAACCACATATCCCTCTGAGCTGCAAAATTTTCTCAACTATTGCCCTGAAATCCCTTGACATTTCATCCGGCAATATTTAAAATGTTGAAAACAAGTGCACTTGTATAAAATAAAGTAGTTTTGTGTAAAGGGAGACAAAAGTGACTCGCATGAAAAGGCCCCATAAGCAAATCTTTGCCCGCGGCACAAACTGGTCCCTTGCAGCGCTTTTGAGCCTAGTTCTTCTCCTGACAGCTTGCAGCCCTAGCGGGCAGACACCAGTAATAAATTATGTATTTGATGACCTGGGAAGGCTGGTCACCATTAACGGAACACCCCAAAGAATTATCTCCCTGGCTCCCTCTAACACCGAGATTTTGTTTGCCCTGGGTCTGGGGGATAAGGTGGTGGGAGTGACAGACCAAGATGATTATCCTCCGGAAGCTCTGAACAAGACAAAAGTAGAGGGATATGCCACACCAAATATAGAGAAGATAGTTGCCCTTAATCCTGACCTCATACTAGTTGCGCATGGTACTCCCATGGACGTTATCATTAATTTGGCGGGGCTGGGACTGACAGTATACGGTATAAAGACCACTGATTTAGATGACTTGCTTAATGATATAAGAAGAGTAGGAGAAATAACCGATAAGGAAGTGGAGGCCCAGGCACTTACATCTGCAATGGAAAGCAGGATTCAAGCAGTAACTAATCAGACCGGCGAATTGGAACAAAGGCCAAGGGTCTTTTACATGCTCTGGAATGACCCGTTGTGGACTGCCGGCTCAGGGACCTTCATCGACGAATTAATTGAAAAAGCAGGCGGGGTGAACATCTGTCAAAATATCACCGGTTATACGACAATCTCAATTGAAGATGTCCTTGCCCGCGACCCTGAGATAATTATCACCAGCGAATTGTCGTATGACTGGGCGCTGAATGCGACCGAGCTTGCTAGTACCAACGCCAGTCAATCAGGGAGAATCTACACATGCGATGATAACCTGGTTCAACGCCCGGGTCCCAGGTTGGTCGAGGGCTTGGAGTGGTTTGCCCATTTCATTCACCCCGAGATATTTGGGGAGCCTGAGGGTAGTTAAGTGAAGGTTTTTTCCTCCTGGAGCGGGGGTAAGGAATCTGCCCTGGCGACGTATAAGGCAATTTCCCAGGGGCACGAAGTCCTATATCTACTCAACTTTGTCTCCGAAGATGGCCAGAGATCGAGGTCCCACGGGACTAAAGCCAGCGTTGTAGCTTTGCAAGCAGAAGCCATTGGCATCCCTCTCATCCAGGTGAAGACGTCATGGGAAAATTACGAAGAGAACTTTAAGAAGGCTGCCAAGGAACTCAAGAACAAAGGGATAGAAGGAGGAGTTTTCGGCGATATAGAGGTAGAAGAGCATCGGGAATGGGTAGAGAGGGTATGTGGTGAGGTCGGGATAAAGGCATTTTTGCCCCTCTGGGGGGTAAAGCCAGAGGAGCTAATCGGGGAATTCCTTAAATTGAAATTCAAAGCTATAATAGTCGCCACCAGATTAGAGAAGTCCTTCCTGGGAAAAGTTCTCGATAAAGCTCTGGTAAGGCAAATTAGCAAACTTGGCTCCCATCCCTGCGGTGAAAATGGCGAATATCACACCTTCGTTACCAAGGGGCCCCTTTTCAGGAAAGCACTCAAGGTTACCAGGGGTGAAAGTAAAAAAATAGATAACGTATGGTTCTGGGACATCTCAACCAAGGTCATTGCGAGGGGCAAAGCCCCGAAGCAATCTCAGGGAGTAAGATTGCCACGCTTCGCTCACAATGACAGGAGCGAAGGGCTGGAATGACAGCAAGATGAGGGTAGCAAATAAGGACTGCAGGAAGAGCTAAGATGAAAAAGAAAGGCTTAATTCAAGTTTATACCGGGGCCGGCAAAGGAAAGTCCACTGCCGCTATCGGTCAGGCAGCCCGCGCTGCCGGGCATGGTTTCAAGGTCGGCTTCCTTTCTTTTTTTAAAGACCCTGAGGTATTCGGGTACGGTGAATATAAATCCCTGAAAAAGCTGGGGGTAAAGACTTTCCTTTTCGCCAAGAAACATCCTCACTTCTACAAGGAACTGAATCCCGACGATGTCTGCCAAGAATGCTCCAGGGGGCTGGAATTCATTAAGGAGCTTTTCCAGGACCCATCCTGGGATATGCTGGTCCTGGATGAGATAAACATCGCCGTGCGTGACGGCTTTCTGAAAGAAGAAGAGGTTCTCTCCCTTCTGGAGGCAAAGCCAGAAAAGCTAGAGCTTGTCTTAACCGGTCGGGGCGTCACAGAAAAGATTATAGAAAAGGCAGATTTGGTCAGCGAGGTGAGGGAAGTGAAGCATCCTTATAATCAAGGAATAAAAAGCCGGGAAGGCATTGAATACTAGGGAAAATAAAAGAGTAAAAGTAAAAATGCAAAGTGACAAAGCAAAAATGACAAATCCTAAGCACGAAATTCGAAATCCTAAACAAAAGAAAGGGGAAATTTAGTTACTCTTATCTAATGACCAAAATTCAAAATAAATAAGTTTTGGTATTTGAATTTAGGATTCTGGGTTTGTTTAGAGTTTAGAAATTAGAATTTCGGATTTATTTGACGATGGCACGTACTGTATCTGAGGTATTTACTGAGCCCGTTATTCCTTTTGCCATCCGCTGGCAGAGTAGAGTTTACTCTTTATTGGGGCTGGCGGCACTGCTGGTAGTGGTAGTCGTGTTTGCCACTACTTTGGGAAGCGTTCCCATACCCTTTACCACTACTTTTCAAGTCCTTCTCTCTCAACTGCCCTTCGTTCATATTACCCCTTCTTCTCCCGATATTTTCGGAGCGCCATTGAGCCTGGAGATTCTGAAAACGATAATCATAGATATCCGGCTGCCACGCATCCTTCTGGCCGGTCTAGTAGGAGGCGCCCTGGCAGTAGCCGGAGCTACTTATCAAGGACTGTTTCGCAATCCTCTGGCCGACCCTTATCTTTTAGGCGTGGCCTCAGGAGCGGGACTGGGGGCAACCATTGCCATGCTTACTCCTTTCACATTAGCCTGGATGGCTTTTGGGGCTGTGCCATTATTTGCCTTCATTGGTGCCATAGGCGCCGTGGCTGTGGTCTATTTGTTTGGTCGTGTCGGCAAAACCCTGCCCGCCACCACGCTTATCCTGGCTGGGGTAGCTATAAGTGCTCTTCTAGCCTCCATCACCTCCTATCTCATGACCGTTTCCGGTGAAGAACTACATGGGATTGTATTCTGGCTGCTGGGTGGACTTTACTTAACTAAATGGTCTGAGGTGTGGACGGTCGTCCCCTGTGTATTAGCGGGCCTTATCGTCATCTGGATTCATGCCCGACCGCTCAATGTCATGCAGCTTGACGAAGAGCAGGCCCAACAACTGGGCATCAATGTGGAAAGGGTCAAAATCATACTCCTGGCTGCTGCCACCCTTATTACTTCCTCAGCGATTTGCTTCACTGGCCTTATCGGTTTCGTCGGCATACTCATCCCTCATGCAGTGAGGCTTATCTGGGGGCCGGACTACCGGTTTTTGCTCCCTCTATCCACGCTGGTGGGCGCCATCTTCCTCATCCTGGCCGATACCTTAGCTCGTACCATAATTCCTCCTACGGAGATTCCGGTAGGAATAATTACTGCTTTCTGTGGAGCACCTTTCTTTCTTTATCTATTGCGCAGAAGGAAAGGGCTGGCTTTCTTCTAAAAGGATAAGGCACCATGATTGAACTGGACAATGTCAGCCTGGGCTACGACCATCGAGCCATCCTGCACAATGTAAGTATGAAGGCCAGGCCCGGCCAAATACTGGGGCTGGTCGGCCCCAATGGCTCAGGAAAGTCCACATTAATTAAGGGAATGACCCGGGTAATAGACCTGTTCTCCGGGCGTATCTTAATTGATGGCCGTGATATAAAAACTATTAAGCACGATGAACTGGCTCGCCTTGTGGCTACGGTGCCGCAAAGCCCGGCTTTGCCCGGGGCTTTCACAGCTTTTGAAGTGGTGCTGATGGGACGGACGCCTCACCTCGGGCTTCTTCGCTACGAGGGAGGAAAGGACCTGGCTATCGCCTGGCAAGCCATGGAGGCCACGCATACGCAATCCTTCGCTGAGCGCAGAGTAAGTGAGCTCTCAGGAGGAGAGAGACAGAGGCTTATTATCGCTCGGGCACTAACCCAGCAGCCAAAGGCGATGCTCCTTGACGAGCCCACTGCCAATCTGGATATAAACCATCAAGTCGAGATTCTCAATCTGGTCAAGAGCCTTTGCCTGCAGCAAAGTTTGACCGTCATTATCGCTTTACATGACTTGAACTTAGCTGCCCAATACTGTGATTGGATGGTCATGCTCAATGGCGGGAAAGTTTACGCTGAAGGCACGCCATTCGACATACTCACAGCCCCGAATATCAAGAAGGTTTACGGAGCCGAAGTATGTGTCTATCCCCACCCTATTAATAAGTTGCCTACCACTCTTATCACAGCAGGCGGGAGTCATGGA
>Ga0315277_10000828_pt1 | contig 47266 bp, 39 predicted proteins | sample YL17G05_15_MG_FD_203695 | JGI IMG/M metagenome (GOLD analysis project Ga0315277, IMG submission 203695) | Sediment microbial communities from Yellowstone Lake, YNP, Wyoming, USA - YL17G05_15 | ecosystem: Environmental > Aquatic > Freshwater > Lake > Sediment | place: USA: Wyoming | collected... | reverse complement strand
TTTATGGTGTGTTATGGCTGGGGATACAATTATACCGGGCGACAACAGGGCGACAGCGACGATTGGCGGTGGGGGCATTGATGCTGTTACTGATCGGTTTTTTTGTTCCGGCAGGGCCGTATATGACGTTCAAAGGTGCGATATTTCCGAAAAAACACGTGTTGGAATTTGCGTCAAATATCGAATCGGCCCAACCGTATAAACCGCAGACGCAAATTGATTCGAATAATATAAATATTGCCGGTTTTGTGCCGCTGGATGTAGCGAAAGCCTTGCGTGCGCTGATCGAAAGCGTCAGTGATTTACTGATGTGGTTCTTTGTACCGTTTTTGATTCTGGGATTATGTGACTATTTCAGGGAGCGATCTGGATTTGAGCCGCAGCGGTTTTTTGTAGTGGTGTTTATTTTACTTAATATCTTTTTGCTGTTATGGTTTTATTGCCAATACGGTCTTATGAGTCAGAGACATGTGTTGCCATTGACGGCGGTTACGATAGTTTTCATTCCGCAGGGCTTGCGTGTCATAGCATTTTTGTTGACGGCGAAATTTCCCGTGAAAGTGCACCCTTCGTTTTGGTTTTTCGTTGTGATGACAGCAGGCCTCGGCCTGTGTATACCTAAGTTATTCAGGCCGAGTCACTATGACAAAGCAAGCTATCGGGCAGCCGCCCGCTGGCTGATGACCCATACGGGCAAGGAGGACGTCATTGTGGTTCCCGACCCTCGGATCAGCTTTTACGCTGAACGTAAAGGGCAACTGGAATCGGCGGACTGTTCTGTTGCCGGCGTGAAATACTGTGTGCAGGCGATAAAAAAAGAACGCGACTCTCATGGAAAGATAACTGATGATGCGAAGCAGAAAGAGAAGCCGCCGGTGGGAATGACTCAGGTATGGCGTTCTGATGAGAATGAAAAGGGGGAAAGACTGGTTATCTATGCAGCGAGAGAAAATTGAGATTTTTAATAAGCACCTCTTCCTTTTAAGACTGCTGGAATCGTCCACAAGAGAATTTTGATGTCCAGCAGAAATGACCAGTGATTCAGATACCACAGGTCCCATCTGACCCATCTGGAAAACGACAAATCCGAGCGCCCTTTGATTTGGGAAAGGCCGGTAATGCCCGGTTTAATGGACAATCGGTCGAGATGAAGACCGCTGTATTTTTCCACTTCTCCCCAAAGCGGCGGGCGAGGACCCACCAGGCTCATGTTTCCCTTTAAGACGTTAAAAAGCTGGGGTAATTCGTCCAGGCTGTACTTTCTTAGAAATTTACCAAATTTTGTTACGCGAGGATCATTTCGGATTTTAAACATTACTTTATCTTTGACTTCATTTTGCTCCAGCAATTCATCTTTTAATTCATCCGCGTTTTTCACCATGGAGCGGAATTTGTAAAAATTGAAGGGGATGTTCTTAAGTCCCAATCTTTTTCCGACAAAAAATACAGGTCCTGGAGAGTCTATTTTTATGAACAGGGCGATAAGAATGAATAGAGGAGACAGTAAAATAATTAAAACCAGAGAGACGGTAAAATCAAAAATCTTTTTGGACGTTGCTTCTGAAGCATGCGGCTGGGGGGCTTTGCAGGTGAACATCGGTAAAACCCCAAGATGGCTGACGTTGACAACTCGCAAAGGTTCCTCAAACAGTCCCGGAATAATTCTTACGCCCAGACGCATTTTCTGGGTTTGTTTGATGAGATCCGCAACTTTTTTCTTCCTGGGAGACATTGCGATGATCACCTCGTCAACGAAATATTTTTTTGCCACGTTGGCGAAGTCGGAAATTTTGCCGAGAATGGGCAGGCCCTCTATATGCCCCTCTGTCAAATCGCCAAGAAATCCCACAATGTTAAAGCCCAGGTAAGCCCGTGTCTTGATTTCTTCCGTAACCAATTTGCTGATTTTTCCTGTTCCCACGATGAGAATGTTGATGTTGCGAAATCCTTTGCGAATAAATTTTCTCAACACCAGCCTTTTCAGGATGCGGAAACCGCTCAGCAACAGAGTGAGCAAAGCGATATTCGCGACAAAAACAAAACGTGAGAAAAAAATATAATGGGCGAAAAAGACAATGACTCCAGTGATCATGCTGGCGTAGAAAATGCCCGTCATTGTCTGTATTACTTCCTTGGGAATGGTGACTTCTCTATCGGTGTTGTATAAATGGCTGTGTTTGAATCGACCGGCGATGAACATCACCTGCAAAATGAAAACGAAGCTATATTCTGTAAAATTCGGCAGCCGGAGGTTGGCTGGAATGTCACGCAGGTCATTGTATTTCAAAACATAGGGGACAAAGAAAGCCAAGACCATAAAAAACAGGTCTATCAGAAAATAAATGGGCTGTATTCTTCGCGAAAACCTAAGCATAAGAAATATGTTTCAACCTTATTTTTTCGTTACGGGAGACGCGGCCGTTTCCTCACTGCCCACGGCAACTTGCTGTTTATGCCCGGTCAGACTTTCGATTTCTTGGATAAGCCTGGGGGAAGTCTTTATTTGCTTCAGTTGTTTTAAATCTTCCTCGACCATTGACGCAACCAATTTGTCGAATTGCACTGTTGGATGCCATTGGAATTTTTTCCTTGCCTTGCTGTAATCGCCCTGCAAAAGACACACTTCCGAAGGCCGATAAAGCACTTCATCCAGAACGACATAATTCTGCCAATTTAGTCCGACGCAGTCAAAGGCTTTTTTCACAAATTCCCTGACGGAATAAGTTTTCCCCGTTGCGATCACATAATCATCCGGTTCGTTCTGCTGAAGCATCAACCACATCGCCTTGATGTAATCGCCGGCGTATCCCCAGTCTCTTTTGGCTTCCAGATTTCCGAGCCTCAACTGTTTTGTGATTCCCAGTTTAATCTCCGCCACGGCACGGGTGATCTTTCTGGTTACAAACTCAAAACCACGTCTGGGTGATTCGTGGTTAAAAAGGATTCCGCTGGAAGCGTGCAAACCATACGCTTCGCGGTAATTCATCGTTAAATAATATCCTGCAACCTTGGAAATGCCATAAGGAGACCTTGGATGGAAAGCAGTATTTTCATTTTGTGGAGTTTCCTTGGCATTGCCAAACATTTCACTGGAAGCAGCAAAGTAATACCTGCATTCAGGTGCCATTTCTCTGAGAGTGGATAGCACATAATGTGTTCCATCGATATTTGTTTTCATAATTGAAAATTCATCCTCAAAGGAATAGCTGACAAAACTTTGTGCAGCCAAGTGATAGCATTCGTCAGGTTTCACATTTCTGATTATGGTGAAGATGCTGGAGTAGCTGTCTAAAGATCCCGCGTGCAAAATAATCTTATCCAAAATGTGTTTGATTCTCCAGAGTCTGTGGTCAGGGTCTTCGACGGCAACCCTTCTTACAATCCCATGAACCTCATATCCCTTTTCAAGTAGTAGTTCTGCCAGATAGCTTCCATCCTGTCCGGTAATGCCGGTAATCAACGCTTTTTTCACGACGACCGCTCCTTTTGAAATAGGTAATATTTTTTTTCAGTAAATTGTTTTATTTCCCGCTTGAAAATATCCTCGCCAAATCGGAAGCTGTTTGATCGGATTTGCGCAGGATTAAAATGATCTTCAATAAGAATAAATTTATTTATCGCCTCTATCAGCGAAGCCACAGTTTGGGTTTTGAAGAAAACGCCGGTAACGTCTTCAATAGTGGTTTCCAATACTCCGCCGGCGGCGTAGGCGATCACCGGACGGCCGCACGCCTGCGCCTCTACAGGCACGATGCCAAAATCCTCATCGCCTGGGAAAATCAGCGCCCGGCAGCACCTGTATTTTTCAGCCAGGACATTCGCGGGCACTTTACCCAGAAATTCAATGTTGGGGTTTGCCAGCTGCTCGAGATTTTTTCTATGGGGACCGTCGCCAATAATTTTTAACGGCAGTCCAAGCCGATTCATCGCTTCAATCGCCAAATCGATTTGTTTATATGCGTTTAAGCGGGATACGAGTAGAAAATAATCTGATATTTCCTTTGATATTTCAAAATTGCCGACATTGACAGGAGGATAAATCAGTTCCGACTCACGCTGGTAACACAGCCGAATTCTGTCCTGAATGTTTCTGGAGATAGCGATAAAGTGCTTTACGCTGCTGTTTGTCCGCAAATCCCACTTTTTGAGCCGGGAAATAAAAAAGGGGAGTATCCTGCGAGTGACGGTGCCGAACCCCTCTTTTTCGACATAACTTTCGTAATTCCAGACAAACCTCATCGGCGAATAACAATAACAAATATGCAGCGTGTTGGGGTGAATTTTGGCGCCTTTGGCAAACGCGCTGCTGCTGCTGAGAACCACATCATACCCGCCAAGATCAAAACTTTCAATGGCTTTGGGGTACAACATCAGATATTTTTTGAAATGTGTTTTGAGAAAAGGAAGTTTTTGCATAAATGAGGTGCGGATATTCATCTTCTGAAAACTTTCAGGCATGTTTTGGGGGAGATAAATGGATGTGTAAATCGGCGCATCAGGAAAAACCTTGTGCAACACCTCCACTACTTTTTCAGCACCACCGTATTGATTCAGATAATCATGAACAATCGCAAGTTTCATAATGATTTCCTTAGTTGGTAATCTTGCGGAAAATACGAGTGGCCAGGCGTCGCAGGTAATAGTTATGCAGCAGTTGATACTGAACAAAATCCAGAATGAAAATGTAAGCTGCAAGGCCGGACAGAATGCCCAGTTTTTGCAATTTACGTTGAATAGCTTTTTGGCGGATTTGCCTGCGGATGCTGGCGGTATAATGGAGAGCCTTGATCCGGTCTTCGCGCGACAATTCCGGCGTGGCAAAAACAGGCCTGGCGTCCCAATGGGATGCGTCATTGAGATAATCTTCCGGTTCTCTGATGAAATATTTGTTTTGGCGTACCCAGTCAAATAATTGCGTGTCGGGGAACGGAATCAGGTTATAAAACTTGGCGTCAAAAACAGGGTATGACGTCGCTACCTTTACGGAGTCTTCAATATCCTGCCAGGTTTCACCGGGAGATCCGACGAGAAAAAAGAGGATCACTTCATAGCCAAGATCGCAGGCATTTTCAATGGCCTGCCTGATTATTTCAATCTTTTCACCTTTATGGAGGCGTTCCAGAATTTTATTATTTCCGGCTTCAATACCGATGGCCAGGTACTTAAAACCAATGTCTCGCATTTGGGCAAGTACTTGCCGGTCGCACTGGTCGGCCCTGACGCCATTGGGGCACCTCAGTTCAAGCCCTTTCAACCGGTGATCTTGAATTTCCTGACACAGGCCTAAAACTCGTTTTTTAATCATCATAAAGTTGTCATCTACGATGCCAAAGTGCCGCCTGCCCCTCTGGTGCCAGTATTGGATTTCACGAATGACATGCTGCGGAGTTCTGACTCGGCATTGTCTGCCGATGGCGGTTTTAACGGGACAGTATATACAATTATAAGGACAACCGCGTGACGTCAAGAGCGGGATTTCATCCGTGATGTATTTATCCAGGGCGAATTTGCCGTAAACGGGGAAAGGAATCGTGTCCAGCTCGGCAATAAACGATCTTGGACCTGTATAGATGATTTGGTCATCGTGCCTGTAAATCAGTCCTTTTATGTCGGGGAGGTTCACTTCACGGCACAACTCCAGCAGCGTTTGCTCACCTTCGAGAGTGACTCCGAAATCAACCGCACGGCACTGATTGAGAGCAGCTTCTCTAAATGTGGAAATATGCGGTCCACCGGCAACAATGAACAGGTGCGGAAACGTTTTTTTGATATCTTCCATCAGATCGTAGGTATGCCGATGCAAAAGCGTCATCATACTGACCCCTACGAGATTCGGCTGGAAGGCTCTGATTTTTGCTTTCAGACGGTCAATACTTGGGTCCAGCCGCATATCCACGACATCATTTTCTATCCCGTTTGCAGACAGAAACTCCGACAGATAACCCAATCCCACCGGAGGATGGGTTGCGCCGAATTGGGTATGTTTATATTGCGGGAAAACGAATAATACTCTGTCGAATCTTATCATGAATGTCCTAAGATTTTTTTGTAGAGTTCGATGGTCATTGCGGCGGTCTTTTCCCAGCAGAACCGTCTGGTCTGTTCAAATCCTTTTTGGACAAGTTCCTTTTGCAGAGACGGACTGCACAGAACACTATCCATGGCGTTTGCCATCTGGTCAATATTTTGAGGATCAAACTGCACCGCCGCGTCGCCGACCGCCTCCGGCAGGGATGCGGCATTGGAACAAACAACGGGCGTTCCACAGGCCATCGCCTCCAGCGGAGGAAGCCCAAATCCTTCATAAAAAGATGGAAAAACAAACAATCCGGCCGCACTGTAAACGGCGGGAAGGTCCTCCTGGGGTATATGATCTGTGAATATCACTTTGCCGGCCATGGATAATTGTTCCGCCATTTTGTATAAATCGTTTCTTCGGGGGTCTTTTTTGCCGCCGATCACCAGTTGATAATCGCTCCGACATTTGCTTAGCGCATACGCTTTCAATAATCCCGTCAGATTTTTTCGAGGTTCATGATTGCCCATATAAAGGATGTAACGCTGGGGCAGATGATATTTCCGGAGAACGGACGTTGCATCTTCGACCGGGTGATAAGCCTGGTCGATTCCAATATAAATAATGTTGATTTTCTGTTCAGGCGTTTTGAGATGTCGGACAATGTCATCTTTGCTGTACCTGGAAATAGTGATGACCGCCTTTGAGTTTTTCACGGAGTGTTTCATCATTATCCTGGCGTACAGATGTCCTATCCTGTTCGGGCAGGCATTGGGATACAGATAGTAAATCAGGTCGCAAATCGTAACCACAAAAGGAATACCCGGACAAAATGACGTGTTAAAATTGGGATAATGAACCAAATCCGGTTTCAGTTTTCTGTAATAATAAGGTACAACAAACTGTTCTTTGACCGAGTAGATGGGTGTTTCCATGCCGGCTCTGATGATTTTCACGTTTGGGCCGTCGTCTATCCGGTTTGCATCCGAAGGATTGATCAGGGCATAGACGAGAATGTCTTCGTTGATTTTATTGAAGACCGTCAGAAGAGTACGGATGTAAGTTCCGACCCCCGTGTTCGATATCATGCGTGCGTCAAGTAGAATCTTCAAAATTTCCCCGTCCTATTCCGGTCTGTCTTTGTAATACCATTCCAATCCCGGAAGTGTTAATCTAACAGGCATCGATCGTGATCTTGCAATTCCTTTCTGCGTGCTGCCCATCTGGAAACTCGCAAACAACCGCTTCTCTCCCCCTAACCGGCTAATGTGTGCTACACAGAGCCCAAGAAAAAAAGCAAAGAACGCACTTTCAATGATATTTGCGGTTATCCCATACAGCAGGATGGAGGCCAGCCAGAGGAAAACACAAATATCCTCGCGTCTCGATAAAATGTTTAGTTTTTGGCTTTTCCAATACAGTAGGCCGAACAATACCACAGAAAAAAGCCCGAACCATGCATAGAGGTACACAAACATATTATCCGGAGATCCCTTAATCTCGGCAGCAAAATACTGTTCTCCCGCCCCCGTTCCGCCAACTCCCCGTCCTGTCAATATATTTCCTTTTTCCAGAACGTTTTCGAAAACGGGAGGCCAGCCGTTTTCAATTCTGTCAACAAACGACGCAAACAGAATTACTTGTAGCGAATCCGAGTAATCAATTTTAGATTTTGTCTGCATCAACGGAAGCAGTATCATCACACAAATGGGAACAATAAGTAACCCCCTATAAAGCTTGTGCAGTTTGGGGGCCATGGCATCTGCAGCAAAAAATAGACTCAGTATGACATAGATGCTTGCGATTCCCTTCGTCATTGTCATCGCTATAGCCGCTCCGGCAGCAATCCACAGAACAATCCTGAATCCTTTGCTGCGTGCGAAAACCACCATGTAAATGACGAGTAGCATGATTTGCGATGCTGCCTCGAAATTCGTTCTGGCAAAACCTCCCAAACGAGATATACCTAATGTATTACTATCGAGTCCTCCTTTAATTTCAATGTTGCCAATATTATAAATCAACCCTTGCCATGGATATTTAGCGAAAAAATTAATATACAAACCAATGCAGGCTGTCAGTAAAAAAAAATAAAAAAATCTTGTCGTCCTTCTTATATTTGAAAAGATTGAATTGTAGCATATCGTGCCAACGAGAAAGGGCAATATAATCTTTAAACCGAATAATATCTGAGGCAAATTTGCAATATATACAAATCCAACAAAAACATAAAAAATCAATATAATTAGAATAATGAAAAACAACTTATTGAACTTACCCCTTATAACTGAAGTCCCAAATGCTATTGTCAATATTACTATCAGGAGGAAATCTCTGAGGTATAGAAACAACTCCAAATTCACGCTTCTTAAGCCGAACCTAATGGGGCCATCGACTAACTGAGTGAATAGATATAGCATAACGCCGTAAAAATACACGGCGTTTTGATGCCTTCCCACTCCGATATTCGATCTTTCTTTAGGCATTATTTTCACTATGTAACTTGCTGTGAGCCGTTAACTTAACCCTCAATACCCATTATTATCGTAAGCTATTCAATAAGTTATAATACTCATTAGTTACATTTTCCTTGCTATACCTGGATAGGTCATTTTTTGCGTTTCCTGTAATTTCTTTCCTTAAATTACTGTTATTGAGAAGAATTATAATTGCTTCGGCTAACTCCTCAGCGTTATTCTCTTTTACAAGAATACCATTATATCCATCGGTAATATTATCCGCAATACCGCCACAGTTAGTAGCTATAACCGGAACTCCCGCAATCATAGCTTCTATTAATGACCTTCCGAATGACTCTGGTCCCCCATATTTTGAAATAGAAGATGAGACAATTACGTCACATTCTCGCATTGCTGAAATTACATCCTCAACAAAACCACGAAACTTAACAAAATTAATCAGACCAAGCCTTTGAACCTGCTCAACAACTGACTTATAATATTCTATTTCTATATCAGACGGACTTCCATATATTAAAAGCATGACATTATGGTTTTTTTGTTTAACACGATTGATCGCATCTATCAGGATATGAAGCCCTTTCCATTTTACAATTCTCCCGAAAAAACCCACTTTAAATTTAACGCCATTATCTTTGCGGGCCATATCAAAATTATCGCCATCTATACTAAAAGCATTTGGAATCACAACTGTTCTTGGCAAATTGTAAAATACTTTGACATGCTGAGAAACTGCCACAAAATATTTGGGTATAAATTTAAATATGCTTAAAAATTTCTTTGGTATCATATAATCATGCAATATCCAAATCTGAGAGAACCTGTGAAAAAATAGGTGCAAAAAAGCAGTATAAACAAAGCTTCTTGTTGTATTCGATATCAAAAAAGCATCATTGGCGATTTTAGCTTTTTGTAATTCAGATTTCAAACTTTTCTTGAAAGAAAAGAGATTTAACAATGTCTCAAAAGGATTTCTACTATTAAAGGGGGGGAACTCTATTGTTATTACGCCTATTGATTGCTCTCTGATTTTGTTTCCCAAAATTGAACCTTGTGGACTGACCAGATATACATTACAGCCTTTTAGCTCTGCAAATCCTTTAGCTAATTCGAATAAATGTGATTCTGCACCACCAAAAAACTTAACATGATCAAACAAAAATATCGTTTTCATATGAATACCCACTACTCCGTCAACGCTATTTATGTGAAAATGGGGTTGCCGTGCAAGTCTTGTCATTCCCGCGCAGGCGGGAATCCAGAACTCCAACGGTCAATAAGAGAATAAGAGCATCTTGTATTTTCACAATGTTAGCGATGACACGGTATTACTATTTTAATGCTTATTGGACTAATAAATGTTTATCATTCGTTCTATGCCCGACAACAGTATAAACGGTACATTTTTTTTCGTTATACAACTGTTCAGAGAATTTAATCTCGGATTCTTCAAACCCAAGTATCCCAATAAATTCTACAATCAGTTCGGGGGGGGATCTGCCACCACGCATTCCAAGGCTCACCAATTCTGTAGTCGGGCAATAAAGTCATGGAAGGACGAAAATACTTTTTGAAATACTTTTTGAAATATTTTAAAACAATTTGAATTACTGGAAATAGCTTTGTCGGAAAGACACTTGAGCCTTTGGGTAAATCTATGATAACAACCGTTTCTTTAGTTAGCCGCAGCACTTTCTCTAGTGCTAAGAAAGGATCTCGTACATGTAAAAGTATAGATCCCAAAATAGAGATATCTACAAGTCCGATTTGCTCAGGAATTTCGTATATTGAGCTATGGCATGCTTTTGCTTTAGATTTCATAGCCCCATGAGCAAACCAATATCCATTATTCTGCCTTTCACTAAAACGCTTCCATTCTTCAGGTGTCCATATTGTTTTGGCCGTATTACAGAATGGCACTATATCCCATGAATCCTCTTTGGAAAGATCATGTGTGATAACCTCTGCCCCCTTACTTTCCATGTAAAAACAAAGAAAACCGTCCGCAGTTCCCAATTCCAATACACGTTTACCCTCAAAATTAACACATCCCAAATACTCTTGCTCCCTTCCACGAATATCCCATTGTCCTTTCACAAGACCATGTCCAGGAATATTCATCGTATGATAAAACTCACAATTGCTGAAATCTATATTTTCCCTTGGTATCGTGAATATTGTATGTCTATCTTCTCTGTTTTTATCATCCATCCTAATCCCTTTCTTTTATTTTTCGCCGATAGGGTTATTCCGATGAAATCGGCCCGTCGTTCCGGTCCAAATCGGCACCCTGTCGGAGCGAATCGATGCTGGTTTCAAAACGGGCAAAAACTGGTTTTTCAGTATAAAAAATGTGATTATTTTTAGTTTTGAAACCAGTTGTATTGTAGTTATTTCTCATGTGGGTCAATTGGTTTTTGCTGGAGAACAAAACCTATATAGCACGCTTTTGTGACGCTGTACTACTACTCCGTCAATGCTATTTATGTGAAAATGGGGTTGTCGTGCAAGTCTTGTCATTCCCGTGCAGGCGGGAATCCAAGACTCCAACGGTCAACAAGAGCGTCTTGTATTTTCACAATATTAGCGATGATACGGTACTACTAATAATTACAAGATGTGACCTATTATTTGCTCCTGCGAAAGTTGAGTTCTTAATAAGTTCATCGAAATACATGTTGGAATTCCTCCTTTCAAGTATATAGACAATGCAAATGTCTCATGAGAACTTTAACCTCTCCTTTATGAAGATGAAAAGCTTAAAGTTCAATGTCAAATATTTATAAAGTGAATTGAGCCTTGGAAACACGAGAAAGAGGCTTCTTATCGTATGCGTCATTATTTTTGTTGCTGGCCATATACCTTTATAAACATTGTAGTAAAAAAAAATAAATTCCAGCATAACTCTGCGCCTCGAAAAATCAGGAAGATTCAAGCTGGGTCTCACCCTTTCTGCTGACATGCTTAAAGTGCTTTCATCAAAAAGTTTATAGTTTCTTGCGTAAATATACAAATCCGTTCCAGGATACGGGAAAAATATTGAAAGATAAACTCGGACGGGATTGCACTTCCTGACAATTTGAATAGTATCTTTGAAATCTTTGCTGGTTTCGCCAGGAAGCCCCATCAATACAAACATGTGGATATTGATGCCGTAATTTCTAACCAGAGCGCAAAATTCAATAATCTCTTCATTAGTATGGTTAGGGCGTTTGAGAACTTCATTTCTAACCCGTTCCGATCCCGATTCCAAGCCGATATTTAGATATTTAACATTTGCCCCTGAAAAACTTTTCAATAAATTTTCGGCAAATTCCTTATCACTGAATAATCTGCGCGATGGTGCAATGTTTGCACCAAAGTTGATCGGGGTTTTCCGGTGTGAGTTATAAAAGTTCAGCTTTTCACCAAGCTCCAAGGCGTATTGTGGATTTGCTGCAATGGTTTCAACTTCTAAATAGATATCAATTACATCTGGGGATTTTGTAACGATATCGTCGATTTCCGCTATCAGGTTATCGGCTGAGCGAAAACGAAGGTATTTACCTGATGATAATTTTCGCATAGCGTGATTGGAGCAGTAGGTGCAACGATAAGGGCAACCGCGACCAACTAAGACAGATGGGCGATGGTTTGGGTTCACTATCCAGGGAATCCAAAAACTACGATCAATGAACGGAAGGGCATCCAAATCTTGATTGAATAGAGCCGTGCAATTTTTTTCGATCTCGCCTGTATCTCTTTTTTTAATCCAGAGGTTATGAATTCCCGATGGCATTGTCCCTGCATCCAATTGCCGCAAAAGTTCCACAACGGCATTCTCACCCTCACCCACACAGATAGCGTCTATATAGGGGCTTCGGATGACCTCTTCGCTCTGTAAAGAGGCATGGTGTCCGCCCAATAGCACATAAATTGAAGGATTAATTTTTTTTATCGTTTGAGCGACTTTGCTGATTAGAAGGAACTGGGTAGATACAGCGGTCAGACAGAATATTTGGGGGTTAAATCGCTCATTAAACGATTCTAACATTTCCCGGAGAGGTGAGGCGGGAGTAAAAACCAGTAACTCCACTTCATGGCCTGCCTTTTTTATAACAGTTGCAATAATTGACAGCCCGAATGGAATTTCTTCAGCTGAAGCCAGGGGCTTCTCATTGGAAACAAAACTTTCTACAGAATATACAACAGCCACTTTCATCGTCATGTCCGTGTAAAGAGTTCCTTCTATTATTAAAGCGACCTCTAAAAACACATCTTGTCATTGCGAGCGCTTCTTGAAGCAATAATGAAGTTTGCTTCGTCGCCTTGCTTCTTGCAATGGCATTTTTAGAGCTACCCTTAAATGCTGCTACAAAAGCTCATTATAGATAGCAATGGTTTCTTTTGCTGTTTTTTCCCATGAAAACATAGATGTTCGCAAAAGCCCCTTTTGCCTAAGAGAATCTCTTAGTATCCCATTCTTTAAAACTATATGCATAGCTTCAGCTATATTCTCTGTATCATAACAATTAAAATAGACAGCCGCATCGCCGCACACTTCCGGGATAGAACTGTTGTCTGAACATGCGACAGGAGTTTCACACTTCATGGCTTCAAGAAGTGGGATTCCAAACCCCTCGCATAATGAAGGGAGTACAAATAAATCAGCCATTGAATACACAGATGGAAGATATTGATGGTCCATATACCCCGTCATAATAACGCTCTCTGCAATTTTAAGTTCTTGGCACTTCTCAAGTATTTTATCTGTTGCATTTCCACATTTACCGCAAAGAACAAGTGAATAAGCTGAAAATTCACTTGATTCATTTTTTAAAAGTGAAAAAGCTTCCACTAAGCGAATCAGGTTCTTATGAAGTTCAATCGTCCCTAAAAAAAGTATAAAAGGCAGCCTGATTTTATATTTTTTTTTAACTATTTCCAAAATATGATTGTCAGTAACTTTCGAAAATCTGTCATTTGCAGCAATATAGACAACTCTAACTCTCTCTTCTGGGATTTTTATCTGGTCTAAAATGTCCCTCTTGCTGTTTTCAGAAAGCGTTATGATGATATCTGCAGAATAAGCAGAAAGATTTTTAAGATGGTTAAGATATAAATATGTTCCACTGCTCATTACCTTCCTCGACATTGAAGCAGGATACATATCGTGAAGTGAAAAAACAGACGGCAACCTTTTTCCTCTTGGCCTAATAATAGGCGCGGAATATCCTAATGTATGGACTAAATTGAAATCTCTCTTGCTTTTATAAACCTTATATGGGAATTCTACTTGATCCCAGAAGGCTTTTCTTATTGTTTTTCTAATCTCATTCTTGGGATGAAAAAGGTGGTATTCCCATTCAGGTTTTATTTTTCTTATGTTTTCAACAAGATTAGAGGCATAAGAACCAATTCCAGCCTTACCTTCATAACCTGCCAGATAGTTATAGGCAATTGAAATGTTGTTTTTAATAATATCCATGCGAAATCATTTTCTCACTAAAAGTCCACAGCATTTACTTAACTGCTACCGTTAAAAAATTCTGTGTTAAGATGCAATCTTGCTCCGCCGCCCCTGTTTCTGCTGCTATATATATCCTCAATATACCTCTGATTATTTTCCAAACCAACCAGCGGCCAGCACTTTTAAAACCATGAGGGATGGGTGTGTCTTCGTAACAAGAAACATCCGAAAAGCCGGAAGATTTAAGTAGCTGCGTTATTGAAATGTGGGTAAATGCCATCTCATGGGTGAAATCCCCGTAACGCATTCGCCCTTCAAATGGAGATTCCCCATTCGGGGTGTGAATAATCCACTTTCCTCCTTTATGTAATATACGATGGACTTCGTCTGTAAATGGTAGCAACTCATCTTTTGTAAAGTGTTCAATAACGTCAAATGTAATCAATATGTCATGAGATTCGTTAGGCAAAAATCGCAGAGTATCGAAAATATCGCCGAAATGTACACCCTCAATACCGAGTCGTTCTGCTTCTGCCACCTGTTGAGGCGAACAATCTACGCCGGTTATATTCCGATAACCAGCCAACCGGGCAAAATAAACTAAGGCGCCATGTCCACAGCCCAAATCCAGGATAGAGGAGTTCTTATCTGTTGAAAAATGGTCGTGGATTATTTTGTTTAAGAAATAAGATCGTGGCTTCAATCCTTCGATGCTCACCGGGGATAGCGATTGATGACGCGCATTGACATAATGCTCATAGATGCGCTGGCGGAAATTATTCATTATCACAGCCTCACATAGTTTTATTTTCTTATATTCATCACAACAAGAGGTTTTTCACTTTTTTAGCAAGGCGAAGCAAAAAAACAGGTGTATACAGGACAGGTAAACCAACAATCCAGAAAAGCCAATTCTTTTTATAATGACGAAACACAACTCTGTTAATATCATTTGGTAAATACCAATTGTTTAATTTATGCCCTATTATGCCGGGGATAATAATGGAACGTAACACTTCATGTTTTGCAGAAGATATCGAGTTTTTCGAATACCCTTTTTTCAAAAGAGATTCAAATATCTTAGACATTCCCACAACATAAATTTTACACCAGTCAATATCCCTGTAGTTATCAGATCTGTTGCAAACCAAAGGGGAAGAAAGATAGATTGCATTACAATGCGGATATATACCAGAATATGCCGCATATAGCTGCGGAAAACAATACTCCATATAATATAGGTATTCTGACACGGGGCATTTGAAAAAAACGTCTTTTTTTATGATGATGATGGAAATGTAACCCATGTAATAGCCAATACGTTTTATTAACTTATCCGGGTTATTAAATGCTTCATTACAGGCAAACCGGAAGCCATTTGCTTTTTTCATATAAGAAAAATCTTTGCTCCATATAGAATAATTACATATTATTAAGTTGTATCCTGCATCTATTTGCTTTATAATAATTGCAACAGCCTCTTTCTCCAATTTATCATCATCGCCAATTAGCCATACATAATCGCCAGCCGCCAGGGTAAATAGATGGTAAAAGTTTTCTTCCGCGCCTATGTTGCTATCATTGCGGCAATATCGAATCCATGGATATTTTGTCTGAAATGAGCGAATAATATCAGTTGTGTCATCGGTGCTGGCGTTATCAGAGACTATGATTTCAATTCGGCTTTCATATCCGGATACCGAAACCATAATGCTATCCAGGCATTCCTTTAGACATCCGCTGCGATTGTACGTAGGCACACAAATAGAAAGTTGAGGTTTCATATTGAGTTATGTCGCGTTTTTCCACGCGGTAAATAATTTTATATAATTATTTAAAAAACTGGATACAACAAAATCTCTCAGATGCTTAATCACGATTGACGGCATCATTCTCCATGAAATTGTCAAATACAGAATAATGATTAGTGTTTTCAATAAAATATCAAGCTGCCATTTTATGGGATAGTTATTGACTATAAGGGCAACTGTTACAAACGGCACGACGGCATAGAGTGCATGTTTAATAGTCGGTTGCCAATTCATATTGACCTTGCCTTGCGTTTTGCGGTATACATAGATAGGAAGCAACCATGTTACGCTCAACAAGGCCGACAAAAATGTGCCTAACGCCACTCCACCAATTCCAAGCTGGTTCACCAGGATAAGAGATAATATCAGATTGAGTATGGCCTCAAGAATTCCCAACCACAAAATTACTATGTTGAGCCCCCCCAAAAGGCTTGCATGAATATTATTCAAAGACACGGTGTAGCCATACCCGCCAAGAGCAAAAACCACGAGTAGCCCACCGTAGCCGGCCGGTCCTGTCCACAACTGAATGATATCTTTGGTAAATAAAATTCCACCAATCCATACCAAGCCGCCCACTACAGGCAATGCACAGGTAATGTCGCCATATATCTTATTTATCCATACCCAATTATTTTCACCTGCAGCTTTTCCATACATAGGCCATAAAGTGGTATTAACAGTCATAAATACCGAGTAGGCAACAATAAAAAGTTTAAATGTGATCGCATAAGATGAAACTTGCTCTGGGCCAAGAAAATAACTAATGACCAAATTATCCGTGTTCCAGACAAGCATTGCAGCCAAACCGAGTATAAAAAAACGCCAGCCGCTGAGGATAACCTGTCTGGCAACAAGGCTGCTCCATAATTCTTCCGGCCACCTTAGACGCAAATCCTTATGTACCATAAATAGATGAACAGCACTTATGAGTCCTGTAAGGATATGACCCATGCCGCTCAAAACGGCCAGCATGATAAGATTGCCTTTCAAATACACTGTCACTAATAATCCAGTAAAATTTGTTAAAGGGGGCAAGATGACGGAATAAAGCCGTTCATAGTGTATCTGTTGCAACCCTGCAAAGGCACAAGCCAGAGGAATCATTGGCAGCTGTATTAAAAATAAAATTGCCAATAATAAAGTTGTCGTAATTGCCTCATTTTGCAGAGAGGAAGGGATCTTACCAAATACTGGCAGCCAATAACGAGAGTACTTGCCGGCAAATAAAATTAACGCTAGGAATATCAAACTGCTCATGAAAAGCAAAGCAAATGAGTAAGACAATATCGTGCGCTGCTCAGAACGTTGCGGAGAGTTGGCTATTAGAGTAGATGTCGCAGTTCCAATGCCAAATTGTGAGGTACCCAAATAGGTAAGCATGGATGTAATAACCACCCAAATGCCATATTTAACGGGGCCGAAGTAGCCAAGCCCAATTGGGACAGAGGCAATGCCTATCACAATAGAAATAACTTGAGAGGCGTAACCTGATAGAATACCAAAAATAAATGTTCTGCGCTGCTTAACCATTTAAAAACATCTTCGTAAAACTGATTCTACGTGACAAAAGAATCGGTTAAAAAACACGCTTACCCCAACGTCTTATGCGGTCTCTTATTTTTATCACATAACCTCTTGCATGGGAGGCGACATTTTTCATTCTGCTACTCATAATCGGACAGAATAATAAATACGATTTGGTTGCATATTGATACAGCCGGGACATAAGAAAAAAACGATGACGGCATTGCCTGCAATACATTTTAATATTAAAAAATGATTTATATGTAATAATATAATTCCTGTATTCTATGTTCGCATTGCAATGGGGGCATTTAACATGGATTGTGTATGTACCCGTATCCTTTTCTTTTTTCAATGAAACAGGAACGGTACATATTCTATATTTTAGATCAGCCTCGAACAGGTCTAATTTTAATTTTTCAAATTCGCTATCTGTTATTTTATCTGTCATGTTAATAATGTCAGAAATATGGTTTTCAATAAAGTCAAGTTTGTCTTTAATAACCCCTTTCTCAAGGCAGTGTTTGTAAAGAGTAGTACCGGGGTAAGGATTAATAAAGGCCAGCATGATGCCGGCATGGTTATTATTTTTCCAATAATCAAGAGTCTCTTTCGCGGTTTGCACAGTTTCTGCACGGTCACCGAATATAAAATTGGCCTGAATGCTCAGATTATGTTTTAAGGTGCTGTTCACCGCCCGGTCAATCTGTACCGGGGTAATGTGTTTTCTCATGCTTTTAAGAACAATTGGACTATGGCTTTCAAACCCGTAACTGACCATATAACAGCCGGCATCTTTCATGGTTTTAAGCATTTCATCATCTAATTTATCAACGCGCATCTGGCAGCTCCAACGGCATTCCCATGGGAGTTCGGCTGTGATTTGTTTGAAGCGGCGGCAGAACTCATAAAGCCAGTCGCGACTATTTGAAAAAAGTTCATCATAAATCGCGATGGTATTGATTCGATATTTTCTGATCATGATTGAAAGTTCGTCAATGATAGAATTGACACTTCGCTGACGATATTTGTTGCCGACGGGGTGAAAACAAAATGTGCATAAAAAAGGGCAGGAACGACTGCATACAATCGGATAAACTCTCGGATAATCAAACAAATCATAAAAATACTGGTCATTCGGACGCATCCGGTCAAGATACTTATCAAACTCAAAACCTTCAAAATCCGGATAGGGGATGGAATCCAGATCATCAATTGGCGTTTGTGGTTTGGTGCAAATGGTTTTTCCTTGATTATTGCGATAGCCGATGCCTGCTATATTTCCAATATCCTCTTTGTTTTCCAGACATTCTAAAAGTTCACAAATGGTTTTTTCGCCTTCACCGATGACGATATAATCAGGTTGAAGCGTGTTAAACATCAATTCCGGCTCACTTGAAATTAAACCGCCGCCTAAAATCAGCCCCACACTATGGTCCAATGTGTGAACGGCGTCGCTCACGGATTTAATTTGCTTGTAAGAAGTGGAAAGTCCGCCGGTCAGGACATAGTCATATCGTTTTTTAGAAAAAGACTGATTCATTAAATTTTCAATCGGCCCGTCGTAGTGATTCAGATTCAGGCAATCCACATCGTGCCCTGCCTTTTTTAACATCGATGAAATGTAGGCTAAACCAAGTGGGAAAAGATACCGATAGTCGGAAGACAATCCCCCTGCGGCGCTTCGTGGGACAACAATTAATAATTTCATTGTTCGTGACCGTTCACAGATTTATTGACATTTGAAAAAACAACTATTTCTGTACAAAAGACATTTCAAAGGGGATGCTTTTGTTGAAGCAACCTCTTCATGAGGCGGGTATTGATTATAATGCATCTATGGGACATACCCTGGGACAACGATCAAGACACAAAACATCGCCGGTATACCCCATATTTTTCAGCAGAGAAATAATTTCCTGCTGGTAAGATACGGCAAATATAATAATCAGGTCATTTTTCAGAATCGCTTCCGGAGACGGTTTTGTTATGGGCGCCTGAGAATTGGCAATATATTTTCCCTGTTTATGGGAATCAGAATCAAAAAGGTGAGTCAGCGAGAGCCTGTTTTCCATCGCCGTTAAAATGGCACAGGCTTTCGCCCCCGCCCCCCAGGCGGAAACGTTGGAATACTTGCTGAGATTGTCAAGTATGAACTTCATATCCGCATCCCGCCTCTCCATTAAATTTCCCTGCGGATTCTGCTTTTTGACATACAACTCAAGATAATCGCCTTGGAAACTCTCTTGTATTTTCATAATGGTAAAACCCGTTTTCCGGGCCAGACAACAAAGGCTGTACGGGGCAAAATAGTTAACATGGTCAGAAAACAGATTATAATATCTGTTTTCATTTAACATTTTTTGAGCATTTGGAACTTCTATCAACCCAACGGCTCCAAACGCGGCGAAATAGAAGATGGAAGACATTACTTCTATAGGATTCGGCAGATGCTCAAATACCTGATGCGAGGCGAATGCGTCGAAGGAATCATTCAGTCGAGTATTTTTTGTAAAATACTCATTCAGAACAGAAAGCCCTTTTTCTCGGCATATTTTGTAAAAAGACCGGGAAGGTTCAATCCCCATGGTTTTTTCAAAGAACAGTTCCATTTTCTGAAGGAAATTGCCGTCGCCGCAGCCGATTTCGACAAATCTTTTTTTGTTGATGGCGAGAGAGGCGAGGAAGGCCGCTTGTGTTTTCTGATGCTCCTGCATGTAGGGGGAATGGCTGGCGGCCATCACATAATCGTCGTAGTACTCGCCGGGATTATAATACGGAATCTGGTAGTGATCGCAGAGAGGGCATCGATAAACATCCACATTAGTTCCGCGATGCAATGTAGGCGCATCATACAACTGCGATACCTTAAAAGCCGTTCCCGGTACTGTATATAAAAGGACGGATTGTACATCACATATTCTGCATTTCATAGCGAACTGGTGGACCCCCTCCTATTTTGCATTTATGTTTCTGAAAAAGTTATCGAATGTTTTGATGATATAACGAAGTTTTTCTTCCGTAATGCCCGGATAGACGCCGATCCAAAAAAGTTGATTCATCACCACATCTGTATTTTCCAATCCGCCGCTGATTCTATATTTTATTTCTGCGTAGGCGGGTTGTTTAATGAGATTACCGCCAAACAGCATCCGTGTGGCGATCTTGTTTTTTTCCAGATAAGCAACAATCCCATTTCGGAGAAAGCCCGCATTTTTCTTGACCAGAATTGGAAATCCAAACCAGCTCGGTTTAGACCCTTTTGTGGCCTGTGGCAGGACAAGATATTTTTCGTATTTTTTAAGCGCCTCATAAAGGCGGTCAAAATTTTTTCGTCGAGAATCAATAAATGCACTCAATTTATCCATCTGAGCAGCACCAACGGCCGCCTGCATATCGGTCATTTTCAGATTATAGCCGATATGGGAATAAACGTATTTGTGGTCATATCCGGCCGGCAGATTGCCAAATTGTCTGGAAAATCGCTTTCCACAGGTATTGTCACACCCCGGTTCGCACCAGCAGTCTCTGCCCCAGTCACGAAACGACAGAACGATTTTTCGCAGCAAGGGGTCATTGGTTAAGACCGCGCCACCTTCGCCGGTCGTGATATGATGGGCAGGATAAAAACTGCACGTGGCAATCGCGCCAAAGGTTCCGGTGTATTTGCCTCTGAAAACCGACCCCAGCGCATCACAGTTATCCTCAATAAACCAAAGATTATATTTTTTAGCAATATGCTGAATTTTTGCAATTTCAACAGGATTGCCCAGTGTATGGGCGACAAAAATGGCTTTGGTTTTTTTAGAAACAGCTTTCTCGACTTGGTCAGCCTGAATATTATACGTTTTCAGATCCACATCCACGAAGACGGGAACAAGGCCGTTTTGGATAATGGGATTTAACGTTGTCGGAAAGCCGCAGGCCGTGGTAATCACTTCGTCGCCGGGCTTGAGTCTGCGTTTTTTCAACAACGGCGATGTCAGGGCGGCGATTGCCAGCAGATTAGCCGAGGAACCAGAATTAACCGGCAGGCAGTATTTTACACCGAGAAACCGGCTTAATTTACTTTCGAACTCATCAGCATATCGTCCCGCAGTCAGCCAGAAATCCAGCGAGGCATCCACTAAATTGATCATTTCCTTCTCATCATACACTCGACCCGCGTAGGGAATGGACGTTTTTCCGGGGGCAAATTTTTTCTGCCGCGTTTTGAGTCGGTATAGCGTATTGACTCTCGCAAAGATTTCTTTTTTAATTTGTGTTCTGGACCGCATCGCTTTAGTCCTTGTACTTTCCAATTAACATATATTGTGCAAGGAGATTCTTATCCACTTCTGGCAACTGCCCCTCTAAAGGATTACCGGGTTTCACTTTGGGGTAAGCTGCCCACGAAGGATGAACAGCAACCTCAAGTAAGGCCGGTCCATCGCTTGACAATAACCACTGTATTCCCTCTTTAACTTCAGAATTATTCTCAAGCCGTTTTGATGATAAACCATATGCGCAGGCAACTTTTTGAACATCTGGACAACTATATTTATCTTCAGTCGCTGGATGTCCCCCGGTGAAATTCTCATTCTGAAAATGCCACATAAGACCTAAAATATTATTATTAAACACAATAATTTTCAATGGAATTTTATTGCGGACAATGGTCTCAATTTCTGGAATGCTCATCTGAAATCCACCATCTCCGACAATTGAAACTATATTTCTATCTGGACAGGCACAATAAGCTCCAATGCCTGCAGGGATTGAGAACCCCATAGTTCCAAGACCGCTTGAGGTAAGAAAACGCTGATCGCCTCTAAGAGACAACTCCTGGGCAGTCCACATCTGGTGATTGCCAACATCCGCGAGAAAAATTTCATTGCCAACAGCCGCCCTAGAAAGTGTCCTTAAAAAAGCTTTAGGGTCAACCTTCTGTGTCTCTCCGATACCATCAACAGCAAATACTTTTTTTACTTCTTGAATATACTTTAGCCATTCCTGACGCTGAAAAGAACTCTTTGTACAATCCTTCAACAAAATCAGCTTAAAAAAACTTTTTAAATGAGAATGAATAGCCAAATCGACAATAACCGTATTATTCAGTTCGTTGAAATCAATATCAACATGAATCTTCTTGGCTTCACGCGCAAATGTTTTTGGATCTGCTGTTTGCCGACTATCCAAACGTGAACCTAAAGCAATGACCAAATCAGAATTAACTAAAGTTAAATTAGCATAGCGGTTACCATAGGATCCGATAAATCCAGCGAACAGTGGATGATCGTGAGGAAAAGCATCCTTCCCTCTCAACGAAACCACCACTGGAATTTTAAAACGGTTAATAAATTCTAAAAGTAGCTGACAACTTTCTGCGGCTCTAACTCCTCCACCTACAAGCACCACAGGCCTGCGGGAATTCTTAATGAGATGAAACACTTGATCAACCTCATCGGCACTGGCACAGGGATTGTTGGATACCACAGGTTTAATAGTTAGTTCCTGCGGGTCAACTTCTCGTCTTTGGATATCAGTGGGAATGTCTAAAAGAACTGGTCCTGGCCGATTGGCCTTAGCGATTGATATGCTTTTGCGCAGCATCATAGTCATTTCTTTTTCTGACTCGGCCATCATAGCACTTTTTGTAATCGATTTAGCGATGCTGACAATATCAGTTTCTTGATATCCTAACTGTCGTACCGGTTTATGAAATTTATAAGTTGTCGTTGTCACTTGTCCTGTCAAGAAAAGAACAGGAATGGAGTCAAAAAAAGCATCTGCAATTCCTGTTATCAAGTTTGTTGCTCCGGGCCCGCTCATCGTTAGAGCTACTCCCAAAAGTCCGCTTGCTCTCGCATAGCCTTCAGCAGCAAATGCCGCGTTCTGCTCATGCCTCATAGGAAGATATGATATCCCCTGCGCCCGATGCAAGGCGTCCAACAACCATGCATTTGTTCCGCCCGCATATGTAAAAACATGAGAAACCTTTTCATGCCGTTTTAAATATTCAACAATAAAATCCACGCCTTTCATAAACACCTCTCTTTCTATTTTTAGCAATCCCTTAAAAGTCTTTTGCCCAGTCAATGGTTCTCTTTAATGCATCCTTTAAATTAAATTTATTAACCATGCCAATCTCTGTTTTTAATCGGTTAATATCAGGAATATACCGCGATGGTTTTCCATGTATCGCTGGCTTTTGAAGGATAATGATTTCTGACTTAGATTTTGCAAGGTCTACAATCATTCGCGCCAGTTCTGCGATGGATACAGTCTCCTGCGAGCCTATATTATACGCACAGGCATTTTTTCCATGAAAGAGTATTTTCCATAATGCAACGGCTAAATCAGCTCCATAACAATAACTTCTGAGTGTTGTGCCATCTCCTTCAATGCAGATAGGTTTTCCATTTAAGGCTGCCTTAATAAATTCGGTTACGGCAAATCCTGAGTTTAAATCTTGGTATGGCCCAACAAATGTAAATGGTCGAGCTACAACAACAGATAAGTCGTATATTTTTTTGAAGATACTACATAAAATTTCTGCGTAACGTTTTGCTTCACCATATCCAGAATTCGCATCTGCGATATCTAATCCTCCAATATACTCCTCAGAAATTTCAGGCAAATCTACTGGTTGCTTTCCATACACCGCGCCAGAGCTAATGTACAAAACACGCGAAGTCTTGTTTTCTACTGCTTGCTGTAAGATATGGCGAGTGCCGGTTACAATAATGTCTGCTGTTTCTAATGGATTTTGCCTTAAAAATTTTGGATCAACTGGTGCTGCCGCATGAATAATAAAATCAAATGGCTCAGGAAATTTAAAGTTTCTGACATCGCCAGAGAGCAAAATAACACCTTGACGGTTTAGTGCCGAACGCATTGCTACCTGATCTTTTTTTGCAGAATTTCGAGCAAGCCCAAATATTTTATATGAAAATTCATGCTGTAGTTGATTATGTAATGATAGGGTTTCTATTAAATAAGTACCAATAAACCCTGTAGCCCCAGTAACTAAAATTTTCTTATCTTTTAACTGCGGAAGATCAGATTTTATCGATTCGAGAATATATCGGATATCTTCTTTAAAAATAGAATCTTTCATTTTATCTTCCTGAAAGGCTAAATCTGTAATTCTAAGCCATCAAACGCCGATAAACAGTTAGGAAATATTCGTAAGGTTTCGTTAATAGCCCTCTGTCTATCTCTCGCTGTTGTATACATGTGAGCAGACGGTTAACAGGTTCATTATTCCTTTAATATTTGTCTGAATAATCGAATTGGGCTGTTTCTGGAAAGGATAACCGCCGTAAGTTGTGGTGTGAAAGATGACCTCAGGCCGGATTTTATGGACGGCGGTTTTTATCCCTTCACAATCCAGCAAATCAACATTGTGCTCATAACTATTCCGCAGAATATTTTCAATACGCCATTTTCTGGAAACGGGGCGGGTAAAAATATGCGTCTCTGCGCCGGCTTCGATACAGGCTCGAACAAGGTTGGCACCAATAAAACCCGTGGCGCCGGTGATTAAAACTGTTTTATTTTTTACCATTGCTAAGATAGCGCTGATACCACGCGATGGTTTTTTTCAGTCCTTCGCGGAGAGTATAGTGTGGTTCCCAACCGAGTATCTTTTTCGCTTTGGCGGAAGAAAGATACTGGTGGCGGATTTCGTATTTAGCCTGATTCAGAATTTTATACTCTGGGGTCTTTCCTGACAGTATATAAATGAGTTTGACCAGTTTCAAAACCGAGATGGGGTCTTCGTTGCTGAAGTTAAATGCCTCACCGGCCAGATTCAGCCGCCCCATTTTTTGGGCCAGACAAAGATAACCGTCAATAATATCATCCACATAGACGTAATCCCGCGTAAATTTGCCATCACTGCGAATGGAAACGGTTTTGTTTGCGAGCGAAGAACAAACAACATCCGGTACAATACGGGAGAAATGGAAATCGCCCGGGCCATAGATATTGCCGCAGCGGGTGACGCATACCGGCAGGCCATAAGTATGAAAATAAGTATGGGCCAGCAGGTCGGTGCAGCTTTTGGAAACATCGTAAGGGTGTGTCCCGGCCAGAGCAAAATTTTCGTGATAGGGCAGTTTTTTATGGCTGCCGTATGCCTTATCGCTGGAAGCGATAACAATTGACTTAACCGTTTTCGAATTTCTACAAGCTTCCAAGACATTCCATGTGCCCTCGATATTCACAGAAAAAGTGCGTCGCGGATTATTATGGCATCTGCCGACAATGGCTTCGGCAGCCAGATGAAAAACAACACTGATCTTTTTGCCTGTTAGAATATTTTCCAACAATCTGTAGTTGGTAACGCTGCCTTTAATGACGGTCATTTTTCGATAATCCTCTGCGGTTAAAATAGTCTCATTTCGCCCGGTTTTAATATCTAAACCGACCACTTTAGTGCCACAGTGAATCAGGGCTTTGGTGAGATTAGACCCCAAAAACCCCTCAAAACCAGTAATTAAAACCGACCTGCCTCTCCAAAAATGCCTATTCATGGCCGTCTTTCATATCTTCCAAATTTTCCAAGGAGCCTTATCTGTATTCCAGAGTTGCTCTAATTCTATTTTATCACGCTGAGTATCCATACATTTCCAGAATCCATCATGCTTATAGGCATTTAATTGATTTTTCTTGGCAAGATTTACCAAGGGTTCCTTCTCCCATGTTGTTGTATCATCTTTTATCAAGCTAAAAATTTCAGGCTCTAAAACAAAAAATCCACCACTAACCCAAACCCCATCACCTTTTGGTTTCTCAAAAAACGAAGTTATGGAATTGGCTTTACTTATATTTAAAGCACCAAATTTACCGGCGAGCTGAACAGCAGTTATGGTAGCAAGTTTCCGACGGTTTTTATGAAATTCGACAAGCTCTTTGATATTAATGTCTGCTACGCCATCGCCGTAAGTCATCATAAAAGTTTTATCGCCAACATATTTCTGGACTCTTTTCAGACGACCACCAGTCATTGTGTCTTGACCGGTATCGACTAACGTAATTTTCCAGGGCTCGGATATGGTCGAGTGAACCTTAATTTCGTTTTTCCTCAGGTTGAACGTAACATCGCTGGTATGCAGAAAATAATGTGAAAAATACTCTTTTATTACATAGCCTTTGTAGCCTAAACAGAGAACAAAGTCGTTAAAACCATAGTGAGAATATATTTTCATAATATGCCACAAAAGTGGTTTGCCTCCGATTTCGGTCATAGGCTTGGGGCGAAATTCGGTCTCTTCTCTAAAACGAGTCCCTAATCCACCGCAAAGAATAACAACTTTCATATTCTCCACAATATCGCCTCCTGTTCTTTTCCGTGGAATCCCGTTCGCATCATACCGGTTGTTTCTATCGCCCCCCGGTATGATATCTCGATAAGACCAAAGTTTTGTTTATCAGGTAAAATCACATTCTTACATTCTATTTTCAAACTCCGTCCCTGTCGGTTAACAATCAACCGCTCATTATCATCTATCCATTTTGTTTAGCCAGAGATGCAGATTTCTACGAAATCCGAGTTCTATTTTTTTCCAAACCTTCCCATAAGAAGGCTGCAAATACGGATACCATAAACGCTATCGCAAACACCACGCCGCTTTTCTTTACTGTTCCTTTGGCAATCGGATATATTTTAGGTTTTTCAGTAATGGGCCTGCTGGCGGCGATCCTGTTCTCTGTCGCCCTGATATAGGAATTCAGGTAATCTTTCAACTGCGGCTTTTCATAACCAGCAACCAGACTGATCAAAAACGATTTAAATTGTTCGGTTGTATAACCAGAAGGCAGCTTATTGCCCAGTTCGGCAAGAATCTTATTATTCAAATCCAACAAATCTTTATAATATCTATAGTTCTCTTCCTTTATTTTAATATTTTCTTCCAACTCCACTTTTTTTGATTCTGCAGCCTGTATCTGATAACCCAAGGGCAAATACTGGCTCTGGCCTCCGATATCAAACTGAAGTACGATATTACTCGGCCTGTTATCCAAACCCCCAATATTGACATTTTTCAATCCTGCCAATACTCCATCATTATTCTTCAGGGCGAGTTCCAAACTAAACCTGTTGTTTTCTATCTCCGCCAGTTTATTATTATACCCTCTTACGGAAGTCGATAACTGCTCCTGAGCCATATATAATGGGAGCGTATTTTCAATATTATCTCGTACTACTGAAGACAGTTTATACATATCTTGCATGGATTTGCCGGTAATTGTTACATTCAGCAATAATGCTTCCATCTCCCTGATTTTATTGATCTGCTCAGGGTCTGTAACGGTTAATTTGGAAAGATTTAAAAAAGGCGGGGTTGCTTCAAATTTTACAAATTCCCTTGATTGGTCATCGCTGCTTAATTGCCCGGCATATTTTTCAAGTCCATTTTTCTGAAACTTATCCATCAACTTGGTTAAATTATCTTCGCTGTAGAATCTGTTAAGTAGCACACCGTAATTTTTTTCGTTAAGATTCCAACCGCTTACATCATACAACTTGGTTAAATTCTCTTGACTATAGAATCTACTAAGTGATACATCGTAATTTTTTTCGTTAAGATTCCAACCGCCTATATCATCTCTTACACCATCTCTTACACCATCTCTTACATCATAAACATAAGTCACTTTATAACTTTTAGGCCAAAGAAAGAGGGTGATTACAGCGATCAGCGTTGGCAGAACGGTCGCCAGAAAGATAAAATATTTACGTTTCCACAAAACTCTGAAGTAGTCTATAAGGTCTATCTCGTTTTCAGGACAGACTCCATCCTTAATCTCGATAGGTGCAGAGTTTTCGTTTGTACCGCCTCCCTGCGAAGTTGCCATATTTTATTTCTCCTGTAAAACGCTATTTGCTGTTTTTTGTCTGGACAATTTAACCCTCTTGTGGGGGGTAATATTTTCGGTTTAAGAATTCCTCGTACACATTCGCCCGGCATGTTGGCGACGACAAATTCCTGCAAAAAGATGGGTTGCCATGTCCCATCTTTGCTGTCTTTTCCTGCTTAAAACCCGCGGCCGAATCCCGATGTGGCCTGACACCACACGAAATAGTCCTCCGTCCATTCAGAACGTGCAACCTCTTTTGGGCCGGAATAAAGTAAAAAGAAAAATATAATCTCTCCATAATAGGTTGTCAAAAGCAAAATATAAATCTGTTCTGGTAAAAGAGCCGGTATTTCTACTGAAAATGCATGAAAGTTGATGAAAAAATGGGGTAATATACCCGCGGATATACTCCATAATCAGTAGCCAAATTTAACCTTTACTACTCAATATTAAACATTTTTCTCTGCCCTTTTCAAACCCTGTAAAAACAACTAATTTTTGCCTTATGTTTAGAAATATCTTGGAAGGTGAATTGGAACATCGCCGCTGGGAGCTGTCCATATTTTTGCTAAGAGTAACGGCTAATCGCCAACAGCTAAAAAACCAAAACGGTTCTTGAAAGGAAAAAAGTAAACAGTAAAATAACGGAAACAGAGTCAAAGTCGTCTCTGACAAAAATTGCCAAATGCTTGTCGAAAACGAGGGTGGCACGGTCAAGCCGACCTGTCGCGTCGTAGTCCCGATACGTCGGGACGAAGACGGAAGGCTTGGCCGTGGGAGAATCGAATTATTAGAGGCGCCCTTAATAGAAACCCCTTGTGCAAAGGAGATAAGTTATGGAGATGAATCGACGTGATTGTCTCAAGGCAGCGGCCTGTGTGGGTGGCATGTCTTTATTCCAGGGTTGCAGTTCGGTCAACAGCCGTTCTGTAAACGTAAGGGGAGAGGTGGGAGTCAGCATTGATGATCTGGATAAAGCAGCAAACAAAAAAGTTCTGCATCTTGCAGGTATCAATTCACCGATGGTGATTGATTCTATTGAATTGTTGAAAAAGGGTGATGAATATATGGTGCATGTCAGGAGTAAGGAAGGGGCGGAAGGAGTCTCGTTCCATAATGGATTGGGACCTGCCCTGTACCCGATTCTTAACCAGCGAGTCATTCCCTTTTTTATTGGTAAAGACGCTCGGACACTGGAAGAAGATCTGTGGGAATTGTACAGATATAAGAGTAATTACAAACTGCAGGGGCTGGCGTTTTGGAGCACAATGGCCTGGGTCGAGTTTGCGATCCTGGACATGATCGGAAGGGCATACAATAAATCATACGGCGACTTATTGGGGGGTGTAGTCAGAGAGAAAGTGCCATTCTACGTTGCCAGCGGTCGACGTGATACAACGCCCCAGGAGGAAGTCGAATATCTGGGCGGTCTGTTGCAGGAAACCGGCGCCAGGGCTGTCAAGTTTCGTGTGGGAGGACGGATGAGCCGGAATGCCGATGCCATGCCCGGACGCACCGAGCAGCTGATTCAACTGGTACGAAAGACATGGGGTGATACGATCGATATTCATGCAGATTCAAACAGCAGCTACGATCCTCCGGAAGCGATCAGAGTGGGACGGCTCTTAGAAGAAGCCAAAGCGATCTATTTCGAGGAACCTTGTCCCTTCGATCATCTGGAAGACACAAAACACGTGGCGGATGCTCTGACCATTCCTGTCAGCGGTGGTGAACAGGAATTCAGTGAGCGGCGTTTCCGATGGATGATCTATAATCGAGGCGTGGACATCGTTCAGCCTGATTTGCATTATTACGGCGGACTGATACGCTCCCGAAGAGTGGCACAAATGGCAGATGTTGCGGGTATGCCGACGACCACACATATCTCCGGAGGTTTTGGATTTATTTATATGCTGCATTTTGCCTCTGTGACCTCTAATATCGGTCATTATCAGGAATATAAACGTGGTATCGAAAGATACGGCGACTGGTTTGACCCGCCTCTGAAGATTATTGACGGAGCCTTGACTGTTCCCAGGGGATCTGGTGTGGGCATAAAAGACATCCGCACAGTACTGCAAGGTGCCAAGCCGCTGGCTTGAATGCAGACTAATCGACCCCTGTCGATACTTATGGGGGTAGGTTCAAAAGGAGAGTTCTACTGTAGTACTTCGTCAACGCTGTTTATGTGAAAATAGGGTTGCCGTGCAAGTCTTGTCATTCCCGCGAAAGGCCTGCCCTGGCGAAAGCACAGGGCGGAAATCCAGCTTGTTTTGAATTTGTCCTTCGGCTTCGCTCAGGATGGTGAGCCTGTCTATACTGAGCTTGTCGAAGTATCGAACCATTTCGAGTTTCGTGCTTCGTATTTCGGATTTATCACAAATAACCATAACCACTTTCATAACAAGTCGTTATGATTTATACTTTAGAGCGATATGGCGTTGTAGTATTATATGTTACCATTTTTCTCCCGAATTTTGTGAAAATTTTCCAAGTCCTAAAAACAAGACAGAAATTATACATTTTTCGGCCCGATTTGTCAAATTTAAGGAAATATCGCTGCAAGTTTGACTCAAAGTGAGGCAAGAAAAATGTTTGAAAAATGGGGGCATTGTGCTTATGATAGCGAACCTGTAGTTTTCTATGATAATTGTCGGAAAATGACGGGTTAGGTTTAACCAGATATTAGGAGAGATTTTCTATGGCAAAGATGTATTATGAACAGGACGCACCGCTGGCGGCGCTTACGGGGAAAACCGTGGCCGTGCTCGGCTACGGCAGTCAGGGGCATGCCCACGCCCAGAACCTCCGCGACAGCGGCATCAAGGTTCAAGTTGCGGAACTGCCCAACACCGCCAACTATAAACTGGCCGTGGAACATGGTTTTAAGCCGACCGACATCGCCGCGGCAATCAAGGGTGCAACTCTGATTGTTATTACCGTCCCGGATGAAGTTCAAAGCAAGGTTTATGAATCCCAAATCGCCCCGATTCTCAAGGCCGGCCAGACGCTGGGCTTTTGCCACGGATTCAACATTCATTTCGGATACATTAAGCCCAACAAGGACATCAATGTCGTAATGATTGCCCCCAAAGGGCCGGGGCATCTGGTTCGCAGCGAATTTGAGAAGGGCGGCGGCGTGCCGTGTCTGGTGGCGGTGCATCAGGATGCCACAGGCACGGCCAAGCAAATCGCCCTGGCGTGGGTTAACGGCATTGGCGGCGCCCGCGCCGGCGTCATTGAGACAACCTTTAAGGAAGAGACCGAAACCGACTTGTTCGGCGAGCAGGTGGTACTGTGCGGCGGATTGACGGCGCTGATTAAGGCCGGCTTTGAAACGCTGGTTGCCGCCGGCTATCAGCCGGAAATCGCCTACTTTGAATGTATGCACGAGGTCAAACTCATCGTGGACCTGATGTATCAGGGCGGCTTGAGCTATATGCGGTACAGTATTTCAAACACCGCCGAGTACGGCGACCTGACGCGCGGCTCGCGGATTATCACCGAGCAGACCCGCGCGGAGATGAAAAAGATTCTGGGCGAAATCACCAGTGGGGCGTTCGCCAAAGAATGGGTGAATGAATACAAAGGCGGATTGAAAAAATTCAATGAGCTGTATCAGAAAGATTACAACTGCCAGCTCGAAAACGTTGGCCGGTCGCTTCGCAAAATGATGAAGTGGATCAAGGCCAAGGAAGTCTGATATTTGAGTTTAACTTTCTGCTTTAGGAGCCTGACTATGAAGAGTGGGTTGTTAAGTACGGCGATGATGATAGTGGCGCTGGCTGGATTAACCGGCTGCGGCGAGAAACTCAATACACGCCAGGATATTGAATCCAGGTACTACAGAACCACGCTCAAGCAGAGTACCTCGGCGGACGTGTTGAGTTATATTCAGGATCCCAACACCGAGCATCTCAGCCAGTCGGAAAGCGTCGTGGCCAGTTGGGGCGACGTGAATAAGACGCGCACGCACTGGTTCGATATGGTGGCGTTTGATGAGGAAAATCTTATGGCGGCACGGAAGTACGGTTTTACGATGGCGGACTATCGGGGATGGAACACCAAGCCCCGCCCGCATATCCAGTTGGATATGGAGGCGGCGCTTGATGCCAAGACCCTCAATGCCGCCTATCCAAGTCAAAACCAGATGCGGATTGAGATTATCAAAAAGCTCAAGACGATGTTTTTTGACGATTCCCAGGCGGTCAGCTATGAAAGTGCAACGCTGAAAAGTTCTGCTATGGTGGTGACGCAGACGCTGAATAATCTGCTGACCAAGCTGGACAAATCGCCGGGGCTGGCCGAGGATTTATCCAGGGTGGAAGGACTGGAGTTCGACCTGATGAACATTGGCAAGGACAAAGGTCGTGTGCGGATGCTGATTAAGGACGATATTGTTAAACTCAAAATCAAGGCCGGCTATGTGTGGTTTTTGTCTGGCAAAAAGTTTGAGGATTACGAAGACGTCAAAAATATGTAAAGCGCCGGGAATTTCCTGAACTTTTGTTGATAATCGGTAAAGTATCGCTATGGAACAGCGGGCGCCGAGAAATCGGACTCTGATACTTACGTCGGAAGAAACGGCATATTATTCCCGAAAACTGACAACGTTGGACCGCCCGGTGTCTGTGAAACAAATTCTGGACCGGACGCTTTGTCAGGATATGCTTTCCGCGGCGTCCTATCTGCCGGAACAGTTTGTGGATTTGCTGTTTGTTGACCCGCCGTATAATCTGGATAAGGATTTTAACGGCAGACGATTTTCCCGGCGGAATCAGGCCGGGTATCTGGAAATGCTTGAGATGTGGCTCTCGCCGCTGATTCGCCTGTTGCGTCCCACAGCCTCTGTTTATATCTGCTCGGACTGGAATTCCTGCGGCGCGGTGCAACTTTTTGCGGAAAAACATTTTCACATCCGCAATCGCATTACATGGGAGCGTGAAAAAGGCCGCGGCGCAAAAACCAACTGGAAAAATTGCAGCGAAGATATTTGGTATTGTACCGTTTCTGATGATTTTACGTTCAATGTGGATGCGGTCAAAGTCAAACGTAAAGTCATTGCTCCTTATACTCACAATGATGGACAACCCAAAGACTGGCAAAAGGAAGCGGACGGCAGTTTTAGGATTACTCACCCATCTAATTTATGGACGGATTTGACGGTTCCGTTCTGGTCGATGCCGGAAAATACCGACCATCCGACGCAAAAGCCGGAAAAGCTGCTGGCCAAAATCATCCTGGCCGGTTCCAATCCCGGCGATATGGTGCTGGACCCGTTTCTCGGCTCCGGCACGACTTCGGTTGTCGCAAAAAAACTGGGGCGAAACTACCTCGGAATTGAAATTGACCGCACCTATTGTTGTCTTGCGGAAAAACGTCTGGGAATGGCAGAGCGGGATAAAACGATTCAGGGCTATGCCGACGGCGTGTTCCGGGAGCGAAATACGGTCCCAAATGTGAATGTTTCTCAATCTCAGAGAAGATTACGCTTCGCTTCTCTGTAAATTCGGATGTGGATATGGATATACTTCCGGCAATAGATTTACGCGGCGGCAAGTGTGTTCGGCTGATTCAGGGTCAGTACGACCGGCAGATTACCTATCAGGACGACCCCATCGCTCAGGCAAAGGAATTTTACGACGCCGGCGCACGATGGTTGCATCTGGTGGATTTAGATGGCGCCAAAGACGGCTACCCTGTTAACACCGAGGTGATTGGCCGAATTGTCAAACAAACGCCGATGCAGGTCGAACTGGGCGGCGGCATCCGCAATGAACGAATCATCGCACAGATGCTTCATCTGGGATTGAGCCGAGTCATCCTGGGCACAAAAGCTGTTGAGGATTTTGACTGGTTTTGCGTAATGGCGCGACAATTTCCCGGCAAACTCGTACTGGGGCTGGATGCCCGCGGCTCAACAGTGGCTAAAAACGGCTGGATGCGGGCCGGCGGCCAAGACCTGCTTGACTTTGCGAAAAAAGCCGCGGATTTGCCCATCGCGGCCATTATCTATACCGATATCAGCAAAGATGGGATGCTGGCCGGGCCTAATCTCGAACGCACGGCTCAACTGGTACAGGAGGTTCCCATTCCTGTTATCGCGTCAGGCGGCGTAACCACAATTCAGGATGTGAAAAGCGTAAAATCCATCGGCGCCGCCGGCGTCATCATCGGCCGGGCGCTATATGAGGGAACCATCGACTTAAAAAAGGCTATCGCAGCTGCTGTATAAACGCAGCAAATGCTGAAATTGGTTTGACCGCACAGCAACGGGTCGATATACTTTTTCCAAAAAGGTTTATTCAAGACTGTGGAGGTGTTCTATCTATGGACAACGGCAAAATTATCGGCGACGGCATTACTTTTGACGATGTACTTCTGGTTCCGGCCCGCAGCGCCTTTGTTCCTACCCAGGCCGATACCGGTACGCATCTGACCCGGCATATCACCATCAATATCCCGCTGGTCTCGGCGGCGATGGATACGGTGACCGAGTCCGCGCTGGCTATCGCACTGGCCCAGGAGGGCGGCATCGGCATTATTCACAAGAATCTTTCCATCGAGGCCCAGAAACGTGAAGTCATTAAGGTCAAGCGTTCCGAAAACGGCGTCATCCAGGACCCGGTGACCCTGTCGCCGATGGAATCGGTGATGGTCGCCCGCAACGTAATGGAAGAACAAAATGTCTCCGGCATTCCGATCGTCCGGAAGGATAAGCTCGTCGGCATCCTGACCCGGCGGGATCTGAAATTTCTTAAAGATGACCAGGTCAGGATTGCTGAGGTAATGACCAAAGACAATCTGGTCACCGGCCCAGCGGATACGACGCTCGAACAGGCCAAGGAAGTCCTGCAAAAGCACAAAGTTGAAAAACTTCTGCTGGTGGACGGCAAAGGCAAACTGGCCGGCCTGATTACGATGCGCGACATTGACCGTTTTCATGAGTTTCCAATGGCCGTGCGCGACAAGCGAGGACGGCTTCGGGTCGGAGCGGCCGTCGGCGTCAAAGACCGCGACCGTGCCAAGACCCTCATTGACGCTGAGGTCGATGTAATTGTTGTGGACACTGCTCACGGCCATTCGCAGAACGTGATTGAACTGGTCAAGTGGATTAAAAAGAATTTCAAAATCGACGTGGTCGCCGGCAATATCGCCACCGCCGAGGCGGCGAAGGATTTGATTGAAGCCGGCGTCGATGCGGTCAAAGTTGGTATCGGCCCCGGCGCCATCTGCACAACGCGAATTATCTCCGGCGTCGGGGTGCCGCAGATTACAGCGATCTTAAATGTCGTTTCGGAAGCCCAAAAACATAATGTGCCGGTCATTGCCGACGGCGGTATCCGTCATTCGGGCGATATCACCAAGGCCATCGCCGCCGGCGCATCCTCGGTGATGCTGGGGTCATTGTTTGCGGGTTTGGCCGAAAGCCCCGGCCAACTGGTGATTTATAAAGGCAGGCAGTTCAAGGAATACCGCGGGATGGGGTCGCTCGGTGCGATGATTGAGGGTTCCGCCGACCGCTATAGCCAGGATAAGGCGACCGAAAAGGACAAACTCGTCCCCGAAGGCGTCGAAGGCCGCGTTCCTTATCGCGGGACGCTGAGCGATTTTGTCTATCAACTGGTTGGCGGCCTGCGGGCAGGGATGGGCTATTGCGGAACACGCACCATCGAGGAACTTCGCAAAAACGCCCGATTTATCCGCAGCAGCACTGCCGGCGTCAGCGAGTCGCATCCGCACGATATCGTCATTACCAAAGAAGCGCCGAACTATTCCGGCTTTGAAACGTTTAACAGCTAAAAAGAGGTGATGGATGAAACTTTTGTCCCTGAAATCGCTTCCGCTGGATTCGGTCATACAAGGCGACTGCGAAGAGGTTTTAAGAAAATGGCCGGATAACGCGGTGGATTTAATTATCACATCTCCACCCTACGCCGATGCGCGGAAAAATACCTATGGAGGGGTACACCCGGATAAATATGTCGAGTGGTTTCTTCCAAAATCACGGGAATTACTCCGGGTTCTGAAGCCGACAGGCACGTTTATTTTGAATATCAAAGAGCGGGTTTTTAAGGGGGAACGGCAAAGGTAACAATGAGTTACGAAAGTCAAATGTTAAAACAGCTTAATATGCCAACAAGGCAAATAGTTGAGCAGGTTTTGCTCCAGGCATTGCTGAAACATGGAGGGGTCATCAAAGAGTTTGGTTCTGGGCAAGAAATAGTCGATGAAATAGCAAATGACTTCGGACTAAATGAACATCAACGCTCTGCTTTCTTGAAGACGGTATATCGTAAAGAGAATCGTGTCAAGAAATCTCTCCTCTGGCATAGATTACTTTTTAGAGCAGCAGATTCTTTGGCAAAAGAGAAATTGGTTTCACGTCCAACGCAGACGTTCCAGCTCACGAAAAAAAGCGAATGGATGCTAACGGAGAGGGGTTTCGATGAAGCACTAAAGATATCAAACATACCTTCTGTAAGAAAGGACTTCTTGCCGACAAAATCTTACGAAGTGCAGAAGATTGTAAAGAAGCTGATTGAATCTCCAAGACCTGAGAACTATGATCCATTTGACAGGAAAAAGAAAGTTATTAAAACGAATAGAGAAATTGCTATACGAATAAGAGGATTTCGTCAAGCGATTATTGATGCATACGGTTACAAATGTGCTATTTGTGAAATGAAAATTAGTTCACCAGATTCTCTATCATGGGAAGTGGAAGCAGCCCATATTGTGCCCCATAGTTCGCTTGGACGAGATGATATTTGGAATGGATTGGCATTGTGTCACCTGCATCATTGGGCTTTTGATGTTGGTTGGTTCACATTGCAAGACGATTACACGATTAGCGTTTCGTCAAAAGTTCATTCTTTGCCATCAAATTTTGGAAGACTTGGAGATTATGAGTTCATACGAGCAATGTTGATCAAACATGCAAAATTGCTTTTGCCGAGCAGAAGCGAACTTCATCCGCATCAAAATGCAATGCACTGGCATCGTCAGAATATTTTCTGTCAGTGAAGTTGACTCCATATTATAGAGGGTTAGTTAATGAAAAAGGACAGTATCGATGGAATCAAAAAGAGTCTTTTTAATCTATTTTCAGTAGCGGTTGCAGCGGCTCTATCAGCTTGCGCCTCTGGCTAAGTGATTTAGGCAGAATTGATTGGCCATCTATAATCGATGAAGTGATAACTTTGTTCAATGCAAGGGTTACGCAAATGAAGAAAAAAGAACAAATTGTTTATCAGTTAGTTGTTGAAGATATACAAACAGTTGCCATGGATTTGTGGGATAGAAAACTTCGTAAAAGAGAACTGGATATTATAAAATCCAAAATTGCTGATTATGTCCATTGGTACGATGCTATTTGGAATTGCTTGGTACAGGAACTAAAATCAGTAGATTAGTTATTTTAACAAAAATGGGACTACAAGCCAACATGAATCGTGAAGTCGTAGCGATTATTGATTTCGGCAGTCAGTACGGCCAGCTTATCGCTCGCCGTGTCCGTGAACATAAGGTCTATTCACAGATTTATCAGCCCTCGGTGAGGATTGAGAAACTGGCTCAGCTGGGTATCAAAGGCATTATCCTTTCCGGCGGGCCTGCCAGCGTCTATGCCGCCAACGCCCCGACCTGCGACGAGCGGATTTTCCAGTTAGGCGTGCCTGTGCTGGGAATCTGCTATGGAATGCAAATCGGCTGTAAAATTCTGGGCGCCCAGGTGAGTCCTGCACAGAGCCGTGAATACGGCAGAACCAATCTGGTTATCAGCGACAGCCGCGACCTTCTGAAGGGGCTGCCGGAACATACGACGGTCTGGATGAGCCACGGCGACCAGGTCAACGAATTGACCGGCGATTTTATGCCGTTGGCCAAAACCGCGACTTGCTCATTCGCGGCGGTGCGGCATAAAAGCGGTAAATTCTTCGGCGTGCAGTTTCATCCCGAAGTAACCCATACGCCCCGCGGTTCGGACATTCTCAAGAATTTTCTCTACGACATCTGTGGCTGTTCCGGCGACTGGCAAATGAGCGACTTTGTCGAACAGACCGTTCGGCAGATTCGCGACCAGGTCGGAAAAAGCGCCGTCATCTGCGGACTTTCCGGCGGCGTCGATTCGTCGGTAACCGCAGCTCTCACTCACCGGGCTGTTGGCAATCAGCTTGTGTGCATCTTTGTTGACAATGGTTTGCTTCGCAAGAATGAGCGACAGAATGTCGAGTCCACATTCCACGGCCATTTCCATATCGACCTGCGGGTGGTGGACTGGAGCAAACAATTTCTGTATAAACTGACCGGGATTATCGACCCGCAGCAAAAACGCAAAATCATCGGCGCCGAGTTTATCGAGGCGTTCAGGTCTGAAGCGGCCAAAATCAAAAACGCCGAGTTTCTGGCGCAGGGGACGCTGTACCCGGATGTGATTGAATCCGGCAACAAGGACGGCAACCTGGCGGCCAACATCAAGCTGCATCATAATGTCGGAGGTCTTCCGGAAAAACCGGGCTTTAAGCTGGTCGAGCCGTTGCGGGATTTGTTCAAGGACGAAGTACGCTTAATCGGCGAATATCTGGGATTGCCGGAGGGTATCGTCTGGCGGCATCCGTTTCCCGGCCCCGGTCTTGCGGTGCGTGTGCTGGGGGATGTGACCGAATCAAAACTGGCGATTCTGCGAGAAGCGGACGACATTCTCATTGAGGAAATCAAGGCCGCTGGCCTGTATCGCTCCATCAGTCAGGCCCTGGCGGTGATTTTGCCCGTCGGGACGGTCGGCGTGATGGGCGACGAACGCACCTATGAGCATGTCATTGCAATCCGTTGTGTGGATACAACGGATTTTATGACCGCTGACTTTTCGCGGATTCCGCACGACGTGCTGGAACGTATCGCAAGCCGGATTATCAACGAAGTCCGCGGCGTCAACCGCGTCGTCTATGACATCTCCAGCAAACCCCCGGCCACCATCGAATGGGAATAGTAAGAACTGCGTCGCCAACCCTCGGTTTGCGATATTGAACAACCGGCCAGGATCACTGCCAAATGACCGACCGAAAAAGAGCGAAAAAGGAGAATAAAAATGCCAAAAACAGGTAACTGTCCCCGATTTTCCATGAAATTAGAGCTTTATGTGCCAATCATGTTGCTTGTACTTTTCAGTGGTGTCTCGCATTCTTCTCAGAAATGGCGAGAATCAAGAGGATTAGTCGCGCTGTGGCCGCAATTACAAAGGGAAAAAATAGAAAGCATCACATTTTGCTGTGTGGATGCCAACGAATTAGCCACCCGGTGTAATGGATATGAAGAATTGCCGAAAGAAAGCAGTTTTCGCTGGCGAAGCGATGCTGACATTAAAACATGGCCTGTCAAATATAGTGTCCCCAAAGCCAATCTGCCTGAATGTGTTCAAATAATCGATAAAGGAATTGATAATCCTATCCTGTGTCAATGTGGCATAGATGAACGTATGCTCGTCGTAACCCCTAAAGGGAAATACATCGTCTGGGCACAAACAGAAATCAAAGATACCAATCGACCAATTGTCTATGGAGAAGATTGGGGATCCTATGAATTAGGCAGATTCCTTGCAAAGTATTGTGTTCCTGACTATGAATATAAATATTCCATCCCGCCCAAAAAGGATGTCATCGCTATTATGCTGTATCCTAAAGAATTCTCCCCACCGCTGGCTCTATTCGGTGATAAAAAATTGGCGGAAAAACTGATATTTGATCCCAACGTCAAAGATAATCCGAAAGGACTCATAGGGCTTGCGGATTTGTATAAACACGGACGAGTTCGAACATTTGGGATTGAAACAAGAAAAGAAAAAGGAAAATATGTCTGGGACAAAGAGCTTAAGACAAAGAAAACTTTCGAGGGGCGCCAGTGGCTGGAAAAGATAATGGATGCCTTTGAAATTGCCATTAAAGAAGCCGAGGAAAAAGAAAAATATTATCCGGGCAGCCCAATTTCTTTTAATGCAAGGGTTGTATTTATGACCCGAGATAGCGAGTGTTGGAAAGAAATTGTTATTAGCAAGAGCACTATCTACGATGATTATATAAAATCGGAGCAGCTCAAGGCATATTTTGACGAACTCGGCCTGACAAAAGATTTATTAAATGGAACGTCGAATTCGAGCAAACAGTAGGAAACCGGGAAACCGGAGAAACCGGGGACAGTTACCTGTTTTTATATTGACAGAGTGGAAAACCAGAGACAATTATCCAGAACCGAATGCTCTCACCCCGGCTATTTTTGGATTTGTTTGTTTCGGTATTGAATATAGGCATCGCGCATTGCTATATATGGGTCAATCGCCGCGGCCTTGAAGTCCTCGTATTCGCCTATATGAAATGAAGTTTTGTTCGTGACATTTACGGCGGATATGCCGACCGCAGCCTCCACAGGTTTTACATAGTGTACCGGATTCAGAAAAAGGTCGCCCGCCATGCCCACCGAATCCCGCGCGGTTGATGGGCCTAATAATGGCCAGACGATATAAAAGCCATTGCCTGTGCCATATACCGCCAGAGTCTGGCCCAAATCTTCGGTTGCAGGTTCGATTTTCCATTTGTCCAGCGCCGGGTCGCCAAACCCCAGGACTCCAACCGTAGTGTTAATGGCAAACCGGTGAAGTTCAGTCCCGGCCGAATCGCCCTTTCCCTGGAGCAGGCAATTGACAAAACGTATAGGCATAGTGAGATTGTGGAAAAAATTAAGAATTCCAACCCGGCCCGGCTCCGGCATGACCGCTTTATATACCTCGGCACAGGGTTTGAGAATCCAGAAGTACAATCCATCATTGACATGATACATCAGGCGATTCCAGGGTTCTATTGGGTCCACTATAATAATGGCCTGGTTGGAAAATTCCTCTTCCAGCATATTAAATTCCAATACGTCAAAATCGGCCTTGCCAGGCGAATTTGCATCCACAGTCGAAGCGACCTGAGAGCGTGGATTTCCCCGAGGGGCGGTTGCACAACCTGTCACTGCGATAAGAAGACAAATCGCGATCAGGATGTATAATTTCATCTGCGATTCTCCCGGTTGTCTTGCTTGGCCCCGGGCTTCCTGCCGTAGGGCTTGAACAGAACCAGCAATTGCGGCAGCAGAGTCAGTGAGGCCAACAGTGCCGCAGTGATAGCCAGTACGGTCAACAGGCCAAAGTATATCGTTGGAATGAAATTTGACAAGCAAAGGATGGAAAATCCGATGACTAAGGTTATCGTGGTGTAATAGATGGCATGGCCGATACTGTCGTGCGACCGATGCAGGGCCTCCTGATAGCTTCCATCGGTCATTACTTCGTGTTTGAATCGATGAATGTAGTGGATTGTATCGTCATCGGCCAGACCCACGCCGATAGCGGCGATGGTAATAGTCATCATATCGAGTGGAATGTTCAGCCAACCCATCACGCCCAGCACGCAACTGATGGCCAGCAGATTTGGGAAGATTGCGATGAGCGCGATTCGCACAGATCGGAACAATACCACGAATGTCCCCAACAAAAATAACGTGGCGGAACCCATACTTACTATCTGGGAGGAGTACAGGCTTTGGAGCATGTTATTGTACAGGACCAAAGTCCCGGTCAAGTGTACCTGCTCGGGCTTGAAGCCGAGTTTGCCGGTCAGGTCCGCCCGGATTTTATTGAGCAGCTCGTTGCGTTTCAATGAGGGGTCTGAGTCCCGAATCCGCACCGTAAGTCGTGCCTCGTTGTGCTCAACCGAAACATAAGGCGTAACCAGCAATTGCCTGAGCCGTTCCGGCAACTGATTGAACAGCAGGGCCAGTTCCACGCTATCGAGAGGTTTGCCGCCTTTAGTCCGCTCGATTATACGGGGCAAAGGCGCTATCGACAATACCTTGCCGGTCTGGGGCAGGCTTTCGAGGTAGTCCTGGACGGCCGCAATTTGAGCTATCTTCTCAGGTGTAAACCAGTACTTGTCTTTGCTCTCCTTCGCTGCGGTGTCGAGTTCTTCGAACTGATTAAACTCGGCCTCGGTATTGGCTGGGGCATTGACTTGGGCCGCCGTGGTCGGCGCTGTTTGCCCAAAGTCGATGATCACGTCTAAAGGCGTGGTCCCGCCGAGCTGCTGGTCTAAAACCTTCATTCCCTGGTGTATCTCAGTGTTCGATTTGAAGTAGTTGATGAAACAGTTTTCCACTTGGAGCCTGCGTATCCCTGCGATATTGACTATCAGCAATACCGCACTGGCCACGACGATAAAAAGGCCGTGGGCAACCGTGAATCGGCCCAGCATCGGGGTCAACGACCACTTGGACTGCCCCTTCAACCAGGGTCTGTCTCTGGGTAAAAGCACCAGTACTGCAGGCAGGATCAGAAACGGCACAATGGTGGAAATAGCGACACCCGCGACCATAATATAGCCGAAGTCGATTACCGGCCGGATATTGCAGAATATCAGGGACGCAAATCCGGCCATAGTAGTCAGTTCCGAGTACAGGCATGGCTGCAGCATCGCCCCGATTGTGTCGTGGATTAAATCATGCTGATTGACCTGCGGCTCATTGACGGCCAGTTCCCGATAGCGAACCATCAGGTGAATAGTCATGGCCAGTGTGATAATAAGCTGCAGAGATATGAAATTGGAGCTGATGACCGTAACTTCCCAGCCGCACCAGCCCAGTATACCGATGACGCAGATAACGGAAATCACACAGGTCAGCATGGGCAGGATGACCCAGTAAACCCTGCGGAAGATGACTGCGATAGTGAGCACCAATATAAGAAATACCGCAGTCCCGTAGATTCGCAGGTCGCTTTTAATGAAGCTGATCATATCGTCGGCAATCATACTGGCGCCGCCCAGAAACATCTCGGCATCGCCGCGATACCTGGCCATGATGGCCCTTACCGCCAGGATGTCCTCATGGCGGGCGCTGCGGGCCTGGTCTCTGTATTGCCGGAACTGTTCGATTACGCGTTTTAATTCGGTTCGCTCCTGCGGTGTGATGGCGCCGTCGGTTTCCTTATCTCGCAGTTCATTTCGTCTGCGCAGCAAATCGTCATAAACTTTATCCCCGGCAAAATTGATTAATATTGCCGTCGTCTTCATATCCGGGCCCAGCAGCAGGTCTCGATAGAGGGGACTGCCAAGAAGCTCTTTTTTTGCCATATTTCTGTCAACGGTCGGCGAATTCAGTGTGGGCTGTTGCCTGGTAAATTCCTCCAGTGACAGCGGCGGACTTTCCAGCAGGGGGACATCAAGAATAGTGGTCACAGTTGAGACATTTTTCAGGGCGGCCAGTTCGTCCCGCATCCGGGCCAGTTGAGCCAGCGATTTGTCGGAAAACAGATCGCCCCTGGCGGTGTACGCCAGGGCCAGAAAATCGGTTTGTCCATAACGGGCATTGATCAGCCGTGTATAACGCAAATCCGCATCATTCTCAAGGACCAGCGTCTCTGCCGAGGCGTCCAGCTTGAAATCTTTGGCGTGGTAAGCAAGGACCCCGACCGTTACAAATATGCAGGTAAGAACGATGACCGGATGTCGCAGGATTAACCGGTCGAAAAAAAAGGATATCATTGCGCTTTGTTTCTCCATAGATGCTGGCCTGTCAGATGGCATATTTTATAGTTCAGGAACCTGCCGGTTTCTCCAACTGTGAAATAAGGTCATCAACACTGCCGCGACTAAGAACATCATTAAACTGCGACCGGTAGGTCAACAGGATACTGACCCCCTCTATTTCCACATCGTATATCTTCCAGCTTTCGCCGGCCTTGTGAAGCTTGTATAACATCGCCAACTTTTTGTCGTCAGATATCAGCGCCATCGGAATATGAATCGTGTCTTTATTTTGCACTGCCGGCTGGAACAGTACTTTTTCATCCTTATAAAGCATGATTTTATTGCGGTACGAAGCCCTGAGCCGTTCGACAAAAAGTACTGTGAATTTTTCGCGCTGAGATGAATTGAGCTTCGGCCAGTTCGTTCTGCCCAATGCCAGTTTCCCCATCAGCGGAAAATCAAATGCCGGGCTGACGATTTTGTCGATGATGTCTGCTTTTGCGTTTTGGTCGAGTTCTTTGGCTTTAAGTACATTGATGACAGAATCCCACTTGGCCCGCACCAGCTCGTTCGGGTCGTTCGGGTCACTAATAGCGATGTCCCATTTGGCCGGCGACAACGCGTTCGGATCGCCGGAATGCTTGTCATCCGCATTGACGACCTGACCGGCAATTAAGAAAACCAAAAGAATGTACCATAGACTTTTCATGATTGACCTTATTGTATATTTTATATTTCCGCGATAAAAACGAGCATTCTACTTAAGGGCAAGCGATGTTGCAAGCCCAAAGAAATACAAAACAAAACCCCGATAAAGGTAGGGTGGGCCATGCCCATGCGGATTGTTTTGTCATTCTGGCGAAAGCCAGAATCCAGAATTGCAGGGTGCGTGATTTCACGCACCATTTTACAATCTGCAATTTATCCCCAAGGGATTGACAATTTACAATTCTAAGCCTTTTCCCCCTCTTTAATCTCTGTGTACTCTGAGGCAAAAAATCCTGTAAATCCTGTCTAAAAATCTAATCTGCGAAAATTTATCCCCAAGGGATCTGTGTTAATCTGTGGTTAAAAAATCCTGTTTATCCTGTAAATCCTGTCTAAAAAACTCTTTTCTACGAACTAAGAACCACGAACTACGAACTTTTCGCACGTATTGCGACTGCACTATCTTGCTATTTCCAAAAAATCCACAAATTTTCAACCTCTTTTTTGCACAGAACTTGCGGCCTTTCACATAACCCCGACACCTCGTTTTTCGACACCAATCCGCAACTCCGCCCCTATATAGGGATCGCCTTTTTCGCGCCCTCAGAAAGGAGCTTGCAGTCATAAAGTTAATCATATCATAAGACAGTTCACAGATGGCGGTTTGTGAGCGGTGATAAGCTGATTATTTTTTGCACTCTAAACTCTGGTCTCTGGACTCTGAACTCGGTATTTTTCTGTGCACCGCGCGCAAAATCATGTTTTAAAATACCCCTCGTTTGTCCTCACTTTGTCCTCACTTTGTACGCATTTGTCGTCGTTTTGTAGTACTTTTGCGCGCGTTTTCCTGTGTTTGTAAGCGTTTACACCCTCGTTTTTAACCCAAAAACAACGATTTGAATTTTTCACGTTTTTCCCTTGTTCTCATCACGTTTTCACTAAGTCATTGCAATAAAAAGACTAACGCCATTTTAAGGCCAAGCCTTTTCCATCGCAAGACCGATCAGTTTCTTAAAATTTCAAAAACACCCCTAAAAAAATCGTAGAGTTCACTCATCGAGAATTAATACGTAATTTAACGTGGCTTATGGAAATCTTTTTGAAACTTTTCCCGCAAGCCGATAGTATAATGCCCTTTTGTTTTTGCTGGAAAAAGTAATGTTTATCGTTTGAGGTCTGTATATGACGGATTTTGTGATTGAGCCCGCACAGCGAGTGAAGCGTTTACCGCCGTATTTGTTCGGCCGGCTGAATGCCCTGAAACTGGAAAAACGCCAACAGGATATTGATATTATCGACCTGGGGATGGGAAATCCGATGGACGGTGCCCCGCAGAAGGTGGTCGAAAAACTCTGTGAGGCCGCCAAAGATGTCCGCAACCACCGCTACAGTGCCTCCAGAGGCATTTATAACCTTCGGCGGGAAATGGCCTTGAAATACGCCCGTAAATGGAACGTGCAATTAGACCCGGAGACGGAAGTGCTGGCTACCATCGGTTCCAAAGAGGGTTTGAGTCACATGTGTCTGGCGATGCTGGGGCCGGGAGATACCGCCATTGTGGCCGACCCTGCGTTTCCCATTCATATTTACGGCGTCGCACTGGCTGGCGGAAATGTCATTTCCGTACCGTTGGGCAACGACCAGAAGTTTTTGGATACCATAGCAATGGTCTGCGAAAGGCTGTTTCCAAAGCCCAAATTACTCATTCTGAATTACCCGCATAATCCGACGGCAATGACCGTGGAAGAAGGATTTTTTGAGACGGTGGTGGAATTGGCAAAAAAATTCGGATTTGCGGTCATTCACGATTTCGCTTATGGGGAAACCTGTTTTGACGGCTATAAGGCCCCAAGTTTTCTGTCGGCCGAGGGTGCTAAAGAAGTAGGTGTGGAATTTACCACGCTCAGTAAACCCTATAGTATGGCGGGATTTCGCATCGGATTTGCCGCGGGAAATAAAGTTATGCTGGATGCGTTGGCGACCATCAAAGGTTATTACGACTACGGCATTTTCCAGGCGATTCAGATCGCTGGCATTATTGCGATGCGGGAATGTGAGGATTTTATCGCTCAACAAAATGCCAAGTATCAGCTTCGCAGGGATGTGGTCTGCGACGGCCTTCGCCGGCTCGGCTGGGAAGTCGAAACCCCCAGGGCCTCAATGTTTGTCTGGACGAAGTTTCCCAAAGAACATTCCAGAGGCAAAGGCAGTATCGATTTTGCAATGGATTTGATGGAATGTGCCAATGTGGCGATTGCGCCGGGCAGGGCATTTGGTGAGAATGGTGAGTATTATATGCGTATCGCGCTGGTCGAAAATGAACATCGTATTCGCCAGGCCATTCGTAATATCGGGCGTTTTATACAGGGCAAACCTGTTTCCGGGGCAAAATCGCCACAAACGCGATAACCCCTTTTTGTACAACACCTTAAGAAACCTCCTGTAGAACTTTGACAGGAGTTTTTTTGCTGTAATGAGGCAAACAAATCAGGTCAAATAAAAAAACTTGAAAATTTTTGAAAAATCCACTTGACTTTCTTCGGCGGATTTGTTTTAATGCACTTATCAAATGGATCTGGGGGAAGAGGCAAAGAGCATAAGTTCGATTTTTTCGTAAGATGTTATTGAGGTGTGATGATGCTTTGTTGCCGGGTTTTTTTCTGCGCAAAACAATTCAAACTGGGGAAGCAGGATAGAGTTTTTCTGAATTTCAGGCAGAGGTGGAAAGCATAAGTCTTTGAGTCATTGTTGTTGAGGAGAGATGGTGCTTTTTGCCGGGATTTTTTCGTGCTAAAGCAACTCAAACTGGGGGAAAACAGGAAGAGTTTCGTAGTATTCATGGGGAGAGGCGGAAGCGACATTCTTTGTAA
>Ga0315277_10000827_pt1 | contig 47317 bp, 39 predicted proteins | sample YL17G05_15_MG_FD_203695 | JGI IMG/M metagenome (GOLD analysis project Ga0315277, IMG submission 203695) | Sediment microbial communities from Yellowstone Lake, YNP, Wyoming, USA - YL17G05_15 | ecosystem: Environmental > Aquatic > Freshwater > Lake > Sediment | place: USA: Wyoming | collected... | reverse complement strand
CGAGTCAAAGGTCCTCGTCGATTGCGGCGTGTTGATATCCGAAGAGAACGGCAGCCCGTACCTGAGCGCACCCGAGGTGACGCCGCTCGACTCGATCGATGCCGTCGTCGTCACCCACGCGCACCTAGACCATTCGGGGCTCATCCCTGTCCTGTACAAATATGGGTACACCGGCCCCATCTATTGCACTGCGCCCACGAGGGACCTCATGTCGCTGCTTCAGATCGACTACATCAAAGTGGCCTATGGGGAGGCGAGGAAGGCACCGTACGATTCATCCAACATCAGGGAGGCGGTGAAGAAATCCATAACTCTCCGTTACGGCGAGACGACGGACATAGCGCCGGACATCCGCCTCACGCTCCAGAACGCGGGCCACATCATGGGCAGCAGCGTAACCCACTTCCACATCGGCGATGGGCTATACAACGTGGCAATCACGGGAGACATCAAGTTCGAGAAGACGTGGCTTTTCAACCCCGCCAATAACAAATTCCCCAGGCTGGAGACGCTCGTCATGGAGGCCACCTATGGCGGGTACCACGACGTTCAACCGGCCCGCCACGAAGCGGGGATCCAGCTCAGGGAAATCGTCGGCAGGGTGATCAGGCGAGGTGGCAAGGTGCTCATCCCGGTCTTCGCGGTCGGCAGGTCGCAGGAGGTCATGCTGGTCCTCGAGGACCTGATGCGCAACCGCCAGATCCCTGAGGTGCCCGTCTACCTCGACGGAATGATCTGGGAGGCAACGGCGATACACACAGCCTACCCGGAGTACCTCAACAGCCAGCTGCGCACGCAGATATTCCAGACGGGCGAGAACCCGTTCCTGTCACCGATATTCAAGCGGGTGGAGACGGGCGACATGAGGGCGAACATCTGCGACCAGTCGGAACCCTGCATCGTGCTCGCGACGAGCGGCATGATGTCCGGCGGGCCAGTCATGGAGTACTTCAAGTCCTGGGCGGACAATCCGCTGCACGCGCTGATATTCGTGGGGTTCCAGTCCGAGAACAGCTTCGGACGGAAGATACAGAAGGAGACGAGGGAGATCACCCTCAACGACAGGGGCAACCCGCTTACCCTCCAGATCAAGATGGACCTCGAGACGATCGACGGGTTCTCTGGTCACTCGGACAGGCTGCAGCTGCTCAACTACGTCGGCACGATGGAGCCGAGGCCGGAGAGGGTCATAGTGGGCCACGGCGAGGACCACAAGTGCACCGACCTCGCGTCGAGCATCTACAAGAAGTTCGGAATCGAGACTCGCGCGCCGATGAACCTCGAGACGATCCGGCTGAAGTAGCTGGCCCTGTTTGATTCATGCGACGGCCTTAAGTCCGAAGGGCCGTTCTGGTTTTCTGTTGGCTTCCGCGGACTATGCGAAAGTGAAAGACCTGATGACCCAGGACGAGTTCGATTCGAGGGTCAAGTCAAAGGTTTCCGAGTGGGCGGGGCTGCTGGACGACAGGACGGCCGCCATGATCGTCCTTGACGAGCTTGGCCGCCTGGATGTGCCTTTCAACAGGATAGCAGAGCTCGAAGACGCCGAGGAGATCAGCGTCAGGGGCAAGGTGACGTCAATTAGCCCGATCCGCAGCTTCACGAGGAAGACCGGTGAATCGGGTCGCGTCGTGAATGTCCAGCTGGATGATGGCTCTGGACGATGCACGCTGGTTCTATGGGACGATGATGTCAGGTTGGTTGAACAGAACTACGTCAGGGTGGGGCGAATGGTACGTGCGCTGGACTGCTACGTGAGGAAGTCGAACTTCGGCTTGGAGATAAGCCGCGGGAAGTTCGGAACGGTGCTCGCCGAGGACTGACTACATCATCCCGGGTGGCATTCCGCCCATGCCGCCCATTCCGGGTCCGTGCCCACCGGCTCCCGCCATCTCTTCCGGCTTGGTCGTCTTCGACGCTATGACGTCGTCGATGCGGAGAATCATCGCCGCCGCGTCTGTCGCAGACTTGATCGCCTGCGTCTTGACCCTCAGCGGCTCGACGATGTTTATCGTCTTCATGTTGACCGACTTGCCGGAGTAGACGTCGATGCCTATCGCCTTGCCCTTGTCGCCCTCGTGCTTCGACCTGAGGTCTATCAGCGTGTCAATCCAATCCAGGCCGGCGTTCTCTGCGAGCGTGCGGGGGATGCACTCCATCGACTTGGCGAACGCCTCTATCGCGAGCTGCTCTCTCCCGCCAATCGAGGACGCGTGGTCCTTGAGCCTGAGCGAGAGTTCTATCTCTGCGGAACCGCCGCCGGCGACAGCCTTCCCGTCCTCGAGGACGCATGCTACCGCCCTCAGCCCGTCGTGAACCGTCCTCTCGAGTTCATCGACGACGTGCTCTGTGCCTCCGCGGACGAGAATCGATACCGCCTTGGGGTTCCTGCAATTGGTCACGAAGGTCATCTCGTCGTCTCCAATCTTCCTCTCTTCCACGAGACCGGCGTTTCCGAGATCCTTCGCCGTCAGGTCATCCAAGTTGGTGACCAGCTTTCCACCTGTCGCCTTCACTATCTTCTTCATGTCGGATTCCTTGGCCCTGCGGACAGCGTAGATGCCGTCCTTGGCCAGGTAGTGCTGCGTGAGGTCATCGATGCCCTTCTGGCAGATCACGACATTCGCCCCAACTGCCTTGATCTTGTCCGCGAAGGCCTTGAGCGTCTTCTCCTCTTCCTTGAGGAACAGCTGCATCTTTGACGGGTCGCGCAATTTGATCTCGCTGCCGAACTCGGTCTTCTTGATTTCAAGCGCCCTGTTGATCAGCGCAATCTTCGCGTCCTTGATGGACTTGGGCATCCTCGGGTGTACCCTCTCTTTGTCGAGGACGACGCCCTTTATCAGCTCGGTGTCACTGATCGATCCGCCCTGCTTCTTCTGGACGAGTATGTTGTCGATGTCGACGATGAGCTTCCCGTCCCTCTCCTCCGCAACCGCCTTGGTCGCCTTCACAATCATGTCGGCCAGGTGGTCCTTCTCGTGCCCCAGGCTCTTGCCCGTCATCGCCGTGATCGCGATGCTCCTCAGGACCTCCTCGTCCTCGGGCTTGACATTGAAAGCGATTTTCTCGAGCATCAGCAAGGCCTGTTCCGCCGCCATTCGGTACCCATTGACTATGACTGTCGGGTGCACCTGCTGGTCGATCAGACCCTCAGCGTTCTTGAGCAGGTCTCCCGCCAATATCACGGCGGAAGTCGTTCCGTCGCCCACCTCGTCGTCCTGGGTCTTGGCGACCTCAATCATCATCTTTGCGGCGGGATGCTCCACCTCAATCTCCTTGAGAATCGTCACGCCGTCGTTGGTGATAGTCACCTCGCCCATGCTGTCGACGAGCATCTTGTCCATGCCCTTCGGGCCGAGCGCCGACCTGACCGCGTCTGCAATTGCCCTCGCGGCCGCGATGTTGTTGGATTGGGCTCCCTTGCCCTTACTCCTCTCAGTACCTTCTCTCAGTATGATAACAGGTTGTCCTTGCATCATGCAAATTGCCCCCGTATGTGCCCTTAGCTATAATTGGACTTCTATATAAGCATTTGCTTGCTCGCCCTAATTGCCATTCCGCTACAACCTTTTCCGTGACGATTGCTTTCGACATGCGGTGATGAAGGCGGCTCTTGATCTTGTATCCAAGCTCCGCGTCGGATGCAGCGGCTGGGGTTACGACGACTGGGTCGGACCATTCTATCCTTCGGGCACGCAGAAGTCCGAGTACCTCAGTCTGTACGCCACCGCATTCGACCTTGTCGAGATTGACTCCTCGTTCTACAACCTGCCATCGCCGGCCACCGTTTCCGCTTGGCGGCGAGCCGTGCCCGATGGCTTCCTTTTCACCGCCAAGTTCCCCAAGCGGATCACCCATGATCTAAAGCTCGTCAAGGTGGAGGAGCCCCTCGCCAGAGTGTACAGGTCGATGGGCGAACTTGGAGAAAAGCTCGGGATGCTGGTTGTCCAGCTCCCGCCGTCGATCAGATACGACAAGCATTGGGACACTGTCAAGGCATTTGTTGGACTCCTCGATCCGAAGATTCATCACGCAATCGAGTTTCGCAATCAATCATGGTTCAGAGAGGATGTGTCCGACCTGCTCCGTGAACACGGTGTCGCCATGGTCTGGTCCCAGAATCAATACATGACGACGCCCGCCGTCGTGACAACGGATTTCGCCTATGTCCGACTCGTAGGGGAGAGGGACATCGACAAGTTCGATCGAATAGTGAAGGACAGGTCGATAGAGATGAAGGAATGGCATAGCCGCCTGGAGTCCGTCACAAGCGAGCTCGCGCAGGCATTCGTGATCCTCAACAACCATTACGCCGGATTCAGTCCCGCAAGCGTCAATCAGTTCAGGAGGATGGCTGGATTGGGCGAGGTCGCGTTCCCGGTCTCCCGCTCGATGCAGAAGAGCTTGAGTGAGTTCTGATAGAATCAGCAAACAGCGTTGGGCCTAGACACACGCTGAAAAGGTTATGAGTCGACACCGCCAACTTGCATCAGATACTTGGGGCTACCCAGAATCAAGATATCGTGTTAAGCGAAATAGAAAGGATGACGATCGTCGGAATAGGTGTGCATTTCCTCTTCGGCAGATTCCGTTGCCGCAAAACCATAGATACATGCCGGCAATCTCGGCAATGACCGATGCAATCCAAGCGCATGATCCCCAAGAACATCCTGAGGTTCGATGTCGTCGACTCGACGAACGACAAGGCAAAGGAGCTGCTGGACCGGGACATCCAGGAGGGGACCGTCGTGCTCGCCGACAGACAAGCAGCCGGCAGGGGGCGCTACGGCAGAGCGTGGGCGTCGCCGCCCGGAGGCCTCTACTTCTCCATACTCTTGACCCCGAAGGAAAGGAACGCTCAGCTGCTCTCGCTATTGAGCGGACTGCCTGTCGTGCGGACGTTGCGGGGCTTCGGGATCGAGGCTTCGCTCAAATGGCCCAACGATGTGCTCGTTCAAGGACGGAAGATATGCGGAATCCTCTGCGAGGGCGTTTATCGCCATGATGTGTATTGGGTGATTGTCGGAATTGGAGTCAACGTTACGGTGGACTTGCGGCGGTTACCACAGGAAATTCAAGAGACCGCGACATCTCTTAAACGGGAAATGGGCAAGAATGTCGAGAACGAGGCGGTGCTGTCAGACCTGCTCAGAGAATACAACGACTTCTACGCGACCTACACCGGGCGAGGGGCGGAGCATTTGCTGACGGAGTATCGCGGACTGTGCGCGACACTTGGCAAAGCGGTCGTCATCCAGACAGCGAAAAGCAAGATCAGCGGTAGCGCGATCGACATCTCGCCGGCTGGCGCGCTTGTGCTCGATTCTGGCGGGAAGAGAATGGAAATCTTTGAGGGGACCCTGATCAGGTCAGCTTGAGCCGACTATTACGCAAGCGATTCATCATGCCACCTGAGAAGACTCATGGAAAGGGAGAAATACGTGACGCACACTATTCTCTGAAGAGAACGGGGGGTCTTGGGCGACAAGATATGATTCGTCCTCTGCGGGAGAATTTATGGCCAAGTGCATTGTCATTCCATTATGTGCTACAATCCTGCTTTCGGCTTGGCCCTTCGCTGTCGGTTTTCGGCAATTGACGAATCCGGATTCGATGTCAGTCGTGGAAGGCGGCAATGCAGGATTCTCTCAGTCCCTGACCTCGTATTTCATCGAGAACATGGGCCAAGTATCGGACGAGGTTCGTTACTATTCGCGTGGAAATCCCGCTGTCGCTTTCAGAGACGACGGTGTCATGTTCGTGCTCAGCGAAAGTTACGGCAGCACGATGAATCTGCGCGAAACCATGGAGAGTCATTCGGAACGAGCGATGATTTTCCGATCAATCGTCTACATGGTGCGCTTCGAGGGCGCCAACGAAATCAAACCTATGGGACGAGAACAAGTGCCATTCGACATCAACTTCTTCATCGGTAACAATCCAAGCAAATGGAAAGTGAAAGTCCCGGGTTTCAGGGAGGTCATTTATGAGGATCTCTACGATGGCATCGACCTCGTCTACCGCCAAGACAAGGCCGGGGTGAAGTACGAGTTCAGGATAAGTCCCGGGGCAAACCTGGGAATCATAAAGATGAGCTTTGAGGGGATAGATGCCGCCAATCTAGACTCCGCGGGATTGACCCTGGTTACTGTCCGTGGAGAGGTACGGGATTCAACCCCGTATTCTTATGAGGAATCGGGGAAGGCCGCCGATTGCAGGTTCGCGGCACGAAGCTTCCTATCCTTTGGGTTCGAGTGCGGCGACTACGATAAATCGAAGACGCTCGTCATCGATCCATTGGTCTACTCGACATACCTCGGTGGAGGTTATGTTGATGCGGCATATGGAGTCACTGTCTCCAGCCGGACCAGGGCTTACGTCACGGGGATGACATCCTCCGTGGATTTTCCCGCCACCCCCGGTGCATACGACACTGAGCTTGACACGCTCTTGATGGTCGATGCATTCGTTGCGGAGATGAACGAGCTGGGCACACTCCCCTTCTTCGTGACCTTCCTGGGTGGGTCCGACCTCGACTACGGCTACGGGATCGCGCTGGACCCAGCGGAAGACATCTATGTGACCGGCGCGACGAGTTCAATGGATTTTCCGACAACCTTGAGGGCGTTCCAAGAGACTTATTCCGGCAACTCCGATGCATTCGTCACGAAGCTCGACGCCTCCGGGACATTCCTGAACTATTCTTCGTTCCTTGGAGGAAGCAATGGTGAGTCGGGTTACTCCATTGCCGTCGATGCCTTCGGCAACGCCACTGTGACCGGAAACACTTATTCAGCGAATTTTCCCGTCACCGCATCCGCATGGGACAAAACCCTCGACAGAATAGACGCCTTCGTGACGAAGGTATTCTGGACGGGGGAGTGGCTCGTCTATTCCACACTCCTGGGTGGCGCGAGTTCGGACACGGGATATGCGGTGGCGATTGACTCAGACGGAAATGCGTATGTCACAGGGGAGACCCGCTCAGCTGACTTCCCGACCACCACGGACGGCACCGATTTAACCTTCAACGGCACGAGCGATGCTTTCGTGACGAAGCTCAACCGGGCCGGTTCGACCTTGCTCTTCTCGACATACCTTGGCGGCAACAGCGCCGACGCGGGGTACTCAATCGCCGTGGACCTGTTTGGAGACGCCTACGTGACCGGCGACACCGCCTCGCCCGACTTCAATATCATCATCGGCGCCTACGACATGACATTCAATGGAGGAACGACAGATGCCTTCGTAACCAAGTTGAACATAACGAATGGCACCCTCGATTACTCCACATTCCTGGGAGGCTCCGACACTGACGAGGGGCGCGGGATCGCCGTGGATGGCTTTGGCGTGGCCTATGTGACGGGCGAGACTCGCTCGACGGACTTCCCCACGACCAGATGGGCCTACGATTCGACGTCGTGCAGCGGCACATGGGACGTGTTCGTCGCCAAACTGAAATCGACCGGTGACAAGCTGATCTACTCGACATACATCGCTTCCGCTGACACCGAGTACGCGCATTCCATCGCCGTCGATCCTCAGAACGGCTTCTATGTTGTTGGTGAGACGAACTCACTAGCCTTCCCCGTCACGCCCGGTGCCTTCAGCACAATCGCTCCCGGATTCTGGGACGGCTTCCTGTTGAAACTACCCTCCCTGTCTGTTGGCGACCCGCCCGATCTGATGATTACGTCAGGCTACATCGGTTTCAGTCCGGCCGCGTCTGTCCCGATAGGCACGCAGGTCGAGATACTTGCGTTCGTGCATAACATCGGCGGCACGAATGCTTCGCTCATCAGGGTCAGATTCCACGACGGCGTGCCTTCGCCGGCGAATCAAATCGGAGCAGATTACATCATACCTACCATCGAATACTTCAACGGAGTCGGCACCGCGCACGCATCATGGGACGCGCTCGTGCTGGGGCTGCACAGTATCTGTGTCGTCGTTGACCCCGAAAAAGAGATCGATGAAATCAACGAGAACAATAACCAGGCTTGCGCACCTATCCGCGTCTTCCTGCCCCCGACGCCGGACCTCGTCCTCACCGCCTCCAACATCAGCTTCGTCCCGCCGGCGCCGGTCATCGAAGGAACAAACGTCACAATCAATGCGACGATTTGGAATGCCGGAGGCGCCCAATCGGGACAGACGTTCGCGCGATTCCTCGACGGGGGTCCGACATCCCGACGCATAGGGCCAGACCAGTTCGTGGACTTCATCGCTTCGGGCGGCACGGCCATCGTCTCGATGCTGTGGAACACCTCCCGCGTCGGAAATCACATAATATGCGTCGCCGCAGACCCTGACAATGCAATCATCGAGGCCAACGAGAACAATAATGTGGCTTGCGTCGACTATGAAGTGCTGGCGCCCGGTGTATTCAGGGCGGACTATGTCCCGACCCAGCCGGACCCACCGTCCCCCGTGAGAGTCGCTCTCTCCTCTCCTCTGACGCTCTCTGTCAGGGTCCTCAATGCGGGAAACGCCACTCCCTCATCAAACGCGACCGTCGCATTCTACAACGAACTGCTTCCGAACTTCCCCTTCGCGGAGTTCAAGCTGCCCCCATTAGATCCATCAAACACATCTTCGCGGTTCACCGCCACGTGGACCTCTCCCGCCACTCCCGGCACCCATCACCTCGTCGCCAATGTAGACTATGAGAACAACGTGACCGAGTGGAATGAGAACAACAACATCTTCGTCTGGACGGTGGACGTCGTCACAGGACCAGTCACTTCGCTGGTCATCGGCTCTCCGAATTATTCCAACCCGTTGACCTTCGTCAAGTCCTCCACCCCCCTCGACTTCTCCTTCATCGACCAGAGCGGGCTCGGGATGAGGAACACCACTTACACGATCGATGGCGGGGCGCAGGTCAACTACACCGCCACGGGCATATTCTTCCTGGCGGGGGAAGGGGAGCACACTGTCGAGTGGCGGTCGCTGGACTGGGCGGGGAACTTGGAGGAGCTCAACTCGAAGGTGCTGAGGGTGGACGACATCCCCCCCGTCACGACTCTCACCATTGGTGACCTGAGGTACCTCGTCGGCGGGAACTTCGTCACGTCGTCCACTCCACTCACTCTGCTGGCGGTCGATGGCGGCGTCACCCCCGTCGGACTGGACTACTCGGAGTATAGGGTGGATGGCGGGAACTGGAAGACGTACTCATCGCCATTCTCCCTGGCGGGAGAGGATGCGCACGATCTGAAGTACCGCTCGTGCGACCTGCTCGGGAACAGCGAGGCGGTCCAGTCGATGCAGATGGTGGTCGATGACTCTCCTCCCGCCACCGCCATCTCGATCGGTGAACCCAAGTACCTGACTGGCGGCAATTATGTCAAGTCCTCGACTCTCCTCACCCTCTCCGCGGCTGACGGCGGTGTCGGTTCCAACTCTACGTTCTATCGCCTCTGGGGCGGATCATGGTCTCCATGGCGGGACTACTCAACATCATTCAGTCTGGCGGGAAGGGACGGGACATGGTACGTCGAGTTCCTTTCGTTCGACTACCTCGGGAACGTGGAAGCCGTCCGGAATGAGACATTGATCCTCGACGACACGCCGCCTGTCACGACGATCTCCATCGCCGCGCCGTTCACCCTCACTGCATCAGATTCCGGCTGCGGGGTGAATGTCACGAAGTACAGGATAGACGGCGGGAGCTGGACGGTCTATGCCGGCAACTTCACCATCACGGAGGGAGAGCACACCATATACTACTACTCGATCGACAACCTGGGCAACGTCGAGCAGGAGAGGTCGCAGGTCGTCAAGCCGCCGATCGAGGCCGCGGTGAACTACAAGCCGATTGTGGCATTGGTGTTCGCAATCATCCTGCTTGTGGCAGGAATCTGGTCTTCGATGAAGAGACCGTGGAAGCGCGGGAAGGACAGGATGGCGGTGGCGAAGGCGTTCGTGATCACTTCGCTGCCATTCGTCGTCGCTGAGGCGGCAACAGGAGTCCTCTCGCTCGCGACCGGACTGCTGTCGATACCGCCAGTGATCGAGTTGGGGATGCTGGTTGACGCGGCGATCCTCGTGGCGGGTGTCGGAGTCGCAATCATGCGACTCATAGAGCCGAAACCTGGATCCTCTCGATGAGGATGAGGTCAGATTCCTCGCGAGTCCCGTGCCAATTCCGCTTTGATTCCGCTTCAATTCCAATATGGACGGTCGCGCAAACGCGAGCAGCAAGGCATCATTCCCCGCGAAGCCGCTCGTCGAACTGCTCGCCACAGAAACGTTATTAGCGGTTCAGGCGTTCGGCCGCTGGAAAGTGGTGTCTTCATGTCCTCTGACAAGAGGGTCTCCGAACTGAGGAGGAAGAAGGAAGAGGCAAAGCTCGGCGGCGGTGCGGACAGGATCGTGGCGCAGCACCAGAAGGGCAAGCTCACCGCAAGGGAGCGAATCGACCTGCTGCTCGACCAGGGGAGCTTCGTCGAGACCGACATGTTCGTCGAACACCGGACGACTGACTTTGGGATGGACAGGAAGAAGTTCCCCGGCGATGGAGTTGTGACCGGCTACGGTCGCGTCAACGGGCGCCTGGTCTACGTCTTCTCGCAGGATTTCACGGTCTTTGGCGGGAGCCTGGGGGAGATGTTCGCCTCGAAGATCGTCAAGATTATGGACATGGCGATGAAGACGGGAGCTCCGTTCATAGGGCTGAACGACTCCGGAGGGGCTAGGATACAGGAGGGAGTCGCGAGCCTTGGCGGGTACGCCGAGATTTTCTACAGGAATGTCACGTCGTCTGGCGTAATACCGCAGATAAGCGCGATACTCGGGCCGTGCGCCGGGGGAGCGGTCTACTCTCCCGCCATGACCGACTTCATCATCATGACGAAGAAAACCAGTCACATGTTCATTACGGGCCCTGAGGTCATCAAGACCGTCACGGGGGAGGAGGTCACCTTCGAGGAGCTCGGCGGTGCGATGACGCACAATGCAAAGAGCGGGGTCGCGCACTTCGCAGCCGAGGACGAGAGGGACTGCATCGCGACCATCAAGAGGTTGCTCTCCTTCATGCCGCAGAACAACCTTGAGGAACCACCAAGGTCTCAACCGAGTGACATGCCGAACCGCATGGATCACGAACTCGGCAGCATCGTCCCCGAGGACCCACAGAAACCGTACGACATGAGGGACATCATCCGCCATGTCGTCGATCATGAGGACTACTTCGAGGTTCACCAGCACTGGGCCAGGAACATCGTCGTCGGTTTCGCGCGCCTGGACGGGTACCCCATCGGCGTGGTCGGAAACCAGCCGGCAGTGTTGGCGGGATGCCTCGATATCAACGCGTCGACCAAGGGCGGGAGGTTCGTGCGGTTCTGCGACGCGTTCAACATCCCATTGCTTACGTTCGTGGACGTGCCCGGCTTCCTGCCAGGGTCGGACCAAGAATACGGCGGGATCATACGAAATGGGGCGAAGCTGCTCTATGCCTTCTGCGAGGCGACAGTCCCCAAGATAACGGTCATCACGCGCAAAGCGTATGGCGGCGCCTACGACGTCATGTGCTCCAAGCACATCCGCGGCGACTTCAACTTCGCGTGGCCTTCCTCGGAATTGGCGGTGATGGGGCCTGACGGCGCGGTCAACATCATCTTCAGAAAGGATATCGAAGAGGCGGCGGACGCCAAGGCGAAGAGGGACGAACTCGTCGCGGATTACCGCGCAAAGTTCGCCAACCCGTACATCGCCGCCCAGCGCGGTTACATAGATGACGTGATCGAACCTCAGGAGACAAGGCCGCGGGTCATAAGCGCCCTCGAGGTGCTGCAGACGAAGCGCGAGTCGATGCCGCCGAAGAAGCACGGCAACATACCGCTCTGAGTGATGGGTCAACTATGGCAAAGAAGATAGGAATCACGGACACGGTCCTTCGAGACGCGCACCAGTCGCTGCTCGCGACGCGGATGAAGACCGAGGACATGCTGCCCATCGCGGAGAAGCTCGATAAGGTCGGATACTGGTCGGTCGAGATGTGGGGCGGGGCTACGTTCGACTCGTGCTTGAGATTTCTGAAAGAGGACCCGTGGGAGCGCCTCAGGAAGCTGAAACAGTCGATGCCGCACACCAGGATGCAGATGCTCCTGAGAGGCCAGAACGTCGTCGGCTACCGCCATTACCCGGACGACGTGGTCGAGGCATTCGTCGACCATGCGCACAGCAACGGCATCGATGTGTTCCGCATTTTCGACGCTCTCAACGACATCAGGAACATGGAGACCGCGATCAAGGCGGCGAAGACGACGGGAGCGCATGTCGAGGGCTCCTTCTGCTTCACCACGAGCCCAGTCCATACGATCCAGATGTTCGTGAAGCTCGCGAAGGACCTTGAGGCTCTCGACTGCGACTCGGTCTGCATCAAGGACATGGCGGGAATCCTCCCGCCAGATGTCGCGTACCACATGGTAAGGGAGCTGAAGGAGAACATTTCGATCCCGATCCATCTTCACACGCACTGCACGAGCGGCATGGCGGTGGCGACCACACTTAAGGCGGTCGAGGCTGGAGTCGACCTTGTCGACACCGCAATCTCCTCACTCTCCATGGGGACCTCTCACCCGCCAACGGAGACTATCGTCGCGATGCTAAAGGAGCCTGGAGAGTCCGCCATGCTCGACCTCGCCCTCCTCACCCAGATCGCCGACTACTTCCGCGATGTCAGGCGCAAGTACAGGGAGTTCGAGATGGACTACTTCGTCGTCGACACGAACTCGCTCGCGTTCCAGATCCCCGGCGGCATGCTGTCGAACCTCTCGAAGCAGCTGAAGGACCAGAACGCCCTGAACAGGATGCCGGAGGTGCTGGAGGAGGTCCCGAAGGTAAGGGCGGAGCTCGGTTACCCGCCGCTGGTCACCCCGACCAGCCAGATAGTCGGGACGCAGGCGGCGCTGAACGTCCTCCTGGGCGAGAGGTACAAGATGATCCCGATGGAAACGAAGAACCTCGTCAGAGGCCTCTACGGCAAATCCGCCGCACCCATCGACCCAGAGGTGAAGAAGAAGGCGATCGGGGACGAGGAACCGATTGAATCCCGCCCGGCCGACCTGCTCCAGCCCGAGCTCGAGAAAGCGAAGGTTGACTCGGCCCTGATGGCGAGGGGCATGGAGGATGTCATCAGCTGGGCGCTGTTCCCGCAAGTGGCGAAGGAATACTTCGAGGAGAGAGACGGCCTCAGGGCAATCCCCGAAGAGAGCATCGCAGCACTCGCAGTCGCGCTCTTCCACACTCCAGCCCTTCAGAACCCAAATCAGTCCGCAATGCCGCAGGCGGCGGGAAGAGCGAGCCCATGGAAACTTGTGGCCCGCCAAGAAGGCATACGCCACGGCCGCACGGGAGGGAGGCTTTAGTGAGGCTGCAGTTCACAATTGGGAAGAACCTCTACCAGGTGCAGATGGAGCGGGCTGGCGAGGGATACCATGTGACGGTCAACGGGAAGCCGTTCGATGTGAAGATAGCGCCCGAGGGCTTCTCGATTGGCGGGAAGATCCACAGCGTCAAGATCAACGCCAACCAGGGAGATGCTGTCAGGGCAGACGTTGATGGGAGAATCATCGAGGCACTGATTCTCGACATAGCGAAGACGCCGACGAAGAAAGCGGAGGATGTGGCGGTGAAGAAGACCTCCGAGCCGATCGCGAGGACAGGTCACGGGAAGACGTTGATAGCGCCGATGCCGGGGAAGATAGTCAAGGTACTGGTCTCTGTCGGTCAGACAGTGAAGGTCGGAGACGTGGTGCTCATCCTCGAGGCGATGAAGATGGAGAACGAGATCAGGTCGCCGTTCGAGGGGAAGGTGAAGGAGGTCAGGGTAAGCGCGGGGGCGGGAGTGGCGGCGGAGGAACCTCTCATGACGATGGAATGAGAATAGTCTCTGGTCCGAATCCCGCTTCGAAACTATATATGGCTTATGGTCCATTTCAGCATCAAGCCATATATGCTTAAATACTATGTATGTCCTTATACATCCATATGTCGTATCCCATACTGGAAAACCTGCGGCAAGCACTCCTCACGCGTTGCCCACTCGATGCTCTGCCGGAATCGACATGGAAACGAACCAGCGCGCTAGATACCTGGGGCACGAACGCGATCGAGGGTAACACCCTGACTTGGTCCGATGTCGAGAAGCTCCTCCTTGAACAACGAAGTATTCCGAATCGTCCAATCCATGATGTCCTCGAGACAATCCAACATGAGGCGGCATTCCGTGGCTTGCTCGGCGGGCGTTCAGCCCCCATGACCATGCTCACAGCCCTCGAGCTGCATGAGGCGGTCTTCAGAGGGATCAAGGCCGATGCGGGTCAATGGCGGCGGGTGAATGTCAGGATAGTAGGGTCGAAGTACACACCACCGCGCATGGAGAGGGTCATCCCGCTCATGGACGAATGGGAGAAGGATTATGGGAAGAAGGACATGCTCGGCGAACCAGTCTTTCCCCTTGCGGTCTGGATGCACGAGGCGTTCGAATTGATCCATCCGTTCGCAGACGGGAATGGGCGGGTGGGGCGGCTTTTACTGAACTTGCACTTCCTTAAGCACAACTGGCCCCCGGTGCACGTGCTTCCGCCAGACCGCGAGCGCTACCTCCGCTGTCTGGATGCGGGCCATTCAGGCGACCTCTCCCAGCTAGAGGAGTTCCTCACCGTCGCCATTGGACGCTCCCTCCTCGACCTTCTCGACCAAGTAGGTACCAAGGAGGACGAGTTGAGATCTTTCAAAGAACTGGAAAAAGCTGGCCCGTATTCCGCCAAGTACCTCGCGCTGCGCGCGAGCCAGGGGCAACTGCCGGCGTTGAAATTGAAGGGGGATTGGCACACAAGCCAGAGGACTCTTGATCTTTACCGCGACGCGATAGGTCGAACCTGAGATCACGGCTCTGGCTCCAGGTCAGAACTGCATCGTGCGAGATGAAGCCTACTCCGCCGACTGTCTCAATCGCTCAGAGAAGACGTCACTTGCTCCTCAGAATCTTGGCCGCCTCCGCCATCGACCTGAGCTTCTGGAAAGCCGTGCGGCGCTCGAATTTCCTGAACATCCCAGGCGCGAAACCGCAATCCGGATTCAGCCATATTCTCTCTGGATCGAGATACTTCCCCGCCCTCCTCGCCCTATCTGCGATTCTCTTCGGACTTTCGACCTTGGGATCCGTGACGTCCACAACCCCCAGCCCGATCTCCCTATCGCTCGGCATTTGCTCGATGAACCTTGCGGGGTCGCCGCTCCCCTTGCTGGCATATTCCAGCACATATTGCTTCACCTTGATGTCCATGACATCAGGAAGCAGTCTCTCGTAGCCGATTCCCCAGTTCGGGGAGCCCTTCACCGGCCAGCGGTCCATGTGCACGCCTATTCGCACGCCCGAGATGCCCTTCACCGCCTCATTCATGAGGTCTCTCCCCAAGCTCAGTTCGTCCTTGAAGCCCCTGTACTTCTGCCCGTGAATCAGACCGATGAACCTCCTGTAGCGATCAGGTTCCTCGCCTGCCTCGACCAGGTCGCCAAGCATCGGTTCGTCAAGCTGGACGAAAGCCGCGCCGGCGTCCCTCAGCCTGACGATCTCCTTCCGCACAATCTTGACGTAATCTGTCGCGAGGTCTTCCGGCTGGCGGTAGAATGGCTTCGAGAATTTCTCGTCCCAAGCCTCCCACATCACAAGGTAAGGGCTCGGCAGCGTCACCTTGACCGGCTTCTCTGTGACGCTCCTGGCGAACTCGAGCTCGCGCACCGCCATCGGGGCATCCTTGATCGTCCCCGCCGCCACCGCCCTCCAGTAGGTTATCGGCGCCTTCTGCTCCTTCATTATCCGAACGGCATCTGGATTGATCTCATTGATGTGGACAAGCTGGAAGCCCGGAATTGTCTGCCCTACGAATGACACGAAGCTCACGCGTCTCTGCTCTCCATCCGTGATGACATCGATCCCCGCCAGCTCCTGTTCTCTTATCGTGAGCTTGACCGCGTCATCGAGGAACTCGTCGTACTGCTCCGCTTTCATCTCGCCGGACTTTACCTTCCCGAAGGCATCCTTGAGCCACCTGGGTCTCGGAAAACTCCCGACTACTGATGTGGTGTACACGAACCCTTGAATGTCCACACCCTACTTATTCCTTGACGATTAATCCCCTTGGGAAGGACGGAATCGATGAACCGCGTGCCCTACGCGTGTCTTGCGATACTGCGGCATCGATTGAGGGTTATCGAAGCCGAGGCTCCGCGCCTACAGCCACAAGATACCCTGCAGGCACCCGTGCTGGTTGAACCACCCTGACAAGACCTCTATGAGCTGCGAGAACTGCTTGCCGTCACCATGTGCATCCGAGGCGGCTGGCGCCTTGGTGGAGTCTTTCTTGTGCAGCCTCACGACCGAGATGCCTTCGAGGCGCAAGACCTCGAAATCGACCGAGAAGGACACTGCGGGAGCCTTGGAAGGATCCTCCGTGTGTGGGGCTTGTTTCTCCGCCTTCCCTCCATACGGAGAACTCAGAGTCATGCGGAATCCACTTGATAGGAATGCCCGACGGAGAATGGTCTGGACGGTCTCTATCGGCGCCCGCACCATTATGTCCACGTAGCCGCCTAAGTCCTCCACCTCTCAAGCATACTTTCCACGCTGCGACCACTTAATAGTTGCGGCCTTTGAGCCATTCCGCTGAAAACAGACCGGGAAAAGCCCTGGGAGTGAGGAGGGGTCCTCGTTGGTTCGTCACTTCGATAGCGATGCCAAAAACATTTAAAGAGGCGCCGGTGATAGCTAGGCCAGCACTGCTTTGCCACCAGTCACGCAAGACCCCACAGTGGGCAGTGGGCGGTAATGTCATGAATTCCAAATTGGCGGTTCTGCTAAGCGTTCTCATGATGTCATCGACATTCTTCGTCTTTGTGGCACCCACCCGAGCCAGCGAGAACGCCGCTGGCATCGCGTCGGAGTCGACCGAGGACACGTCGTCCGTTGACAACGGTGCATATTTCGTCTCCCCGATCACCGCTCTCCGCTACGGAATAACCGTTGACCCTTTGTCTGGGGGGACGACATATCGACTCGGGACGAATGTCTATGGCGGCGTCGAATCGATCCTCGACCGCGAGGCGGCGCAGTTCCCTGATGGACTCTACAAAATCGAACCGACTCTCAGGTCGGCCGATGCGAGCGGGGAGAGCGACGGCAGACTGCCGGTCATCATCTTCCTCGCCCCTCAATTCGGGCATGATGTGTCCACGCGAATCATGAATTCAAACATGGCGGGGCTAGAGTCGCTCTGGGGACAAAGAATGGATCTCTTGGACCGCATCATGTCGACGAACGTGCTCGGCCCTCTACCTGCCGAGGCGGCATCGATAGACCCGCGGTTGGATGCCCAGTTCAGGCATGTCGATTCGGCTTACTCCTCGGCTCTGGTTGAAATGCGCGGGCAAATCTACAGTGAGACTGAGAGGCTGAACTCGCCCACGCAGGATCCCATTGTCGCCAAAATCGTCAACCTAGGCGGGCGCGTGATGTACCGAAGCCCATTCGTCAATCTCATCACCGCAAGAGTCTCGCCTGAAGGTCTGAGAAAAATCGTGAAAGACCCGCTGGTCGGATCGGTCAATCGAGACGGCATCATGACTGCACAGCTCGACATCAGCGTCCCTTCAATACACGCATCGGACTGGTGGACTGGCGGATATAACACGAACACATACAAGTTCGTCGTCTCAGATACGGGTGTCAACAAGACGCATCCGGCGCTCACCGGCGTCATTACTGATGAGGCGGTGTTCCATGACGAAGGCCAGCTCTCGCCCATCTATGCTGACAATTCCTCGAATCCCGATGACCTGCATGGCCACGGGACTCATGTGGCTGGGATCGTGGGGAGCCAGGACACTACATACCGGGGAGTCGCATACGGGCTCAAGGGCATAGTCAATGCGAAGTTCGGATGGTTGACGAGCGCGGGCGATGGGTTGGGCAGATGGGGCGACGCAATCAAGGCCCTCGACTGGGCGTTCAGCACGGCGGGCGCCTCGATAGGGTCGCTGAGCTTTGGTGACTCCACCCCTGGCAACGGAAATGGCGCCTTCTCAAAGTTCCTTGACGCCGTAGTCGATGACCTAGGCGTCCCCTACGCTGTAGCAGCGGGTAATGATGGGCCCAGCGGTGGCTCGCTGGGACAACCTGGCGATGCGTTCAATGTCCTGACGGTCGGCGCGATAGACGATCAAGGCACGACGAACAGGGTGGGAGACACAATCGCCTCCTTCAGCAGCCGCGGTCCCACCACGGACGGGAGAATCAAGCCGGACATCGTGGCACCAGGCGAGGATAGCTCGAATCCGGGATGGGGAATTTACTCGTGCAACGCCAAATGGGAGACTCAATCGGACTGGATCGACATGCCCGGCACCAGCATGGCCTCGCCGCACATCGGGGCCTCCCTCGTCCTGCTCATGAACTACCTGGGCCCGAGAGGATTCGCGCTCCCCGCCATACCGAAGGCGCTGCTTCTCGAGAACGCGGAGGACAAGGGCGCAATCGGCCCCGACAACACCTACGGATGGGGATACGTCGACCTTGCACCGGCGTTCACCAACAGGGACAAGGTCTACAACGAGACCACGGAGCTCGGTCAGCCGAGGTTCTATCTGGGGACCTGGACGGCAAATGACAAGGCGACCCTCGTCTGGCAGAGGCACGTGACCTACAAGGGCGCGGCATACCCGACGCAGTTCTACGCGCTCAACAACCTTGATCTTTTCCTCTACAATGGACCCGCCAACACGCTGGCGACGTCGAGCTTTTCGACGATAGATAATGTCGAGCAGACGCGCTACGGCAGCGCCATCGCAACCGCCGTATTGAAGATTAAGGCGATATCTCCGCTGGTCGGTGTGACCAACGAGTCTTTTGCCCTCGCGACGCAGAGGCCCTTCACCTATGCGAGGCCTCCGACATACCAAATAACCTGGACGGGACCATCTTCGATCGAGGCGGGCAACACATTCGCATTGACTGCCAACGTCACCAACGTGGGCGACCTGACCGGTTTCAGCGCGGTCGGCACGCTCAAAGTGCCCGCGGGTCTGACGCTGTTGACTGGCAACAACCCCGTCACCTTGGGTGACATCGCCGTCGGGACGTACAAGACGTCCTCGTGGACGTTCACAGGCTCAAATGTCGGCAACCAAACGCTCTGGTTCAACGTGACGTCGAATGCCTATGGGGAGACCTTCAACGGGACCGGCATGCACATGGTCCGCGTGATGGACAGCTTCCCGCCGACAATCAACAGCATCTCCGCGCTGCCCAGCCCGCAGAATGCGGGCCTCAAGGTGAATATCACCGCAGACATCACCGACAACCTCGGCGTCTTCGCCGCGAAAGCCTATGTCGTCGGGCCCAAGGGCTTCGTGGGCAACTTCTCCATGGCGAAGAACCCGAGCAGCAACGTCTGGTACGTGAACCGTCCGTACCTCGTGGCTGGAGTCCATGACGTCACCGTATGGGCGAGCGACATGGACCGCTGGACCTCGGCCCAGACGCAGTTCACGATTATCGATTCCACGCCGCCGATAATCATGGGCCAAAACGCCCAGCCCAATCCGCAGCAAATCCGCGGAAGAGTGAACATCACTGCACAGATCTCCGACCAGGCGAGCATCTATGAGGCATGGGCGGAGATCACCGATCCTCTGGGCGGCATCACAAACAATTCACTCTTTTCGATCATTAATAGCTTCTGGTACGAGCGCCAATATGACGTACTCGGCAGCTTCGCCTACAGGATTTCGGCCTCGGACCCATCGGGCAATTGGAGGATAGCGGTGGGGTCGTTCAGCATCGTCGACACGATCCGCCCCGCCATATCCCTCGTGAGCGCACTGCCAAACCCCCAAATCGTTTTCGCAACGGTCAATATCACCGCCGTGATCGTCGACACGGGCGGGGTCGTCGGTGCCTATGTCGAGGTGACTGACCCCCTCGGCGGCAGGACCAATACCTCGTTGAGTCGCAACGGCGACGATTATTGGCTCGAGACAGCGTACAACATCCTAGGCGACCATTCGTTCGTCGTGTCCGCCGTGGACATCGTGAACCAGTGGTCGGACGCGGGAGGGGCGTTCACAATATACGATCCGTGGCCACCCATCGCTGAAGCCGGTCTGGACGCGACCATACCATGGAACACGACCTACGTCTTCGACGGGTCCGCCTCCGTGGACAACTTCGGGATAGCCAACTACACTTGGACGTTCTTCGACACCGCACCTGTCACGCTCACGGGCGCCAGTCCAACGTATCGCTTCACCAACCTTGGCACCTTCACGGTGACGCTCACCGTCAAGGACTATGCCGACAACGAAGACAACGACACCATGAGGGTCACGGTCAGGGACTTCACCAAGCCGGAAATCAGGAACCTGGCGGCAGTACCGTCTCCTCAGAATCCTAATGTCCCGGTCAACGTGAGCGCAACCATCACGGACAACATCGCCGTCTCCGAGGTCTGGATAAACATACTCGACCCGTTGACGGTTAGAAGGAACGTCTCCATGCCGAACGCTGGCGGGAGCACCTATGCACTGGTGCAGAGCTACCTGCCTATCGGCACCTACTATTTCGATATCTGGGCAGCAGACTCGTCAAGGAACTGGAACACGAACTCGGGAGTCTTCGAAGTCAGGGACATGCTAAAGCCGGAGATAATCTCCAGCAGCGCCCAGCCCGACCCCCAGGAGGTCCTCAGCTCGATCCAGATGTCCGCCACGGTCCAGGACAACGCCGGGGTCAGCGCTGTCTGGGCCAAGATCGTTCTGCCTGGAGGCGCCCTCGCCGGCAACTACTCCATGTTCTTCGACCCTGGCTCGGGCACATACCGCAAGACCTATCCGACAGACGCACTGGGAATCCACACGTTCACGATCTGGGCAAGCGACCAGGCTGGCAACTGGAACAGCAGCTCCGGTCAGTTCCTCGTCCGGGACTCGACGAGTCCAACCATCTCGCCGACGAACGCCAACACGAGGAGCGAAGTGGACACCGTTCTCAATTTCACCGCCATGGCCCAAGACAACTTCAGGATAGACAAGGTCTACGCCGATATTTCCACGCCCACCGGCGACCAGCTGAGCAACTACACGATGAAGTGGGGCCCGGGGATCGGAGGCAACTATTACATCCTGTTCAGCCCCACTGAAATTGGCACCTACGACGTCAATCTGTCCGTCTCGGACACAGCAGGGAACTGGGGAATCGCGTCCGCGACAGTCACCAGCGTCGACACGGGCCTTCCGAATGCGGATGCCGGACCGGATCAGACCGTGTTTGTCGGTGACCTCGTGAGTTTCGACGGGTCTGCCTCGACGGACTCTCACGGCATAGCCGACTACACCTGGACATTCACGGAGAATTCGACGTTGAGGACGCTGCACGGACCTCGTCCGTCATACACTTTCACGCAGGCGAGCACCTACTCGGTCACCCTGACTGTGACCGACTACAGCGGCAACAGCGACACCGATCGCGTGAACATCATCGTGAATGCAGAACCGAACGACAATGGTGGCAACAACGGGGACGGTGGGAATCCCCTCAATCTCGTCGCCAATGAAATCCTCGCCTACAGCCCCTGGTCATTCATACTCATCTTCGCGATAGTAATCCTCATCATCGGGGGAATCGCTGCAAAGCGGAAGTCAAAGAGGGAAAAGCAGGAAAGAATCCAGGCCGCCAGGGATAAGGCAATGGCGCGGCAAGCCGCCATGCAGGCAACTGCCTCGCCGCCCCCGCCACCGGAGGGAGAGGAGCTCGCTGAGGCTCCAATCGAGGAACCCGCGCAGCCGATGACACCGCCACCGCCGGAGGAAGAGGAGGCGACATCGCCTCCAGCACCGCCGCCGCCAGAAGACTAGTGGCCGCGCGATGCGTCAGGCGTGCCGCGGCATGCGGATTCGCTTAGGTTTTCGACTTCTTCGGCCTCGAGCAGACGGCGTACTCGTCACCGTCGAAGAAGACATCCAAGTCCGGGTGCTGCCTCTGGATGTCCTGAATCAGTTTCATGATATCCTTGAGGGTGACAGACTCGTCGTTGGGATCTATCCTGTAGTGAATGCGCTTCTCTGCCATGGCTTTCCCCCGGCGGTCTGAGGCGGGCGTCGCGGGGAATATTGGAGGCGCATAGATGGATTCGGCCATATAATGTTTTCCGGTATGGTCTGGAGGGTCGGTCTCGGATGGAAGTATTAAAATACGGTGACGGTCAATATAGCAGCATAGGAGTCAAGAAGAGAGTAGAGACTTCCCCCTCTCTTCCGAGGTGTTCCCCCCGTGGCTGTTAAGGGAAAGGGCAAGGCCGAGCCCCAGGTCTGCACCGTTTGCGGCGGTGAGGTAAACGCCGAGGGCGAGTGCACGGTCTGCGGGAACAAGCAGGCAGCGAACAGCTCGGCGAATCAGGCCACGGCGAACGCGGCACCTGAGCTCACGAAGGATCAGGCGGTCAAGATTTTCAAGCAGATTGAGGGAATCGGCGACTCGAGGGCGAATGCGCTCTACGAGAGCGGCTTCACCTCGCTGGAGTCATTTCGGGACACGAGCGTGCAGGATATCATCGAGCTCGCCGGCTTAGACGAGAAACTGGCCAAGGCGGTGCACGACGGCGCGGAAAAGATGCTGGCGTCATCGAGTCAGCAGCCAACAGGCAACAACGACGCCCTCTATAAATGGCTCAGCGGGGAGAACGGCGAGGGCGGTCTGTCGGCATGGCTCGGGGCCAGCCCCGACGCTTCGAAGCCAGCCCAAGCCCCCAAGGATGCCAACGTGGACGCCCTGAAGAAGTGGCTTTCTGGCGAAGAGGACGCGCTGCAGCAATGGCTCGGGTTCGACACGACCCCGCAGGTGGTCGTCGAGGGAGACGCCTTGAAGAGGCTCAGGGAACTCGAGAGGCAGTTGGACGAGAAGGACCTGCAGGTGGGCGAGCGCGAGAGGGAGATCGAGTCGATGAGAGTGGAGATCGACGAGCTCAAGGACGGTCTCCAGAGGCAATTGTCCGCCTACAAGGACGGCACATTCGACCCTGTCAAGTTCATCGAGGAACAGGCTGAGCTCAACAAGCAGCTCCAGACTGAAATCTCTAAGAGGAAGCAACTCGAAGATGAGATGGAGCACCTGAAGAAGGGCAGCATCGCGGTCATAAAGTACGTCAAATCACAGCAGCAGAGGGGCGGTACGAGCCCCGAGATGAAGAAGCGCCTCGCCGAGGAGTCGATGCGCCGCCAGCAGATGGAGACCGAGGTTGGGAGGCTGACGCATCTGCAGGAGGAACTGAAGAAACAGCTGGACGGCGGGCTGCAGAAGCTCAAGCCGGACGAAAGGGCGCTGAAGGAGAAGGAGCTCACCCTGATCGAGAAGGAGGCGCAGCTCAAGGCGAAGGAGGAGCAGCTGAGCGCGTACGAGGAGGCGGCGAAGAGGGGCGAAATTGACCTCGGCGGCGCCTCGGAGGAGCTGCGGCAGAGGCTGAAGGAGGAGTTGAGGGACAAGGAAGAGGAGTTCCGCAGGCGGGACGAGGAACTCAGCAAGAAGGTCATCCTCCTCGAGGAAGAGGTCAGCAAGTACCGCATAGACGAGAAGCTGCGCAAGGAGGCGCAGGAGCTCAAGGGGAAGCCCAAGGACGTGATAGACCAGGTATTCGCGAAGAAGGAGACCGAGTTGCTCTCGAAGGAGAAGTCGATACTCATCCGCGAGCAGGAGATCCAGAGGCTCAAGGAGGAACTGCAGCTCAAGGAAGACGAGATGAAGAAGCTCACCGAACCGCTGAAGTACAAGGAGGAGGAGATGCTCAGGCGGGAGGAGGACCTCCTCTACCGCGAGAGGCTCATGCAGGCACAGCTGCGCAAGTTGGAGGAAGCGAAGGCGCAGGGCGGGTCGACTGAGGAGCTCGAACTCAAGGATAGGCTAGAGCAGCTCAAGTCCGAGATCGCCACCAAGGAAGAAGAGGTCAGGGCGAAGGAGAAGTATCTCAAGCAGAAGATGGAGGAGCTGAGGCTCAGGGAACAGGGCCTCATCGAGGAGGAAATCGACGCCAGGGAAGAAGACAGGACGATGGAGTTCAAGCAGGAGAAGGCGAAGACCGGCAGCCCCAGGCTGGACGACCTGCTCCTGGGCGGCATCCCGTTCGGCTCGAACGTCTCAATCTATGGTCCCGCGTACGTGGGCAAGGAGGTCATCGTCAACGCGTTCATGGCGGAGGGGCTGAAGAAAGGCATACCCGTGATCTGGGTCATCACGGACAAGACCCCCGCAGACATCCGCGAGGAGATGCAGTTCATTCTGCCCGGCTACGCCGAATACGAGAAGCTGGGCCTCGCGAAGTACGTCGACGCATACAGCAGGTCAATGGGCTCGGAGACCCAGGACGCCTTCTCGACCTACATCAACGACGCGACCGACCACGAGTCGATACTCAAGGCGGTCGATGATATCGCCAAGGAGTTCAAGAAGAAGCATGAGTACTACAGGCTCGCCTTCAGGTCGATTTCGACCCTGATCGCCTACCTGGACCCGACGACCACCTTCAAGTTCCTGCAGCCCTTCGCGGGCAGGAGGAAGAGGGACAAGGCGATCAGCTTCTACGTCATCGAGAAGGGCATGCACGAGGAGCAGGAGATCCAGATGCTGGGGTCGGTGATGGACGGCGCCCTGGAGTTCAAGGTGGAGCAGCTCAAGTCATACCTAGCGGTGAAAGGCATCTGCGATGTCCAGAGCAGGGCCTGGATCAGATATACCTACAGCAAGCAGGGAGTCAGCATCGGTTCGTTCTCGCTGGACCACATCAAGTAGGCCAGCCGAGCGGATATTTTTCCCAAGAGAAGGGAGAGTCCCCTCACATCACTTCCATGCCTTGTCTCTGCTTCGATGGCGGCTGTTGGGCCGGGATGTTGACCGTGGGCATCGGTATTGGTGGCGGGAGCCTGAGGTCGCGGGCGATCATCACCGCCTCGGGTATGCAGTTGTTCATGATGACCGTGTGAATCTCGTTGGCCACCTCGTTAGGCATCTGGTTAGTGCTCGTCCACTGGCGCACGAGGTTGCGCGCCTGGCCCTCATAGACTATCCTGCCCTCTATCCTGATTAGGCCAACGACCTCCTCGACGGCACGGTAGTTCGCGGTGAACCTGAAGTCGACAGACGCCTCGCGCTCGCTCAGCTCGGTGATCAGGGTCACGGTGCTGTTGTGGTCTATCCGGAGGTTTGTCGGCTTGTCCGTTGACTTTGCGAACCTCTTCGCCTCTACGGAGGACAGTTCGAATGCTTTTATGGTGATTGTCCCACCGCCTGAGAGAGCAACGTCGTTCCCTTAATACCTTTTGCAGAGGGAATCTGGCGGCAGAATTCGAGGAACATGCCGTTCATCCCCCAGGTTTATAGGGACAGCAGAACTTTTCGAAGTCGATGTCTCGGAAACTTGATGGTCGTGTGGCCCTGATAACGGGAGCCAGCGGCGAGATCGGGTCTGCCACTGCCATGGAGTTCGCCAAAGAGGGCGCCATCGGCGTCGCCCTTCACTACAACCGCAACCGCGGCCCAGCCGAGCAGATTCTCAGTCGGATGAAGAGGCTAGGAACGGACGGCATCGCTCTGAAAGCGGATATTTCACGCCCTGACGAAGCTGGGATTCTGGTCAAGAAGACTGTCGCAAGGTTTGGGAGACTGGATGCCCTAGTGTGTCTTGCTGGTCATCCGTTCCAACGAGATCATTGGTTCGGCCAGTTCGAAAAACTCACGCCAGAACAGCTCAAGAAACCGCTCCAAGTGGACCTGCTCGGGAATGCATTCGTGGTTCAGTCTGCCATACCTGTTATGCGGAAGCAGCATCGCGGCAAGATTGTCCTCATCGGTTCGACGCCAGCGCTGACGGGCGACTCTGTCGGAATCTCATACCTGATTGCCAAGGCGGGCATCCTCGCCATGACCAGGGCGCTGGCACAGTACCTTGGGCCATCCAATATCAACGTCAACGCTCTGGCACTCGGCTCGATCGAAACGCGATCCACGACTGGCCATCTCACCGCCAGGGAGAGGAAGCAGCTGGCGGCGGAAGCAGCGCTCCAGCGCTTCGGAACACCCCAAGAGATCGCAAGGGAGATTGTTTTCCTGGTAAGCGAAGATTCGGACTTCATCACGGGTCAAACGATCGTGGCGGATGGCGGCTACGCGATGAGATGACCTCAACGACAGACCGTGATTGGGGACCTAGAGTGGGCCCGCGGCGATTTGAACGCCGGTCGCCAGCACCCCAAGCTGGAAGGATACCAAGCTACCCCACGGGCCCGTGAATCGTGCGATTGCCCGACCCCACTAAATACATATCCCTAGCCGAAGGGCAGCGCGTCGTCGACCAGCTCCGCATTTGCGAGGATCATCCTGCGGCAGCAGTACCTCTCGAGTCCGAGAGAGTCGAGGACCTTCTCCGCCTTCTCGCCCGCCTTAACACGCTTCTGGTACGCTTCGTACGCTGAGCCGACGACCTTCCCGCATGTGAAGCATCTTACCGGGATTATCATGACATCACCTGTAGGACTTCTGCCTCTTCTTCCGCGCGCCACGGCCGAGCGGCTTCTTCGGTAGCTTCCTTCGCGTATCCGGAACCATCAGGGTCCTGTCGTAGTCCCTGTAAATGGCCTCTAGCTCCTGGTCACCGGTGTATTGGACGAGTCCCCGTGCGATGGCGGTGCGCACAGCGTCCGCCTGCCCCATAATCCCGCCGCCCTGAACGTTGATGTCGATGTCGAGCGTCTCGATCCTCTTCCCCGCAAGGCGCAGCGGCTCCATCACCTTGAGCCTGACCAGCTCGGGAGTCATTATCTCTACCGGGATGTGGTTCACCCGGACGCGTCCCTTGCCCCTCATTACTGTCGCCCTGGCAATCGCGGTCTTCCTTTTCCCGCTCGCGGTCGCGACCTTCATGCCACCACCTAGAACTCCGCGCCCAAGTGCTTCGAGATATCGCCCAACGACAAGAAAGATTCAGCAGTGACGCGGGACGCTTCCGGGATCCTCTCGAGCCTCTTGTCCTTGAACTCCTCGGGCACCGCCACATACACCTTCAGCTTCTTCATCGCGGTCTTGCCACGCGGCCTCTTATGAGGGACCATACCATTGATCGCCCTCTCGAGGATCCGATCCGGCCTCTTGGGATAGTAGGGACCCTTTCGCGTGCTCCCCACGTCCATCCGCCATCTGAATTCCTTCAGAATCTCGGCCTTGTCGCCTGTTATGAGAGCTTTCTCAGCATTGACGATGATGATCTCCTCGCCGTCGAGCAGCCTCTTGGCAACCACAGATGCCAACCGCCCGACAACGTGATCGCTCGCGTCTATGATTGTCATGCTCATCCCATTATCCTGATCCCCGCCCCGCTCGGATTCGCCGAGGCGAGTTCCCTTATCGTGACGGCGCGGCCACCCGCCGCCTCTATCTTCTTCCTCGCCTGCGCGGAGGCTCTGAACGCCGCAACCGTGACCCCGAACGTTATGATCCCGGAGCCGAGCAGTTTCCCAGGAACGACAAGCAGCTCGCCCTCCTTCGCGAATCGGGCGATGCGGCTCACGTTGACCTCGCTCCAACTGCGATCAGGGCGCTCGAGTTTGACCGCCACGGCCCGCCATATCGGAGCCTTATGCTCCCTGGACATGGCCTTGAGGTCGCTAATGAGCTTGGCCAGTTGTGGGTTATCCTTACGGTTGATGTCCGTCATAATGGCTCGGAGTTGCGCATATTCTGGCGTCCTCATATAAACGTTTGGTCTTGGGTTGATGGAGGGCAGGTGGGAAAAGGGGGGCTTCCCACCAGCGAGATTGCCGCCAAAGCTGTTAATCAGGGCACCAATTAAATAATAGTACCTGCATAAAGCCGCCCTTCCCGGTGAGTCGATGATACGGTTTGGACCCTCTGGTATTCCTCTATCGTGCAAGGGCCGAACCCTTAGAGATGGTATAGAGGATGTCCACAACCTCGGTCTGACCGCGCTCGAAGCCCAGCTTGTCCGCGTCAACACGAACGAGCGCTTCGCCACCGATGATGATGTGGGGAAGACTCCCGCCACGATCCCAGGCGAACTGGTCGTGGAGGTCATACGGGAGAAGGGCAAGAAAGAGGAAGGGCTCATCGGGCTCGACATCAAGATTGAGAAGGGCGACGTCCTGCGCTCCCTCGCCAGCGGCATCGCCAGGGACTACATCGAGCTGAAGGAACTCGGCCGCCTCGCGAGGGATCTGGACATAGAGATGTCGCTCCACACGCCCTACTACATGGACCTTGCGGGAACCGACCAGCTCAGCGGGAAAAGCGTCGACAGCATCAAGTGGGGTGGGTTGCTCGCGGATGCCCTCGGCGCCGAGCTGGTCATCACGCACCTGGGGCTCTACGGTCAGTACGCCAAGAAAGATGCGATGAAGAGGGTCGCATCCAACCTCCGAATGCTCAGGGACTGGTACAAGAAGAATCGTCTAACGCCCAAATTGGGGATTGAGAACTCGGGCAGGCAGGAGGTTTTCGGCGACTACGAGGAGATAGTGACGCTCTGCCGGAGCGTGAAGGGTGTCGTCCCCGTTCTCAACTTCGCGCACATGCATGCCAGGGAGGGAGGGAGCCTGCGCGAGAAGGAGGACTTCGTCAAGGCGCTCGCCAAGGCGAAGAAGTTCACCGGCGACAGGTTCTACGTGCACTTCTCTGGCGTGGAACACGAGGGCGGCAACGAGCAGCGCTACACGCCGATCAAGAAGGGGGATTTGAGGTTCGAGCCGTTTGCCGAGTGCATCATGGACGACTCCTACCAAGTGACTCTGATATCCTCGTCTCCTCTGCTGGAGCACGACGCGATGTACATGAAGATGATAGTCGAGAGAGTCCTCGCTAGGAAGCTTGGCAAGGGTGTCCAGGAAGTGAAGGGCGGGAAGGAAGCCAGATGACGCTCGCCCACAACGCGGCGGGCTACATCAACGAGCAGATAGCGAGCATGCTGAAGCAGACGGACGAACAGGAAGTCTCCAAGGTCGTCAACATGATAGCCTCGGCCAAGAAGATTTTCGTCTACGGCGTCGGCCGGTCTGGGCTCGTGGCCAGGGCGTTCGCGATGAGGCTCGTCCAGCTCGGCCTCGACGTGTTCTTCGTCGGCGAGACCATAACGCCGATCGTGGAGGGCGGGGACATGGTGCTCATCGTCTCCAACACAGGCGCCACCATGTCCGCGATCCAGACAGCCAACATCGCGAGAAGGGTTGGGGCGGCCGTCCTTACCATCACGGGGAACCCGACGAGCAAGCTCGCGCACGCGTCGAACGTGGCAATCTGCATACCGGACCAGAGGAACCAGCAGACTGCGAAGTTCGCCCCCTTGGGGACGCTATTCGAGGACGCCACGCTCGTCTTCCTTGATGGGATCGTGGCGATGGTGATGGAGAAGCTCGGCGAATCCGAGGCGACCATGCGGAGCCGCCACGGGATCATGGTCTGAAACTGCGCGGCGGCAATCTGGCGGTGGCCTCGGTAGCACATTTATCTACGGGGCGCATCATGGCGGGCAAGATGGCCGAGGATTTCGTCGTCACGCCGTGGGAAGTCCATGGCGTCATTGACTACGCCAAGCTTATCGAGCGCTTCGGCACGCAGCCCATTCAGCCGGAGCTGATCGAGCGGGTCAGGAAGATCGTCGGCGAGGTTCACCCTATGCTGTCGAGGGGCATCTTCTACTCGCACAGGGACTTCAACTGGATACTTGACGAATACGAAAAGGGCAACAGATTCGTCCTCTACACGGGGCGCGGGCCGTCCAGCGGGATTCACCTCGGTCACATGCTGCCGTGGATTCTGACCAGGTGGCTGCAGGCAAAGTTCCAAGTGAAGCTCTATTTCCAAATCACCGACGACGAGAAGTTCCTGTTCAAGGACTTCGAGTCCCTGAATGACGCGAATAAAATTGCTTATGACAACATCCTAGATATCATCGCTACGGGTTTCGATCCGAAGCTCACCAGGATCTTCCTCGATACCGAGTACATCCACCACATGTATCCCGTCGCCGTCCGAGTCGCGAAACACGTCACATTCAGCACGACCAGGGCGGTCTTCGGGTTCGAGCACAGCAACAACATCGGCGAGATATTCTACACGAGCATGCAGGCCGTGCCCTGCTTCCTGGAGAGCATCGAGCAGGGAAGGAACGTCCCCTGCATCATTCCCTGCGGGATAGACCAGGATCCGCATTTCAGGATCACGAGGGACGTCGCCCCGTTGCTGGGGTTCTACAAGCCCGCGCTGCTTCACTGCAAGCTGCTGCCGAGCCTGCAGGGTTTCGGGGCGAAGATGTCCTCATCCCAGCCGGAGACTGTGATCTTCGCGGCGGACAGCGAGAAGGAAGCGCGAAGGAAGATCGGGAACACCCTCACCGGCGGGAGGGCGACTGTCGAAGAACAGAGGAGGCTCGGTGCGAATCCGGACATCTGCGTCGTATACGCGAACTACCAGTATATCTTTGAGCCCGACGAGGACCATCTCAAGGTGGTCCACGATACTTGCAAGTCGGGTGCGCGATTATGCGGGGATTGCAAGGCCGAACTGGCAGACAAAGTGATTGCATTCCTCGAAAAACACCGGGAAAGGCGGGAGAAGGCGCGAGATCACATTGAAGAGTTCATGATGAGGGACTAGGAGAAGACTACCGTCATTCTTAACCCCTTATCGATAACAATCGCGTGATATCGCTTGCTGTGGTAAGTCCTTCGTATCTTGACGATTCCTATGCGTCTCTGAATCCTGAATTCGCCATGCTTCTTGATTTTAAGATGAATTATTCCATCGGCCTGGTAGTCCTCTCTGTGTCTGCTGAAGCCCGGATGTTCCTGTGCGCCCCTGTCAGAATTTGACGAACCGAGTTCTCCAATGACAATCACCGTGCAATCCAAGTCCCGCATCCAGCTGAAGAGTCCGAAGCTGTCATTCCTGTAGTTGCTTACGCGCGCGAGGATTTCCAGGGCGTCGAGCAGGTCAAGAACAAGCAAGTGGAAACCGAATGTCTTCCCTAGACCTGACGCATTCATTTTGAAAAAGCCAATCCATGGAATCTCCGACTCTCTGACCTCGGTCCTCAAAGCGGCCAGGTAAGGCATATTGAGGATCTCCAATGAAACGCCCTTGTCATAACACCGTCGATTCATTTGCTAGGGCAGGCTCGATATTTGCAGTTTAAACGAAACATGGATTCCTCGCATGCCTCCCGAAGCGTTTTCATGGAGGATTGCCTAGGAGAGGACGACCTCAGCGTTCCAGACGCGCCCCTCAGCAGGACGATATGCCCTCGCGCCACTCCTCCGCCGATTGCCCCCTCGAAACTCTCAATGTGCGTGGGCACCAGCCCCTGCACAGGTCACCTCAGGAACTCATTGCCCTAGTCACGCGGAACGCCCCATCATCGACCAGCATGGCCAAGTAGTTCGTCTCGTGACGGGTGCCCCTCATCTTGACGCACCTGATCCTTCGATGTACATCGGTATCGGAGGCGTGGTGCAATCTCAGTTGTATGATGCCATCGGCCAGGAACTCCTCATCCCAGCGACCTTGGATAACATTGCCGTTCAGGATTACATCCGGCCGCTCTGCGATGACAAGCGTTGTGAGCTTGAGATCTCTCAGCCATTGGAATAGATCGAAAATCTCTCTCCGACGCTCTTTGAACCTGCCGAGCACCTCAAGCGCATCCAATGAATCCAGCACCAGAATCCTGTAACCCCCTTGTTCCAAGGCTTTCTCTATATGGTACTTCAATATCCCCAACCAGTTCTGGCGGGTGTTCTTGAGCTTCCTTCCCAGAGAAGCCAGGTCGATTATCCCGAGATTCCCTCCTATCTTGTCGAGCGGTATTCCCGCGGAGTATGCCTGCCTGAGAAGACTCCCGCCACTTTCCTCAAGAGTCACATATAGCCCCTTGCGCCCCGCCATGACCGCATTGCTGGCGGCGATGTAGAAGGAGAGTGTCGATTTCATGGTTCCAGAGGAACCGGATATGATGACCACATGACCCTCCGGGATGCCGCCATCCAAAGCTTCATCGAAACCCTCGATGTAGGTCTTGATTCGCGGCATTTCCACCCTGACTCGGGCCTCTTTTGGATGTCCGATCGCTTTATTGTCGGACGATGCGCGGGTCCTTTCTGGCGCTGGTAAATCATCAGGCGCTGACGCGGCTAATTGGGCAATGCCAGGGGCGTTGATGTTGATTGTGACATTGGGTGGAGCGGCAAAGACGACCCGCTTCTTGACACGCGCAGTCTTCTCCCTTCTCGATTTGGAAGGCGTCTCAACGAAATCGCTGATCACGACGGGGGATTCCTCATCCTTGGCCGTTTCCGATTCACCGTCGGCATCGTCCTCGGCCGCCAACAATAATGCGGCGCTCTTCAGATTGCTGTCGATCTCTTTCAAATCATCATCGAGGTCTGACGTCCTCTTGTCCTTCTCCCCGCCTTCTTTCTCCCGCTGCTCCTCATCGACCTTCTCGGACCTGGGCTCTTCTTTCCGATCCACTTTGCCCATGATTGCAGCGAATATTTCTCCGCTCATCGCTCGCTCCAACACGATTGGCTTGGACGTGTCCAGTCCAGCTTTTTTGCGTTCGCGAATCCGCTGCCCGCATATCCTGCAACTCATCGCGGTCGGCTTGTTGGCCGATCTGCAGAAAGGGCAAGTGATTGTCGTTGTCATGTTCTACCTACGCGCTGATAGCTCTGGTCACGCTGAACTTGCCATCTTCGAAGACCAGCGCGAAGAATCCCGTCCTGTGATTTGCGCTCCTCATCTTCACCACTCGCAGACGTCGTTGTATGGTTATGTCGTTCACCTGATGCATCTTGAGGTGCAAGATTCCGTCTGAGAGATAACCTTCGTCATTCCTGGGCAACGATTGGTCAAGTCCCAGCAGTGTTTGTTCTGGGGATGATTCTGTGAGGACCAAAGAGATCGCATCAAGGTCCCGGAGCCATTCGAAGAAATGGAAAAGAGCGGTTCGGCGATTCTCAAACTGTGCAAGCACATCGAGAGCCTCAAGAGAATCCAGGACAATCAAATCGACCCCATCAAGCCTCTTCTTGGTCTCGAGCAACTTCTTCAACAGTTCCATCCAAGGAACGGTTGCATTCTTCTTGGTCTGTTTCTGCATCGAGCCCACGTCGACGATGTGGAGGTCCCCTTCGGTCATCTCCACATCGAACCCCATCGATTCCATCTGTCGACAGAAGTTCTTCTTGGTCTGTTCAAGGGTTACGTAAAGGCACTTCGAACCTTTGCTTTTCGAGTTGTGATGAAGTATCGCGTATGCTATCGAGGATTTCATCGTCCCAGGCAATCCCGAGATGAGAACGACGTGACCCTTCGGGATGCCGCCACCAAGCACCTCGTCGAACCCTTCTATACCAGTCTCCACCTTGACGTTTTCCATTCGGTCACCTCTCACTCCATTCGATTCACGAACAATGTCTCTTCATCGACACCACTTCCACCGTGCGGACTCAGGTTTCGATCCAGCATGTCCGCGATTTTCCTGCCGACCTTCTCCAGTTGCATCAAGACTAAGCCGAGGTTTGCATCTGAGAAAACCAAGAACACCAGCAAAGCCTGGCGCCCGGCATCTGCAATCAGTATCTTGCCGTGCTCACATTCCACGATGGTGCGCAGAAACCGCCCCTGCCGTAGCTGCTCCGTCGCCAGCTCTGCGGTGCCGGATATCGCAGCGGTCATGGCCGCGACGACTTTGGGGTCGGCACCGCTCATCAATCCGTGAGTGACTATGGTGCCATCGCGACGCACAAGGGCAAACGCCATCACATCGCTTATCTCCCTTATCTCGTCGGCAATAGCGTTCAACCCTGCCCACACCTCCCTCATCCGACGGGGCCCCCATGGAGGCTTTCCAGAAGCTCCTTCCCCCCGGCTGTACTGAGGAATTTCTCTATCTCCTTCGCGGACCTTTTCAGACTCAGGGACACCAAGCCGACGTTGGCATCTCGCCCGACTAATGCGATGAGAATCGCTTCTTCGCCCGCGCCAACTCCAAGGACAGTGCCGTCGTCGCTCTGGACCATGACCTCTCTGAATGCGCCCTGTTCGAGTTCGCTCACAGCCGTCTCACTCGTACCGATGATTGATGCAGCCATCGCGGCCAATTTGCGCGGTTCTAGGCGCCTGGATGAATTGGAAGCTATGACCAGACCGTCCCTCTGGGCGACGATGACTGCCAAGACCTCTGACAGCCGCCGAAGCTGTGCCAACGCCTCGTCCAATGTCCCGCGAGGAGTCGCAACGGCCACCTATTTCACTCCTATGATCTGCTGAGCCAACAGCTTGAAGGCTTCCTTTAGGCCGACGCCGCGCGTCGCGACGGAGGATACGACCTGGACATCTTGGCCGAGGCCAATCGCATCCCTGATCCTTTGAGGAGACAGAGCATCGGGGAGATCGCTTTTGTTGGCCACAATGACAAACGGAAGGCCGGGCCCAACTAGCTTCAACATGCTCTTCGCTCTCTCGAAATCCTCCGGGCGGGACGCATCCACGACAAGAAGAATCCCACTGAGTTCCCGCGCAAATATCTTGAAGATGAACTCGAATCTTTCCTGCCCTGGAGTCCCGAATACCTCGGCCTCGAGCCCCATCGTGTCAACATTCCCATAGTCGAACGCGACCGTGGTTCCCATTCTGTCGATGCTGACGGAAGTGTTGCAGAGGTTCTTGACGACCGTGGATTTTCCGGCATTGAATGGCCCCGTTACCAGAATGCGAGGGAAATAGACCGTCACGCCCACGATGTCCCTGAATGTGTATGGGACCCAGTTGGTCTTGAAGCCGCCGTCCTTCAACTCCTCTATTCGCATCAAGCTCCTGACGACACCGCCGCTGATGATGCTCTGGAATTCCACAACATAGTCTGTCATGTCTCTCATGGTGCTTATGCCTGAAGAGTCGTAGGTCCAGTTGATGAAGAGGAAGCAGAGTGTGGAGCCAATCTCCCTTGCCTCAGCGCTTAATCTCCGCCAGAAGTCCAAAACCTTCTCCTCGGGAAAACGGTCCGCGAGAAACTCTACCGAGTCTATCACCACGCGTTGCGGCCTCATCTCTCTGATTGCTCTGCTGACGACGCCAAAGATCCCCTCGAGATTCCCGACATCCTTGATGGCATACTTCTCCGTGCAAGGTAGCAATAGCTGCGAAGACGTGGCGTCGACGATTATCAATTTGTCCTCCGGGTATGTCCCGAACTTGGTGAACTCCCTTCGGGCGAGTTGTGGTGCTCTGAAGAAATCGACGTAAAGACATGTCTCGTTGTTCTTGACGCCCGCCATGACGAATTGTTCAGCGAAAATTCTCTTCTCGGCCGGTATCTCGGAGAAAAGGAGCAGCGTGGAGTTCCTTGGGAAACCGCCGTTCATTTTCTCATCGAGCAGTTGTATGCCCGTCATCGCCTTCTCCCGGCTCGCTTCCTTAACACTAGTCACGGAACTCATGGTTCGAGTCTCCTCGTTGAAACGCTCCCGGTCATATTGCCGGCCTCGATTCCATCCGATTGCTGAATCGAGACCCACGACGTGTTCGCTCGGAGGCCGCGCAGATGATGAATCCTGATTTCGCGTCTGAGGTCTTCAGTGAATCTCGCCTCGATCACGCCATCGACAAGCGATCTGAGCAGGTTGACCATCATCTGATCGTGAACCCCTTCCTGGACTGCATAGGCAATGAATCCGAGGTTCGTCTTGACCCTCGACGTGATGATCTGCATGAACTTCGCAATCGCCTGTTGCGAGTTGTGAAGAAACAACGTCGATAAGGTGTAGAAGAAGATCATAACAGGCGTTTTGAGATCGTTCGACGCCTTCGCCATCGCCATGCCAATCCCTTCAAGGTTGGAAAAGCTCGATACTTCGTACAGCCTTCTCGTAGGGTCGTGTTCATGCTTATCGCTCGACATCGCCGAATAACAGTCGACGAAGAGAAAGGTCTGGCCTTCGAAGTTCTCAATGTCGAGGCCTATTGCCTTCGCCCTTTCCCTCACCTCTGCAGGGTGGATGTCCAATGTCACGAAGACGACTCTCTTCCCCCGCTCGAGCGACTGTTTGGCCAAATCCAGGAAGTACTCGAACTTTCCGACGCCCGGGGGACCAGCCAAGAGAACCGAATAATTGACGGGGAACACGTTAATTGAGGGCGGACCGGAGGCCAATTCTCCAACTGTGGAAGGTGCACTGATAGTCCGAAGCATCAACGGAGTCGCCACCTCGATTTCCGCTTAAGAATGCAATGATGTGGATATCAGAAGTGAGAATCGGGCGGTTCCATTGCGAGGTTGTCAAGAAGTTAGGGATATCTGGCTGCGGAGCGGACCTGTCGTGTCTTGTCTTCCCCATAAGCCAGGTGCCGTGAGCCTTCTTTCCCGGGCATTTCATCCCTAAGAATTTGACAACGCCGTACATTGCGGAAGGGTTTTATCGCGCCCGCCATATCCGCGAGAACGATGTCGCAAGGAGCGGCGGTGAGTCTGAGCTACCTTGAGAAGCGAGTCCTGCTGACGCTTGGCGAGACAGGAAAAGCTACGCCCGAAGATGTCCAGAAGGCGGGCAAGTTCAGGGAGCTTGTCGAGGTCATGAACGCTGCGTCCTGGCTGCAGGCGAAGGGGCTCGTCTCGGTCAAGGAGAGGATGGTGAGGTACTACGGACTCGCCAGAAAGCAATGGGCCACCAAAAACCTGCCCGAGCGCGTCCTATTGAAAGCGCTGAACAAGCTGCGGGGCTCACCCTCGCTCGATGAGCTCAGGTCGAAGAGCGGCCTCGATGAGAAGGATTTCACGATTGCGCTCGGCTGGGCAAGGAAGAAGGGGTGGCTGTCGATCGATAAGGTCGCCGGTGAGACCAAGGTTACTTTGGCGGACAAGGGGAGGCTTGCCCTCACGGGCAAGGAGGCGGACGAGGCGCTGCTGCAGGATCTTGGCAAGAGCGAGCTGCCTGAGGAAGCGATAGACCCGCAAGTCCTCCGCATGCTCAAAGGCAGGCAGGAAATAATCCGCGAGAGAGAGGCTGTGCGGAGGGAGATATCGCTCACCGCCGAGGGCGAGGCGATTCTCCGGAAGGGCGTGGAACTCAAGGAGGAGGTCGCCCAGCTCACTCCGAACCTGCTCTCCACGGGGAAGTGGAGGAAGGTGGAAATCAGGCCCTACGATGTGACCGCTTTCGCTCCGTCCGTCTATCCGGGGAAGCATCACCCGCTCGCGAGATACATCGACAGGGTCCGCCAGATTTTCCTGAGGATGGGCTTCACCGAGATGACCGGGGACTTCGTGCAGCCGTCGTTCTGGGTGTACGACGCTCTCTTCCAGCCGCAGGATCACCCGGCGAGGGACATGCTCGATACCTTCTATCTCGAAGGCGCGGGCAGAATGAAGTTGCCCGATGATTCCCTCGTTGCCAGAATAGCGGAAGTCCATCAGTCGGGGGGGGACACAGGCTCGACGGGATGGGGCTATTCCTGGCAGAGGAACGAGGCAGAGAGGGCCGTACTGAGATCGCACACCACGCCCCTCTCCGTGCAGTACCTATACGCTCACCCGAATCCGCCGGTCAAGGCGTTCAGCGTTGGCCGCTCGTTCAGGCGGGACGCCCTCGACGCGACCCACTTGCCCGAGTTCTACCAGGTCGAGGGGATAATCATGGAGGAAGCTGCGAGCCTAGGCATGCTCATCGGCACGATCAAGGAGTTCTACAGGCAGATGGGTGCAGAGGGGGTGAGAGTCAGGCCTGGCTACTTCCCCTACACCGAGCCGAGTCTGGAGCCGGAGGTGCTGTTCGGCGGAGAGTGGATGGAACTCGGCGGGGCTGGAATCTTCCGTCCCGAGGTCACCGCCCCGCTCGGAGTGAAGCATCCCGTGCTGGCGTGGGGACTCGGCCTTGAGCGGCTCGTAATGGCGCTTGAAGGCATAAAGGACATCAGGGAACTCTACCTGAGCGACATCGACTGGTTGAGGAGACATCCCCTTAGACCCTAGGCACGCAACAGAAGCTCCCTATTCACATGCAGGGTTCGTCTCTCTGCGGGTTCATTCGCGTGATGATATCAGTCGCCAACGCAGTGAACATATCTTCGACATTTTCGCCCGTCTTCGCGCTGGTCATATACCACCTCGCCCCTATGGCTTCGGCAAACTGCTGAACTTGGTATTTGTCATAAAGGACGATGACCTCGCCTTTGAGATCTGTCTTGTTGACCGCCAAGGCCATAGGCACATCGCCCGCCGTGCGCCGCACGGAACTCAGCCAGATTGGCAGATTCTCATATGTGGAGAACCGCGTTAGGTCACATACTGCGATGATGCCCTGCGTCCCGAAGAAGTAGGACTGAGCGAGGTCCTGCAATAGAGTCGATTCCCCAATGATGTCCCATATCGTCACCCTCACGGCCATTTCTTTCCCGCCGACCGATTTCGCGAGGACATCCTTGGCCTGCACCTTCACCCCCATCGTTGCCTGATACTCGCCCGAGAACTGATCATGGACGAATCGATGGATAAGCGAGGTCTTGCCGACGGCAGAGTCGCCGACGAGGCAGACCTTGATCTTCATCCGGTTCGACGGCAAAGACACATGAGTTCGATTCGGCACTCTCTACATAAACCTAGCCGCCGGGTTATCAACTGTGAGCATGAAATATCAGGGCTCCTCCCGGTCTTCTCACCGGCGGCAATCTGGCAAAAAGGTTTAAGTGCCTTCCATTCGTCCCATGCCTGATAAGCATGGCTGGCGTCGAGGAGGAAATGGCAGCGGGGGAGCAGGCCCTCGCGAATCTCGAGTACGACAAGGCCTATCCGCACTTCGAAAAGGCCACGAAGCTGGATGCGGGAAACGCCTGGGCGTGGTTCGGAAAGGCGGAATCGGCCCTGGGCATGCCGAAGATCGAGCCGGACCAGATCGTCGGATTCTACAAGAAGGCAATCGAGCTCGATCCCAAGAACCCGCAGTTCAAGGAGGCGCTGGGAACGCTGCTCGTGGACATGGGTCGGTTCAACGAGGCGGAGCAGCAGTACAATCAGGCCGCAGAGGCCGATCCGGAGAACGCATCCCAATACTGGCTTGGCTTCGCGGTCGAATACGCCACGAAGGCCCCGATAGTCATGGCACAGTTCCTCGATGACAAGACGCGCGACATGATCGCGGCCAAGGGCCTCAACTACGCGCTGAAGGCGCTCAAGCTGTCCCGGGAGGATGCGAAGCGCGTACTCTCGACGAGCTAAGGCTACTTCTTATGTCTCGCCGTCACACCCATGCAGGCGGTGCACACGCCTGTCGCAGCGACGAAGTGAGCCTCGCACACCATCCTCCCGCATTTCATGCAGGCGCGAGTGGCGGGAGCATTGCAAACAACGCATAGATTGGGTAGCATCATCGGGCCCGAACATGCTCGGCGCTCATTATTCTTTCCACCGCGGCGGGTGCAAGTGTCAAGGCAGCACTCCTGTGAGCCCAGACAATGGGCAATCCCACCCCGAACTCGTCGTTCCTCGATTGTGTCCCAATGACTACAATCGCTATCCGACCAAGGAAGACTCATCCCGGGTCGGAACAGAGCTGGTCCGCACCCGCAAGGACATCGTCCTCCTCTGACCGGGTTTCGACCAAATGCTTGCGCACCTTCTCCCGACGGTTATGAACTTCGCCTGGATCGGCATGCATCCCGCCTCGATGGTTGCGGACACTCCTGCGATCGGCGACGATTCCGCCTCGATCGGCGGTGAGCCAAGCACGGCCGGGACGGATGTTTCCTCGATCGGAATCGACTTCTCCTCTTTTGAGGAGGACCCCTCCTACATTGAGGAGGATGCCGTCCCGACCGTAACTGACCCCATCTGCTCCGGACAGACTCCTCCTCGGTCGAGGAGGATACCGTCCACATGTAGGAGGCTCCTGTCCGCGTCGGGACGGACCTCGTCCCGGTGCAGGAGGACTCCATCCGCGTCGGTCCGAGGCGATAACGACCGTCCAGGCACCCGCACGGGCGGGGACGGGCCTCTCCTATGTCTAGGAGGACCCCGTCCCGGTGTAGGAGGATTCCATCCCGGGTGTCCACTCCATGGAAACGATTGAGCAGCATGCCGCAACGGCGCATGCAAATGTCATCTATGTCGGGTTCGTCTGAAGCTGCGTCGCGTGGCGGGAGACATTGAATTGCCCGATTCGAGGAGACAGGGACTTCCAGACTGCCTCGACTTCGCAGCATTGCGAGGAGCGTCAAGAAGGTTTGCGGCGCAACTCCTCGAGTGTCGTTACCCTCTCCGCGAACGCATTGTGCTTGTGAATCGACTCCTCGCTCTCGCTCCGGACCGAAACCTTGACTTCGGCGGGCAAGGCCGTGAAGCGATCCACCACCTTCGCGAGGACCTCTCTGACCACATCCTCGACGAACCGGGGGTTCTCGTGAGCGTGCTTGACGAGCATGCCCTCCTCTGGCCTCTTTAGAATCTCGAATGTGGGCGAACTCACGGATGACTCGACTATATCGATCAATTCGTCAGCATCAACGTCCTTGCCAGGGGGAGCATCCACCATCAGGCTGGTGATATTTCTCTGGTTGTGCGTGATTGTCGGCAGGCGCACTGGGATCTTGCCGTACTCCGCCTCCAGATTGCCCCTGATGGTTTCCATCGCGCACGGGCAGGCGGTCATCCCGACCACCTTCACCCCTATGGCTTTGCAGACCGACATCGGCTTGTTGCGGAGGGCCCACGCCTTGGCGACGAGCTCGTATGGCTCGAGGCTCTTCCTCCCGCCAGGACCGGTCCTCTCAAGGAAGTATTCCGCCCTCGCCCACACCTCAGACTGGGTCGCGTAGCTGTGACGGTTCAGCAACTCGACCGCGATCTTCTCAGCGGCGAACTCGAGGCCCGGCATCGGAGACCTCACGCTCTCGTTCACTATCTCCGCCACTATCTCCAGATTCCTGGAGAGGTGACTGCCCTTTTGCGAGGCGGGCAGATCGACAAAGATGTCGAAAGCCGCAGTAAGGGTCAGTGATTTCCCCGCGCGCCGGATTCTGACCGGTTTCCTGACGTCCTTCACACCGACCTTGGTGAGCTTGAAGGAGTGGCGTATCTTCCTGTTCTGCACGTCTGCGGGAATCGGTATCGCCTATCACTGTGCCAATGATGGGACGCACTTAAACATTGCCAAAAGCCTTACCGGGATCCCTTGAAGCGGATGTCACGGCTCCCCAATCACCTTCACGATTACCTCCCTCTGCCTCGGCCTGACATCGAGCTCGACAAACACGATCTGCTGCCAAGTTCCAAGGTTCAACCTTCCCTCATCAAACGGAATCGTGATGCTGGGCCCGAGCAGCGCGGACCTCACGTGGCTGTGACCGTTGCCGTCTCCCCACTTTTCGTCGTGACGGTACTGGATGTTCTTTGGGGCGATGCGCTCAAGCGCCGCCGGGATATCCGACAGTAGGCCAGGTTCATACTCGGTAGTGGTAACGGCGCATGTGCTCCCGGGGGTGAAAACGCAGGCGATGCCTGATTTGAGACCCGATCCTTTGACTACTGCGGAGACCTTCTCGGTTATATCGAGGATCTCTGATTCTCCCTGCGTCTTGAGGTTCAATCTCTTCGAGTGGACTCCCAAACGACTCACCGCGGGCTGCAGGACCCTGCCTGCTCAAAACCCTTTGGTGGGTCGAACGGCGCGGGCAGGAAGGTGGGACCTACGCGAATCCGATGTATCCCCTGTCGTCGAAGCCGACAGGTTTCATCTCGTCCTCGGCCACCGCGCCCGCGGGTTCCGCCAGCTCGACATCCATGGGCTCCGCGTCGGCTCCTCCGAACGTCGAGGCCGCCAACTGCACTTCTTCCGCGAGCGTCGAGACGAACGGGTGAGTGAGGCGCTCCGTGACGCTCTCGATAAGCGTGCCGACCATGCGGTTGACGAGAGTCATCGCCTCGTTGAATCCGAGTCCGTCGAGAGTGAGCAGGTTGTTGTTGTCGACGACCAGGCAGGTGTGGCTCCTTTCCTTGAGCCGCTGCAGGCCTTCCGACGCCTCGTGCACCCTGCTCTCGGAGGAGAATGGCAATAGCGCGATTGAGATGACGAGGGCGTCCCTCCCGCTGGCCATCTCGGCGATCACCGGCGCGATGTTGGTCCCCGTCCTCCCGCCCATTCCCGCGACGAGGAACAGAACCTCAGCATCGAGGGCCCTCTCCAGAGCGGCCCGTGCCGCCTCGGCAGAGGTCTCCGCTTCCTCGACGCCGCATCGTCCCTGCTTAGGGAGGTCGAGAAGGACCTTGACATCGGCCCGCGACTTTGACAAAGACTCCTCGTCGGAGTTTATCGCCACGAGCTCGAGGCCCTGCATTTCTTTGTCGTAGAGCGCGCTCACCACGTTGCAGCCTGCCCCGCCCACACCGACGACGCTTATGCGGGGGTCCATTGCGCTGTCGGGCAGCAAGACGGTCGTTTCGTTGACTTGTCCTTTTGTTGTCATGTTATGCCTCCAGTGGCTCTTTTCCGGCCCCGGCGAGGGTCGAATAGCACCAGAAGGTCAGCCCCGGGCGAAGGAGTACATCCCATCCCTTCGTAACAGGTTCCTGCGCGTCTATCCGGGGGAGACATGCTTTGTGGACCTCGCGGGAGTTGGCCTTCCGGTGCCTGCTTCCTCGGCAACCCTAAGGCGGTATGACCTCGTCCTTTTCGTCGAGCTTGACGGAGACCATCTTTCCAGTCATTTTCTTCATCTCCGTCCTGTGCTCGTCTACGTTCTTCAGCCGGTCCTTCGAGAAGTGCTCCTCGACCGCTCGCACGATGGCGTGCTCTCTGCTCAGGTAGTAGCCATCGACGACGAGGTGGTCGATCAGCTCCAGGTAGTGCCGCGGTATTCTCACGGTGACTGTGTTTCCGCCCTGAGTCACGATCTCTATGAAGGCCTGAACGGCCTCCCTGCATAGTTTGCTCCTGTTCCCAAAGGTTGGGTTGTCCAAGAGGAACTGATCAATCAGTTCCAGGTTGTCCTTTTCGAGCCGCAGGGATATTCGTTCTCCGGTCTCCATCCGCGCACCTCCCCGGTTCCCGAGGACCGGTATGACGCCAGTCACACCTTTTCCTTATGGGTTGCCAAGGTTTTGCGGGGGCTGTATCCTGCTCATAACTATTAAACCTTTGTCCATGCGGCATACTAAATATGACAAAGGGTCGACGGTCGTATACGACGACCGTCGCGGCCCGTGTTTCGTTCCCGCCGCGCACCGGAGAGCAATTTCATAGAATTCGCTCGATAATTATGCACGCTTCCTCGGTCTAGCCTCGCACAAAGGTTAAGGGAAGAATGTCGTTTCCGTCTTAAATGCCTAGCGTGGATCCGAGACTGAGGCAAATCGAGGAGAAGTGGCAGGCGCGCTGGACCGCCTCAGAGCTATTCAAGGCGCGGGCGGATCCTTCCCGCCCGAAGTATTTCGTCAATGTGCCGTATCCGTACATGAACGGATACCTGCACATCGGTTTCGGCGTCACATTCCTCCACGCGGACATCATGGCCAGGTTCAAGCAGATGCGGGGGCATAACGTGCTGTTCCCGCAGGCCTTCCACTGCACCGGGATGCCTGTGCTGGCGGCGGCGAACCTTGTCGCGGAGGGGAATCCCGCCCAGATCAAGATCCTGGCCGACATGGGAATCCCCGAATCCGAGATACCCTCGTTCTCTGACATCCAGAAATGGACGCGCTTCTTCCCCGATGCTGCCCGCAAGGACCTCGCGAGCTATGGCGCCTCGGTCGACTGGACGCGCACCTTCATCACGACATCGCTGAACCCCGCCTATGACAGGTTCGTGAGGTGGCAGTTCCGCAAGCTCCGCGAAAGGGGGTTCGTGAAGACGGGGAAGCATCCGGTGATATGGTGCCCCAAGGACCAGCAGCCCGTCGCGGACCATGACAGGTACGAGGGGGAGGGCGAGATCCCCGTCGAGTTCACACTGCTGAAGTTCCCGTGGAGGGGCAAGTTCCTGGTCGCCGCAACTCTGAGACCGGAGACGGTGTTCGGACAGACGAACCTCTGGGTCGACCCAGATGCGACGTACGTCGTCGCGAGGGTCGACGGGGAAGAGTGGGTGATGAGCCGGAGCGCGATGGAGAAGCTCAGAGAGCAGGACAGGCACGTCGAACTCCTCGAAGAGGTAAGGGGGGAGCTGATGGTCGGGGGGAAGTGCGAAGCCCCGATGATCCACCGCCAGATTCCCATCCTCCCGACTAGGTTCATCGACCAGACGAAGGGCACCGGGATTGTGACCAGTGTCCCGTCCGATGCGCCGGACGACTGGATAGCATTGAAGACTCTGAGAGAAGACGCAGAGTACGCGCACAGGCACGCCCTGAACCTTGATGAACTCAGGAAAATCGAACCTATCCCCATAATTCGCACGGAGGGTTGGGGTCCGCTGCCCGCCATCGAGATCTGCGAGAAGCTCGGCATCAAGTCGTTGGACGAGAGAGAGAAGCTCGAGAAGGCGAAGGAGGATGTGTATTCATCCGGCTTCTATCGAGGCGTGATGCTCGAGAACTGCGGGCGCTTTGCGGGGATGCACGTGGCGGAGGCCAAGGACGAGATCAAGCGGGAGATGATCCAGGCGGGCGAGGCGTCGACTCTCTGGGAGGCGAGCGGAGAAGTGATCTGCCGCTGCAGGACTCGCGCCTCCGTGAAAGTCGTCTCTGACCAATGGTTCCTTGCTTATGGCGACCCCGATTGGAAGAAGAAGACCGGGGATGCGCTGAGCCAGATGACACTCCATCCTGACACTGTCAGGAAGCAATTCGAGCATGTCCTGGGCTGGCTGAACGACTGGGCGTGCACGCACCATGCAGGGCTCGGTACCAAGCTCCCCTGGGACGAGCGCTGGGTAATCGAATCGCTGTCCGATTCGACCATCTACATGGCCTACTACACGATAGCTCATCTCACCGCCAATCCCGCGCTGGACCCGGCGACGCTGACAGACGAAGTCTTCAACCATGTGTTCCTTGGTGAAGGGTCGTCCGAGGAAGCTTCGAGGATTTCCGGTCTTCCCGTCGAGATTATCGAGGAGATGAGGCGGGAGTTTGAGTATTGGTATCCATTCGACCTCCGCCACTCAGGCAAGGACCTGGTCCAGAACCACATGGCCTTCTGCCTTTTCAATCACACAGCGATGTTCCCTGAGAAACATTGGCCGAGGGGCTTCGGCATCAACGGCTTTGTCAAGATCGGCCATGTCAGGATGTCCAAGTCGCACGGCGTGGCACTGTACCTCAGGGACGTGATCCGAGAGCACGGAGCGGACGTCGTGAGGCTCGCCTCGGCCCAGGGCGGCGAAGGATTGGACGACCCGAGCTACGATGACGAGTTCGCGGCTTCGGCAGGGAAGAAGCTCCTCTCGCTGATCGACTACGCAAAGGAACATCACGAGACCAGGGGCGAATGGCGGGAGCTCGATGCATGGTTCAGGTCGGTACTGCATCGGACCATCCGCCTCACCGCCAAAGCCATGGAGGGGATGTGGCACAGGACGGCCATCCGGCTCTGCTACTTCGACCTGCAGCGCCAATGGTCCTGGTATCTGAAGAGGTGTGGCGGCGTACCCAATTCGGACATCCTTCGCGAGTTCCTGGATGTCGAGACCAGATTGATCACACCATTCGTTCCGCACGCGGCCGAGGAGATATGGGAAGCGACCGGGCACAAGGGGTTCGTGTCGACCGCACAGTATCCCGAAGTTGACATGTCAGCCATCAACGCCGCCGCCGAATTCGCAGAGGAATATATGCGCCAACTTGTGGAGGACGTGCGGGAGATAATAAGGGTCACCGGAATCACGCAAAGAAGAGTGACCATCTTCACCGCTCCGGCGTGGAAGCGGCGCGTCTACGAAATGGCGGTTGACATCTCGTTGCGCGGGAAGGCGGAAATGGGCGATTTCATGAGAGAGGCTCTGCAATCGCCTGAACTGAAAGCGAAGTCGAAAGAGCTCGCCGCATTTGCCCAAAAGATTCTTGAGAGCATGAGGAAGATGGCACACGAGAATCTGGAGCTGAGAAGAAAAACCATCGACGAGACGGCGATGCTGCGCGAATCGATAGAGTTCCTGGAGACGGAGCTGGGTTGCGCCGTGGTTGTGCTCGACGCAGAGGCCCCGGACATCGTGGACCCCAAGAAAAAGGCCGGTCAGTCTGCCCCTTGGAAACCGGCGATCTTCGTCGAGTAGTCCGGCGACACACACGCAGCCGGACAATCTGGTCCAGCCGAATTCAACCGCGATAGGTTTAAAACGAGCGCATCCATGTCAAGCGAGCGGGCCCGTAGCTTAGCTAGGTAGAGCGATCGGCTCTTATCGGTTTTCCTTCGGGGAAACCGCGGGATACCGATAGGTCAAGGGTTCGAATGAAGGCGCAAACCTTCCGAGACTCCCTTCGGGCCCGTTGCCTGTTCTGCGGTCCCAACTGATTATCTATAACTAAGGACGGATTATCCTGCCCGATGACCCGCAACCTCTACCTCATCGGGACGGCCGGCAGCGGAAAAAGCACTTTGACCCAGGCGTTCCAGTCGTGGATGCTGTCACAGAAGCTGGATGCGGTCACTGTAAACCTCGACCCTGGCGCGGAGAAGCTACCGTACGAGCCGGAAGTCGATGTCCGAGATTGGATCATGCTCAAGGACGTCATGGAGGAGCAGGGTCTCGGACCGAATGGTGCGCAGATACTCTGCGCGGACCTGGTCGCTCTGAACATCAAGGAGATCGTCGAGGTCCTCGAAAAGTTCGATACTGATTACTTCCTGATCGACACGCCTGGCCAGATGGAGCTATTCACCTTCCGGGAGTCGAGCAGGGTCGTAATCGATTCATTCGGCGCGGACGATTCGGTGCTCATCTATCTCAACGACCCTGCGCTGGTCAAGCGCGCCTCAGGTCTCGTCTCGTCGATCTTCCTCAGCGCGACGACTCAGTTCAGACACATGCTGCCTTTCATCAACATCCTCGCGAAGGCGGACTTGCTGAGCGAAGAGGAGACGGAGACGATAGTGAACTGGTCCACGGACCCTTACGCGCTGCACGACGCGCTCGTCGAAGAAGGGACCACGCCCAAGACCGTCCTGGACATCGAGTTCCTGAAGGCGATAGAGTCGATCGGCCTATACAAGCGCCTCATTCCGGTCTCGGCTGAAGTGCAGAGCGGGTTCGGCGACGTTTACGACCTCGTGCAGCAGA